>WNFC01001036.1_pt1 | contig 35578 bp, 20 predicted proteins | sample 5400541 | NCBI WGS metagenome assembly WNFC01 (sample SAMN13153342, study PRJNA577476) | soil metagenome | isolation source: 120 cm saprolite under Douglas fir tree site 2 hole 2 replicate 1 | place: USA:California | collected 2015-04-18
AGAGCGTCGGCCAGGAGCGTGCGGGCGAGGTCTTGAGCCCAGGCTGCGAGCGTGTTCATGAAGTCCACGCTAGTCAGCCGGCCTGGGACGTGCACGGACGCGGCCTGGCGTCTGGAGACGTCTGGAACGTCCCTGCTCCCCGCGCGTCACGATCGGACAATCAGGGCGCCGATCAGGCCGGGCCTGATCGGCGCAACGTTCTTCATGGTGGCCGCGGCGGGTGCGTCGATGGGGTTGGTGACGTGCTGGCTCACTCCCCTGCCGCTTCCAGGTCGAGGCGCGCCCAGACGACCCGGCCGCCATCAGTGGTGGTCTCGACGCCCCAGCCATCTGGCCCGGTGAGGGCCCGGACCACATCCAGGCCGTGCGGGCGGCCGTCGGGCGGCCTGCGGCGCCAGGGGCCACCGAGGTCTTCCGCCTCGACCCGGACATGATCCGGGTGCAGCTCGGCGCGGACGGTGAAGTGCTCGGTCCTGCTCCGCGAATGCAGGATGGCGTTGGCGGCCAGTTCGGACGCGATGAGCACCGCGTCGGCGGCGGCCGGGCACCCTGCCAGGTACCCGGATATCGCGTGGCGGACGTGGCGCACCTGGTCGGCTCGCCCGGGATAGGTGCCGGTATGCCGCGTGGCGGCGGCTGGTTCAGCTGTCATGGCGCGGTCAGCTCGTTGCCACCGGGGAGGCGGGCCGCGCCAGCGGCACGGCGGCGGTCTTCGCGCACCGTCTGCCGCAGGTCCGCCTGGAACGCGGTGAGCTTGTCACGTTCGGCGGGCGGCAGGTCGGATCGTTCGGCCACCAGGTCGACCAGCGTGTTCACCTCCTCGAACTGCGCCGCGGTGTAGAGCCGGACTGACCTGGTCATCTTGGTGTTCCTCCTGGCTGCGTGCTGCTGCTGGTACGGCTGAGCGATGCCGTGCCCTGGAGGCCAGGTTGGTGCAGGCGAGGGGAACTTCTAAACTCCACCTGAGGGACTTCTAGGGACGTCTTCTGGTACGGTCGGGAGTGACCTCGCGATCCGGGAGGCGCCAACGGTGAACGAGCCACTGCGCCGGGCCCTGCTGCGGGCCCGGCTGCGCGAAGACGACATCGCCGCCCGCCTGGGCGTGGATCCCAAGACGGTCCGGCGGTGGCTGACCGGGCGCGTGCCCTACCCGCACAACCGGGCTGCGATCGCTGAGCTCGTCGGCGCGGATGAGGCCGACCTGTGGCCGGACGCGGGCGGGCCGCTGGCGGCGCGGGCACGGCCGGAGGAACTGGGGACGGTGTACTCGCACCGGTGGGCTGTGCCGCGGGAGGTCTGGGTACAGCTGTTCGGATCGGCCCAGAGCGAGATCGCCATCCTGGCTTACAGCGCGCTGTTCCTCGCCGAGGACGCGGGGATCTTGCGGATTCTCGCCGAGAAGGGGCGGGCGGGTGTCAACGTGCGGATCGCGCTCGGTGATCCTGATGGGTCGCATGCCGCCGAACGAGGCGAGGAAGAAGGCATCGGCGTCGCCATGCCCGCCAAGATCCGCAACGCACTCACGCTGTACCGGCCACTTTGCGCGGTGGAAAACGTCGAGATCCGACTTCACCGCACCGTGCTGTACAACTCGATCTACCGCGCCGACGACCAACTCTTGGTCAATCAGCACACCTATGGCATCCCAGCCGCGCAGGCACCCGTGTTCTACCTACGCGATACCGACGACGGCGAGATGATCGCCCTCTACCTTGAGAGCTTCGAACGCGTGTGGGATGGTTCTGCGCCACTCTCCTAGCGTCGACGGCCGACGTCGAGTGAACCTCGCCAGGCTTCGGCGGTCCTGTCCGGTCTGAGCAGCCAAGATAGCCTGGCGCTGGACCGACCCGCTATTCCAGTCCCTAGATGAGCGCAGATGATCCAAGCATCTCCTGCTAGGTCCGGCGCAGATTGTCACCATCGGTCCGGCGTGTTGTCGGGCATCAGGATACGTTGACGACTAGCCTTCCGTATGCCCGAACCCGGACGCGTGTGATCTTGCCTGCTGGCACCACCGATCGGAACTCTGGCGTAACAGCGAAGTATCTTCGCGTGCCGTTGGCCTCCGGAAAGTTGACCAACGCTGACTCGACGTCGGTTCTGGCTGAGCATGTGCAATGCCGTCGGGCGAGTCCTGAGTTACTTTGCAGCTCCACCATCGATTTGTCCGACCAAAGAGTCCAGGTAAGGCATGAAAATCCGAATCGTACTGAGGTCCAAGGTGCAGTCTTCGAACAATCTTCTTGCGGCAAGGTTGGGGCGCTTTTCGTGACGGCCCCGGCCCGCCTGTGGGCTGTCGACTTTCACGTCCACACGCCTGGCTCCAGGGACGCACGTAAAGAGGATTACGGCACCGCTGCTGATATCGTGTCTGCAGCAGTCGCGGCTGGTATCGACGCCATCGCTATTACCGACCACAACACCACTGCCTGGTGCGACGAAGTGCGGACCGCTGCAGCTAACGTTAGTACCGACCTGATAGTCCTTCCAGGCGTCGAGATCAGTACAGCTGAGGGGCATCTTCTAGGTATCTGGGAGGAAAGCACCGACAGCTCAGTGATCGACGATGTGCTCGTTATGCTCGGTATCAAGACCCCCGACCGCGGCAGGCTGGACATCGCGGCCAATTCAGGTATCGCAGATGCAGCGAGACGGGTTGTCGAGGCCGGTGGAGTGGCCATCGCTGCGCACATCGAGAAGCCTCGAGGCCTGCTCACGAGCATTTCCGTCGCGGCGCATCAAAAGCGGACCCTGCTAGAACCATGCCTGTCAGCAGTTGAAGTCGTCGATCTGGCCACGCGCGACAGGGTCAACGGCAAGCTCGGCGGCGAAAGAACCATGGCCTTCGTGCAAGGTTCCGATACTTGGGATCCGTCGCTTAGCCGACACGCCCTTTCTGGCATCGGCGCCCGCCGTACCTGGGTGAAGGCCAGCCGTCCCGACCTCGTCGGCATCAGGCACGCCCTATCCGATCCCGACTTGCGTGTCAGACTGGGCACTGCGCCACCTACCGCAGCATATCCAGTAGTGCATAGCGTGGAGCTGGTGGGAGGCTTTCTCAGCGGTCAGAAGGTCAAGTTGTGTCCTGATCTCAACTGCCTGCTCGGCGGAACCGGGGCGGGCAAATCGCTGGTGCTTGAAGCCATCCGCTACGCCTTGGACCAGCAGGTCGATGCTAAGGCCTTTCCTGCCATCCACCAAGAAGTGCGGTCGCGGCTCAATGTGGCTCTCGGTGCGGGGGTAGTCAAGCTCCAGATCGCCGTAGATGGCTGCCGCTACCGGGTCGAACGCCCGTTCACTGCTACCGGCGATGCGCCACCGACAGTTTATCAGGAAACAAGCGGTGAATGGCCCGCGATCAGTGCTGAACCCCGTGAATTGATTACACTTGCCGCTTTTTCGCAGGGCGAGGTTCTGGAATATTCAAGGCGTCCTGTCGGCCGTATGTCGCTGATCGATGCCGGAATCGATATCTCCGAGGTCGAGGCACAGATCGCCGATCTAAATCGCCAGGCAGCAGTAAACGGCTCGAAGCTGATAAAAGCCCGAACGCGAGTGACTGGCCTGCGTGAGGAGGCCGGCAAAGAGACTGAAATCGCCGAGCAGGTGCGTCGGTTGGCGACACTGTTTGATACGCAGGTCGTCAAGCAGCAGGAAGGCTGGACCAAGGGGAGCGGCAAGCTAAACAAGGCCGCCAACGCCGTCAGTGCATTGCAGGCTCCCGCCGTCAAGACGCCATCGCTGCCGAGTCTGCACGACGTAGCTGACAACTGCGATCTCTTTACGCAAGCCTCGTCGATCCTGCAGGCCCTTAAGATCCGACTGGACTCGGCCACCGCCGAAATCACGACGGCGATCAGCGAGGCGAGCCAGGCCATGGAGACCGTACGTTCGCAGTGGCAGACTCGCTACAAGGATTTCCAGGCAAAGTTGGACGCCGAACTAGAAAAGGTCGACGGCCAGTCGTCCCTGACCTCGTTGCGGACGCATCTTGGCTCCTTGCAAGAGAAACTGGCTGAAACCAAAGCCGCAAAAGATGACCTCAGCAGCGAAGCCGTCCCAGAACTCGAAGCCTTGGAGGCGGCGCGCGAGGAACTCCTCGACCGTCTACACGCCGCCCGCAAGGAACGGCGTGAACTGCGTCGCGGCCGTGTGGCTGAACTGAACAAGAAGATGGCCGGTTTCGTTCGTATTGACGTGCCTGACGAAGGCGATTTCGAGGACTACCGGAAGGCGCTGGATGCGATCAAGGTCGGCTCGCGGGTGCGCGAGGATGTGCTCGAAGCGATCGCCCGCTACACTCATCCGATCAAGTTCGCCCGCCTTCTGTGGCAAGGCAAGGTTAATAACCTAGTCGACGTCGCCAAGGGCATCGATGCAGCCAGCGTGGCTCGATTGTATGCGAACATCGACGAGAAGAACCTGTGGCAGGAGCTCCTTAACCTGCAGCTCATCGACCGGCCAGACATCCTTACGGTCAAGTTCAAGAAGCCCGATGATGGCACCTACACCCCAATCGAGAACCTGGCACATGGCCAACGCTGCACCGCCATCCTGATCATCCTGCTAGCTGACGGCGACACGCCGGTGATCATCGATCAGCCAGAGGATGCTCTGCACGCCCCCTGGATCGAGGAGTACCTCGTTGACCGCTTGCGCGCGCTGCGCGGTAGCCGACAGTACGTGTTCGCGACACGCAGCCCCGGCATCGTCGTCAGCGGCGATGCTGAGCAGATCATCACGATGCGGGCTACCGCCGGCCGTGGCGAGCTCGAGGCCTGCGGATCCCTCGAGCGTCACGACCTGAACCGGCTCGCGCTGTATCACTTGGAGGGCGGACCAGTTCCGTTCAGCCGACGCACGCAGAAGCTAGCTGTTTCAACGAACCTCAAGTAGCGATCGTCTCATGGACCTGACCGCCGGATCATTTCCCGCAAATGCCAAGAAGGCGGCAACAGTAGTAGCCAGCCGAAAATCCGAACCTAATTAATAGACGGTGAAGAGATACAAACAGCGAGCCCAGCTCAACTGTGGACACCGGCATTCAACCGGCCCATTTAACCAAATCGCAGGTCGCAAATCCTTCGCCGAGTTCTGAAACGGTATAGGCTCGTGGCAGCTCGTGACAGTCGATCTGATAAGTGAATTGGCCTCAGCTCTAGTCACTCAACCCAGCAGGTCTGCGTTCCTGTCCTGAAGGATTACTCATGACTAATGTCACTAACGACTCTAAGTGCTGGCCTTTGATCAGGCCGACTAAGGAGTGTGCGGACGCGACTGGTCTGCCAGGCCAGTTCGTCGGCAAGCGCCGGGAGAGTCAGCCCGTTAGCTTCTGCGAGGTCAAAGGCCTTCGCGAGCAGTGTGGGAAGTTCTCCAGGAAAGCTTGTGGTGGGTTCGGCGTGAAGAGCGCCATTAGCCTGAAGAATGCTAAGGCGTTGATAAGCCCGGCTAGCAGCCGATTCCGATATCCGGCCGAGTTCACGGCATCGGTAGACCAAAGATTTGACTGATACTCCCCAAGTGCGCTGCAGCCTGATAAATGCCGTGAAATCCGTACGCAAGGGCAGCTCGCCACTGATGGTCGCCTCTGGCATTAGGAATTCAGCGGCGAAGGCGTCCGCCTCGCGTTCTTGCTGATGGTCGCCTGGAGCGGTGTCACCATGGAGAATTAGGTGCCCTAGTTCATGGGCGGCTGTGAAACGATGCCTGTAGACGTCCTTGGCACGATCAGGGGTTAGAACGACGACCGGTCTAGGAAGTCGCGACGTACTAAAAGCATCCACTTTAGCTACGTCAGTATCATCGAAAGGCACCATGGCGGTGATTATACCGTGGGCTTCCATGGTGCGGACAAGATGCCGAACAGGCCCAACGCCTAGATTCCAGTGTTCTCGCAGGAGTCGAGCAGCAGCCGAGGGTTGATGCGGAAACTCGGGAGGGGCAATGCTTTCTCCACCCGAGAAACCTGGTAGGTCGACGAGAGGAAGGCGCACCCATTTCTCTATCGCATAGGTTAGCTCCCATACTTGCTCAACGAACGCGGCCGCCTTAGCTCGCTGGAACGCCCGAGTGCTGCGCAGGCTTCGGAAATGAGCTGTTGAGGCATCGAGCCGAGCATGCGGCCTGCCAGGTAGGAAAAAATTGGGTGGAACGTCCAGTGTTGCTGCGAGCGCTGGAATCAGGTCAGGGCGAGGTCGCATGCCCGCCTCGTACTGCCCCAAGGCCGCCGCGGTTACATTGATGGTGTCTGCGACCTCTTTCTTGGTCATGGCGGCAAGATGACGCGCTTGGGTCAGCCTGGCTGGATCAAAATCGCGAGCGATCGCGCCAGGCGATGGTGTGCGCCGAGATGCGCCGATGAGAGCGAGCTGCTCGGGCTTATCCCTCATCGTCGATACTGAGAGGCTGAGGTGGCTCGGACTCGGTGATGGGGGTCTGGTGGGAGGGGTTGGCTGCAAGATCGAACTCTGGCGGCGCGCCACCATCGAAGGCACGCGAGCCAACTCCATCACTGGCGTCGGCGACCGTCGGGAGTCCGCGACGGACGCCGCCTAGCGCGGGTACGACAGACAGGCTCTCCCCGTCATGAAAGATTAGTGAGCCGTCACGAACGTTCAATTCAGCTTCGCCCCAGTAGACATCTGAGAGTCCGGTATCAAAACTGCAGACGTAGCTGATCGCTGCAAGGCGAGTGCCCTTTCCCAGGCGGGCGATGAGCGTGCGCAAGTCCTCGGCGGCTTCATCAGCCCATTCTGAGGTCAGTGAAGGCTGGTAGGGCGCTGGGCCGAGGGCTGTGAACATCCGGCGGCGCAGCTTTGACACGGGCTTGCGAACGGAACCGTCTTTTGCCTTCGCGGACTTGCCATTTACTGAACGGACGGGATAGAGGATGAAGTTATTCACTACGGCCAGGGAGTACCTGTCGAGTTTCTCGATCCGGTGCCGGTCGGGCAACAGGGCCTCGATCTGGTCGGCTAGCTCCTGAAACTGGAGCGTCTTGAGGGTGTGACCGAAAGGGTCCAGGGTCCGGGCGCCACTGACGTCCTGGGCATCCCGCGAGTGGACACACGCGTCTGTGAGTGCCTGCACGACAGCCTGCCGCAAGTCTGGAGCGTCGGGGCCGAAGTCCCTGTCGCCCCAAGGACATCCGGCCTGACGATCAGGCTTGTCGGACTTTAGATTAGCGCATGTGATGCCCGTTATTGGTTGAGCGACACGCAAGAATCTCCCGGACGTCCAGTGCAGGAGCGTCAGCCTGAGGTGGGGTCACGAGCGCCGCGACCGCATCGAGGACGCAGCGCCTGGGACCACGTGGCGGTCGCAGGCACCGGCAGGGCCGGAGACGCGCCGACCGCACCGGGGCTATCCAGCCGGTAGCCGAGTTGATCGAAGGAGTGGCACGCCTTGGTCGCCACGTGGCGTGATCGGCACGTATTGCCCCGGAACCGCCTGCGCGGCTAGGAGGTCGAGCGCGATCCCAGAAGGTGGGACCGCGGCTTCGTCGTATCGTAACCGCCTGCAAGAACCGTCATTTCTGCTTCATGTCCTAAATGTTCCATCTTTGCTGGTCAGCACCCCTACCTTGCCACCCCCTGCACTCGCCTCCGCTCATCGCTAGCAGCGATTTCGTGCCGCCATTGTCACCATGATGCTCAATCCGCGCAGACCGTTGCATTCATCTGAATGATCATGGTCAGTCCGCGGCCGCGTGACGTGGAAGGAGGCAGCCGTTGGCCGTGGTCGTGACCGTCGCCAAGGGCTACGACCTGGACTACATCTGGAAGAACCAGGGCCGCTCCGGTGCCGAGCGGAGCACCGGTGGCTACTACATCAATGCTGCACAAGCCGGGGAGGCGCCCGGCCAGTGGTGGGGCCTGGGAGCTCAAGCACTGAGCCTCTCGCACGGGCAGGTAGTGAAGCGTGCGCCCTATAAGGCGGTCTACCAGCAGCGCGACCCGCGGACCGGGGACAAGTTGGGGCGGCCGCGCGGCAGCTATGCCAAGTTCGCTGATCACCTGGCGCGGCTCCGCGCCGCTGAGCCGCACGCGACGGCGGAGCGGCTGGTCGAACTAGAGCGGGAGGCGGCCCGGGTGGCCCGGCAACCCGCCGTCTACACCGACGTAACCGTCTCCTTCTCCAAGTCGATCTCGGTGCTGCACGCCTCCCTGCGGGAAAACGCCCGTCGGGCGCAGCAGGCCGGGGACGAGCGGGCGGCAGCGTACTGGGCCGGGCGGGAAGAGAAGTTTCAGGAGGTCCTGCACCGGGGTAACCGGGCCGCGCTGGAGTACCTGCAGGTGTGGGCGGGAGTCACCCGGAGCGGCTATCACGGTGTCCGGGTTGACGGGCAGGAGCCGGGCCGGTTCGAGGAGGCGGGCCTGGTCGTGACGTCGTGGCTGCAGGGCACCAGCCGGGACGGTGATCCGCAGGATCACATTCACAACCAGATCGCGCGGATCACCCGGACCGCAAGTGACGGGAAGTGGCGCGCGCATGACACAGCGAGCCTGCGCGCGGTCCTCGGCGCCCTGCAGGCGGTGGCGGCCACTGCGGTGGAGTGCGAACTGACGCGGGAGTTCAGCGTGGCGTGGGTGCCGCGCGCGGACGGGCGCGGCAACGAGATCCGCGGGATCACGCAGGCGCAGATGGACGCCTACTCCACGCGAACGGTGCAGGTGCGCGAGAAGGAACGCGAGCTCGCACGGGCATGGGAGCGGCGCAACGGGCGCGCGCCGAACTCACGCGAGCTGTACTACATCGCGAACAAGGCGACCCTGCAGTCACGCAAAGGAAAAGACGCTGCCCAGATCGACTGGGACGCGCTGGCGCGCCGGTGGGACGCCACGATCGGCGGGGAACTGGCGCGGATTGCCCCGGAAGTATCGAACGCACGCGGCCCGGCCGGGAGCACCACGGCTGCCAGCAGTGGAAGCGAGCCCGATACCGCCGAGGCGGGCGGGCCGCCGTCGCGGGAGGAGCAGGCCAGGACAGTGGACAAGGCGCTGGCGCAGGTGACGGCAAAGCAGTCGACCTGGACGAGGCATGACCTGCTGAAACAGCTGGCCTTGGTGATGCCCGCGAAGACCTGGCAGATGAACCTGCAGACCGCGCAGGAGTTGCTGTTGGGACTGGCCGAGGAGGCTTTGTCCGGGCGGGCTGAGGACGTCGTCTGCCTGGAAGCACCCGAGTGGCCGCCGCTGCCCCGGTCGCTGCGCCGCGACCTGGACGGGCGCAGCATCTACACGCGGCCGGGCACCGCGCGGTACGCGACGGCCGCGCAGCTATCGGCCGAAGAGCAGCTGGTGGCCCACGCGCAGACGCAAGGCGCGCCGCGGCTCCCCGGTGAGCTGGCCGCGCGCCGCCTGGGCGCCGACCGCGCGCTGCTTGAGGCGCAGCTGCATGACCGGGCACAGGAGGCGGCGCGCGCGCAGAGCACGCCGCGCGGGCTGCGGCTCGATCAGGCTGCTGCTGTCTGGCACGTGCTCACGTCGGCCCGCACGGTCGAGGTGATCACTGGGCCGGCCGGGACCGGCAAGACTCGGGTCCTAGCCGCCATCGCGCGGGCCTGGGACGGGCCGGTGTTCGGCACCGCGACCTCCCAGAACGCCACTAACGAGCTCCGCCGCGCTGGCGTTCAGGTCGCCGCGAACACCACGCGGCTGCTGGCCGACATCACCAAAGGCCAGATCCCACCTGGCTCGCTGATCATGGCCGACGAAGGCTCGATGGTGTCCATGGCCCACCTGTCTGCGCTGACCAACTACGCGGCGCGGAACGGATGCAAGCTGGTGCTGGCCGGGGACCAGGAACAGCTCGCCGCGGTCGAGGGTGGCGGCGCGATGATGCTGCTCGCAGACCGGCTCGGCTACGTCCAGCTCGCCGAGCCGGTCCGGTTCGCTGCCGCCTGGGAACGCGCGGCGTCGCTGCGGCTACGCTGCGGGGACGTAACCGCGCTGGATGAGTACGACCAGCACGGCCGGATCCGCGGCGCCCCGCCTGAGCAGGCGGTGGACCAAGCCGCGAAGGCGTACGTAGCCGGCTACCTGGCGGGCCGGGACGTGATGCTGATGGCGTCGGACTGGGCCCGGTGCCGGGAACTATCCGCCCGGATTCGTGAGGATCTGATTCACCTCGGCCTGGTCGATAACGGCCCGGCCGTCCGGATCGCCGAGGGCGCCAAGGCCTCAGTCGGTGACCTGATCATCTGCCGCCACAACGAGCACGCCATCGAGGCGGGTGAGCCAGGTCGGAGCCTGGCCAACGGAGACATCGTGCGGATCGAGGCCATCACCAGCGGCGGCATCATGGGCCGCCGCCTGCTCGGCTCCGACCCGGCGACCGGGCAACGGCGGTTCACCGACCGGGCCTTCCACTACCCCGGCTACCAGTCATGCGACCTGGCCTACGCGCTCACCGGGCACTCCGCCCAGGGCGGCACCGTGCACACAGGGATCGCGCTGGTCACCGGCGGCGAAGAACGGCAGTGGCTATACCCGGCGATGACCCGCGGCACCGAAAACAACGTGGCGTTCGTGTTCACCACCCCGGCCCGGCCCGCCGACCCGCGGCCCGGCACCCGGCCCGCCCGCGAGCTGAACCGTTACGAGCGCATCCGGCACGAGCGCCAGGGATTCCCGCCGACCCGGCCCGCCGCAGCAGAGCATGGCCGCACCGACCCGCGAGAGCCGATCGCCGTGCTCGCCGACATACTGGACCGCGACGGTGCCGCGCTGTCTGCCTCCGTAACACGGCGCCGGAACCTGGCCAACGCCGACCACCTAGGCATCCTCCAGACGATCTGGACCGCCGAGACCGCAGGTGCCCGCCACGACCGGTACCGGAACCTGGTCCTGGCCGCGCTCCCGCCCGGCTACCGGGAGGTTCTGTCCCCTCAAGCGCGGTGGCTGTTCCGCACCCTGCGGGCGGCCGAACTGGCTGGCCTAGACCCGGCCGAGGTAATCCGCACGGCTATCGCCTCCCGCGACCTGGCCGGGGCGCGGGACATCGCCAGCGTCCTGGACTACCGGATCCGGCACCGTGTCGCCCCGCTGCTCCCCCAGCCGCAGGGCCCCTGGTCCAGCCGCGTTCCCCACCTGCCAGACCCCGACCGCCAGGCTTATCTGGCTGAAATCGCGACCATGATGGACGACCGCAAGGAACGCCTTGGCCAGCACGCCGCCCTGACGGCCCCCACCTGGGCGGTCAATACCCTCGGCCCGGTACCCGCCGATCCGGACGCCCGCCGGCAGTGGCAGACCGAGGCGTCCTCGATCGGCGCCTACCGGGAGACCTACGGCTACGACCACCCCGAGGACCCGATCGGACCCGAGCCCACCGGGGACACTCCGGACCAGCGGGCTGCCTGGCACGAAGCTTTCGCTGCCCTCGGGCCCGTGGACGGACCTGATGTCCGTGCCATGCCCGACGGCCGCCTGTGGCTGGTCCGCGATACCTACGCGGCCGAGACCGCCTGGGCGCCCCGGCACGTCGGCAAAGAACTGCGGCTGGCCCGGCTGGGCGCGGCCGGGGCAGACCTGGACGCCACCCGCGCCGCCGCCGAAGCTGACGCAGCCCGCAAGGCCGGCGACCACCAGCGTGCCGCGCGGCACGGGGTCCTGGCCGCCTCCTACCGGGCTATGCAGAACCATTACCGGCAGCAGGAAACCCTGTTCGTTCAGACCATGGAGGACCGGCGGGAGTGGGAGCACGTCACCGAGTCTTCTCGGCACCTGGCGGTCGCCGCCGACGCCGAACTGCGCCGGCGCCACCCCGGCCAGACTATTGAGCCGCTGCGCTCCGCCGAACCGCCCGCCGTCAGCGACACCGAACGCGAGCAGCCGCACCCATCCCCTGACGGCAAGACCGCCGAGATGGCTGCCTGGATCCGGGACCTGGCCGCCCAGCGGCAGGCGTTCCGCGAGAAGATGGAAGAGTTCCAGGGGCTGATGGTCCCTAGCGAAGACCCCGACTGGGACGACCTCGGCGAGGCCTTCCCCTCCTGGGCCCCGCCCGCGCGAGATGCCATCTTGCAGCCGCCTAAGCCGCAGATCACGCCGGCAGCCAGGATCCTCCAGCTAGCCGCCGAACGCGACACCTCCCCCGAGGCGGCTGACTGACCGCCCGTCGTGGCGCATCATGGTGGAGCAAGGAGGTGACGGCGATGCCCGCGATTCATATCCCCGACCCGCTGCCACCCGCGATCACGCCGCCTCGCACGGTCATCGAGTTCCTCATCGATCGGGACCTCTACGAGTACGGCGAGACCGGCCTGGTCGCCCAGACCTGGCACTGGGTCCTGCACGGAGGCGGCCCCGGGCCGATCAGCCACATGGACTGGTCGCAGTTCGACGGCGACGGGCCGCCATCGGCCGCCACCCTGGCCGCCGAAAGCACCACCGACGAGCCGCCGCTCTACCCGCCCACCCCGTGGCCGGAGCTCAACCAGGCCAGGTTCATCTGCTGGATATGCACCTCTGTCCCCGGCGATGAAATGCCGCTACGGTTCCGCTCGTGGGACGCCGCGTCGGCACCTGCCGTCACCGAGAACGGGTCGGTCACCGTCACCATGCGCCAGGTCCAAGGCGACTGATAACTCCCACCACGGCTGCAGCTTGATGAACACCCTGTTGTCGTACGGGCTCCATGAACAGCCTCATGCGACGTCGGAATTCAGTCGGTGCCGGAGAAAGGAGCCTGGAGGATCGCGACTGGCATCGGGCGGCTCGCGAGACGGCAGAGAGCGCCATCGCCCTGCTCTCACAGGCGAAGCAACACCCCTGCCGCGTGTAGACCGGTGATGTGGTCGCGGATGGCACGGGGCTGCGGGCCGCCGCGGATGAGGATGCCGCATTCGAGATTGGACTCCATGGCGCGGCTGGTTAGGTTCGCGCTGCCGACGAGTGCGACCTGGTCGTCTACCACGATGATCTTCGCGTGCAGAGCGGCGCCGGGCGGGCGCGACGAGGCCGGCCAGTGCAGGCGAAGCACGTTGAGGCCGGGGAAGGGTGTGCCCGCTGCCGTGTAGGACGGGTTGTCCTCGTGGCGTTCAGCCAACAGGGTGACTGCTACGTTCCGTGCAGCCGCGGCCGAAAGCGCTGCCTTGATCGACGGCTCGTTATGAGTCGCGTAGCTCACCAGCAAGACCTCTGACCGCGCCGCGTTGATCAGGTCAATGACGGCCGCCGCCGCCAGCCGTGACGATGAAACTCCCGATTCCGGGCCCGTCCAGACGACCGAAACTGACTGCCGCTGGCGTGCACGCGAAACCGCGTGAGCGGCGCCGGCCAGCATCCCCGACAGGTAGGCCGGCTCGGCGTAGGCTAGCCGCTTGCTGAGCTGATCGCACGCGTCGCGCAAGATGACGGAGCCCGCTGTCGCGCGGAGCCGCCGGACGCCGGGTTCGCCCGCGGCCGCGGCCTCGGCGAGTCGGCGGACATCGGCGATTGGCAGGCGTTCGCCGATCCGGCAGGCCCAGTCAGTCACGTCGGGCGGGTGGGAGACCGAAGCCCCGCCAGGTCCGCTCACGACAGTTCGAAGGCGAGGCCGTCGCCGGTCAGGTTGACAAGGACCGCCCGGTCCAGCCACCGGTTGCCCGCCTCGCAGCTCGTCTCGGATGCGAACAGGCAGGCGTGGCAGGCGGCGTTGTGCAGCGTGGCGGACGGGAACTCCGGGATGTGCTCGGCGCACAACGGGTCGGACGAGCAGTGCGCCGCCTCGTCGAGCGCCGAGGCGAGGATCCGCTCCAGGTACCGCCGTTCGCCCAGCGCGACGAGCCCGCCGAGCGTACCCTCGCTGTCGCTGGCCGCCGTCGAGATCAGCACGCCGGCCGAGGGCGACGACGGGGTGCCGAGGTAGATCCGCTCCCGCAGCGACGCCGAGGAGTACCCGCACTCCAGCGCGACCTGCCGCATCAGCATGTGGCTCAGCGTGTGGATCAGCAGGAACCGGGCGATCGGGAACCCCGCCGTCGGCGTCTGGTCACGGTCAAGCGCCCACTGCCGGTAGGCTCGCCCCAGCGCGGTGATGTGCTCGTGCTCGGCCACGGACGATGCCCACCGCGGGACGTGATCCTCCCGTAGTTCCAGGAAGATGCCCTCGCCTCGCTGCTCGACGGCTGGCACCCACTCCGCCGGGCCTCGTGCGAGCGGGATCCGGCGGACCGGCCGGAGCTCGTCGCGTTCCGGCGCGGACAGCCGGGTGAACCCGAGCAGGGCACGGACCTCGCGCAGCCGTGACACCAGGACCACCTGGTCGATGAGGCTGTCATATCCGCGCGGTGAATCGGTCGGCACGGCGCGGAAGTCCGCGTCTTGCCGCTCCGTCGTCGGGCGCGACAGCAGCTGCCATTCGGCGTCCCGCAGGTTATCGGGCGATTCCGGCGGCGTGGGGCCGCCCTGCCCGCGCAGCTTCTCGATGCATCCCCACACCTCGTGAAAGGGGTAGACACGCAGGGCACGCATCGCGGGCACGGCGTCGATGATGGCCTGGGCAGCGATGGGCTCCTGCTGCGAACCGAGGATGTTCCAGTTCGCCGCCACCAGGTCCTCAACCGTCTGCCCCTGCGGCAGGTGCAAGGCGCTCGCCGACACCGCGAACCACAGGTTGCTCGCGCCGAGCACGATCAGCTTCAGCCGCTTACCGCACTGGTAGAACCGCTGCAGGTGGGGGTGCCGGCCCCGGCAGACCGGCAGCTTCTCCCAGCCTCCGCTGCCCGCCGCTTCCTGGATGGACCGGCTGTGGCCACACGTAACGCACCGAACCGTCACCCGTGGTCCCAGGGTGGACGCCGCGTCGGACATAGTGAGCTGGGGGCCGTCGCAGACGCCCTCAGCCCGGGTGTTATGTACGAACTCTACGTAGGGGAAGTCGTCCAGGTGGCCGTCCTCGCAGACGACCAAGAAACGCGCGGGCACGCACGCACGCCTGCTCGCCACGCGGCTCCTGGCCTGCTGCGGGCAGTGCGCGTGCACATACTTGGCCAGGTCCGGGCGTCGCCCCCACCGGTGGACCAGCTCGAACTGGCCCGGCGGGTCCAGCGGGCCGAGCCGGTGGCAGCGCGGGCAGCGCACCCACCGAGGGAACGGCGTCACCGGCACGCCAGTACGGGTGAGCGGGTCGTCATTCGCATCCGGATCCCATGGTGCGTGCCGCAGCGCCCGGACCTGTGGTCCGAGCACCCGCTGCACCGCCTCAAGCAGGCGCGGCTCGTCGACCGGATCCTGATGCTCGGGATTCCACGCGTCCAGGCCACGCACGATCACGCTCATCGACGGCAGGTCGACGGTCGCGCCCACCCCGGCGGTCGTAATGAGATGGCTCGGGCGCGCCTGCCCGATCCGGGTGGGAGCACTGCGCTGCCCGGCACCGGAAACGCCAGAAACGCCCGACGCGGCAGCCGCCGGAATGGTCATGCAGGACCTCCAGAGGTCGAACGGTCGTAGCTCCAGGCCGGTGCGTCGCCGATGCTGCGGTCGCCGGTGTCGAGCTGCAGCAGGATCTCCGCCTCCACCTCGCGCATGGACATCGGCGCAGACCATAGGTCCCACGATCCCTCGTCCGGCTCGCGGAGCAGCCCGTTGACGTCAAGCGCCTCCTTGTACCCGAGGTGCCCGGCCTGCACAGCCTGCCGCCGCGCGTACCACCGGTCCAGCCGGTGCTGCAGCTCGGCCCGGACCGAGACTGCCCGCTGCGCGTCGTGGGTGACAACCTCGGCCCGCGCGCTGACCGCGTCGAGCAGCGCGGCGACGAAGGGCCCGGACAGTGGCAGAGAGTTCGCCGCGACGTTCGGCAGCGACGACACGCCGGAATGCCGCAGCAGCGTCACTAGTACCCCGGTCAGCCCGCGGTCCAGTGCCCGGTCGCTGAACGGCGTAGTGGTCAGCCCCTCAACCCGGAGCCCGAACGTGCCGTGGTCATACCCGAACGACTCATAGTGCGCCAGGTCGCGGGGCCGCGACCACTGGTAGATGGTCACCACAAGCCCCGGCCTCGTCGCCGAGCGGCCAACGCGGGAGGTGGCCTGGATGTACTCGGCTGCGTTCTTCGGCTGCCCGGTGACGGCCATCAGGCCGAGCCGCTGCACGTCCACGCCCACCTGGAGCATGGACGTGGCGAGCAGCACGTCAATCGGCCGCGCCCGGCCATCGGACCGTGCCCGGAACGCATCCGGATCCCGGCGCAGCTCGTCGAGGGCCGCGGTCGAGTCGAACTGCGGGTCGAAGCGGTGCTCAAGGTCGGCCAGGCTCTCGGCGATCCGGCTGGACGGCATCCGCCCGGTCAGCTCCTGCACGATCGGCGACCGTCGCCGGGTGCGGACCTGCTGGCTGCGCAGCCGGTCGGTGATGTCGTCCTCGACCAGGCGCCGCATCCCGGCCAGCTCCCTGGTGGCGGTGAAGTAGTCCACCAGCGTCATGTAGGGATCGGCAGCGGAACCGTACCGGTCGAAGAGGAACTGCGCGTGCTCCATCAGCGCCGACGCGACCCGGATCTCCACCGACTTGAGCCGCTCGCCCGGCGCGAGGATGCCCCGGTACCGCCGCCCCGGCGTGGAGGGTGACGGTGACACTGTCGCGGAGAAGTACGTCTCGCCCGCGTCGAGCACCGGCGGCGGGAACACGGTGAGGCCGCGCGCGAACACCTGCTCCACCTGGTCGCGTGCCCGCCGCACCGTCGCGGTAGAGGCGACGAGCACGGGCCGGATCGGGCCACGCGAGCTCAGCCGGTCGATCGCGGTCTCGTACAGGCCCACCATCGAGCCGAGGGCATCGCTGATCAGGTGCAGCTCATCCTGGATGATCAGGTCCGGCGGCCGCAGCCGCATCGCCGACTGGATCACGCCGCGCGGCAGGTCACCCCGCGCCGGATGCCCGCCCGGCCCGCAGAAAGACAAGAAGTCGGGATTCTGCCATCCGTGTCGCGTGCACTCCGTATCCACGAGCCCGAACAGGGAAGCGGTCGATGCCTTCCACGGCAACTGGGCCAGCTTGTCCACCGTGGCGATCACCAGGCCGGGAGTCAGCCGGTAGATCTCCTCGTCCACGGTGAGCACCGGAAGCCCCTCATCGGGAGAATTCCGCGGCGAGAACGCACAATCCCCCTCGGGGTCCGAGCAGTACACCAGCACCCGCCGCCGCAGCCGGTTGGTCTCTACGTTCGCCGACGACAGCCGCGACCCGCACCACGGGCACACCGGCAACTGCAGTACGCCGCCTAGCACCCGTTCCGAGCCCCGCGACTCGGTGATCTGCCGCTCGGCCTCCTCGAAGGAGTTCGGCGACACCGACGACCCGACCCAAAGACCGACCCGGAACGGCGTCGTCCCCCACCGCGAGTCCCCGGCCTCGACCCGCTCCCGGCGCAGCATCTCGCACGCGCACACCAGCGCCGAAGCCCGCTGGAACTGCTGCGCCGTCAGCAGCCGCAGCGTGTACCGCATCAGGACAGCGACCCCGCGCGTCCCGTCATAGGCGTCAGGACCAGATCCGACCACGCCCTGGAGCCGCCGGATCGCGAACGTATACGCCGCGAGCCCCAGATACGCCTCGGTCTTGCCACCACCGGTCGGGAAGAACAGCAGCTGCACTTCCGCATCCGACGGGTCGCCAAGACCGCGATGAGCGTCGGCATGAGACGGTGACGTCAGCCCCGGCAGGCACAGCAGCACGAACGCGAGTTGGAACGGCCGCCACGACCGGTTCTCCGGCACGTCCAGACGGCGCAGCAGCCCGGCCACGTCCGCGCCGGGCGTCGACATCCGTGCCCGCACCACCTCCGAACGCACGCGCTGCAGCGCCATCGCCTGGTTCGCGAACCGGAACGCCTCCCGCGCGATCCCGTCGGTGCCCAGCAGCTCAATCGCCCGTTCCAGGCGGCCAGCCACATCACGCGCCGCCGCCACGGCGCGCTGCCCCGCGTCGCCGTACCGGGCGATCTCCGGGTCGGATTCCACCCGGGACGCCTGCTCGGTTAGCCACTTCCGGTAGCCGCTCACCAGCGGCCGAAGCGCCCTCACCAGGTCATCGCGCCCTAGCTCCGGCGACCCGAGCCGGGCCATGTCGAGCACAAGTCCGGGCACGTGCCCCGGCACCACGAGTCGCACCTCCGCCGCCGGGAAGCACGTCGTGGAAAGCTGCCACGCCCGCATCTCGCCATCACGCACGGAAGCGTCGACCGCGCACTGCCGCCCGTTCGCGTACATGCGCGTCGCCCGGTGCAGCAGCTCCAAGTGCTGCCGCTCGTCGTCAGACCCCGACAGCGGCGCCGCGATGTCCGGGTCGTTGTGCCCGCAGAAGATCGCCGCGTTCCCGTCCAGCGCGGTCACGGTCAGCCCCACCTGGTACAGCCGCGCCGTGTCCTGAGTCTGCGCCGGCGTCCGCTGCCCGTTGACCAGCGCCAACTCGACGACGCGCCGCGCCCCGCGGTGCCGCACCGTGTACCGGACGACCACGCCCGGCTGCTCGTCGTCCGGCACGAGCGAGTCTGACCCCTCGGCGTCGGTTCGCACCTCGACGGAGCCGCCCGCCGGGACTCGGTGCCAGGTGGTCGCGGCCCGCCCGGTCGGCGTCTCGTGCGTCTCCGATGGGGACCGCTCGTACCGACCCCACTTGGCAACCACCGTGATCACGTCGACTGTCGCCGACACGCTGAACGCCAGTCCGATGGCTGAGGCGGACATAGATCCCGAACGGACCGTGGCGTCTGCCTCGGCGCCGTCTTCCTCCCCGTCGTCGCCGGACGCTGGGGAGGCAACCTCCCGGTCGACAAGTTCCGGCTCTAGCTGCTCGTCGTCGGCAGGCTCTTCCGGCTGCTGCCGCGGGGCCAGCCGCCCGAGCATGTACCGCTCGGCGGGCGAGGTTCCCGGCGGAAGCTCCTCTTCAGGCCCGTCCCACGGCCCGAGCAGATCGCGCTCTAGGAAGTCCTCCAGCTCGGCCCGGACCTGAAACGACGTGGTGTCTGGCGTGGTCACGACGGGTTCTCCAGCTTGTAGCGCCGGTGGTTCTCTTCAAGCAGCCGGTCAAGCAACTCGAACCGGGCCTCCTTGCTGACCGTCCACCGGATCCCGATCTTCGTGGGGTGATGCCCGATCTTGAGATCGAGGTCGTCCCATCCGTATGCCCGCATGACCGCCTCGTCGATCGCGACGTGAATGTCGCGAAGTTCCTGTATAAAAGGCTCGTGGTTGTCGGGATCGTGGACCCGGTTGTACGTCTTGGTAAGGCCCCAGGCCCGAGACTTCATCAGTTCACCCCGGGTCGCATCAAGCTGACGACCGAGTGCTTCCAGCTCGGGTGTTGCCCGTGGTCGGGGCAGCGTGAGAAATACATCTGAGGGGGCATAGTTGGTGTCTGTTCTCATTGTGGATGTATAGCGTATTACCCACGTAGAATGAGCATCTGAAGAAAGGATCGCCAAGCTAGCGTAGTCGTCAAGCGCGAAAACAACGCACTTCTGATCGAATACCGGTCCGACCTTTACACGAGCAGGCATCAGCGTGCTGCTGACTTGCGCAATTGCGATAGCGTACCCACTCTTAAGGGTTTCGATCGCTTTGTACATATCGATAGTCGGCCGAGTAAAGCGCCACCATATTTCCCGCCGCTGCCTATCGTTGTTACGCTCCCTTTCAGGCTTCACAAGCCGACGGACGATATCTATGCAATCTGGATAATTCTCAGCCTCGTCGAGCGGCCAATCACGGAAGTTTATGATCCACCGACTTCCGGAAGAGTCAGACCTTTGGTTTAGGTCCCTACCGCCAACGTATCGTTGGATTACCTCAGCACTGCGAGCATCGTGAGCGAGCAGTTCGGCCTTCTGCTCGTCGTCAAGCATAAACCCGAGTCCGAGCACCTTGGATCCGATGAAGGCTATCCCCTCATTCACATTTAGTCGCTCCGGGCGACCGGCGACTCTGCCCACGGGCTGCAGGTCAGGACCTATCGCTGGTACTTCTTCGCCATCAAGCCAACGGACCGCCTGTCTGCTAAGGGCGGCGCGACTAGCCCACAGCTCGATGATCTGTAGGTTCGCGCTCTTGGTCGGCCACGGATGAGGAGATCGGCCCGCACGGATAACAAGAGAGATTTGTTCCAGGCCAACTCGCAGCGTGGCACCTTCAATAAGGCTGTTGGTTGTAACGTAGCCAAGCTGTCCACGTTTGGAAAGCAGCCGATCAGCGCGTAGGACAAACCTTGCTCCTAGGTCAGTGTTTCCCTTCACATCGTTGCCGTCCCAACGCTGAAGCCAGTTCAGGTAGTCATCGCCCATCGTTCCGGAGATCTTGCTTCCGCCTAGGAACGGCGGGTTGCCGATGATGGCGTCGAAACCTGGTGATGTCGTGTCGGCGAAGATCTCGGGGAACGCCAATGGCCAGTGGAACGGTTCGCGTTCGATCGTTCCCGCAGGACGAGGGACCTGGAGGTTCTTCTCGACGTACGGGGCTAGGCCCTTCTCGTTGCTGACGGAGACGTACAGCGCCAAGAACGCCTGGTCGAGTCTCTTACCCTTCAGTTTCGCGTTCGCGAGACCAGCCGCCGTGATCGCGTCGGCGACCGTGGTGATCTCGCCGGAGAGTTCCTCCGCCTGGGCGAGCAGCCGCGCCTTGTGTTCGATGTCGCGGATGGTGACGCCGCCGGTTGCGGTGATCTTGCGGCGGAGGTCGGCGGCCTGGGCGAGCTTGTCGCGCCATTCCGAGGCGAAGTCGAGGGTGCCGTGGTGCAGTCGACGGCCCTCCTTCGCGTCCACGTGCAGCGATTCCAGTTGCTCCAGGCTGACCAGGCCGAGGAGCGAGTCGCCGGCGGCGAGGCGGTCGTCGAGGAAGCCGAATGGCCGTTCGGTGTCCATCGTGATCAGCCACAGCGACAGCTTCGCCATCTCGACGGCGAGCGGGTTGATGTCGACGCCGTACAGGCAGTGCTCGGTGATCTCGCGGCGGGCCTTGAGGAGAAGCTGGTCGGCTTCGGCGTCCGCGCCGACGCGGCCAGCGGCGCGGTGGAGGTCCATGGCGAGGGCTTCGGCGTCGCCTTCGTCCAGCCATGCCTCGATCAGGCGATCGGCGAGGTATCGGCAGGCGGCGACGAGGAACGCACCGGAGCCCATCGCGATGTCCGCGACCTTGAGCTCCAGGATCTGCTTGGACGGGCGGATCCGCCACTGTGACGTGTCCGACGTTTCTAGGGGGCCGGGGCGATAGACGAGGGGCTGCAGGGCGCCTTCTGCGACCTCTTCCGCGAGGGACCGAGGTGTGTAGTGGGTGCCGGTCGCGGCGCGGCGGTGCGACCGGGTCACGTACCGGCTGCCCGCCGGGAAGATCGCGGGGTTACCCAGCACTTTGCGACCGTTGATCTCGAATTCCTCGAACTTAAGGAAGCCAAGGAAGGGCGTGATCTGATCGGCCAGTTCAGGGTCGGTGACGGCCCGCTGGAGGTTGCTGACCCGCTCGGCGTCGGCGGTGGTGTCCGCGAGCGCGGCCTGGACACGCTTCGCCGACCAGCCGGTGCGGTCGGTGAAGTCCTTGACCTTCAGGTCGACGGCGCTGGCGAGCGTGATCTCCGCGTCTTCCTTGATCTTCTGCGGCCACCTCGACGGGCGGGTCAGGCCGAGCACGGTCTCGGTGGCGGTGCGGACCTCCAGTTCAAGGAGGCCCTCATACACGTAGCCGATCTGTTCGACGTCCAGGGCGCGGAAGGTGAGGCGGCGGCGTTCGCCGCCGATGACCACGTACTGGACGGCGCGGAGCATACGCAGCACGGTGCGGTCGTCCACGAGGGGCGGCCGGGCTGCCGCGGCGGGCGTGCCGGCGTCGGGGCGGCCTTCGAGCCATGGGTAGCGGTCGGGGTCGAACAGGCCGCCGCCGTAGGCGGGCAGCCGCAGGTCCTCGTGCGCGACGCCGGAGTGGACGGCGCGGGTGACGGCGAGAAGCCGGTGCCAGGCGGCGGTGCGCTGGCCGAGGACTGCGCCGAGGCTGTCGGCCCGCTCTAGTTGCTCGACGAGGTGGCCGACGCTGTAGGCGGTGACGTACAGGTCGTCGTCGCTGGGCAGCAGGCGGCGTTCCTCGGCGAACAGCAGGAACACGACGCGCATCATCATCGTGACGACGCCGGCGTAGAAGTCGTCGTCGCTGATGCCTGCCAGGAGCGTGCCGTTCGATGCGCGGTCGAGCTGGTCGAGCGTGGTGACGAGGAGCTCGACGGCCTCGCGGACCTGGCGGCCGAGTTGCTCGGTGACCTCTTCCTGGCGTTCGAGGGACTCGGCGAACAGGGCCGGGAGTTTGTCCTTCGGCTGCGCGGCCTGGAAGCGGGAGCGGGTGAGGAGGGCGACGAGCCCCTCCAGGGACTTCGGCTCCTCGCTGAACAGGGACGCGTCCCACACGGCGGCACCGCTCGCGCCGCCGCGCGGCGCGGTGACGAGCGTCCACCAGCGCCCGTCGGTAACGATCCCGGCCGGCACGTCACGGGCACGGAGCAGCACGGCCAGCCGTTCGACGGCGTTCGCCGTCCAGCTCCCGGTCGTGGTCCGCGTCAGCGGATGCGTTCCCCAGGCGGTGACCATTCCCAGGAGCTTCCACGGCCCTTTGCCCGTGCCGCCGCCGCTCGCCTCGGCGTCGTCGCCTTCGGAGTCTCCGTCGTCCTCCCGTGCCTCGTCTTCGGATGTATCCGATAGGTCGGAGCCGTCCTCGTCATTGGTGTCCGCGTCCTCAGCCGCGTCGTCCTCGGCCTCGTCGAAGTAGCCGAAGTCCGGGCGGAGCGTGACCCCGTGGTCAGCCACGATCTCGGCGAGGGTCTGCGGGATGGCATCGTCGATGACGAGGTGCTGCTGCCAGTCGAAGACATCGCGCAGCACGTTCGCGATGACCGCGTGCCTGCTGGCGCCGCGGTCGTCCATCATCTGCGCGACGAGCGCGCGCACGCTGGCACGGCGCGCGACGGGCACTTCCGGCAGCCCGTTCGGGAAGACCCGGTGCGCCACGGGCAGCGTGAGGAACGGCCCGGAGACCTGGAGCAGCTCCAGCCACGCGTGCCGCTTGCGGACCTCCTCGCTGACACCCTGCGCTCTCATTGGGCCACCCCATCCGGGACACCCTGTGCTTCTGGAACACACAGGGCCACCGCGAACGGGAAGACCAGTTCGCGGACGTTCTCGTAGCGCCGCCTGATCGCGTCAAACTCGCGCTGCTTCTCTTCGGCGAGCCCGTCGCGGCGCGCTACCCACGCCTGCCGGTCCCGGTCGTAGGCGTGCTTCTCAAGCTCATCGAGCTGGTCAAAGGTGAGCTGCACCGCTCCCGGCCCGTCGAGCGCGCTGTCCAGGTTCGCCTTGAGCTGGGTGAACACGGTGTCCACGTTGCGCTGCTCGGTGGCCTCGCGCTGGTCGAGGGTGCGCTGGAGGCGCTCCTTGCGTTCCTTCGCGCGCTGCTCCACGTCGCCGGCGAGCAGCGGCTCAAGCTCGCTCCACCGGTCGGCGAAGTCGAGCCGCGCTGCTTCGGAGGCGAGGCGGCAGGCGCCCGGTTCGAGGGCGGCCTCCACGGCGGCGTACAGCGCCTCGTGTCGTCGCTCTTCCAGTTCCACGCGCCGGGACCGTCCGGTCGGCGGGACGATCCGGGCCGACAGCATGATCTCCTCGTGCAGTCGCCGGCCGTCGGCGCCGACCAGCACGAGCCGGGCGAACACGGCGACAAGCGGGCCGTTGACCCCAGCGTCCACGGGTGGCGTGAACTTGAGCGCGGCGACCCGGTTGAGGGCAGCGCGTCCGCCCCAGATCGCCGAGCGGAGCAGCCGCGTGGCCTGAGCGACCAGCGGGTACTCCAGGTGCGCCAGGACGACGTCGTCCCGGCCCTCGGCGACCTTCGCGTCGAACGTGAACGGCCGCAGGTGCCCGTCGAGCGGATCGGCCAGCCCGGTCACGGTCCGCTCCCAGCCGGCACGCAAGGCGGGCGGAGCGATCAGGCCGGCCGGCTCGTCAGCCAGCGGCGGCTGGTCGGCGAGGGCCAGGGCCGTGTCCACGACGCGACGGACGTTGGCCGGGGCGACGTGCAGTTCCCGGATGCTCGCATCGAGCTGGTCATGCAGCTTGCGGACCTGGTCGCGCAGGTCACGCTCGGCGCGCAGCAGGCTCGTGGACGCCTTCGGGGTGACCTGGAGCGGGTCGATGAGCCGCGGCCGGCCGAGCATCCGCGCCTCGACCGCGTGCGCGAGCACCGGGTTAACGCTGCCTAGATCCTGGCGTTCAGTCGCGACCTTCCGCGCGACCCGGGACAGGTACTCCAGGTCGCCGGCGTAGGAGCCCTCGGGCTCTTTGTCCCAGCCGGCGCCGACGAAGTGGAATACCTCTACCTCGTGGGTCTGGCCGTGCCGGTCCACCCGGCCGATCCGCTGTTCGAGCCGGTTGGGGTTGAACGGGATGTCGTAGTGGATCACCCGGTGGCAGTGCCGCTGCAGGTCGATACCCTCGCTCGCGGCGTCGGTAGCGAGCAGGATACGCACAGGGTCCCGGTCCAGGCCGGCCTGGAAGGCGGCCTTGAGGTGCTCACGCTTGCTCTCGTCCATGCCGCCGAACAGCAGGCCGAGCCGGTCCCCGCCCAGGCCCCGCGCCGTCAGGATGCCGGCGAGCCACTGCTGGGTGGCCTTGTACTCGGTGAAGATGATGACGCGGTCGCCCTTGTCCCAGTCGCCGTCCGGGCGGCAGATGCGGTTGAGCTCGGTGACGAGGGCCTTGGCCTTGGTGTCGGCGGGCTCGGCATGGCGCTGCGCCCATTCGGCGAGCTGGCGGCGGTAGGCGGCTTCCATGACGGAACCGCCGGATTCCGGCACGTCGTCGAGGATGCCGGGGAGGCTGGCGACGCGGCCGAAGACCTCACGCTCGTCGTCGCTGCCTGGGTCGTCGTCGGACGGTTCGGTGTCCCAGCCGAGGACGTCGTCCATCCAGTCCGTGTCATCGGCGGTGGCCGGAGTAACCACCACCCGTTCGGGATGATGATTTTGATCTTCGCTTTCGAGATGGGCCTCGAGGGTCAGGGCGAAGGCCGCGGGGGAGGAGAAGAGACGCTTCTTGAGGATGAGCGTCACCAGGTCGCCCGCGCGGGCCTGGGCCGCGCCCGGCTTGGTGCGGCGGGCGGCGGTGTAGAGCTGGAGCAGCTCGTAGGCCTCGCGCTCGGCGTCGGTGTAGGTGATGTCGATCGCGTTGATCGTGCGGGCGGGGAAGCGTTCGGTGCCGTCGTCATTCTTGATGTCGGTCTTGAGGCGGCGGATCATGACCTGGTCGAGCGTGGCCTTGTCCGGCTCCTGGCCCTTGAAGAAGCGCTGCGGGTCGAGCATCTCCAGCAGCGCCTGCCACGACCACGAGTAGCCGTTGTGCGGGGTGGCAGACAGGAAGAGATGGTGCTGGCTGTGCTCGGTGAGCCTTCTGACCGCCTGCGTCTGCTTGCTCTCGACCGGGTAGCCGTTGGGCTTCGGCGGCTCGGCGGGGGCGCAGTGGTGGACCTCGTCGACGATCAGCAGGTCGAAGAAGCCGGGGAATCTGCTTTCGTTCGTCAGGACCTCATCCAGCATGCGCTGGACGCGAGGGGTGCGCAGCCATTGCAGGCTGATGATCGTGCGCGGGTAGACGGCGAAGGGGTTGGCTTCGAGCCCATGGGACCGGCGGAGTTCCCTGAGCTGGGCGGTGTCCACGATCGTGAAGCCGAGGCCGAACTTGGCCTCCATCTCCTCATGCCACTTGAGCGTGAGCGACGCCGGGCAGACGACGATGACGCGTCGTGCCCGGTGTCTGAGCAGCATCTCCTGCACGACCAGGCCGGCCTCGATCGTCTTGCCGAGGCCCACGTCATCGGCGATGAGCAGGTTAACTCTCGGCATGGCGAGGGCGCGGGCGACGGGTTCGAGCTGGTACTCCTCGATCGTGATGCCGGACCGGAACGGGGCCTGGAGCGTCCGGGTGTCAGCGCTGGCAACAGTGCCCCAGCGGACGGCGTCGAGAAAGGCACCGAGCTGCTGCGGGTCGTCCCAGTTCGCTGGCGTCACTGCCGGGAGCTGGGTCGCGGGGACGATCTCGCGGCCGGGCTCGACCTCCCAGGCGACGGTCAGCTCGTCGCCGAGGTCGTCGTCGCTCACGCTGGTGAGGCTGACGAGGGTACGGCCGGGGAGTCTTGTCGCGGCGAGCTCGTCTTGGGGCTGGTGGCTGTTGTTCACCTGGCTGACCACCCACTGCTGCCCGCGGACCCGGACAAGCTGTCCGGCCTCGGGCACGTCCGGATTGCTCGGCGTATGTGCCGCATGAGAAACGTCGGCGGAAACTGTCGTCATCGACCACCCTCCCCGGCTCGTAGTTTTGCGCACTGCGTTGTGTAACGCAAGGTTAGCGGCAGGTCACGCTCCCCGACGTTTTTTGCCCAAAACCAAGGTCACTTATCCGAGCCACCGTAGTTTCAGACCACGACTCTAATACCGTGACTGCTATTGCTGCCGTCCTGATCGCGAGGTTCCGCATTCGCGTAGAACCATCATCGCCACATGTCTACGAGAGTGTTCTGCTGATTCACCTTCATGAGCAGGGCTGCATTCTCAGGGGATAGGTCGCTCCACCGCGGCTCTAGAAGATCATATCTTCGTACAGTCTTGTGACGAGGAGTTGACGCGTCGTGGAGAGTAAGGCCCCGAGTCCAGCACGTTTTCTGCTTGGGCCTTGGCGTTGACATGTCGCGGCGCACTCGCCTCGCATGCTTACGGCTCTTTCGCTCCGCTGCGGCCGGGGTTTGGCTCTGCGGCGCATCCGGCGGGGTCAAGGGACCGCGCCTGCTCCCCGGCCGCGCAGTGTTTTGGGACGTCGACTGCCCGGCGAGCCGGTATGCGTCCCACATCCGGAGAGTAGACGGGGATCTGGGCAGCTCGTAGGTACTAAGGAAACTCTTGTACTTCGGGCACACCGTCCCGGCGTTTCGGTCGCTCGCGCCCTGGTCCGCTGCCCACGTGATGTCCATTTCCGCGATCACGGCGGTCACAGTTCTCTTCCTTCCGGCAGTTTTCGGGAGATCCCGCTCTTGCCGATGCCCTGATTTCCGGGTGTCGGCTACTTGGCTGGCCGCACGGCAGGTGGCGCACACCAAAAGGCCCTCAACCCGCCACAGCGTGACGCCGTGGGCCTTGCATGCCGAACACCGGCCGGATCTTCTATTGGCGCTGTTCGCGTAATCGGCGGCGCTTGCGGGTCGGGAAAGTTCTGGTCGTTCGGGTCGCGTTCCGCCTACATCCTCAATGCGGTCCCGGAAGCTTGGCGACTTCTGCTTCCGGCGCCCTGTCTTCGTGTCGGGCGCCAGCAATGGTGGCCTCTCCACGCGGCGTTTCGGAACGTTTTCCCACCGGAGAGAAGTCATCGTCTGGATTCTCCGTTCGCGGCATGGGCAGCGGTGGGAGCCGCAGCGACTGGGTAAGGCACAGCAGCTCGGCCACTGCCTTGCCTGCCGACGCGCGCATCAGGCAGCCTCGGCCACGGTGTCGAGGAAGATCACCTCACGAGCGGCCAAGGCAAGCCGCGGCGACAGGCTGCACCGTCGGCTCACCACGGTCACCCAGACGCCCTGGGCGGCGAGGCGTGCTGCCTCCTCGGCAAACAGGTGATCACCAGACCCGAACGCCACATGCGTGAACCGCTTGGCCACGTTCTCATGCCCCAGCACGTCCAGCAGGGCCAGATCGGCGCCGTCGGGCCCGGAGCGGACCCGGTAGTGCGCATGCGGCCAGCCGAGCGCCGCGTTAAGCAGCGTCAGGTGGCTCGAAGCCACCTCCACCTGGTCCATGGCACCGAAGGCCAGGCGATCTGTGTAAAGGCCCAGCGCCTCGCGGACCTGGCTCAGGCTCGGAAGCGAGCTGCCGGCCAGATTTTCAATATCAACAAGGTGCAGCCGCCGTGCCGGGAACCGGCACCACGCACCCGCCCACTGCGGGCCCTTCTCCCCACTGACTGTTCTAAGCATCCGCGGGCCTCCTTTACGACCCAGCACCCCCCGGGCGCCGATTCCCTCCATGCATCCTCCGCATGGATTACCATGTAAGCATGACATGGAACTCCATGCGACGTCAACATGGAAATCGAATCGATTAGATTGCTGGTCAGGGGCTCGCAAAGTTTGTGCCATGCTTCCATGACATGGAACTGCAAGGTAAGATCACTATGGTGAACATGCCTGCGGTCAGAGATGAACTCGTCGCGACGCTCGAGGAAGCCCTGCTCCTCCAGCAGCGGCTGATGGAGGACGTACGCGATGAGGTAGTACCGATCGCGGACCTGGTCGCACAAGTATCGGTGCTGGAGCGACTCGATGACCGGCGCGATCGGCTGATCGGCGAGCTACGGCGCACCGCCAGCGCCGGGAAGCGGCCGGGACGGACCAGCCCGCCCGTCCGCGAAATCCTGCTGGAAACCCTCGCCTACTTCCGCTGGCCGCAAAATGCCGGATTCCTCGAGGAATACCTGCTGGCCAAGCATCAGCTGCAACTGGACAGCCGCGCGTTCTCGCCCCTGCGCCGCGACGAGCGGAACGCCTGGGACCGGGCACCAGGCGCCCGCGAGGCCTACCTCGCACCGGCGCTGAAACCGGACGGGTCTGCGAACCCTCGCTGGCTCACTCGGTCCGACTGGGGCCTCGAGCGGCGTATCGTCGCGACACCGCGAACGGAGCGCCTGTTCGACCTCTACAAAATCTACGTCCTCGCCGGTCGGCCGGGATCGGCCGAAGCCAGCTACCTCGGCCCCCGTACCCCCGTCGATGCACTGCTCGAGAAATATGCGCAGGACATCCTCGACACCGAACCGCCGTCGGCAGCCGCATCCGACGACGAGTTCAGGGCATGGCGCACACATGTCCGCGAAAGCGCCGGCACCCTTATCGGGGAGAACCGCCGCGATGACGAGCCGGACCGCAAGCAGATCGCCCGCCAGCTTGCTGATCTGCCCGACCGTGAGCGCGTTTGGGGCCGGGACGCAGGCATCAAGGCCGGAGGCCGCAGCAACAAGCGCCCCAAATGAAACCGACCTCTGGCGGTAGGTGAGTCAGACCGAGGTGGCCGGTCAGCGGCAGGCGCGCCGGACCAGAATGTTCCGCCCACCCAGCCAGACGGACTCTTGGAATAACGTAGTGGATCGCTTAGCTTGATGCGGCCTGAGGAGATGCTGCGGAATTCGCCCAGGCCGCCCGTCCAATGAGAGGCTGGATAAGCCGCCTCGGCCGTGGTCACTGCGGAAGAAAGGGGTCGCAAGCCCGCGGCGGGACCGGCATGAGGACAGGTGGGTGGGCTGACAGTCGACGTATGTGGCGGAATCCGGTTATTGCGCGTCTCGGCACAGTTCCCTCGCATTGGTCCTCCAGGCTCGATCTGCTGGGGGCTAGTCTCTCGCTTATGCAGATCGTATGGTCGTGCCAGTCCCGCTTGGCTTGAGAGAGGTGTGCCCCCCGAATGGAAATCGTCCGGGCTCAGTGGACAGAGAAGCTGTACCCGCCCAGCGGCGGGCGAGATCACCTCGGGCTTGGCAGCGTGTCCTCGGATCAGATTCTGCCCAAGCTCTCCCCGGACATTGTGGTTCAGACCGTTCATCCTCGCTACTGGAGCTTCTACACGTTCCTTCTCGACGAGTTCTGGCGCCGGGACCTGCCGCGGACTCGGCGTGATTTCGCGCGCTTCTACCGTCCGCGTGAGGCGATCTTTGCCATCGGAGCCCATCTGTGCGACCGGCCCGAGCATCACCCCGGCAATGGCCAGATGCCAGCGATCGTCGGCGCGATCCGGGCCGGAGCCCTCGCCCGTCAAAAGCCCCCGATCTACGACGCGCAGTTCAGCTACATCAAGGGCATGCTCGGCGGTTACGGCCTCTATTACAGCGCGTCCATCGCAGCGATGGGCCTGGCCTTGCCCGCCCTGCCGGTTGCTGGCCTGCCTTGGGACACGCCCACACCCGAAGGGCGCATTGTTGCTAGTTCCTTCCGGGAGGCTATTGCTGACACTGCCTACTACCGGGAGTACTTCGACCACGACGACGCGCAGGTGCCGGGTGAAGTAGTACTTGAATACATACGGGCTGCGTGCCTGTGTCAGCTGCAGGTGGACCATGCTCCTGACAGGCCACTGCTGCGAGACGTCTTCCTGCATGCCGGCGACGCGGAGGAGTCTGCTCAGCGCCGGGCGACGATGCGCTTCCTGCTCGACCTCGCGAATCAGACCGCCGGTCACGCACTTACCGAGGATCGGTATCGGCAACTCGCCTACTACCGGGCAGACGCCGACGGGGCGATGTGGACGCCGTTGGACTCGAACGTTCGGACGGCGCGTCGCTGGCGGCTCTACCAAGCCCGCGAGTACTACTCGTTCGCATTGAACCGTTTGTGGCGGTACCTAGCCGAGTGGGGCCAGGCTCGCGTTGCCGTCAGCGGCGACGCCGTTCCGCTTGCCGACTGGTGGGCACACGTCGACGAAACCCTCGACTTCGCCTCATTGGCAGCCGTGCTCGGAATCGATGATCCTGGCTTCGATAGCGCTTCGACACTTACCGGCATAGCCGACTGGGCGAGTAGGGCCGCCCTGACCGGTGGAGATCTCGATTCCGCCTGGGATGTGGGCGCCCCCGTCACAGAACATGCCCTTTACCGGTGGGCGGCGCGGACCGATGAGCCCGCCGTCATCCCGGCCACGTTGCTCATCTTGGTCCTGATTGCCGTACGAATCGGCGCGCCTGCAGTCCAAATGGCCTACGCCGACGACTGGGATATATGCCTTGACGGAGGTGTCTCCCGCCTAGCCCTCAACCGGTTCTTCAGCCAGTGGCGCCGCCACCGCATGGCGGGCATGACTCTCGCGGAGGCAGCAAGGTGGCTACTCAGCGACTATGTCATCTGGCAACACGAACGGGTCGCTATCGGCAAGCTGGCCCAAACGGGCGACACCTTCCGGTTCCGCCGCCAAGGTGACCAGTTGCGCTTCTACGAGGCGGATGCGCCGGCCCGCATGAGCAACTCGCGTTTCCAGGCACTCGCCACGATCATCTACGAACTCGGATTCGTCGAAAACCTCTACGCCGAGCGCCACCCGCTCAGCCCGGACGGCAGACGCCTTCTCGACCGCGGGGACCTACCCGAGCAGCCACTACACGACCTGAGAGCGCAGATCCCGGCCGATGACCACTGAACGGATCAGCATCCCCGATGTCCTGGCCAAGCCCCGAGACCACGCGGTCATCTGCACATTCGGGGCGGACCTCTCGTTCTACGAAGGACCGCTCTGGCGTCAGATATCCCGTGCCCGCAACCGGGTGATCCTAGCCGATGACCTCACGCTTGCCCGTCACCTGAGCGATGTCGCCGCCGGCGGCTCTCGCCTACGTCACGTCAACATCAACTATCTGGTATCGCCGATCACAAATCCCCGCCCCGCCCACGCCAAGCTAATCCTGCTTACCGACGCCACCGGCGGCACACTCCTCATCGGCAGCGGCAACGTTAGCATCGACGGATACGCCTCCCGGGGCGAAACCTTTTGCCGGTACGACATCAGCGCGGACTCCACGACGGACCTCGGCGCATTCCAGGTTGCCAAAGGCTTCCTGGACACAATGGCGGCCCGCGGCTACTTGGACGCGCAAGCCATCCAGCACCTTGAACGCATGTGGTCCGATGCCCCATGGATCTGGGCTCCGTCCGCCGGGGGCGTACAGACGGTCCGCCACAACCTGAGTAGCCCTCTCGCCGAACAGCTCCTCGCCTTTGTCGCCGACGAACCGGTGACGGACGTGTTCATACACGCACCGTTCTATGACCCAGCTTGTGAGGCGCTCCGGCGTCTTCTGACCTCTCTCCGACCGGAACACGCAACGGTGCTCGTGCAAGAGCGCCACACCTCGGTAGACCCTTCGACGCTCACCCACGTACTGGAAACCTGCGGCGCCCGAACCGACATCCTCCTTGCCTCCGCCCCCGGCTTCCCGGGTACCTATCTGCACGCCAAGTTCGTCCTGATCCGTACGCAAGCCCGGTCGGTCACCTTCCTAGGATCAGCCAACCTCTCTCTCGCCGCCCTTTACCGGACCGACCGGCCAGCCGACAACTCGCCGCCGGGAAACATCGAGCTCGTCAACCTACTGGATGGTCCACCCCAGGACTTCGACGACTTCCTCGCCGGGCTCGATCTCACCGAGCCAACCTCCCCGCCATGGGAGCTCGACGTCCACTATCACCGTGATGAGGAGACCCCGGGCGATGCTGTGCGCCCGCAGCTAAGACGCGGCGTATGGCGTGACGGCGTTCTGCTTCTAGAAGCCGCCAATCCACTCCCCGAAGGGCCGCTCACACTTGTGATCGCCGGTGCGGACGCCCCTGCGGCACTGACGGTCAACGCGGAGGCTGTCTCCGGCCACCCCGGCCCAGAGGCAGCCGCGATTCTCGACAGCAAGGCCGTGCCAGTGTGGCTGCGAATCGACACTCCCGATGGGCCTGTCGAAACAACGCCCGTCTATCCCTACCACCCGGCCGCCCTGGCCAACATGCTCACCGGCCGTCGCGATCCCGAACTACTCCGAAAGACAGGCAGCCTCGACCTAGAAGCACACGACGAGGACCTGGCAGCCCTGCTGGATGAGCTCGATGCAGCTCTAATCATCGACCCCCAAAGCCTTTGGCGCCTAGCGGGCCGCAGCGCTCCTCCCGATACCGGCGACAGCGACGGCCCCCGGCTGCGATGGGAAGATCTCGACTTTGATGCACTACGCCGCCACCCCAAACTGGCTCAGTACCACTCCGCGATGGGCCGGCCGGCGGAGCGACCCGAGCCGACCGATCTGCAGGTCATCCTCGCAGCTATCGCAGAACGCTTCCGCGGGATCGGACAACAGCCTCCGTCGAGCGAAAAGGCCACCGCCAGCCCCATCGGGAACGCGCTCGATGTCGATGTGGACGACCAGCCCGGCGCACTGCCCAGTGACCGCGACGACACCCCCGGCGATGAATCCCTCGAGGAGATCGAAGCCGAGGATCAGGAGGGCGTCGAGGAACGCGAGCGCCGACGCCTGCGGACCGCGACCCGCAATAGGCTCGCTTGGCAACGGTTCTGTGACCGGTTCATACGCGGAGTCCGAGATCCCGAATTCATCGACCTCGTCGGGCCAAACGTCGCTGTTACCAACGCCGTGATCTTCAACCACCTGCTTGCGCTGCTAACCGCCAAGGACGTCATCGCTGCTGATCGGGGCATCACACACCAGCTCCAGCTGTGGACCTTCCTCTGGGGAGCCCAAGACCATGTCGGCTACCTTGACACGCTGGACGAAGACACAAGGTTCGACGCCATGGAGGCCATTGCCGAGCGCGGGGGCGAGGTCACCGTACTAGCCGCCGTCCACCTCGCCGATCAGCTAACGCGAAGCAACGAATGGACTGAACTGAGAACCGACCTCCGCAACGTGTGGCGCCATCTGCTCGAATCACCGTTGCTCACTTTCACAGCCGACGTACTACGGCACGCTGCTAGCCCCAGAGCCCGGTCAGCTGTCGAAATCGCACAAGAACTCGACAGGCTTGCACGCGAATGGACCGCTCCTGAACTGCACGCCGTCCTGGCGGGCCACCTCGGGACAACCGCAGGACGCATACGGGTCATGCGGGGAGTCGTCCGCCGACGCCTGCGTGACGAGACGGTCGAGATCCTCCTGATAGACGACCCAGGCGCCATCCTTGACACGGATAGGGTGTCGGCTGCCTTCGCAGAATGGGCCGCTCTCGACCAGAGCCGTGCCTACTTCCGATTCGAGCAGCCAGACGCCGGCATCGTCGCGGTCTGGGACCTCGCATCGCGCGAGTGCTGGAGATTCAACCGCCATACAGACGCAGACCCCATGACCCTCGAAGAACCTCTCGCCACCGAACCAGCCTGGTCCACCGAAAGCCGCAAGCTCCTCAACGCCGCCCGAGCAGCGGACCGTATTGCCGCGTGAAAACCCCCATCCGAAATGTGACCTATATTGGGTCCTCTCGACTTCCAGCGCAGGCTAATACGGCTCAATCTCGACTGGTTTGACGACACCCACTGGTTGGCCCCGTCGCGAGAACGTCCCTCGCGGTCGGTCCAAGAGCGCCAACGGCACCTGCTGAGCCAGTTCATCAAGCGTGGCGTCGCGAACGGTGAAGACCGAGATCCCGTAGGTGCCGTAGATGCTGTGGTGGTAGCGCACCGCGTCCGCGCGCAGCATAGGTCGAGCTCACCGCCGCGCACCAGCACGACGTCGCCGTCTTCGATGATGTCACCGTCCCACAAGCCAATGGTTAGGCTGCCAGATCGCCCGGCTTGATGGCGGCGCTCTCAGTCTGGTTGGTCGTGGCGGACTGGAGCGAATACGGCAAAGTCCTGTAGCTGGTTCGATAGCGTCCCGCCACTGCCACGTCAGCGACAGGGCCTGCAGTTCGCCGTGGCCGACGATCACCAGCACGATCGCGCGTCGCTAACGCAAGCGGCCATCAAGCATCCGGATGGCATGATCAATAGCACCGTCGCGGTCGGCCGCCGCATCTTGCTTGACGCCTCTGATTTGCAGGAGCACCGCCCGTCGGCAGGCAAGCTATAGAGAAAGAATAGATTCCACAATTATGCGCTCGACATTAGCCTAGACAAGAATTCGCGCCAATTAGACCGCCGGGCCTGGCAACACGGGCTGTAGCCGCACGGTACCCCTTTCTTAAACACGCCTTGGTCGTCGCGAAAATCACCATAACGAAAGATATGCCTCACGAAAGAACGCCCGCCGAATACCGAGTCACTGGCTGCAACGACAACCTGAATAGCCGAATTATCGCAAGCGTCTAGAAATTCCCGGATCCCAACCTCAGGTCCTGTGCCTCGTAGCGAGCGGGCAATACGCTCTGGCAAACGCGAGCCGTAGGCTTTCTTATCGTCGTCCGGTATCCGAGAGAGATATAGAAAGTACTGTTCGTCCCGCCCGGCCCCTGTCCAGGGCAAGCTTTCTTCTCGCAACCTGAGCCAGACGTTTTCCTCGGTACCCATCAAACCTGGCACAAGGGCATGTGCAGTTATGGTTAGATCGGCTGCCGCACGATGGCCTCGATTAATTAGCGTAAACTCGCACCGAGGTATCTTATCTGGGTCATCCGGCAGCGTGTAATCCGCTAGCGCCGGACATATTTGTATTTTTGGTTGAAATAGCCTCGCCTGCCACAGCCAGAACACCATCGATGCCACGAATCCTGTTGCTAGGCCAATAACAATGACAATAGCGGTACCCATTTAGACCTCACATCGACAAGCCGCTCAGCGCTCATGAATGTCTGCGAGTATATGCAACCTCGGATGTCCTAGCAGGCAATACGCCTTATACGGGCAATCTGCAAAGGCTCATAGCTCTCACAAGAGGATCAAACTTACCCAAACCGGCCAAAACGAGCTGCGAAGGCGCATGGGGCAAGCCCACTGCCCTTAACTTTCCGGAGTTTCAGGTCTTACTGTCCGGTTTTCTGGGCTTGGTCACGGTCTGGCAGCATGTTGATCGCGGTGGCGTTATGGCGCGCGGCGGTCCCTGGAATGCAACAAAGCTCCTGGTAGGA
>WNFC01000629.1_pt1 | contig 35575 bp, 29 predicted proteins | sample 5400541 | NCBI WGS metagenome assembly WNFC01 (sample SAMN13153342, study PRJNA577476) | soil metagenome | isolation source: 120 cm saprolite under Douglas fir tree site 2 hole 2 replicate 1 | place: USA:California | collected 2015-04-18
GACTGGGGCGGCGAGGTGATGATGGTCCCCGTGTCGGCGCGCACCGGTGCGGGTCTGGAGAAGCTGCTCGAGAGCATCCTGCTGCAGGCCGAGGTGATGGAGCTCAAGGCGAACCCGATGAAGCCGCCCAAGGGCGTCGTCATCGAGGCCAAGCTGGAGAAGGGCCGCGGCCCGGTCGCGACGGTGCTGGTGCAGGAAGGCACGCTGCGCATCGGCGACCCCATCGTGACCGGCGTCCACTCGGGCCGCGTGCGCGCGATGATGAACGAGCACGGCGAGCAGGTCGACGACGTGCCGCCGGGCTTCCCGGTGGAGGTGCTGGGCCTGGACGGCGCGCCCTTCGCCGGCGACGACTTCAACGTGGTGGCCGACGAGCAGGCCGCCGCCGAGGTGGCCGAGCACCGGCTCAAGAAGCAGCGCGAGAAGGAGCTGTCGAAGTCGAACAAGCTCTCCATCGAAGATCTCATGGCCAAGGGCAAGAAGGACGAGGCCAAGGTCCTCAAGGTCATCGTCAAGGCCGACGTGCAAGGCTCGGTCGAGGCGCTCAAGACGGCGCTCACCAAGCTGACCACGCCCAAGGTGTCGGTCGACGTCATCCACTCCGGCGTGGGCAACGTCACCGAGAGCGACGTGATGCTGGGCGCGGCCTCGAAGGCGATGATCGTCGGCTTCAACGTCAAGCCCGAGTCGAAGGCGGGCGAGACCGCCTCCTCGCAGGGCGTGACGCTCAAGCTCTACACCATCATCTACGAGGCGCTCGACGAGGTGAAGCTGGCCATGGAGGGCATGCTCGAGGCCATCATCAAGGAGAAGGTGGTCGGCCACGCCAAGGTGCTGCAGACCTTCAACGTGCCCAAGCTGGGCGCCATCGCCGGCTCGTCAGTGATGGACGGCAAGGTGACGCGCTCGGCGCTGGTGCGCCTGCTTCGCGATCAGAAGCCCATCTTCACGGGGAAGATCGCCTCGCTCAGGCGCTTCAAGGACGACGTCAAGGAGGTCGACAAGGGTTTCGAGTGCGGTATCGGCATCGAGAACTTCAACGACTTCCAGCCGGGGGACGTGATCGAGGCGTACGAGTTGGAGACGATTCGGCCCTCGCTCACGTAGCAGCCCATGGTGGTAGGGGTCCTGAGGCTCACGCTCTACATCCACGGCGCATCGTCGCTGAAGGACAAGCGGCAGGTGCTGCGCAAGGTCACCGATCGGCTGCGCGCGCGGTACAACGTCGGCGTGGCCGAGGTGGGCGACAACGACATCTGGCAGCGCGCCGTGGTGGGCATCGTGGCGGTGGCCAACGATTCGCGCTTCATCAACGAAGTGCTCGACAAGTGCGTCCGCGACGCGGGGAAGATCGCGGAGATCGTCAACCGCGAGATGGAGATCGAGACGTACTCGGAGATGAAGCACGACTGGGCACAGAAGCCGGACGTCGACTCCGTCGACGGCCCCAGACCTCAGACCTCGGGCCTCAGCGACGAAGACGATGGGGACAAAGAGGAAGGCTGGCTCAAAGAAGAGGATCTCCCTTGAGCGCGCACAACCGGCCCGAGCGCGTTGCGCAGATGGTCCAACAGTTGCTGGGCGAAATTTTTGCGCGCGGCATGCGCGACCCGCGCATCGGCCTGGTCACCATCACCGGCGTGAAAATGACGCCGGACCTGCGCGAGGCGCGCGTCTTCTGGACGGTGCACGGCGGCGCCGAGGTGCGGAAACACACCGCCAAGGGCCTGCAGAACGCCCGCGGTTATCTGCGGCATGAGATCGGCATGGAGCTCAAGCTGCGCGTGACGCCCGACCTGCACTTCACGTATGACGAGGCCATCGACCGTGGCGAGCGCATCGAGCAGCTCATCCGCCAGGTGCACGAGGAAGACCGGGAGGCCCGGACCTCCGACCCGGCCCGGGCAGGGGTCGAAGACCGGAGCAAAGGCGGCAGCGAATGAAGGCCGTCAACCGGGGCGTCTCCAACGCGCGCGACTGGAAGCCGGCGGAGAACCTGCCGCGCGTGGTCGATGCCCTGCGCTCGGCCCGGCGCGTGCTGCTCACCATGCACCGTGGCCCCGACGGCGACGCGCTCGGCTCGGCGCTGGCGCTGGCGGTCGCGCTGGGCGAGATGGGGCGCGAAGTCGTCGTCTACAACCCCGACGAGCTGCCCTACAACTTTCGTTTCCTGCCCGGCGCCGACAAGGTGTCGAAGGCGCTCCCGGCCGACGCGGCGTTCGACGTGACGGTGGCGACCGACGCGGGCGCGTTCGATCGGCTCGGCCCCGACGTGCCGCAGGGTCAGAAGCGCGGCACGCTCATCAACCTCGACCACCACATCACCACCGAGCCGTTCGGGGACATCAACTACGTCGATCCCCACGCCGCCTCGGTGGGAATCCTCGCCTACAAGATCATCAAGGGCCTCGGGCACTCGATCAGCGCGGACGCCGCGCAGTGCATCTACGCCAGCATCCTCGCCGACACCGGCTGCTTCCGGTACTCGAGCACCGACCCGGAATGCCTGCGCGTCGCGGCCGAGCTGCTCGAGGCGGGCGTCGACCCCTGGGAGATGACGGTGCGCGTCTACGAGCAGCAGCCGCTCGCGCGCATGCGACTCCTCGCCGAGGTGCTGGAGACGCTGGAAGTGCACGGCAAGCTGGCCACCATCACCATCACCAACGAGATGGTGGCGCGCACGGGCAGGGAAGACGACCTGACCGACGGGTTCATCAACTACGCGCGCTCGGTCGATGGCGTCGAGGTGGCGGCCAGCTTCCGCGAGCCGCCCGACTCCGGAGAAGGAGCGCGCACCTGGCGGGTGAGCTTCCGCTCGCGCGGCCGGGTGAATGTCGCCGCCATCGCGGCCAAGTTCGGCGGCGGCGGCCACCACAACGCCGCCGGGTGCAGCATCGAGGGCGACGAGGCGGCGGTGCGCGCCCGCATCGCCGAGGAGATCGAGCGGGCGCTGCGATGACCGAGCTCTCGGGCGTCGTCGTCGTCGACAAGCCGAGCGGCCCGACGAGCTTCGACGTGGTCCGGCGCGTGAAGGGCCTCTTCAAGACGAAGCGCTGCGGTCACACCGGCACGCTCGACCCCACCGCCACGGGCGTCCTGCCCATCTGCATCGGCGACGCCACCAAGGTGGCGTCGTTCATCGCCGAGGGAGAGAAAGAATACGACGCGGTGGTGCGCTTCGGCGTCATCACCGACACGCAGGACGCGGCGGGACGCACGCTGGAGACGCGGCCTCTCGAGGGGCTGAGCGAAGAGCGCGTGCGCGAGGCGCTGCGCGGGTTCGTCGGGCTCATCCAGCAGACGCCGCCGATGTACTCGGCCCGCAAAGTCCACGGGAAGCGGTTGTACGAGCTGGCGCGCGCCGGCGAAGAGGTGGAGCGCGAGGCGCGGCAGGTGCACATCGACGAGGCGCGCCTCACGTCGTTCCGGCCGCCCGACGCGGGCATCTTCGTGCGCTGCTCGAAGGGGACGTACCTGCGCACGCTGGCGCACGATCTGGGTCTTGGCGTGGGCTGCGGCGCGCATCTGCACGAGCTGAAGCGGGTGCGGGTGGGGCCGTTCGGACTGGACGAGTCGGTGCCGCTCGACGCGCTCATGTCGGCGGCGCGCGAGGGACGCGAGCAGCTCGCTCGTTTCGTGCTGCCCATCGGCCGCGCGCTCCAGGAGCTGGACGAGCTTCGCCTCGACATGCAGCTCGCCCGGAAGGTCGCCCACGGCCACACTCCGGGCCCCGGAGACCTGTCCCGCCTGCGTGCGCCGCCGTACTCGCGCGGGCGGAAGGTGCAGCTGCTCGACCCGGGGGGACGGGTGCTGGCCGTGGCGGAGAGCGACGGAGTCGGCACGCTGAAACTCCTCCGCGTCCTGGTCTCGGGATCGCACGATCTCGTCGGCCGCGAAGAGGACTAGCCCCGAAAACGAGAACGAGAACGAAAACGAGAACGAGAACGAGAACCAAAAGTACCCGTTTGCGATTGCGATCTGGATTGGGAGCAAGCCCGCGCCAACGCCTTCGGCGTTGTCACTGGGCTTGCAAGGTTTTCGATGAGGTGTTCGATGGTCGATCCGGCCTCGCGCTTCAACCCCGGGCCCCAATGGGCCGTGGCGTCCGATGCGCTTCATCCCGCGCCGGGCGAGGTGGTGCTGCTGGTGGCGTCGCTCGACGTGCCGCGGGAGCGGCTCGAGCGGCTGCTGGAAACATTTTCGCCGCGGGAGCGGGCGAGATACCAGAGCTTCGCTCACGAGGAGCACCGCTTCCGCTGGGGCGCGGCGCGCGGCTTGTTGCGCGAAGTGCTGGGCCGCGCGACGGGGCGTGAGCCGGCGCGCGTCGGCTTCCGTTATGCCGAGCACGGCAAGCCGCACCTCGACGACGGCTCGCTTCATTTCAACATCAGCCACTCCGGCGGGGCGGCGCTCATCGCCCTGGCGCGGGTCGAGGTCGGCGTCGACATCGAGCTGCCGCGGGCGCGGCGCACCGACGATCTGGCGCGGCGGTTCTTTGCGCCCATGGAGCAGGAGCGGCTCTTCGCACTCGAGGGCGAGTCGCGCCGAGACGCGTTCTTCCGTCTCTGGACTTGCAAGGAGGCCTTCCTCAAGGCCACCGGCGAGGGCTTCTCACGCTCGTTGCGCTCCTACGAAATCGACCCCTCGCGCGGCCGCGTCCTCTGGGCGGCAGGGATCCCCGACGCAGCCGATCGCTTCTCAGTCCACCCCCTCGACCCAGGCGGCCCATACCGCGCAGCGCTGGTGACCGAATCGCGCCCAACCGAGATTAGAAAGCATCGTTGGCCTTGAAGGTCCGTCCGCAGCGCGGATGGAAAAACAGGGATTGGGAACAGCCGGGGGCAGCCGGGGCGGGGCGGCCGGGCGCATCGCGGAGCCGCAGCCCGCAGGTGACTCCCGGTCCGGCGGTGGCTGCGGCAAGCGCAGCGACCGGACGTCCCGCCCCGGTGCCCCCGGCGTCACGCAGAGACCGAAACAGGCCTGTCACGCCGGAGACCGAAACCGGCCTGCCGGCCGCGCCTGCACGCGGCTAGATGGCCTCGAGGAACTCCGCGTTGCTGCGATACTCGGCGAGCGACTTGAGCAGCCGCTCCATCGCCTCGATGGGCTTGAGCGCATAGAGCGCCCCGCGCAGCTTCTTCACCTTCTCGTACTCGTGCTGGGAGAAGAGCTTCTCCTCCTTGCGCGTGCCGGAGGTCTGGATGTTGATGGCCGGGAAGATGCGCTTCTCGGCCAGGGCGCGGTCGAGGTTGATCTCGCTGTTTCCCGTGCCCTTGAACTCCTCGAAGATCACCTCGTCCATGCGCGAGCCCGTGTCGATGAGCGCGGTGGCGATGATGGTCAGCGAGCCGCCTTCTTCGGCGTTCCGCGCCGCGCCGAAGAGCCGCTTGGGCCGCTCCAGCGCGCGCGAATCGACGCCGCCCGAGAGCGTGCGGCCCGACGACTCGACCTCCTTGTTGTAGGCGCGCGAGAGGCGCGTGATCGAGTCGAGGAGGATGACCACGTCCTTCCCGGCCTCGACGAGCCGCTTGCTCCGCTCGAGCACCATCTCCGCCACGTGCAGGTGCTCTTCGGTGGGCCGGTCGCTCGAGGAGGCGCACACCTCGGCCTTCACGGTGCGGCGGAAGTCGGTCACTTCCTCGGGCCGCTCGTCGACCAGCAGCACGAACTGCTGCACCTCGGGGCGGTTGGCGGTGATGGCGTGGGAGATCTTCTGCAGCATGATCGTCTTGCCCGCCTTGGGCGGCGAGACGATCAGCATGCGCTGCCCGAGGCCGATGGGCGCGACGATGTCGATGACGCGCGTGATCAACTCCTTGGGAGTGGTCTCCATCACCAGCCGGTCGTCGGGATCGATCACGGTCAGGTTCTGGAAGGCGGTGCGCTTCGCCGCCTCCTGCGGCGGCAGGCCCTCGACCTGGTCGGTCTTGACGAGTTGCAGCCGCCCGTTGCGCTTGACCGCTTGTCCCGTGAGGAGCACGCCCGGCCGAAGCTTGTCGCGGTCGATCATGTGGCGCGGCACGTCCACGTCTTCCTGCTGGGGGAGGAAGTTGCGCTTCTGGTCGCGCAGCCGCCCGTTGCCGCGGTGATCGATGTCGAGCACGCCCTCGCAGGGCACCGCCTGTTCCTGCCGCTGCTGCTGATGGCGTTGTTGTGGATGTGGGGGCCGCTGCTGGTGCTGCCCGCGCGGCTGCTGTCCCTGGGGTTGCTGGCCTTGGGCGGGCTGCTGCTGCGGCTGCGACCCGTCGGCTGACGGCGCGGCCGGCCCTCCCTCAATGGGCGGCGCCGGCGTGGCGCCCGCTTCCGCTGCAGGCTCTTGCGCCTGCTGCTCCGGCGCGGGGCCCTCGTCATCGAGCCTCATCTCGGAGCCGTCGTTCTCCACGTCGACGATGCGGCCCTGCGCGTCGAGCGGAGCCGAGACCTGGTTCTGCTGGCCGCCGCCTTTGCCGCGGCGACCGCGGCCGCCGCGCCGCTGCCTGCGGAACCTGCGCCGGCCGCCGCCTTGTCCCTGCGCGTCCTGGCCGCCTGGCCCGCCTTGCGGATTGCCTTGCCCGCCGGCGTGCTGTCCGCTCACGCCGTTGCCGGGCTGGGGGTTGCGCGCGTTGCCGGGCTCGGGCGCATCTGCGGCTTGCGCCGACTCGGGGGCGCTGGGGGGACGCTGTCCTTCTCCGTTCATTCTCGCTCCAGTCACTTCTTCAGGAGGCGGCTCAAAAAGCCGCCCTTTGGCTGCTCGGCAGCCTTGTTCCTCAGCCGTCTGAGCGCGTCTTTCGCCTCGGGAAAGTCCGGGTCCCTCTCGACGGCTTTCTTGAGGATAGCCCTTGCCCGGTCGGTGTCGCCTTGTGCGTCGAGCATCTGCGCGGCGAAGAGTGCTCCGCTGCGCAGGCGCGGCTCGATCTCCAGCGCCTTGTCCACGTGCTCAAGCCCGTCGTCGGGCTTGCCTGTCCGCTTGAAGATGGCCATGCCGAGGTAGGCGTGGAACTCCGCCTCGGTGTGATTGAGTCCGATGGCCCCGCGAAACTGGACTTCGGCCTCGTCCCAGCGGCCGCTCTTGAAGAGCACCTCGCCCTTCTGGAAGAGGGACTCGGCGCGCAGGATGGCGCTCACGTCGGTGGGAAGGCCCTTGGCCCTGCGGTCGAGGAACACGTCGTACTCGGCGCGCTTCTCCTTGTCGGTGAGGACCTGGTGCCCCTCGTTCACCTTGGCGAACACATCTTCCGCCACGCGCCGCGCCGACCCCAGCTCGAGGCCGCTGAACGAATCGGAGTGGTATTTCTTCGCCGCCGCGAAGTACGCCTTCTTGATGTCCTCCACGCCGGCGTCGTTGGGGACGCCCAGCACTTCGTAGTGGCTGGCGTCCTTGAGGCGGTCGCGCTCGCTGAAGAGCATCTTGCGTACCGCGGTTTCCTGCGGCGTGAAGACCTTGCCGCGGTCCTCGTCGCCCGAGCCGGACGGAGCGCCGGGCTGCGGCTTGGGCGCCGCCTTGGGCCCGCTCGAAATGGTGAGCAGCCCGCTGTGGCAGAGGTGGTAGAGGAGCGGCAGCTCCGGCTCCTTCACGCGCGCCAGCACCTCGCCGACGGTGCGGCCGGCGGTGGCCAGGGGCGTGACGCTCTCTCCCGGCCAGGTGGCCTTGACGGCGAACATCTCGCGCTCCAGCTCGGGGGAGCGGCTGATCTTCTCTTGCGAACGCTCCTCCAGCCAGCGGCGCTCCTGGAAGGCGTCGCCCGGCTGGCGCGCCGCCTCGAGGATGATGCCCACCGGGCTCATGCGGCTGTCGGGCAGGGCGCTCACCGCGTCGGGCGACTTCTGATCGAAACGGTAGGTGCCCTCCGTCCAGCCCAGTGCGCCGGTGCAGACATCGACGGTCTGCTGCTTGAGCGCGACCTTGAGCTGATCGGGTGTGAGCACGCGCGCCGACGCGAGCGCCTCGTGGAGCGGGATGCCCTGCTGCTTGGCCAGGGCCACCGCGCGGTCGAAGGAAGTCTGCTTGATGAGGCCGGAGGCGACCTGCGCCGCGCCCAACGCCTCGGCCCTGATGTTCGAGAGGGCGTAGCGAACCATCCCCTGCTGGAAGGTGAGGGCGCGCTTGGCCGTGTCCTGCGAGAGCGTCAGCGTGCCGGTCGACTTGTTGCGCAGCAGGTCGATGAAGAGCTGCGCGGCGGACTTCTCGCCGAGCTTTCCCTCCAGGGTAGGCACGGCAGAGCCACCGCCGCTCAGCTTGGCCAGCGTCTCGCGGAGCGCGGCCGGCTCGAACGGCTTGGCGAAGAACGCCGCCGGCTTCACGCGCGCGGCGAATTCCGGTGGGAGCTGCTTGTAGACCCCGCTCACCACCACGATGGGAAGTTGCGCCCCCCACGGCGCGGCGCGGGCGGCGGTGGCGAACTGGAAGCCGTCCAGCTCGGCTAGCACAAGGTCGAGCACCACCGCCGAGAACGGCGCGCCGCTCGCGGCGGCCTGCGCGCACAGCTCCAACGCCTCTTTGCCCGACTTGGTGGTGCGCGCCGACAAACCCACCTCGGCCGCGATGCCGGAGAGGAGCCGGGCGGCGCTCTGTTCATCTTCGACGATGAGTACGGTGAGCGGCACTCAGTGGACCTCGAGATCGTAAGGGAGGATGGCGCGGAGCGTGCCCGGCTCGCCGAGGAGCTGGAGCGCCCGCAGTGCGCGGCCGGCGAAGGGCAGGTCGGCCAGGGCGTTCGCGCCGGCCAGATCTTGAAGCTCGACGGGCAGCCAGGTCTCGTCGTCCAGATCGATCGGCTCGTCGGCGGCGATGCCGGCCCTCTTCTTCGCCGCGGCCACCGCGTCGGGCAGGCCGCCGAAACCATCGATGAGCTTGCGCTCCATGGCCTGCGCGCCCGTCCAGACGCGGCCCCGCGCCACGCGGTCGACCTCGGCTTTGCTCATGTGCCGCGCCTCGGCGACGCGCTCGACGAACTGATCGTAAAAGTTCTCCACCCATCCTTGCAGGGTCTTTCGCTCCGCGTCGGTCGCGGCGCGATTGGTGGCGAAGAGATCGGCGCTCTCGCCACGCTTCACCGTCACCAGATTCAGCCCCAGCTTGCGGTACAGCTCCTCGGCGTCGAACCGCCCGACGAAGACGCCGATCGACCCGGTGATGGTCGACGGCTCGGCGAAGATCTCGTCCGCGCCCGCCGCCACGTAGTAGCCGCCCGAGGCGGCCACGTCGCCCATGCTCGCGATCACCGGCTTCTTCTTCTCCTTCCGCGCTCTCTGCAGCTCGCGCCAGATGAGGTCAGACGCATTGCCGTCCCCGCCCGGCGAGTCGATCCGCACCACGATGGCCGCGACCCTGGGATCGTCGGCGGCCTCGCGGATGCGCCGCGCGATGGGGGTCGAGCCCGCAATCTTCACCGCCCCGAAGGGGTCCCGCCGGCCCTCGCCGCGCAGGATGTTTCCCTCCACCCGCACCACCGCGATGCGGGCCTTCGGTCCCCAGCGCTGCTCGCGCACCACGGGGGGATCGATCGAGGTCTTCTCGAGGAACACCCTGCCGCCGAGGAGTTTTCCCGCCTCCTCCTCGAGCTGGTCGGGATAGACGAGCCCGTCCAACAGTCCTCCGTCCCTGGCCTCCTGGGGCTTCAAGATGCCCTTGTCCAAGAGCGCCTTCAGCTTCCCTCCCTCGAGATGCCGCTTCTCTTCGATCCTGGCCAGGTAGCGGCCGAAGAGATCGTCGAGAAGCGCGTTCTGCACCTCGCGCTGCTCGCTCGACATCTCGCTGCGGGTGAAGATGTCGGGCGCATTCTTGTAGGCGCCGACGCGGAAGAATTCCGCCTTCACACCGAGCTTGTCGAGGCCCGTGGCGGCAAAGAGCGCCGTCGCGGATAAACCGTTGACCGTCAGGATTGCCTGAGGGGCTGCGAAAATCCTGTCGGCCGAAGAAGCAAGACTATATTCGAGGCTGCCCGCGGATTCCAGATAGAAAACGACCTTCTTTCCCTTCGACTGCATTTCCTCGATACCTGCTCGGAGTTCTTCGGCTTTCCCCATACCGATGGGCAGGTCGCTGGCGCGCAGGACGACCGCCTTGACGGTCGAGTCGGCAGCGAGCCGGCGGAAGGCCGCCAGCGTCTCGGCGAGCGGGTCGCGGCTCGACTGGCCGAACACCAGCCCGAGCACGCCGGGTTTGGGCCGCTCGAGCGCCTTGTGCAGATCGATGAGCGCCGCGCGGGGCACCGGCAGCCTGAGCGCCGGCCAGCGCTCCGACGACAGGCGCACCCGGTATTCGGTCTGCGCCGTCCTGTCCGCGGCGAAGCGCGGCGCGTACGCGACGCCGAGATGGGGCAGATCGATCTGCACGCCGACGAGTCCCGTGGTCGGCGCTCCATTGCCCACGTCGGGGAGACCAAGCTGCGCGAGGAGCCGCAGCCCGGGACCGAGCCGGGCATTGAGCGTGAAGAGAAGGGCCTTGTGGTCGAATCCGCACGTTGGACCTGGCGCGACGAAGACGCGGCTGCACTCGCTCCAGTGCAGGTCGGCCGCGAGCTCGGCCCTCTCCCCTATCGGCCGCGCGCCCACCGAGAACCGCCACCGCCGCGGCAGCACCGCGCCGGCGCCGGCGGCGTCGATGGACGGCTCAGTCGCGTCGAGGGAAGCAGCGCCCACTGAGAGCCATGAGGCGGGGCGCGCGAGGAGCCCGAAGTCCCAGGTCGAAACCCCGTCGATCAGCGAGTTGCTGCCGCTGGCGTAGCCGCGGTGCACTGCCCCGAGTCCCACCCAGGCGAAGCGCAGCGCCGCCCCGAGGCTCGTCCGCCGCGCCGAGAACGTCGCCGGCGTGGTGACGCCCGTCAGCCTGGAGGTGAACGATCGCTCACGATGCAGCCAGTCGAATCCTACGCCCAAAGAGAGCGGCCCGATGCCGGCCGTGAGAAAAAGCGCCTCGGTATGGCCGTTGGTTTCGCTCAGGCAGCTCCCGAGCGTGCAGGCGGCGGGTACGTAGAATCCGTTATGGAGGAAGTCCGCCTCCAAGCCCGAAGCGAATGCGAGGCCGCCCGGGTTCCCGCCGAGCGACGTCCCGTCATCCTGCAAGGAGAACGATTCTGCCGGCGCCTCGACGCCGCTCCAGTCCGCCTGCTGCGCCACGGCGGCCGGCTCGAGCGCCAGCCAGCAGAGCGCCGCGGCTCGAAGAAGAGCCCCCACACAAGTTCCTCGGGTTGGACTACTCTGTGCGCCCCACCGGGCAGGAGACCATCGCATGCTCGACCCCAAGAACATCCGCAACGTTGCCATCATCGCCCATGACGGGGCTGGAAAAACGGCCCTCACCGAGGCGCTCCTCCGTCACGACGCCCCGGCGCGGGCCAGCAAGGACGGCTCAACCAGCCACCTCGACGTCGACCCGGAGGAAACCAAGCGCAACTTCACCGTCGCGACGCACATCACCTTCGCCGAGCACGACGGAGTGATGCTGAACCTCCTCGACGCTCCCGGCTTCTCCGACTTCCTGACAGATGCCGACCGCTCGATGGCGGTTTGCGAGGGCGGACTCCTTCTCGTCAGCGGCGTGTCGGGTGTCAAGCACCAGACCGAGGCGCACTGGGACATGGCGGCGGAACGTTCTCTGCCACTGATCGCGTGCGTGAACAAGCTCGACAAGGACCGGGCCAGCTTCTTGCGCGCGGTAGACGACATCGAGAAGACGCTGCAGGCCAAGCCCGTCGCGCTGCAGCTCCCCATCGGGCTGGGCGATTCGTTCAGCGGCGTCATCGACCTCATCACCATGCGCGCCCACGCCTACACCAAGGGGTCCAACGGCAAGTTCGGCGGGTACGTCGAGCAGGACATCCCCGAGCAACTCGTCGCCGAGGCGAAGCGCCTGCGCACGCGGCTGGTCGAGGCGGTGGCCGAGACCGACGACCTCATGCTGGAGCGCTACCTCGACGGCCGCGAGCCCGACCAGGCGCAACTCATCGACGGCATCGCGCAAGGCGTGCTGGGCCGGCGCTTCTTGCCGGTGCTGGCCTGCGCGGCGCGGCCGGGGATCGGCGTGGACGACGTCTCGGCGGCCATCGTGCGCTACCTGCCGCCGCCGACGGTGCGGCGCGAGATCAAGGGCAAGGACAACAAGGGCCACGAGATGACGCGCCCGGCGCAGCGCGACGCGCCGCTCGCCATGCTCGCCTTCCGCAACACGGTCGATCATTTCGTCGGGCGGCTCACCGCCTGCCGCATCTTCAGCGGCGCCGTCAAGCCGGGCACGCCGGTGCTCAATTCGCGCACCGGCAACAGCGAGGTGGTGCAGCACGTCTATCGCATCGACGGGAACCGCACCGCCGAAATCCCCGACGCGGGGGCGGGCGAGATCATCGGCTTGATGAAGCTCAAGGACGTGCACGTGGGCGACGTGCTCTGCGCCGCCGACGCCCCGCCCATCAAGCTGGAGATGATCCCCCAGCCCAAGCGCGTCATCGCCTACGCGCTGAAGATCGACCGCGAGCAAGAGGAGAAAGTGGGCGTGGCGCTGCACCGCCTGCTCGAGGAGGACCCGTCGCTGGAGATGGTGCGCGACTCGGAGACCAACGAGACGCTGCTCAAGGGGATGGGGCAAGTGCACATCGAGGTGGCGGTGGAGAAGTTGAAGCGGAAGTTCGAGGCCGAGGTGCACCTCGAGCTGCCGCACCCCGCCTATCACGAGACCATCACCGCCAAGGCCAAGGCCCAGGGCCGCTACAAGCGCCAGAGCGGCGGGCGCGGACAGTACGGCGACTGCCACATCGAGCTCGAGCCGCTGCCGCGCGGGACGGGCATCGAATTCGACGATGCCATCGTCGGCGGCGTCATTCCGCGCAACTACATTCCCTCCGTCGAGCACGGCATCCGCGACGCGGCCAGGCAGGGGCCGCTGGGGAGCTTCCCGCTGGTGGATTTCCGCGCGCGGCTGGTGGACGGGTCGTTCCACACCGTCGACTCGTCCGACATGGCGTTCCGCATCGCGGGGTCGATGGCGCTCAAGAACGCGCTCGCCGCCGCGCGGCCCGTGCTGCTCGAGCCGATGATGCGCCTCGAGGTGATGGTCCCCGACGAGATGCTGGGCGAGGTGATCGCCGACCTCACTTCGCGGCGGGGGAAGATCAGCGGCATGGAGCCCACCTCGAAAGGGACGCTCATCCACGCCACCGCGCCGCAGGCCGAGCTGCGCACCTACGCGCCCGAGCTTCGCTCGCTCACCAAGGGCCTCGGGTACTTCACCATGGAGCTGCAGAGCTACGAGGAAGTGCCTTCGCACGAGTCGCAGAAGGTGCTGCAACGGCGCGCGGCCGAGCTGGGCAAGGAGGAGCCCAAGCCCACCCAGCCGGGCAAGGGCCGCGCCTGAGACCGGCGAAACGAGAACGAGAACCAGAACCAGAACCAGAACCCGCCGGCTCCTCCCTCCGGAGGGTCCAATCGCGAAAACGCGAACTTTGTTCACAATCACGACGACGTGGTGAACAACGTTCACGTCCTGGCGGTGAGCGGCCTTCGGCCCAGATGGGCGGCCGAGAGGGTCAGCCCTCTTGCCAGTCCTCGGTGCGACGAGGGCCATCCCCAAGGAGGCGGATCTGCTATGAAGCGCGGCTTTTCTGCGGTACTGAAAGGACGGGATGCCTGAACAGATGAGCACGTCCGAGGGGGGCCGGGGCCGTCGCAAAAAGCGCGGCGGCGGCGATGGCGCGCCTCCCGGCGGCCGCGACGTACCCGTGGTGCTGCACGAGGAGGCGCGCCGGCGCTACCTGAACTACGCGCTCAGCGTCATCACTTCGCGCGCGCTGCCCGACGTGCGCGACGGATTGAAGCCCGTCCAGCGCCGCATCATCTACGGGATGTTCCACGACCACCACCTCACGCACGAGGCCAAGTACCAGAAGTGCGCCAAGGTGGTGGGAACGATCATGGGCCAGTACCACCCGCACGGCGACGTTGCCATCTACGACGCGCTCGTGCGCATGGCGCAGGATTTCTCGCTGCGCTACCCGCTGGTCGACGGCCACGGGAACTTCGGCGACCTCGACGGCGACGCGGCCGCGGCCATGCGCTACACCGAATGCCGGCTGGCGGGGCTGGCGGCGGAGCTGGTGGCAGAATTATCGAAGCGCACCGTCGATTATCGACCGAACTACGACGGGACGCAGTTCGAGCCCATCGTCATCCCGGCGCGGCTGCCGCAACTGCTCATGAACGGCACGACGGGGATCGCCGTCGGCATGGCGACCAACATCCCGCCGCACAACCTCGACGAGCTGTGCGATGCGCTGATCGACCTGTCGAAACACAAAGACTTGAAAGTCAAAGATCTGCTGGAGCACATCAAGGGGCCAGATTTCCCCACCGGCGGCCAGATCCTCAACTCGCGCGCCGAGCTGCGCGCCATTTACGAGACGGGGCAGGGGGGCATCCGCATCCGCGGCGAGTACAAGCTGGAGGACCTGCCGCGGGGCGGAAAGCAGATCGTCATCACCTCGATCCCCTACAGCGTCAACAAGAGCACGCTGGTGACGAAGATCGCCGACGTCATCAACGAGCGGAGGCTGACGCCGCTGGTCAACGTGATCGACGAGAGCACCAAGGACGTGCGCATCGTCCTCGAGATCAAGCGAGACACCGACCCCGAGCTGGTGATGGCGTACCTCTACAAGCATACGCCGCTGCAGACCAACTTCGGCGTCAACCTCACCTGCCTGGTCCCCACCACCAACGTCGAGGTGGGCGCGCCCCAGCGGCTCGACCTCAAATCCATCCTGCGCCACTTCCTCGATTTCAGGTTCGAGGTGGTCACGCGCCGCTTCGAGTTCGACCTGAAGGAAGTGCAGAAGCGGCTGCACCTCCTCGAGGGGTTCGAGAAGGTCTACGACGCGCTCGACGAGATGATCCGCATCATCCGCAAGAGCGACGGCAAGGACGACGCCGCGCAGAAGCTGATCAAGCGGTTCAAGCTGTCCGACGAGCAGACCGACGCGATTCTGGAGATGAAGGTCTACCGGCTGGCGCGCCTGGAGATCCTCATCATCCAGAAAGAAGCCAAGGAGAAGCGCGCCGAGCAGCGCCGCCTCAAGGAGCTGCTCAAGAGCGACCGCGCCCGCTGGGCGGTGGTGCGCGAGGAGATTCAGGAGATCCAGAAGGCCTACGCCGACAAGCGCCGCACGCGCATCGGCGGGGCCGGCTCCGAGGAGATCGAGTACAGCGAAGAAGCCTTCATCGCCGACGAGGACGCGCACGTGGTGCTCACGCGCGACGGGTGGGTCAAGCGGGTGCGGGAGATCAAGGATCCCTCGCAGACGCGCGTGCGCGAGGGTGACGAAGTCGCCTTCGTGCTGGCGGGGTCCCTGAAAAGCAACCTGGTCATTTTCAGCAACTTCGGCACCGCTTACGTGACGCGCTTCAACGACGTGCCGCCCAGCACGGGGTACGGCGATCCGGTGCAGAAGCTCTTCAAGTTCGACGACAACGAGCGCGTCGTGGGCGCGCTCTCGCTCGACCCTCGGCTCCCCCGGCCCGAGAAGCTCCTGGCGGTGAGCCGCGACGGGTACGGGCTGCGATTCGTCCTCGCGCCGCACACCGAGGTTTCGACGCGCGCCGGCCGGCGATTCGCCAAGCCCGGCTCGGGGGACGAGCTCATCGGCGTGGTTCCGGCCGACGACAAGGACCTGCTCGCGGTCGTCACCGAAAAGAGCCATTACCTGATTTGCAAGGTGAACGAGGTCAACGAATTGGCCGGCCCAGGGCGTGGCGTGACGGTCATCAAGGTGGCCGACGACGACAAGGTCATCGCTTTCCTCTGCACCCGCGACAAGCAGGCCGCGGTGCAGCTCGAGACGACCAAGGGCCGCAAGCTGGAGTTGACCACCTTCCGCGCCGAGGTGGTCGGGCGCGGCGGGCGCGGCCACCAGATGGTGAAGCGCGACAAGCTCAAGCCGGTTTCGCAGCCGCCCGTCTTCCTCGCGCTCCCCGAGCCGCCGAAGGAGAAGGAGAAATAGATGGCCGTCCGGAAGACCCGCTACAGCGCCGCCGATATCCAGGTGCTGGAAGGGCTGGAGCCCGTCCGCAAGCGGCCGGCCATGTACATCGGCGGCACCGACGCGAGCGGCTACCACCACCTCCTCTGGGAGATCATCGACAACTCCGTCGACGAGGTGATCAACGGCTACGCGGCGCGCATCGACGTCACCCTGCACAAGGACGGCAAGACGGTCACGGTGACCGACGACGGGCGCGGCATCCCCGTCGACATCATGCCCAAGTACAAGAAGACGGCCCTCGAGGTCATCCTCACCACGCTGCACTCGGGCGGCAAGTTCGAGCCGGGCAACTACATCCATTCGGGCGGCCTGCACGGCGTGGGCGCCTCGGTGGTCAACGCGCTCTCGGAAAAACTGGAGGCGCGCGTCAAGCGCGACGGAAAGCGTTACCTCCAGACCTACGCCAAGGGGGTGGCCACCTCGAAGCTGAAGACGGAAGGCGCCGCGCGGGGCACCGGCACGACCATCACCTTCACGCCCGACGTGGAGATCTTCGGCGTGAAGGCGCGCTTCGACGCGGCGCTCATCCGCGAGCGGATGGAGGCGAAGAGCTACCTGCACCGCGGCATGACGGTGGTCTTCCGCGACGAAACGCGCAAGCCCGCCGCCGAGGAGACCTTCCAGCACGACGGCGGCATCACCGAGTATCTGGCCAAGGTGGTGGCCGAGCGCGGCAAGAACACCGTGCCGGCCGCGCCCCGGCCGCCCCTGCCGCCGCCTCTCGAAGCGATCCCCGAGGACGCCACCGCGCAGGGAGGCGAAATTCCCTCGGTGCCGCCGGTGGCGCCCATGCAGATCCCGCAGGGCGCGCTCTTCTACAAGTCGAGTGAAGGCGACATGCGCATGGAGCTGGCCCTGGTCTGGACCGAGGCCACCGACGAGCACATCCGCAGCTACGTGAACGGCATTCCCACGCCCAACGGCGGCACGCACGAGGCGGGTCTGCGCGGCGGCATCGTCAAGGCGGTGCGCAACTACATCGAGACGCACGCGCTCACGCCCAAGGGCGTGAACCTCACCGCCGAGGACATCCGCGAGGGCGTGGTGGCGATCTTGAGCACCTACGTGATCGACCCGCAATTCCAGGGACAGACGAAAGGCAAGCTGAACAACCCCGAGACGGCGGCGCAGGTGGACGGCGTGGTGCGGCCCGCGCTGGAGAAGTGGCTCAACGAGAACAAGACGCTGGCCGAGCCCATCGTGGCGCGCATCATCCTGGCGGCGCGCGCCCGCGAGGCGTCGCGCGCGGCGTCGCAGGCCGTCACGCGCAAGACGGCCGTGTCGCACCGGCTCAACCTGCCGGGCAAGCTGGCCGATTGCTCCTCGACCGTGCCGGCGGAGAGCGAGCTGTTCATCGTCGAGGGAGACAGCGCCGGCGGGTCGGCCAAGCAAGGCCGCGACCGGCGCACGCAGGCGATTCTCCCCTTGCGCGGCAAGGTCCTCAACGCCGAGCAGGCCTCGACGGAGAAGGTGGGCCAGAACAAGGAGCTGCAGGACATCGTCAGCGCGCTCGGCTGCGGCATCGGCTCGGATTTCGACGCCACCAAGCTGCGCTACGGGCGCATCTTCCTGCTCATGGACGCCGATTCCGACGGCCACCACATCTCGACGCTGCTCCTCACCTTCTTCTACCGGCACATGCGCGACCTGATCCGCAACGGCTGCATCTACATCGCCCAGCCGCCGCTCTACAAAATCGAGATCGGTCGCGACACCTGGTGGGCGCTCGACGACGCCGACCGCGAGCGCATCCTGCGCGAGAACGCCAAGGGGAACGCCAAGCCCAACATCATGCGCTTCAAGGGCCTCGGCGAGATGACCGCAGACGAATTGAAGAGCACCACGCTCGACCCGCGTCGGCGCACCGCCTTGAAAGTCGGCATCGCCAACGAGTTGGAAACCGACCGGGTCATCAACGACCTGCTCGGCAAGGACGTCAGCGCGCGCTTCCGCTTCATCATGGAGCGCGCGCAGGAAGTGAAGGAACTCGACGTCTGAGGCGAGGCTCAGTTGAGCTTCGCAGGCCTCGGGCCTCAGGCAACGCCCGAAGAAGTCGCTTTTCCTGAGGCCTGAGGCCTGAGGCCTGAGGTCCGAGGCCTGAATCAGGCCGCGCAGGCATCCTTCACTGCCGCCTCCAGCTCGTCGAGGTCGATGGGCTTCCGCAGCAGCTTTGCTTCGGTCGCGAACCGCATCATGCGCGCCGAAGTGTCCCCGGTGAGAAGGATGACGCGCGCTTTGTACCCGCCCGGCGTCTTGCGCAGCCGCTCGAGGAGCTGAGCGCCGTCGATCCCCGGCATGTGCATGTCGAGCAGGATGACGTCCGGCGCCTCGCCGCTCATCATGCGCTCGAGCGCCTCTCCGCCGTCGCTGGCCTGGTCGACCAGCATTCCGGCAGACACCAGCGCGTCGGCGAGCGCTTCGCGCGTGTCCTTGTCGTCGTCGACCACCAGCACCCTGCAAGGGGTCGGTTGCACGCCTTCCTCCCGCGAGCTATTCGTCGAGCCGTGCATGGCGTGTTTCGCCGTGATCTCGAGCTGGAATTGAGCACGATGCGGCTGCGGCGCAAGCGGGGCGCCCGGCGGCTGCAAGTTTTGCTCGCGCTGGCGTCGTTCGCCGCGGCGGGATTCGATCTGGTCGCGGGCCGGGAATGGATCGCTGCCGCGCAGCTCGCGCTCGCGCTGGCGTTCCTGGCGGTGCTGGCCCGCGCCGAACTGGACTCGTGGCGCCTCGACGGCGACGCGCTGGTCCGGCGCACGCTCTCGCTCGGCGGAGTCCGCGAGGAGCGCCTGCGCGCGACCGACATCAGCGGCGTGCTGGTGGCGGTCTCCGCGGGACGGGCGCGGGCCTGGATCGAGATGCGCGCCGGAGAGCAGTACGCGCTCGTCGAGGGAGACGAGGCCGACGTCAGACGTCTGGCCGACCGCCTCTCCGGCTCGCTGCAACTCGGCACGGCGCGGGGTGAAATGCACTGACGGCCCACCGTGCAAGCCATTTCTCCACCGATGAAGTTTCTTTCACAGGTGGACCCGCTGCGGAGAGCGCAGCTTCCGCTTCCTTGCAAACAGGCACGCCTATCCCCGCCAGGCGGGTAGGCACGTTGCTTGCTCGATGAGCGGCGCCGGGGGGGCACCATGGAGAAGCGGGAATTCTTGTTCACATCTGAATCCGTCACCGAGGGGCATCCGGACAAGATCTGCGACCAGATCTCGGATGCGGTGCTGGACGAGTGTTTGCGGCAAGACTCCCGCAGCCGCGTGGCGCTCGAAACGGCGGTCAAGACGGGCCTCGTCGTCCTGCTCGGCGAGATCACCACCCGCGCCAGCCTGGATTATCCGGCCATCGTCCGCCGCACCGTCGAGCGCATCGGCTTTACCGACGGTGCGATGGGCTTCGACGCCCGCTCGTGCGCGGTCCTGGCGGCCGTGGAGCGGCAGTCGCCCGAGATCGCCATGGGCGTCGATTCGTCGGCCGGCAAGGAACAGGGTGCCGGCGACCAGGGGATGATGTTCGGCTACGCCTGCGACGAGACCGCGGAGCTGATGCCGCTGCCGATTGCGCTCGCCCACAGGCTGACGCGGCAGCTCGCCGAACTTCGCCGCGCCCGGTTCAAGTGGCTGCGACCGGACGGCAAGAGCCAGGTCACCGTCGAGTACCGCAATGGGCGTCCCGCCTCCGTGCGGAGCGTCGTGGTGGCGGCGCAGCACGACGAAAGCGTCTCGACGCAAGCGCTGCGCGAAGCCATCCAGGCGGAGCTGATCGAGCGGGTGATTCCGGCCGAGTTGCGCGCCAAGGACATGCAGTGCTGGATCAACGCGACGGGACGTTTCGTGATCGGCGGCCCGCTCGGTGACTCCGGTGTGACGGGGCGGAAGATCATCGTCGACACCTACGGAGGAATGGGCCGGCACGGTGGTGGCGCGTTCTCCGGCAAGGACCCATCGAAGGTCGATCGCTCGGCGGCTTACGCCGCGCGTTGGGTGGCCAAGAACGTCGTTGCCGCTGGCCTGGCGCGGCGCTGCGAGGTGCAGATCGCCTACGCCATCGGCGTCGCGAAGCCGGTCAGCATCATGGTGGAGACCTTCGGGACTGCGCAGGTCCCCGAGGAGCGGATCGAGCAGGCCGTGGGCGAGGTCTTCAGCCTCGAGCCTGCCTCCATCATCGAAAGCCTCGACCTCCTGCGGCCGGTCTACGAGAAGACCGCCGCTTACGGCCACTTCGGACGGAGCGAGCCCGAATTCACCTGGGAGAGCACCGAGCGCGCCGAGGCGCTGCGCGACGCCGCTGGCGGACGCGCGCTCGCGGCCTGAAGGCACTGTCAAGAAGGGGAGGAACAAAGATGGGCGATGCGGCGAGATTGGTCCAGGAGGCCGAGTTCTTCGACCGCCGGGCGGACGAGAATGCGAAGCGCCTCGAGCCCGTCGAACCGGCGGTGCTGGACCGGTACCGGCGGCCGGGCAAGCTATGGCCGAAGGAGTATTGCTTCCACCTGCTGGGTGACCTGCGGGGCAAGACCATCCTGGAATTCGGGTGCGGCGAAGGCGAAGACGGCGTGCTCCTCGCGAAGTTCGGCGCCCGCGCCACGGGCCTCGACGTCTCGCCGCGTGCGATCGAACTGGCGAAGCGGCGCGCCGCCCTGAACGGGGTCTCGGACCGGACCGAGTTCGTTTGCGCTCCGCTGAACGCGTCCACCCTGCCGGAGAAGTCGTTCGACATCATCTGGATCGACAACGTGCTGCACCACGTTCTCGACGAACTCGACGGCACCATGCGAGCGCTCCTCAAGGCGGCCAAGCCCGGCGCGACCATCATCTGCACCGAACCGGTCAACCTGAACAAGACGCTGCGAAAGATCCGTTTCCTGGTTCCGGTCCACACCGAGGTGACACCCGGTGAACGGCCGCTGGAGAAGCACGACATCGCCGTGATCCAGGCGTTGATTCCGGGCCTTCGCAAAATTCACTTCAACTTCCTCGGCCGCCTGATCCGCTTCGTCATACCCGACGACCGCTACGAGCCCGCATCCTGGCCGCAGCGGGCGCTGGCGGACCTCATCCGCGCCTTCGATCGCGCCGTGCTCAGCACTCCTCTTCTCGAACATCTCGGCGGGGTCGCCGTCTTCTACGGCCGAAACCCGGCTTCCTGAATGCCGGAAGCGCCAAGGGGAGAACGGCCGTGAAGACCTGGCGCTTCCGCCGCCTCGCGCGCTTGTTCGAGCTCGAGGGCCAGGGCGATCGCATGCTCTCGATGGAAGGCCTTCGCGGGCTGGCCGTGACGCTGGTGTTCTTCGTCCACTATGAGGCGCTCTTCGGCGGCTGGATTTCGCCCGGGACCGCCCTGGCGGGCGCGGCGAGCTTCCTCGGCATCGTGGGCCGCACGGGCGTCGATCTCTTCTTCGTCTTGAGCGGCTACCTCATCTACGGCGCTGTCATGAGGACGCGCCAGAGCATCGGCGGCTATGCCAGATTCATGCGCCGCCGGGTGGAGCGGATCTATCCCACGTTCTTGGTGGTGCTCGCCGCCTACCTCGCACTGTCGGTCGCCGCGCCGGGCGAAAGCAGGCTGCCCATGGGGCGCCGCGCCTCATTCTTCTGCGTGCTGGAGAACGTGCTGCTCCTGCCGGGCATGTTCGACATCAAGCCGATCATCTCCGTGGCGTGGTCGCTCAGCTACGAGGTTTTCTACTACGCGATGATCCCGCTGCTGGTCGGCGTCTTCGGCATGCGCCGCTGGCAGCCCCGCACTCGCGTGCTCGCCTTCGCGGCTCTCGCCGCCGGCTACCTGGTGGCGTGCTTCTTCGGCGCTGTCCACGAGCAGCTCATCCTCTTCGTCTCGGGCATCCTCGTTCATGAGGCCTGCCAGTCCGAGCGCATCAAGCGGCTCGTCTCGGGGTCCGCCGCGCAGTGGCTGGGCGCCATCGCTCTCTTCTCGCTCTTGCCCGTCACGTTCGCGCTCCTGACCGGTGCGGTCACGGGGGATTCCACCTCGCTGGCACCGCGCTACATCGCGCGCGCGGTCTGGCTCTTCGCCGCGCTGTTCGTCGTCACGCTGGTGGTGTTCCGCGCGGACGGGCCGCTGCGCGCGCTGTTCTCGGTGACGCCGCTGCGCTGGCTGGGAAACATGAGCTACTCGTACTACCTGATGCACGGCCTTGCGCTGAAGGCGCTCTCACTGGCAGTCGCGCGCGCGCGGCCCGGTTGGCATCCCGGCGGCGCGGGGCACTGGGCCTTCATGCCGATCGCTTTTGCGGTCACGCTGATCAGCTCGGCAGCCCTCTTCGCGGCGGTCGAAAGGCGCTTCAGCCAGGCGCCGAGGCGGCCCTCGCCCGCTCGACTGGCGCTGCCAGCCCTGGCGGACGGCCGCCTCTAGCTGCCCGATTCATCGACGACGACCGTCGAAACATGAAGAGCGCACATCGTCGCGCGGCCGCATGGTAGGAATTGCTTCCCTGACGCGGAATTCCCGCGCAGTAGCGCGAGGTTGTCCGGTGAACATGGCGGCCCTGCTCCTGCTCGCGGTGGCGGCTGCCGAGCCGTTCCGCGTCGAGCGCCTCCTCGTCGATGGAGACGTCGTCACCGTGGTGGCGGCGGACCTCGACGGCGACGGGAAGAAGGACCTCCTCGCCACGTACACCACCGGCCTTCCGCCGTACCAGAAGCGCTTCCTGGCCATCTTCTGGAACCGCAACGGCGTGTTCGCCCCGCGGCCCGACCTGTCGCTTCCCGTTTCCGAGGAGGAAGCGTGCGCGTTCGACGTGGGTCCGGTGGGAGGCGGGTCGGACGAGCTGCTGGTGCTGACGCCGCGGGGCGTCCTCGCGCAATCCTTCCGCGGCCGCGCCGCCGGCCCGCAACGGAAGATCGTCGACCAGCCGACGCTCTTCCACCAGCCCATCCCCGGCGAGCTGCCCCGGGTGCGGCTCGTCCACGACCTGGGCGCGCCGGTGCTTCTCGTGCCGGCGGTGGGAACGCTCGGCATCTGGAAGCGCAACGGGGCGGCATACGAAAAATCGGCCGAACTGGAAATCGACATGGACGTGAGCGGCAATGGCCGCCGGCGCGCCCGGGCCGACGTTCCCGCCCTCTCCGTGCGCTACGATTTTCCCGCGGTGCACCTCGCCGACACCGACGGGGACGGCTTGCGCGACATCATCGCCACGCAGGAGGATCGCGTCGCCGTCTACCGCCAGGCGCCGGGACTCGTCTTTCACCGCCAGCCCGACTTCACGCGCGACTTCGCCGTGCGCACCGCCGAGGACCACCTCGAGCGCTCGAGCGACGTCGCCGTGTTGGTGGCCGACCTGGACGGCGACGGGATCGCCGATCTGGTCATTCGCAAGCAGGTTTTCCAGGGCGTGACTTCGGCCACCAGCACGAGCTACGTCTTCTTCGGCAAGAAGGACGGCGGGTACGCCCAGCAGCCGGCGCAGGTGCTGGAGAGCGAGGGCATCGGCTTGCTCGAGACGCAGCTTCTAGACTTGACCGGCGATGGCCGCCCCGACCTCATCGTCCCCTACACCAGCTTCGGCGTCTTCGCGCTCATCCGCATGCTGACGGCCAAGTCGGTCCGGGTGGACTTCCAGGTTTTCCCCTTCGACCGGAAGCTGCGCGGCTTCGCCGAAAAGCCGGCGGCGCACCGCGCGCTGACGTTCCACCTTTCGCTCGCGGGCGATTCCGATCTGCAGGCCGTCAACCTCGCCGCCGACTACACGGGCGACGGCAAGCCGGACCTGGCCTTCGGCACGGGCGAGGAGGAGCTGTCCATCTTTCCCGGGCTGGGCGGCGGCGCGTTCGCCGAAGAGCCGGCCGCCATCGTGGAAGTGGGCGCGGCGGGCAAGCTCGAGGCGGTCGATCTCGACGGCAAGGGGCGCAGCGACCTCGTGCTGCATTATCCTCAGACGCGCGGGCACCGCGGGGAGATCGTGGTGCTCGTCAACAGGGGGCCTTGGTGATGTACGTCCGTCAATTGAAGCTCGGGCCGATGGACAACTTCGTCTACCTGCTGGGCGCCGAGGGAGCGCGCGAGACGGCCATCGTCGATGCCGCCTGGGACGTCGAGGCGGCGCTGCGGGCCGCCGAGGCCGACGGCCGCACCGTCACGCATGCGCTCTTCAGCCACCACCATTTCGATCACGTGAACGGCCTTCCATCTGTGCTCGCCCGCGGCGGCATCCGTCCCTACGCGCACGCGGCCGACGTTCCCAAGCTCGCGCCCGAAGTGCAGAAGGAAGTGACCGCGCTGTCGGCGGGCGAGGCGGTGGAGGTCGGCCCGCTGAGCGTTCGGGCGCTGCACACGCCGGGACACACGCCTGGCTCGACCTGCTACCAGGCCGGCGGCGGTCTGTTCGCCGGCGACACCGTCTTCGTCGGCGCGTGCGGGCGATGCGATTTCGCGGGCGGAGATCCGGAGCAGATGTTCGAGAGCCTGAAACGCGTCTCGCAGCTCCCCGGAGAGACGCGCCTCTATCCCGGCCACGACTACGGCGACGTGCCGGTCTCCAGCATCGATCGGGAACGCGAGCGCAACCCATATTTCCAGAAGCTCGCCTCGCTCACCGATTTCATCGCGTACCGGATGCGCCCGCGGAAATAACGGTCGCAGCGCCAGGCCCGGGCGAAGCGCGGGAGACGAGGATGCGCCGCAGCGTCACCGCAACCAGGGCGACGGAGAGCAGGCCCCAAGCCACTCCCCAGAAGATGGCGGGGATGAACGTGGCGCGCGCGAGCGCGTCGGCGTCGCTGCCGCCGGGCCCGGTGAGGTGGAGCAGGTCGTCGCGGATGTCGTAGAGCGCGTAGGAGCAGGAGAACGCGGCGAGGAACACCAGCACGGTCCGCCGCAGCCACGAGGCGCCGAACTTCGCCAGAAGCCCCAGCGCGAGCGCGCAGGCGCCGACGAACACCAGCGTGAACCCGTCGCGCACGTACAACACGGCGACCAGGCCGCACCAGGCGGCGAGCGCGATCAACGGCCAGCGTCCCTCCTTGGCGCGCGCGGCAATCCACAAGAGCACGCAGCCGCTCACGGTGCTGCCGATGTAGCCGGCGCTGGAGATGATGATCTGGCGCAACAGCGACGGGGGGTAGAGCGAATAGGTGACGCCGCCCTCGTTGGGGCTGATGGCGATGCGCTCGACCGACCCGCCGGTGAGCAGCGTCGCGGCGGCGTGGCCGCTCTCGTGCATGAGCACGACCAGCAGCTTGAAAGGATAGATGGGCCAGGTGTTCCAGAAGAGAATGCCCGCCGCCGCCGACGCCACCAGGGCGAACAGCAGCTTGCCCTCCAGGTGGTGCTGCGCGTCCACGCTGCTACTGTAACGGCCGGAAAGCGACGATGTTTCAACTTCGAGAGCTGGCATGCCCGATCTGCTGGTGGTGGGAACGCTGCACACGCTCGATCCTTCCCGCCCCCGGGCGCAGGCGGCGCTGGTGCGCGACGGCAAGTTTGCCTGCGTGGGGACGCGCGCCGAGTGCGAGCAGATGGCCGGCAACGACGTGCAATTCGTCGAGCTGGGCGAGGGCTGCGCCGTCCCCGGCCTGGCCGACGCGCACGGCCACCCGCTTCTGCACGGCCGCAACCTGGCAGAGGTAAGACTCGGCGGCGCCGCGTCCGAGCAGGAATGCGTCGAGCGCGTGGCGCGCTTCTCGCAGTTCGTCCCGTCGGGGCAATGGATCCGCGGCAACGGCTGGGACCAGAACCTCTGGCCGGGGCGCGCTTTTCCCGACGCGGCGCTGCTCAGCGCGGCCACGCCGCGACATCCGGTGGCGCTGGCGCGCATCGACGTGCACGCGCTCTGGTGCAACGACCTGGCGCTCCAGGCCACGCAGATCACCTCGGCCACCGCCGATCCGCCCGGCGGGCGCATCCTGCGCCGCGCCGACGGCACGCCGAGCGGCGTCCTCGTCGACACGGCGATGGACCTCGTCCGCCGCGCCATCCCCGCGCCGCAGCCGCGCGAGGCGGAGGAGACGCTGCTCCGCTCGTTGCAGGCGCTCGTCGCCGCGGGGGTGACCTCGGTGCACGACGCGGCGGCAGGGCCCGAAGTGCTCGACGCGTATCGCCGTCTCGCGCAGCGCGACGTGCTGCCGCTGCGGGTCTACGCGATGATCGACGGGCAGGGGCCGCTCGAGCGGCTCGACGAGGAGATGCGGCAGTGGGGCGAGACGCCGCAGATCGGCCGACTGGTGGTGCGGTCGGTGAAGCTCTTCGCCGACGGAGCGCTGGGGAGCCGCGGGGCGGCGATGTTCGATCCGTACGAGGACGATTCCGGCAACACCGGCCTGTGGCTGATGGACCCGGCCGAGCTGTCGCAGCGCATCGGGCGCATTGCCGCGGCGGGGTTTCAGCCCTGTGTACACTGCATCGGCGACCGCGCGTGCGCGACGGTGCTGGAGGCGTTTGCGCGCGCGCCTCGCGACTTGCGCCCCCGCGCGGAGCACCTGCAAATCCTGCGGCCGCGCGACGTGCCGCTCTTGAAGAAGTCGGGGGCCATCGCCTCGATGCAGCCCACGCACGCCACCTCGGATGCGCCCTGGGCCGAAGAGCGCCTCGGCCGTGGCACCGAGCGGCAGCGCGGCGCGTACGCGTGGCGGCAAGCGCTGGAGGCGGGAGTGCCGCTGGCGTTCGGGAGCGACTTTCCCGTCGAGAGCATGGACCCGCGCGAGGGTCTCAAGGCGGCCGTCGCGCGCAAGCCCGCGAATGGCCCGGTGTGGATGCCCGAGCAGCGCCTGACGCGCGAGGAAGCGCTGCACGCATTCACCGCCGGCGCCGCCTACGCCGAGTTCGCCGAGGGCCGCCGCGGGATCATCCGCGAGGGATTCGACGCCGACTTGACCGTCTTCGCCCGCGACGTCATGCAGGTGCACGTCGATGAGCTGCCGACGGTTGCCATTTCCGCCACAGTGGTGGGCGGGCACGTCGAGCACGCGGGCTAGCGACAGGTCGAAAACTCGAACTCGAACTCGAACGAGAACCTGCTCCCTGCTCCTGCTCGGGTTTTTTAAGAAGTAAAAGTACCCGAGCGGGAGCAGGTGCGAGGAGCAGGGTGTTGGAGCAGGGAGCAGGCGCGCGCCAACGCCTCCGGCGTTGGCACTGGCGCCTGCATTTGGGATGGGAGTAGCTCGCTGCGCTCGCGCTGACTGGAACCGTCGTCGGTTCGTCATCGTCGGCCTCCTCGCTGCGCTTTCTGTGAAGGAGGCCGACGATGACGAACCTGACGACTATGTTTCCTCACGAGAAGCTGATTGCGTATCACGTCGCGTGCGAGCTGCTCGATCTGGTGCGGGAGCTACGGATCTCCGATTCGAAGCTTCGTGATCAAGCGATGCGCGCTGCGCAGAGTGGGTGCCTCAATATCGCTGAAGCCGCCGGGCGATTTGGCGGGCCGGACAAGGCGCGTGTCTTCGCGATCGCTCGCGGCGAGGCTTGCGAAGTTGCAGCCGCTATCGACATTGCGTCTCGGTCGCGGCAATGCGACGAGCACGATGCTCGCGTGGCGAGCGCGGTCGCGCGGCGGCTCTACGCGCTGCTCACCGGACTCATCCGTCGTTAGCGCCTCCCAAACGCCAACTGCACGCGCCAGTGCCAGCGCGGAGCGCTTGCGCGCGCGTGCCCCTGCTCCTCGCACCTGCTCCTGCTCGGGTAGTTGTTCTGGGCTTGCTTTTGGCTTTGGTGCTAAACCCGACCGCCGTGAACGCGCCGTTGGAGAACTGTCCCGACGTCGAGGACTGTATCGCCGATCCGTCGGAGATCGGCCGCGTCTGCACCTACGGGCCCATCTGCGGGACGTGCATCGTCTATCGCGTTCTGGAGACGTCGCGCGGGCTGCTCCTCGGCACCTGCCGCATCCGCTCCGATCGCGGCGAGTTCCCCTGCACGGCGCCCATCTGCGACGCGTATTCCCCTCGCGCCGGCGCGCAGCCGACGAAGGTGGTGCAGATCGCGCGGCCCGCCGCCAGGAGCGCGCGGCGCGCCGAGTCCGTGCAGCGGCCGCGCATCCCCGACGGACCGGTGGGAGAGTTGGAGATGACGAGAGAAGAGCTGAAGGCGCTCATCCGCGAGGCGATGGACGAGGAGCGCGGCGGCGGCCTCGCGCCGCTGGCGCCCAAGTGGGAGGGCGGGACGGCCGTGCTGAAGCCCGCCGATCCGGCGCTGCAGCCCAAGGAGCTGCCGCTCGAGGCCCTCTTCCACAAGGTGGTGATGGTCCGTGACAAGCTTCGCGTGCTCGAGCAGAAGATCAATTCCAACCCCAGGCTCACCGACGCGGAGAAGGTCGATCTGCAGGCCTACATCACGGGCTGCTACGGCTCGCTCACCACCTTCAACGTGCTTTTCCGCGATCGCGACGACGGGTTTCGCGGGGCAGGAGGCAAGGAATGATCTCTCTCCTTTGCGCGCTGCTCGCGCAGATCCCCACACCGCCGCCGGCGCCTGCGGGGCTGACGCCGCAGCGGCTGCAGAAGATCCAGTCCGCGCTGCAGCGGCACAAGCTCGACGGCTGGCTGTTCTTCGATTTCCGGAAATCCGACGACATCGCCTACCGCGTGCTGGGGCTCGACCAGCGCGGCGTGCGCTCGCGGCGCTGGTATTGCCTCCTCCCGGCGCGCGGCGAGCCGAAGAAGCTGCTCCATGCCATCGAGCCCGAGGCGCTCGACGGCGTGCCGGGCGCCTCGGCGACGTACGCTTCGTGGCGCGTGCGCGACCGCGAGCTGGGCGCGATGCTGCGCGGCCTCAAACGCGTGGCGATGGAGTACTCGCCCCGCAACGAGATCCCCACGCTGGGCCGCGTGGACGCCGGCACGGTGGAGCTGGTGCACTCCATGGGTCCGGAGGTGGTCTCCAGCGCGGACCTGGTGGCCGAGATCGTCAGCCCGCTCTCGCCGGAGGAGCTGGCCTCGCAGGCGATCGCGGCCGATCTGCTCGCGGCCGACCAGGAGGCGGTGGCGCAGGAGGCGGCGAGGCGGGTGCGAGAGGGAAAGCCGGCCACCGAGCGCGAGCTGCAGGATTTCGCGCGGGCGCGCTGGGCGCAGGAGGGCATCTCTTCCGAAGGGCTGCCGCTGGTGGCGGTGGATGCGCACTCTGCCGATCCGCACTACCTGCCGCCCGCGCAGGGGTCGGCAGTCGCCGGGCCGGGCAGCGTGCTCTTGCTCGACTTCGCCGCTGCGATGGGGCCAGGCACCATCCCGGGAGATGTGACGCGCGTGTACTTTCTCGGCGAGAAGGTGCCGGAGGAGGTCGCGCGCATCGCCGCCCTCGTCTTCCAGGCGCGCGACGCCGCGCTCCAACTCGTGCGGCAGCGCGCCGAGGCCGGCAACCTGCCCACCGGAGCGGAGGTGGACACGGCCGCGCGCGGCGTCATCGCGAAGGCGGGATTCGGCGATCGTTTCATCCACCGCACCGGTCACAACATCGGGCTGCGGACGCACGGCGACGGCGTCAACAACGATGATTTCGAGACGCACGACGTGCGCCGCCACCTGCCGGAGACGTGCTTCTCCATCGAGCCGGGCATCTATCTTCCGGGCCGCTTCGGCATCCGCAGCGAGATCGACGTCTGTCTCCCCGGCGGAAAGGTCGAGGTCCACGGAGGCGCCGGTCAGAACTCAATCCCCGCGCTGCTGGCCAACTGACGAAACCGGAACCAAAACCAGAACCAGAACCAGAACCGGAACGCGTCGCTCAGCGGCGCCCGAATAGCTTTCCGAAAAACCCGGGCTCGTGCTCGGGCGCACGCGGCGCCGCGGCGGGCGCGGGCGCGGCCGCTCGCGCTTCCAGCTCTCGGCGCGCCTCTGCCAGGGCCGCCTGCGTTTCGGCGAGCTGCGACTGCACCAGCGCTCGCGAGGCGCGCATTTGCGCCAGCGCCTCCTCTGACGCCGCTCGCGCCGACGCGGCAGCCTCCTCGGCGGCGGCGAGCCTCTCGCGCGCCTCGGCCAGTTCGGCCTGCGCTTCGTCGAAGGCCTCGCTCTCCTCGGCCGGCGCGTCGCGGCGCCGCTTCCTTGCCGCGCCGGACATTTCCGCCCGCAGCGCGTCGAGCTGCGTGCGCAGATGGTTGCGCTCCGCGCGCGCCTCCTTCAGCGCCTCCGACGCGACCATCGCCTGTTGGGCGTTGCGCCGCCGCTGCTCCGCCTGCTCGAGCCGCGCCGCCTCCAGATCGCGCTGCGCGCGCATCACTTCCCCGCGGGCGGCCTGCAGCGCCCGCTGCAGCGCCTCGATCTCCGACTCGCCATCCTCGGGGCGCTTCTCCTCGACGCCGTCGTTGCGTTTCACGGAGCGCGCCATGGGAACAGTCTACTTGCGGGCGCGGCGGCGGATCCACTCCGAGAGCAGGCGCACGCCCGCGCCGGTCCCGCCGCGCGGGTTGTAGCCGCGTTCCTTGTCGAGCGAGGCAGGCCCCGCGATGTCGAGGTGCGCCCAGGGGACCTTGCCGACGAAGTGCTGCAGGAAGAGGGCGGCGTTGATCGCCCCTCCGTGCCGGCCGCCGATGTTTTTCAGGTCCGCGACGGGGCTCTTGATCAGCTCCTCCATCTCCGGCGGGAGCGGCATGCGCCACACCGATTCGCCCGCGGTGCGCGCCGCGGCCTGTAGCTCGCCGGCCAGCTGTTCGTCGTTGCTGAAGAGGCCCGCCGTCCACGGCCCGAGCGCCACGAGAATCGCGCCGGTCAGCGTGGCCAGGTCGACCACCGCCGCGGGCTTTTCCTCGACCGCCCAGGCGAGCACGTCGGCCAGCACCAGCCGCCCCTCCGCGTCGGTGTTGAGCACCTCGACGCTGGCGCCGCTCTTTCCCACGATGACGTCGCCCGGCTTGTAGGCCGTGCCGCTGGGAAGATTTTCGCAGGCGCCGAAATACCCGCGCACCGCGAAGGGCGGTTTCAGGAGCGCGACCACCTTCATGGCGGCGATGACCGCCGCGGCGCCCGCCATGTCAGTCTTCATGTCCTCCATGCCCTGCGACGTCTTGAGGGAGAGGCCGCCCGAGTCGAAGGTGATGGCCTTGCCCACCAGCGCGACGGGCGCGCCCTTGGCCTCGTACGAGATGCGCACGAGTTGCGGCTCTTCGGCGCTGCCCTGCGCGACGCCGAGGAAGAGGTTCATGCCCAGCTTGCGGATCTCCGCCCGGCCGAATACTTCGACTTTCAGGCCATGCTCGCGCCCGGTTTTGCGCGCCTCCTCGGCCAGCGCGGCCGGCGTGATGCGCCCCGCCGGCTCGTTCACCAGGTCGCGCGCGCCGCACACCGCATCGGCGATGGCGCCGCCCAGCTCCGCCGCATCGGTCAGGCCGCTCCGCGGCTTGCCGCGCTCGCCAGCGATGAGCTGCACGCCCGCCAGCTTGAGCGGCTTTTTATCCTTCTTGTACTTGTCGAAGCTGTAGGCGCCGAGTGTCGCCCCTTCGGCCAGCGCCTGCACCTCGGCGGCCGGCGATTCTCCCCACGGCCACGCCACCGCCAGCGTCCTGGCGCCGGCGCCCCGCGCCATCTTCACCGCGCGCGCCGCCGCGGTGCGGAGCTGGTCGAGCGTCTTGTCGCCGTCGCGCTCCTTGCCGAGACCGACGGCGACGACGCGCGCCGGACCCACTTTGCCGTGCGTGTGCAGCGAGAGCTGTTGGCCCTCCTTGCCGGTGAATTCTTCCTCCCTGGCGCAGCGCAAGAGCAGGCCGCCCAGCGCGCGATCGAGGTGGGCGAAGCGCAGGTCGGACGCGGCCGTTCCCTCGCGGACCAGGAGCGCGAGCAGGTCGGCGGCGTGCGAGGCGGGATTCGCGAAAACGACCTCGGGAGTCATCAGCGGAGCCGCAGGTACGACTGGACGATCTCCGCCATGGCGCGGCGGGGTTTTAGCGCGGTCATGACCGCAAGGGAAGCGTTGCTTTCCGCCGGAGCGGCGGGTAGGTTCCGCGCCCGCTGTGGGAGGAGCGCGGTCCCCGCCGGACGGAGCATGGGGAGGAGCGCGGACGGAGCATGGGGAGGAGCGCGGTCCCCGCGCGACGGGCGGAGTCCGAAGGACGGAGCATGGAAGACAAGCTTCAGGAAGTCGAACAGAGGTTCGAGCGGCTGACCGCCGATCTGGGCAACCCGGAGGTGATCGGCGACCGCGCGCGCTTCTCGCAGGTGGCCAAGGAGCGCGCGCAACTCGAGCCGCTGGTGGAGACGTTCCGCGAATACAAGCGCGTCAAGAAGGAAGTCGACGACAACCAGGCGCTGCTCGCCGACCCGGAGATGCGCGCGCTGGCGAAGGACGAGTTGGAAAAGCTTGGGCCGCAGCGCGATGCCCTCCTCGAGAAGCTCAAGATCCTGCTGCTCCCCAAGGACCCCAACGACGAGCGCAGCGTCATCCTGGAAGTGCGCGCCGGCGCGGGCGGCGACGAGGCGGGGCTCTTCGCCTACGAGCTGAGGCGCATATACCTGCGCTACGCCGAGCGAAAGGGTTGGAAGGCGGAGTTGATGGACTCGAGCGACAACGCCGCCGGGGGCATCAAGGACGCGAGCATCACCATCGAAGGCGAGGGCGTCTTCAGTTTCCTGAAATACGAGTCGGGTGTTCATCGCGTGCAGCGCGTCCCCGCCACCGAGGCGCAAGGGCGCATCCACACCTCGACCGCCACGGTCAGCGTCATGCCCGAGGCGGAGGAAGTGGACATCCACATCAACCCCGCCGACATCCAGACCGACGTGATGCGCTCGACCGGCGCGGGCGGCCAGAGCGTCAACACCACCGACTCGGCCGTGCGGCTCACGCACAAGCCCAGCGGCGTGGTGGTCAAGTGCCAGCAGGAGAAGAGCCAGATCAAGAATCGCGCGATGGCGATGAAGCTCCTGCGCAGCAAGCTATACGAGATGGAACTGGAGAAGCAGCAGAGCGCGCGCGACGCGGCCCGGCGCAGCCACGTGGGAAGCGGCGACCGCAGCGAGAAAATCCGCACCTACAACTTTCCCCAGGACCGTCTCACCGACCACCGCATCGGATTCACGCGCCACAACCTCCCCGCGGTGATGGACGGCGACATCGAGGACGTGATCGTCGCCTGCCGCACGTATTTCCGGGCCGAAGCCTTGCGGCAAGAGCAGGCGCAGGCATGAGCGTCCCCAGCGTCAAGGAGCTGCTGCAGCGCACGCGCGAGCGGCTCTCGGCGCCCGAGCTGCTCAGCGAGGATCCCCAGCAGGAGGCGCGCGAGCTGGTGGCGCACGCGCTGGAGGTGGCGCCGGCGAACCTTCCGGCGCGTCTGCACGAGGCGGTCGATCCGCACGTGCACGGCGCGTTCATGCGGCTGCTCGAACGCAGGCTGGCGGCCGAGCCGACCGGCTACATCGTCGGCGCCGTCGAGCTGCTCGGGCTGCGCTTCAAGGTGGATCGACGCGGGTTCATCCCTCGGCTCGACCTTCCCGTGCTGATCGAGGCGGGGCTCTCGGGCGTGGCGCCCGACGCCAGGGGCTACGCGCTCGACCTGGCTTGCGGCATCGGCGCGGCCGGCATCTGCGTGGCCAAGGCGCGGCCGGGGTTGCGCCTCGACCTGGCGGACGTGTCGGCCGAGGCCATCGAGCTGGCGCGCGAGAACGCCGAACTGCTCATCCCGGGGCGCGCGCAGTGCTACGCGGGCGACCTCTTCGAGCCGCTCCCCCGCCGCCAGTACCTCATCATCACCGCCAATCCGCCCTGGGTCCCCGACGGGACCGAACTGCCCGAGGAAGTGATCAACCACGAGCCGCACGTCAGCTTCTTCGGCGGGCCCGACGGCCTCGACGTCGTGCGACGCCTCGTCGGCGAGCTGCCGGCGTGGCTCGCGCCTTCCGGCATCTACGCGCAGGAATGCGATCCGTCGCAGGTGAGCAGGGTGATGGGGCTGCTCGAGGCGGCGGGCCTGCGCGAATGCCGCGCGCACGCCGACAAGGACGGCGTCTACCGTGTCGTCTCGGCCCGCAGACATGGGTGAAACCTGGACGGTGCGATCGCTGCTCGCCTGGTCCCGCGAGTGGCTCGAGAAGAAGGGCGTGGACAACCCGCGCCTCGACGCCGAGTTGCTCCTGGCCCGCGCCCTCGAGTGCGACCGCACGCGGCTCTACCTCGACATGGACAAGCCGCTCGGCCCCGCCGAGCTAGCGCGCTTCAAGCCCTTGTTGCAACGCCGCGGCGCCCGCGAGCCGGTGGCGTACATCCTGGGTGCAAAGGAATTCTACGGCCGGTCTTTCGAGGTGGGGCCGGGCGTGTTCATCCCGCGGCCGGAGACGGAGATCCTCGTGCAGCTCGCGCTCGAGGCGGTCCCCCGCGATGCACCTTTTGCGGCCCTCGATCTGTGCGCGGGATCGGGCGCGGTCGGCGTGACGCTCGCGGCGGAGAGGCAGGACGCGCAGGTCGACCTGGTGGAGATCTCCGCCCAGGCCGCCGCGGCGGCCGAACGAAATGCCGCCCGCCACGCGCCCGGCCGCGTCCGCGTCCATGCCGGCGATCTCTACGCGGCGCTGCCCGAGCCGCGCCGCTATCGTGTCATCATCGCCAACCCTCCCTACATTGCGGTGGGCTTCCCGCTCGCGCCCGAGATCGCCGACCACGAGCCCCCGCAGGCGCTCTTCGGAGGAGAGGATGGAACGTCGGTGGTGAGCGCGGTGATCGCGGGGCTGCGCGACTGGCTCGCTCCGGGCGGGCTTTTCGCAACGGAGATCGACCCGGCGCAAGCTGGGCGCGTCACGGAGCTGTGCAGGGCGGCCGGACTGTCACAGATCCGCGTGGAGCGCGACCTGGCGGGGCTGGACCGCCACGTCGTCGGCAGGAGGGCACAATGAAAAAATCGCGGCAGGCGCGATGTTCTTGGGGGGTCCAGGGGGGAGCGAGCTCCCCCCTGGTGGAGGCGCCGGAGGCGCCGGACCTGGAGCGTCGCGACAAGAGTAAAGCCCGCAAAGCCAAACCACAGGGCCGCCACTGATGGACGCGATCGAGATCACCGGCGGCCGCCCCCTTCACGGCGAAGTGACCGTGTCGGGATCGAAGAACGCGACGCTGCCGCAGATCGCCGCGGCGCTCCTCGCGCCCGGCAAGTCGACGTTCCGCGGCGTGCCCGAGCTGGCGGACATCCGCACGCTGGGCCGGCTGCTCGCGCACATGGGGGCGCGCATCGAGCGCGAGGGCTCGACGCTCCACATCGACGCGCAGGACTTGCCGCGGCCCGAGGCGCCTTACGAGCTGGTCAAGACGATGCGCGCGTCGGTGCTGGTGCTGGGACCGCTGCTGGCGCGCATGAGAAGGGCGCGGGTGTCGCTGCCCGGCGGGTGCGCCATCGGCGCCCGGCCCATCGACCAGCACCTCAAGGGGCTGCAGGCGCTGGGGGCGCGCATCGAGCTGGCCCATGGCTACGTCGAGGCGAGCGCCGAGCGGCTGCGCGGCGCGCAATTCCTCTTCGACCTGCCCACGGTCACCGGCGCGGAAAATCTCATGATGGCCGCCGCGCTGGCGGACGGCCGCACCACGCTGGAGAACTGCGCGCGCGAGCCGGAGGTGGTTGCGCTCGCCGATGCGCTCAACTCGATGGGCGCGCGGGTGCACGGGGCGGGGACCAGGGTCATCACCATCGATGGCGTGTCGTCGCTGCGGCCGCT
>WNFC01001932.1_pt1 | contig 35563 bp, 28 predicted proteins | sample 5400541 | NCBI WGS metagenome assembly WNFC01 (sample SAMN13153342, study PRJNA577476) | soil metagenome | isolation source: 120 cm saprolite under Douglas fir tree site 2 hole 2 replicate 1 | place: USA:California | collected 2015-04-18
TCGAAACGGGAGAGTTCTAGGTCTGATTTGTGCCTGCGAAGCATGATCTCCGGAGTTTCATCTGTCGCATACGCATGGGAGACGGCTAGCCACATGCGACATTGAACCGGAGGCCTCCTGCGCCCAAGGCAGGCGCGCTCCTCGCGCCGTCATAAAATCGTAATAGTAATAGCGGTGAATGGAGGCAAAATGCGAACGAAAGGTGAATAAAGAAGGAGAAAGTGATTCGTCCCGTTTCATCGCAACTTGCTGAATTCCTTCGATTAGCACCAACTCCGGCAAGTTCTGATTAAGTTGGTTGTTCGGCTGTTAACCGAAGAGTTGCAGATTTAGGGTCACCCAGACGATCCGACGAAACGCGCACGACTGCGTAGCCCCAATGATCTGAGGACAACTTTCGGTCCAACTTCAGTCCAATTCGAGAGGGTGGTTGCACCGCATGTTTCCGCGCAAGCGACACCAGATGCGGAACTTATGTGATTTGCCCTGCTTACTTGCAAAGCAGGTGCTCTCCCAGCTGAGCTACACGCCCACAGTACGAGGCCCATTCATTCTAAAGCATTTCTCCCGATTCCAAAATCCATTCCCTCGCATTTTGCGCCAAACTGTTCCACACCTGTTGTCCCTCGCCAAAATCACAACTGTGCCAAAAACGAGGCAATTCTCCATGCGAGCTTGCCATAGAAACAGGAATGGAACCGGAAACCTTGCGCCAAAGCCACGGCACATTCCGTTGGCAATCCTTGGACTGATCCAGCCCATGCGTGAAGGCAGACTTCGAGCCTGCAGTTTCCGAAAAAACACTTGGGTTAAGCAGCCCGATCGTAACGATGATGCAATCCGCCGAGACGGTCGTGAGAAATCACGCGGTCCGGCGCTGTAGAAGGAATCCTGCCGTGCGGTGTTCCCTTCCCTAGTCCCAGATGCGTGCGGTCCTCCTGATAATAGCTGGCGTATTCGGAATGCAGCAGCTTCAGATGGCGTCCGTTCACAGCGATGAGATGGTCCAGCAAGTCGCGGCGGCAACTTTCGATCCATCGTTCCGCGACGCCGTTTTGCCAAGGGCTTTCGAACGAGGTTCGCACAGCCCTGATCTTCAGAGATCGGACCGTTGCGGGAACCTCGACCCCATACTGACCATCCCGGTCCAAGATCAAAAACGGAGGAGCGGATTCAAATGGAAACGCTTCCCGCAGTTGCTGGACGACCCAAGGACTGGTCGGGTGTTTGGTAATGTTGAAGTGCAGGATGCGCCGACGATCGTGTTGATGATGAAAAAACAATACAGCACACCAAAGGCGATCTTCGGTACGGTGAAGAAGTCCATCGCGGCAATCGCTTCGCGGTGATTGCGAAGAAAAGCAAGCCAGCGTTTGGCTGGCTCCGGATCTCGCGGCGCTCGTTTCATCCAACGGGAGATCGTTCACTCGGAAATATCGAAACCCAGCATCAGAAGCTCCCCATGGATGCACGGTGGTCCCCAGGTTGGATTTTCCGCGACCACGCGGAAAATCAATTCTCGCACTTCCTTAGGAGTCTGTGGTCGCCCGACAGCCTTTCCGACTCTGGAAATCAGCTTCCAATACAAGCGGAAGCCGGCCCTGTGCCACCGAACGACTGTTTCTGGAGTCACAACGATGAGGGCTTGTTTCCATCCGGACCAGAACCTTCGTGCCAAAACCCAGAATTGCTTGTCGCATACGAGGAGTCTTGGCCTGGGACGTTTTCGTTTTAATGTCGCGACTTGTTGGCGAAGAGCCAAGTTCTCAAGAAGCAGCGTGCGTCGGGTGCGAAACAGGCGGAGGATCGCGCCAAATAGGAGACTGAAAACGTCTGTCAGGCTGTGCTGCTACAGCGTTTAGCTTGTGGAACGCAACGCTGTATCCCGTTGAAATCACAGGCGGACAGAATTTTGGCGAACGACAGGGCTCCAATTTCGGGCCCAAAATTTTGATGTCAAACAATAGCGACCACGTAGGTTGGAATTCCCGACGGTTTCTTCAGTGAGAAAAATCGCATGGAGGCAACACATGTGCCCTCCACCCGCGAGAGGCAGTCAGATCAGTTCGCGAGCGGATCGGGACGAAGCTGGAACTTTACAGCCTTGCTTGTCATCCCCTTACCGCCTTCCATGTGCCAGGGTGCACGGGTCGCATACGTCGACCAGAGCCCTTTGCCTTTCCAGCCAGCTTTAGGATCATCGATTCGGCCATCCAAGCTCTTTGAGAAGAAGCCCATCGGATAGGGAACGCGGAGGACAACGAATTTTCCGGTCGCTGGATCGAGGGCCGCCAACGAATCGGTATCGTTTCCAGTTGCGATCGGAATATTCTTGCCCATGCCGAAAGTGTCGAACTGATCCACCCAGTTGTAGTAGTTTGTGTCAACGCTGCCAATTCTTTCATCGACTCCCTTGAAAGAGGGCCCCGGCGTCCGATACAGCGTCCAGCCTTCAGGGCAGTGCTGCCCGGTTGCAGTCGGCCCATTCAGTGGACCCTTGCACTTGCGCCGGTCGAAGCTGGCGAAATGCCCGCTCGCCAGGACGGTCCAGACAACGCCGTTGCGGTCAATGTCCATCCCGCGCGGTGAGAATCCTTGCACGGGCGCTTTCGGATTATTCCATGGCACCTCGTAGATTTCCGCGAGAGCGGTTTTCGCGGGGTCGGGTCCCGGGTTCAGCCGCACGATCGCGCCGGGGAAGCCCAGCACCGTTCCCCAAACGGACCCATCCACAGGACTCGGGCTAACGCCGTAAAAGCCAACCTTAATCCGTGTGTCCTTTGTGGGGTCGCTCGGTTGGCCGGGTTCTGTGTACACGTCCCGCTTGCCGTTTCCATTGGTGTCCAGGATGAACGGAGTCCAGCCTTGCGATTTCTGTACGTCATGGGTCTCGTCCCACACCTTCGTCTTGAACCAGCCGACGTTGTCGCCCCCGGGGTTGCTGAACCACAGCGTGTTGTCCGCGTCTTCAGCAAACATCAGGTGCTGCGAGCTGGCGCACATGTCGATCAGTGTCCACTGCTTCGTTTTCGGATCGTAAAAATTGGTTTGTCTTGAGCTTTGAGTTATTGGGAAAGCGATCGCTGATGGGTGACTCGATCCCTGTTTGCAGAAGTCCGGGTTCTCCCGCGGACGAGTCGCCGCTGCGGTCCAAACTCGCCCTTTAGAATCCATCATCAAGCTGTGTGCAGTGGCCTTGGCAACAGAGATGGGTTCGGTTCCCCAATAGACCGATGGTTCCAGCACCGTTTCCGGTTCGGCCTGAGGAGTACCAGGCTTCACTGGAATCGGTATTTGGGTCATCGTGTTTTTCACGGGATCCAGGATTGTCAAAAGATCCGTGCTGTTCTCATGAACCCCATAGACGAGACCGTTGGGGTTGGAATTCGGATTCCTTCTGTCGACTGAAATTTCATCATGGAAATAGTCCTTCGGTCCGGCCCAGTCCCACTCAGTGACAACGACGTTTCTTTCCAGACCTTGTGGACGCGGCGGAACTGGCGGCAATTCTCCAGCCTTAATGCGATCGGTCCAATCCGCATACATCTCAAGAACGCGCTTCCGCCCCATCTGTGTCGCCCTGCCGAGCATCGTGCTACCGACTTGACCTGACTGGATGCGTCTCTCCCACGCTGCCACCGATGAGTCGAACGCGCCGAGATTCGCTGGTATCTCGCGCGTCGACTTGTCACCCAATTGGTGACATCCCTCGCAGCCATCGGTCTTGGTCATTTCAATCCACTCGCCCTGCTCCCTCATGCGATCTGAGATGCCGTTCCCGCTCGGTCCCGTGCCCGGGAAGTCGCTCTTCGGCGGGATATGCAACAACGAGTACCAGTAGGCGGCTGGATAGTATTGCGCCGCCTCCTTCGGGCTGGGAGCGATGACCGCCTTCAAATCCAGGGGCTTGCCCGGGGTGACCTGAACCTTCGGCGAATCCACCAGCCCATAGCCGCGCACCCAAACGGTGTAGTTCGCTTTCGGAAGATCGGGGACCAGGTAGCGCCCTTGATCATCGGTCACCACAATCTTACGGTATCCCGTCCCGAGGTCCTTTGTTTCTGCAATCACCCAGACACCCGCTTCGGGACCCTTCGAACTGGTGACCACGCCAGCGATGTCGGTGGAATCCATGGGGATTGCTACGGCGGCGGGTTTTCGAGCAGTATGCCCCAAGCGAAAAACTGCCAGCAATGCAACAATGGGGATCGCCACGCAGAAGATCTTCTTAGTCATAAACTTTGATCTCCTTCGACAGCCGACTGACTGTCTCAAAATCCAAAACAGGGAATTGCGGTAAGTCGACATCAGGAACGCCTGTCGAAAGGAATCCTAAGCCCGAAGAATGACGTTGTCAATCAATCGAGGCTTAAATCAGCTACTGCCTTGGATTGTTTCGATATCCTTTAACGGACTATGGTTTCTAGGTGGGAGGAACTTTCGATGGCCAACGCAAAAGCAAAAGTGGCGGTCCTAGGGGCTGGTTTCGCTGGACTCGAAACCGCCTTTTATCTGCGGCATACGCTGCACGACAAAGTTGACCTGACATTAGTCTCCGACCGAGATTATTTCCTTTTCAAGCCGAACACGATTTACATCCCTTTCGGCGAGGATCCCGAGAAGTTCAAAATCCATCTCGACGAGCCTGTGCGTCGCAAGAACCTGACGTCCCTTCAAGATTCCGTTCAGGGGATTGAACCGGATGGCAAGAGAGTTCTTCTGCGCAAGAGCGAGCTCAGTTATGACTATCTCGTCGTTGCTACCGGGGCTGATATGCGTCCCGAGGAAATTCCGGGGCTGAAAGAACACGCGGTGACTGTGTGGACGCCGGAGGAGATGCTGCGGCTACGCGCTGCATTCTCCAGATTGGAGGAGAAAGCGCGGAACGGCGTACGGCAGAGATTGCTCTTTCTCGTGCCTCCGAATAATCGCTGCTCCGGTCCGCTCTACGAGATCGTTATGATGACGGATACGTGGCTGCGAAGGGAAAAAGTTCGCGATCGCGTCGATATCACGTGGACGACATATGAGGATGGATTCATTCAAGCTTTTGGGCCGCGGTTAAATACGGTGGTCACAGACGAGTTTGAAGAACGCGGCATACCAGGTCACAAAGGCTTTGTTGTGACGCACGTTGAACCGGGGGTTGTTCATTATCAAAACGGAGAACAACGGAAATTCGACCTTCTCGTTTCTTTCCCACCTTACATTGCCGGACAGCGCTATTCCCCCTTGCCGATGGACGAGCGCGGGTTTATTCGCGTGGATCCCGACAGCCGTAGGGTAAAAGGCTACCCCAACATTTTCGCTGTGGGCGATACTTCTGATTTCCCCGTCAAGCAAGCCTTCCTAGCCCTCCTCCAAGGAGACGCTGCGGCGGATCATTTGGCAGCGGACATCGAGAACAGGAAACCGAAGGTTCTGTACGAACCCGTCAGTATGTGCGTCATGGAGGAGTTCAACAAAGCGACGTTCGCGCAAGTCCCATTGGAGTACACCGGTAATCCCACGCGGCCCATCGCGGTTGACACAGCAACGTGCGAGCTTCCTGCAAGTTGGAGCAACAAATTGGACTCAGTCCACACTTGAGGAGCGCTGCCACGGCTTTCTCCCAATCCTCTCCTTGATTGCCAATGACTAGAGCAAGGTCGATTCTTGTCATTTCTGCTCCTAACTTGGGAGGTGCACACCCAACCTGAACGGTTATGCCTATGCGTTGGCAAAGCTCTCCAGCGCTGCTCGGCTCGGGATCATCATCGTCGATCCTTGGATGGCAATCAGGTGTCTGACCTTGAAATCGCTCAGCGTGCGCGTCACCGTCTCTCGGGTTGTGCCGATGAATTCCGCAATTTCTTCGTGAGTCAGAGGCACTTTGATTCGGGTCCCCTCTCTTGTCTGTTGTATTCCGGCGGACCAGGCCAGCAGAAGCCTGGCGAGCTTTTCCTGCGCGGATGCGGAAAGACCAACCGTCCGCAATTGGTCGCAGGCCGCCTGGTACTGCGTGGTCATCTGCCTGGCCACGCCTTGAGAAGCTTCCGGATGCTTCGCAACGAAGCGCTGGAAATCTTCCCGGCGGACGAAGGCAACATGGCACGGGCGAATTGTTTCGGCGGTCACTTCATAGGGGGCCCCCGACATTCCCGCAAGCAGGCCCAGGATCTCGCCAGATTTGGCAACTCTCATGATGAGGGTCTTGCCTTCGCTCGAACTGATCGAGAGTTTCACCTCCCCTTCGCACAAGACGAAGACCCCCCGCGCGTCTTGCCTTTCCATGAAGAGAAATGCGCCCTTCGGATAGGTCGACGTAGACTTGATTGCGTCGAAGTCCTTCAGCGCGGCTGGCGACAATTGGCAGAAGAAACCCGCCGCCTTGCGCTTGCAAGTCTTGCACCCATCATTCAACTCCAATCCGTAGGGACCCTTCATCGTAGCCTCCCGATTCTGTTCATCTCGAATTCGTTCGAACGCCCCGCATTGCTTCTTCGGCAAAATACTTCGTCATCGGCGTATCCGCCAAAAACTCAGCACCGGTCTCAGCGTGGATCTCGGCGAGCAGATGTCTTCCGGCCGAATCCATGAAAGTTACTCCGCGCAGATCGACCGAGAGTTTCCTCGGCCCGAGGGATGGGGCCAATTCCTGCCACGATCGATTGAGCTCACTGGTCAAGAGATCGGCAACCCTTCCCTCAATCTTAAGAGTCACGATTTTTTCCGCTTCGTGAATTGTGATTTTCACCGTGAGCTTGTCCTAACTTGATCCACACCCCACTATTAGCAAAGTGAGAGCCAAAGTCCTACTTGTGCGCGCGCACGGGCCATCTCCAATTGGGACAGTGGACTAGCTGGAAAGAGGGAACATTTTCAGGAAATGACGAGAGGAAAGTGACGACGATCACTGACGATTTATCGTCACCCCTGGCTATATATAGTCGTTTCGCTCGATGCCCAACTTCTTCAGCTTGGAATTGAGGGTAGTCCTCTTCAGACCGAGCCGGGCTGCGGCGCCTTGTGGGCCTGCGATTTTTCCTTTCGCTTCCCGCAGCACTCGAAGGATATGTTCTCTCTCGGTCGCTTCGAGCGTGGAATCTCCCTCGGGGCTTGATTCTTCGAGCACTTCGAGTTCACCGAGAGGAACTCGCAATGCGGGTCCCTTCGAGAGAAGAACAGCTCTTTCAATGAAGTTCTCCAGCTCCCGAATATTTCCGGGCCATTCCCATCGTGTGAGCGCCCGCATGACGTCATCTGGAATGGTCTCGATTCGCCGGTCCATGCGCCTGGCGAACTTGTCCACGAAATAGCGAACCAACAGAGAGATGTCTTCGCGGCGCTCGCGAAGTGGCGGAATCGTGATCGGGAAAACTTTCAGCCGGTAGTACAGATCGCTGCGGAATTCCTTGTCTGCCACCATCTTCGTCAAGTCGCGATTGGTCGCCGCCACCAAGCGCACGTTGACCGGAATGGTCTGCGTGCTGCCGAGTCTTTCGAATTCCTTCTCTTGCAGGGCACGCAGGATCTTCGGTTGGAGCTCCAGGGGAAGATCCCCGATTTCATCCAGAAACAATGTTCCCTCGTTCGCCAACTCCAGGCGTCCAATCTTCCGGGAGATTGCTCCGGTGAAAGCGCCCTTTTCGTGCCCAAACAATTCGCTTTCCAGCAAACCGGCGGGTATGGCCGCGCAATTCAATTTGACCAGGGTCCGTTCATTCCGTGAACTGAGCTGGTGGATCGCCCGAGCAATCAGCTCTTTTCCCGTCCCGGTCTCCCCCAGAACTAAAACGGTAACGTCCGTCGCCGCCACGGTTTCGACATGCTTCAGAACTCGCTTCAAACCCACGCTCTCGCCAATGATGTCCTCAAACCTGGACTCAGTATTGAGCTCCTCTTCGAGATACTGTTTCGCCTGTTCGCTTCGCCGTAAGGCTTCCTCTGCCTCCCGTTTTTCGGTGAGGTCTCGGATGACACTCAACACCATTCGGCCCTCTGCCGTCTCAACCGGACCCAGCATGATGTCGGCGGGGAATTCACTGCCATCCTTGCGTCTGCCATAGAGTTCCAGGCCGTTGCCCATCGGGCGGACGCGAGCTTGATCGGAATAGTCTTTTCGGTGGGCGCGATGCGACCGGCGAAATCGCTCGGGTACCAAGACGTCGATCGATTGGCCTAGCAACTCCGCCCTGGTATAGCCGAAGAAGCTTTCCACCCTTGCGTTCGCTTGCGTGATTTGTCCTTCCTGATCGCTGGCGATGATTGCGTCAGGCGAGAATTCGAAGAGTGCGCGTAGCTGTTGTTCGCTTTGCCGAAGAGCTTCTTCCATTCTTTTTCGTTCGGAGATGTCGCGGATGACACTGAATGTGACTCGGCCCTCCGCAGTCTCAATAGGGCTGAGCATGATGTCGACAGGAAATTCCGTGCCGTCCTTGCGAAGGCCATAGAGCTCTAACCCCACGCCCATGGGGCGTACGCTGGGTTGAGCGTTGTAGGCTTGGCGGTGATTCGGGTGCACACCTCGGAATCGTTCGGGAATCAGGGTCTCGACAGGCTGACCTACCAGTTCTTCGCGAGTGTATCCAAAAGCTCGCTGAACCTGCGCATTCGCGTTCGTGATGCGACCCTCCGAATCGGTCACGACGATGGCGTCAGGCGAGAATTCGAACAATTGTTCGAATAGCGCCTGCTCTTGCGAAGATGGCAATTTTTGTGGCGCCTCGCTCATTGTGTCCCGTAGGCACCCTGGCAATTCCAGGTGTCGCCACCCGAAAGAATCCTATAACAGTAGTCTTGCGGACAGATAACGGTTTTCAAATCCGCAGAATAGCTAAATTATTTCCTCCGATTGGATCCTGGGCTGAAGGAAAAGGTTCGGGCGTGCTCCGCCAATGAGTCTGCTATGCGGAGTCAAGGACTTGACGCCTTCCGTTTCGGTCCCAGTTCCACGCAGTGCCATCATTTCGCCGGTAAGTGACGTAGATCACGCTCAACTGTGAGAGAGCGCACAGTCCCGCACCTATGCGCCACGTCACAAGTCTGTGTGCTCCGCGCCATATCTGGGCATGTGACATCTCCGTGTGATTCTGACCGTTGAGACCCCGCTTGGTCCCACGGACTGCTTTGTTCGCCTCAGAACGAAGTCATGAACTCAGTACTGGTTGTTCCGCGGTGATGAGCGCAGGTTCCAAGACGACCGGGCACAAAATATTTAGGCGTACGAGCAAGAAGACGATTCTCGCCAGCACTGCATGGGTGGCACTGGCGTCAAAAACCGCAAATCAAAAATGAAATTTCATGCTGAATTGAAGTTGGCGAGCCGGGTTTGCGGTGTTGGCGCGGCCCAAAAAGGGCGAGCTCTGTATGCCGACGAAGTTCTTGACATTGACACGATTCAGGACATTGAACGCATCAATGCCAAGTTCTAACCAAGGCACGTTGGTCCGAACAGAGGGCTGGCTGACACACCCCTTTCCTGACTTGCACCCCAAAGGCCCGGGACTATCTTCACCATTGTTCCATGTGCGGCCGCCCACAACTCTGCCAGCAGGCCGCGCCCCGCTGCCTTTACCTTCTCCTCCCGCAAACCTAATCCGCCTTGAGAGATGGAAGTCAACACTGGCGTACCCCGGTCCAGCCCCCGTATTTCGGCCAATTCCGAGCGGCCGGTCGTTTGGCACGGTGTCATGGTTGTCGTCGAAGCCGGTAGTGACGTTGTAGGGGATCCCTGAATTCAAGCTGACAATCGTGCCGGCCCTGAAGCCCCAAGGCAAACGCGAGGTGCTGATGAGACTTAATCGATGACGCCGATCGTGGTCGGCTCGCCCGTATTCTGGGCCCAGGTCATAATTATTTGCGGGCAGGGAAAACATTCCACCCGTGTCGTCCATGGACTTGGAAAACGTATACTGCCCAAGAATGTCCAAAGTTTTTCGCAGGCTCGTCTGCAAGGAGACGGTCAGACTTTGATTGCGCGACCTTCCGGACGATTCGAACTGATTGATGTCAATGAAAGAAGGATCGGGGAGTGCTCCGCTTCCGGGTAGCGGCGCATTGATGTTCCGAGTGCGGTAAAGCTTTAGTCCTCGCACCAAGGTGTAATCGACAGACAAGAAGTTCTTGCCTCTGCCGAGCTTGCGTTCGATCCCCAAACTCGCCTGTGTCAGATAGGGAGTACGGATGTTTGGGGCGATCCGCAATAAGCTGGGAGGAGGGGGCGATGCAGGATCGTAAGGGACCGGGTAACCAGGATTCTCAACAATAATCTGATGGCCCTGCGCCCCATCATAAAGCGAGGCCTGCTGCCGCATGATTTCCGGCTGACGGTCATAAAAGATGCCGAATCCACCGCTTATCACCGTTTGCCCGCGGTGAGGGGCATACGCGAAGGCGATCCGCGGCGCGAAATTGTTGGAATTGGACAGGTTTGGCTGCCATTCGTAGCGCAGCCCAAGAGAAATGGATAAGTTCTGTCGTGCCTGGATCGCATCTTGAAAAAATGAGTAGTACTCGCGTTGCGTGAACGAGGTCCGCGGGCTTCCCTGGTTCATCGTGAAGGTTTCGGGCTGGCCCGAGGAGTATGCGGCTAAACTGGCAAATGTGAAGGTGCCGCCAAAGTTCGATGCATCGGTTGTTTGAAACGATCGAAGCCGCGCGCCGGCCCCAAAACTTAAGGCATGACTTCCCCTAACAAGTGTGGCGGCATCCTGGATTGTGAGTGCTTTTTCCCGTTGGCGCAGACTTAACTGTGCGCCGCCGGAACTGAAGGCGCCCAGAACTATAATTGCCGGCTGGTCCGAACGGCTGGTGATTTGCTGAGGCTCGTCTTTGTACGCGAAGCGCACCTCGTGCAGAAAATTGGGGGAAATAATAGCATGCTCGATAATCTTCACTTCATTTTCGTGAATCGAGAAGTCCGTTGCGTGCTCGGCAAGATTGAATCCGCCGACTCCCTGATTCTGTTGTGACTTGTTTTTAAATTTGTAGGTGAACGTCAGAGTGTGCTTCGGTGTTAGATCAAAATCGAGGCGTCCGAAAAGGCGGGCATTGTGCTCAGGGTTGGGAACATTTTCCACCACTGAGCCGGCCGGAGTGCGGGCGTGGACCGTGGCGCTTTCATCGCTGGCGTAATAGCGGCCCGCCAGAAGGAATCGAATCTTGACTGGATGGGTGAGGATCAATACTGTTTTCCCGAGTGGCCCATCGAGCTCCGTTTCAGCGATTTCTCGTTGCAACGGCGGCCGCGCATGGGAGAATGCGTTGCGCGCATCCAGGGCGGAATTCCGCAGCAAGAATGTGAGATTGCCATGATAGTCGCGGCGGGAACCCTTCCTGGTAACCACTTCGATGCGCCCCCGTCCGGGCCGTCCAAACTCGGCCGAGTAAGGGCTTTTGTTTACATAAACTCTTCGGATGCTTGTCAGGGGCACCTCCAGCCCGCTTGACTCCACTCCGTCAACGATGATTTTGGGTCCAAGAGCGCCGGCAGCCGCTGGATCCAAAAAGATAGAAGGCACCGCCAACGGATCACTTTCTCTGACGGGGAGATTTTCAAGCCAATTGCGATCCAGCTGGACAGCATCGATGTTTTGTCCCACTGTCGGTATGGATACACTGTCCGCCGTAACAGTCACGTTCTCCGCCGAAGCGGCAATTTGCAGAGGGACGCGGATTGGACTTTCCTTGCTTTCTCCGACCTTGACCGGCACCTCCGCCGATTTAAAACCCTGCAAATTGACGATGAGCAGATAATTGCCAAATGCGACGTGGTCAAACCGGAATTGCCCCTCTTCCTCGGAACTCGTGGATAATTCCTGGCCGGTTATCTGGTTACGGAGTCGCACGTCAGCCCCGACCACGTACTCTCCTGCGGCATCTTCCACCGTACCACTGAGCGCTCCCGCATTCTGTCCCCATGCAGAGCTGGCGAGAAGGCAAGAAAAGAGAATGGCCATGGCTATGGAATTGACCTTGGCCATGATTCCCTTTGTTCCTTCCGCAGGCCAGTTGCAATATGTTTGCAAACGGCGGAGTTGCTTGTGCGTGGCTGCGATCATTTGAGAATATTCGCTCCATTCGCAAGGGTTAGAACGGCTTCTTTCTCAATCATCAGTTGTAAGCTATAGAGGTGTGCATATTTGCCCCGGCGAGAGAGAAGCTCCTGGTGGGGTCCTTCTTCGGCGATGCGCCCTTTGTCCAGGACAATGATGCGGTCGGCTAGGCGGACGGTCGTTAGACGATGCGCGATAAGCAGAGTTGTGCGTCCCCGGGCCGCACGTTCCAGAGCATCGATAACAGTTCGTTCGGAGGCGGCGTCCAGCCCGCTGGTTGGTTCATCAAGAATCAAAATGGGGGAACCACGCAGAATTGCTCTGGCGATTGCGATTCTCTGTTTCTGGCCGCCGGAAAGTGTCGTGCCACCCTCGGCGACCAGGGTCTCATAGCGATCTGGAAGAACGTCAATGAACTCCGCGGCGTTGGCCACGACAGCGGCCGCGACGATCTCCTCACCGGTGGCGCCAGGGCGTCCGAAAGCGATGTTCTCCCGGATAGTCCCACTGAAAAGCAAGGAATCTTGTAATACGAGGCTGATCTGGGCGCGCAAGGACTGTACGGAATAGTTTCGGATGTCTCCACCGTCAATCGAGACGGTGCCGCTGCTGGGATCATAGAGCCGTGGAACCAAGCTGATGAGAGTGCTCTTACCCGCGCCGGTAGCCCCTACAATCGCGACTTTTTCACCGGGAGCGATATGCAAGTTGATCCGGGAAAGAACGGGCTGCCCGGATTGGTATTCGAACGAAACATCGCGGAACTCGATTTCTCCCTTTAGCCGTGACACCTCTCGAGCTTCCGGGCGCTCCGTTACTTCGGAACGCACACGCATGATGTCCGCGATTCTCTCGGCGCCCACACTGGCTTTACTCGTGACGTAAGAAAGTCGTGAAAGGGCTTTCATCGGGCTGTACAGGTTTGTCACGTAAGCGAAGAACACCACCATGTCGCCTGTTGTGAGATGTCCTTGCATGACGTGAGTGGCGCCAAACCACATCACCAGGGCAAGACCTGCTGCCGCGAAAACATCGACGAGCGGAGCCACACGCGCCTGATAGCCGACACCCTCGAGATAGGATCGCAGGCTGCTTTCACTCTGCGCTTGGAAGCGATCGTTTTGCTGCTCCTCCTGCGCCAATCCCTGAACGATTCGAATCGATGCAAGCGTTTCCTGGGCCAAGGAAGCCAATAGCCCTGTGCTCACACGTGCCTCACGCGCGGCAACTTTGATGCGATGCGTGTAACGGAAGACCGTCCAAAATAAGAGCGGCGCCACGGCGAGGGCCACAAACGCAAATTGCCAATTGAGCCAGAACATCAGGATCAGCATGCCGATCAGCAGAAACGCGTTACTTCCGAGAACAATCAGGCCGTTGGAAATCATGTCCTGAATCGCCTGAATATCAGAGGTCAGCCGAGTGATTAGATCCCCTCTGCGCTGAGTGTCGTGAAAGCGCAGCGAGAGCCGTTGCATATGCGCAAACAGTTGGCAGCGCAAGTCGAATACAAAACGCTGTCCAACGATCCCCAGAATGCGGGTGTACCAGTAGGTGAGCAGGCCCGTGCTCAGTGCGATTAAAAGTGTCGCGGCACAAGCACTATATAGGATGTGCATGCGGCTGAAAGTCGCGTTATCCAGCCAGACGCCTAAAAAAGGCACGCGTGTGGGCCGATGCGAAAGTACGCGGTCAATGACGACTTTGAGGGGCCAGGGACGGAAAACGGTCAGAGAAGCATCCAAAACCATGGCCAGCACTGCCCACCACAGTTGTTTGCGGAAGGGGTGAAGCAGCGGCAAGAAATGCGGCAGCCATGGATTGGTACTCGTTCCGGCTCGGCGCTTTTTAGGATTGTTAATCATGAAGGTCTTTTCTCGTCCTGGATACTCCGCTCGGTCGAGAGAGTTCGATGTGTCCGCGTCCATTTTGCAGTTTCATGAATGTGGCGTTATCGCCCGAAGCCTTGATCATTTCGGCGAGCACGTGTTCCGCGGCTTTGCCGGCCAGCACCTTAGGCTGATAGTTCAGGCGCGGGTCGCGATTCTTGACATAGAGCGGGTAAACATTCACGACAGTTTTGTTGTCTTCAAATCGAAGTCCGACTAGAAGCCCCCCGGCGCGGCTGTTGCCGGATCCGAACGCAAAATTTCCGACACTGTAAAAGATGGGACACCCGCGATAAATTTCGAATGGCTGTACGATGTGCGGGTGATGGCCGACCACGGCATCCGCTCCGCAATCCACAGCGAAGTGTGCCTTGGCCCGGTCATCCGAGGACGGCTTTGGCTCGTAGGGCACGCCCCAGTGGAAGGCGACCACGATGCGATCCGCGAGTTCACGAAGCGCTCGAATATCGGCTTGGAGGGCTTTGGGGGGATCCATCGCGCTGCCTGGCCGATCCGCGGTTGCGGCCGTCCGGCGATTCCAGTAGTAGCCAAGCAGGCCGATCCGCATACCGCCCGCTTGGCGGATGACGGGTGCATGAGCTGCTCGTTCGTTCGTTCCCGCGCCCAGTGCGAGCACTTTGGCGTTCGACAAGGCATCGAGGGTTTCAAGAACGCCCGATCGCCCGCAATCCATGAGATGGTTATTCGCGAGCGTGACGACATTGATTCCCGCACGGCTCAGCGAACTGGCAAGGCTGACATCCACCCGGTACGAAAAATTGCGCTGCTGCTTTCGGGCATTCTCGGCAAAGGGACCCTCCAAGTTACCCAGCACGATGGGCGCCCTGCGCAAAAGCGGCAACACGCCGTCAAACGGATAATCCGGACCGAATTCGGCAACCGCTTTCTTGGCGCGCCCGCCCAACATGATGTCCCCCACGGCGATGACCGAGGGTGGAGGCTCCAGGAGAGCGGAAAGTTGTGCCTCTAGATCTTTTCCGGAAAGCAAATCTACCGAGCTAGGAATTTCATCGGCAGAGACATGCTTCAGCAAAGCTTTCAGCGCCAACGGAGGCATTGTCAGAAATTCATTCTTAACGGATGGAACTGAATGCGTGCCGTTCAGCATTGCGTCTTGCTCTCTCTTTCCATCCGCGATTCGACCTGACTCCATTCAGCCCGCTGCTCAATCCGCGTGTCCAGGAAGAGTTCACCGTGCCTTCCCTGACGGAAGCTCGGCGCGGGCTGTATCCCCCGCTTGCCGAAGATCTCCAGAAGGGTTTTGTCGTTTTGACTCCGGTTCAGTTGTGCGTCAGCCAGAAGCAGCGACGTCAGCCCGACATCAAAATGTTTTCTTGCTAGCCGGACGCCGGCCACGGACGTCTCTTGACCCCGGGGTGTGAGCTTTCCCAGCAGAACCAATGCTTTCAGGACCAGCAGATCAGACTTGCGGATTCCGTTGGGCTGCGTTGCAGCCAATTGGGTGCGAAGATCCCAAAGCGCCGCGCCCCAGATAGTGCCATTGGTATGCACGTCGGCCCGCGGCCCGGTGTCATACCCGTCCATGGTTTTACGTGACGTCAGACTGCGGACATGAACTTCGTGATGGTCATGACGGCGGTGCAGGATCCAAATATGAGGTGTACCCAGCATGGTGGCTGCCCAGTAGTCACAGATGCCTTCGTCCATGGCAGTTTTGCCGTTGTTCTGCCGATCCGATGGACGCAGATTGTTTGCACGAAAATCCGCGGTATGCCGGGTGATGTGGTGTCCGTATTCGTGATAAATGATTCCCGCGTTGTGCGAGGCGTTGGCACGATAGCGCCCGCCCGCCGCCTCGACAAGGGCGCCATGCTCAAGCAATTGCCGGCCCGGCCCGAGGTGAATCTCGCCAGCCGGGGAAATTGGTTGGTGCTCAGGCATTTCATACCGTCTGCTGGGCAAGCGGTAGTGACCTCCCTGGAAAGGCAACCAGTCGTTGTGGCGTCTCACCCCGTCGCGAAGGCCGTCTTGTTCCGTAGCCGCGTGGTGAGCGGTTACTACCGCCGTGACCCGGGGCAAGGGTGGAAAACCCAATTCGCCGAGTAAATCGTGGACGTAGGTGGCGATGCGGTCGGCGTGGAAATAGGTGTTGACCTCGCCGAAGCGGGCCGCCTGGATGTAGCGCCACCGGAAATCCGGCTCTGCAAGCCTGACCTTGTCGATGCGGCCGCCGCCGCGGCCTGGCTCAAATATGAAGTTGTCCGCTGTGTCTGGTCCTGCGTCACCGAGAGGGACCGCCTGCACTTGCTTTGTTATCGGATCGGGCTCGTAGACCGCGCCGGCGTTCCGCACGCTGACGAAACGGCCCGACAGCCGGCCGGACGTCCCTGCTCCGGCATCGAGATGCGGCAGAGGCTCCACGCTCGCCGTCAAATGCCCAGGAAGCCCGCGAGGAGCCTCGTTAGACCAGAGATAGACGCGGCCTCTGCTCATGACTTGAGGACCTTCTCCCGCCCTACCGCGGTTTCAAAAGCACGAGGAGACATTTTAGGAGAGACCTCGCGCAATCCAGCATTCAAAGCCCCAGCCTGCAATTCGCTCGCTGAAAAACATTTCAGTCCCGTGGCTGCTTGGGCTTCTTTTATGCCCAGCGAGCCCATGGAAACCATCCCGGTGATCGCCAGCGGTTCGATTCCCCACCCACGCAGCACGCTCACACCTCCGGCCGCCGCTAGAGGATCGCCCGCTGCGAAAATCCATGCGTCCACGCTTGCGGCGAATTGGGGGTGTTGCAACAAGGCCGCGGTCTCGCGCTGGAGCAGCCCGTCCGCGATTTCCACGACCACCCAGGAAGCACCCTGCGCAGCCACGCACGAAATCAGCAAATTGTAGAGATTCAGTAGCTCATCCAAGGTGGAGAGGTAAGTCGACGGGAATCCACCGTCCACAAAATCCAGGGCCACACAAGCACCAGCATCGAGCATGTTCCATGTGTCTTTGCCGGTGGCAGTCCCGGTGAGCTTTATGCCCGCGACTGGGAGTGCTTCCTTCCGCAAACCCATGATGATACTCATCACCGTGTGCGTTTTTCCGGCATCCATGGAGCTTCCGCAGACGACGAGGACCTGTGGCGGATGTAGCGACGGCAACGGGGCGAGCGCAAAATCTCTCAAGTTAAGCGGGGATCCGTTGCGGTCTCCAAGCGCACCCAGCAGACGGAGCTTGCTTGGATCAGCGGCTTTTGCGTGCTTGGTCTCGACCAGTCCGCACAGACCACCCATGGAGAGCATGTCGCAGGAGTCTCCATCTGACCGTGCGTAACCTTCGAATTGAAGCGTCGCGTAGCGGTTCCCGAATACAACCGCCAGGAGGTCTCCTTCATGCAGAGTGCATCTACGGCCATTCGCCAGTTCCAGGGTCGCGTTCTTGCCGATCTTCTCAAGCCTTGCAAGCACGATGTCACCTGCCTTCGGAGAGAGAGGACAGGGCAGTAAGGTAGACATGCTCGGGCCTGGAACCCACCTTAGTGCATAAGAGACTCGCATGCTGGACTTCATTTCGTCAGTAAGAGCGATGTTCATGAACAATTCTCCCCTCGAAGAGAGTGAGCGCCTCCGACACCTGCGGGGAATCTGGCCGGCGATATCCACAACAAGGCATTTTTGCAGCCAAATAATTGCCGGCGTAAGTTGTTGTAATTGCAGCCTTGAACCCTTGTCGTTGCTTTGTAACTGGAAGGGGCAAACACTCACCTGAGTCGGTGCGACTCGAATCTTTCGGGCCAGCGAAATCCTGAATTTCCTGAAAGTCCAAAACGCAGCCCGTGACAAAATTAAGAAAAACGAAGGGTACAAGTAGCGAGAGTATTCGAACGACTCAGGTGAGTTGGAAAGACACACCGGCAAAAATCGGAAAGCTTGAAATTACACCACTTATTCCCCTCGATCATTGGTGTTGAAAGTGCCTTATTGATTCCAGAACCCTAAGAAGTCCGGCGGCGCACGAGAAACTTCGCTCAGGTGGTGGATGCACCGATGAAAATGAGAAGAGGAATTCGCTATCGGCTTGAAGCTTCGGCTCTATTTTCATGGGAGAGCCCGCAGCACGAACGCTTGCAAGGCGACGGAATCACTCGAGACATCAGCGTGTTCGGCGTTTTCATTCTGACTCGTTCCTGTCCACCCGTGGAAACCCCGGTCGAGTTCGAAATTGTTCTTCCTTCTCTCACCGGACTAATGCCCGCCATCCGGATCAAGGGGGAGGCGCGTGTGCTTCGAATTGAGCGCCGTTCGGGAGGCCGAGTGGAAAATGGCTTCGCAGTTCTCAGCGAGGACTTCACCCAAATGGGGCCTGACAGCGAATCGGGACGAATTTGGGCTCAGAATCGCGAAGCGTTGAATGGCGCGCGGGCGGAATGGTGGTGAAGCATGTCGCAGCGGGTCCCGCCGGCTCGTTGATATTCTCGCGCATGGTGGACCTCGCTTCCTCCGCAAGAGGACGTAGAAATCACCCAGTGTGAAACGCAGCATGCTGTCACTCGGACTATTTCTGCCCGCGCTTCGGTCGTGCAGTTGCGTTAGAAATTTCTTCTTGTCGGACGACTCTATGGGAAAGCTTGGGAGCCCGCGTCAATCGAATATTCCGTCAGCGCGACTTTCCGGGGTTCGCGTTAGAGCACCAAGAGAAGCCCGCTGGACAGCCCCGGCCGCGGTGATGCAGTACAATATGGGAAACGCTTCCGACCTTTCCTCTCGGAAATGGCGTACGGGTACCGGTCGCCCCCTCATTTCCGAACCGGCAGCATTGACCGCCCCGCGGTCGTGTCTGCAAAGGATCCGCAGTGGCACAAGGCGTAGGGCGGTGAAAGAAAAGGTCATGATTCGGAGTTCGATTCTCTGCGTAAGCCTCGCGTTTGGCGCCATTTTTCTCGCGGGAGTGGTCCAGCGGGCGCACGGACAGGAAGGGGCTTCGATTCAGAAGAGCGTCGCCGATGCACAGGCCGCTCTCCGCCATCGGCATTACTCGCAGGCCGTTCGAACGCTGGAGGATACGCTCAAACGTTTTCCGGGAAATGCTCAGTTGCGGCTTGAACTAGGCAGGGTTTACGTGTATCAGCGCCAGGACCGGAAGGCTATGGAGATTTTTCGCGCCATTCTGCGAGATGAACCATCCAATCGCGACGCAACCCTCGAACTGGCCCGCGTACTGAGTTACGACGGGAAATACATGGCATCGAATCAACTCTTCCGTGAACTGCTAACGACAAATCCGAACGACGAGGCGGCAGCCATCGGACTGGTCCGAAACCTGCTCATTCAGAAGAAGAAGGATGAGGCGCAGCGCGAAGTGGAACAAGCACTTGCTCACCATCCGAACAGCCTTCGTCTCCAGGAGTACCGGGACGATCTTCTGAAGAACCAGTCGCCTCTTTCGGCGTCCCGTGAGGGAATTGCGCCGGACCGGCTGCAGGCGGACGCAATCTATTTCGGCGATTCAGCCGGGAATCGCGCTTTTCGCGCGGGACAGCGATTCGATCTTCGGCTTGGACGCAATCTCACCAACAGTTTTCGACTCGATGAAAAATCCCTGTGGGTCAGCCAGGGGCCAAAGGCAAACATTTTTTCTGTCAATGATGAAGGCCGTGTGCGGCTTGCACGCTGGCTTTTCGTTGGGGGAGGCGGCGGGATCGTTCGCTTTGCCGATAATTCAAATCGGGCTCTTTACCGCGGCGGATTGATTCTTCATCCCTTCAAGAGTTTTTGGCTGCAAGGGGGATTTTCACGGATACCGATCGCTCCCACTTTCCAGTCGGCTCAGTTTAATTTGCTGGCGGAGGGCTGGTGGAGCCGGCTTGACTGGCAACCACCCTCCTGGCGTGTCAGCGCTGATTTCTCCAAGCAGCACTACTCGGATTCAAATCGCACCCAGAGAGAAGACGCGGAAGTACTGCGCTGGATCGGGAACCCGCACTTTGCGGTGGGGCTGGGATATCAGTACGCGCATAGCTCATTCGAGCAGACCTTTTCAAACGGCTATTTCAATCCCAACCAGTATCACAGCCATCTAGGACTCGGAGGATTCCGCTCCGAGATTGGCAAATTCTACCGTGGTGAATACATCGCCGAGTATGGCGCCGAAACCGTTGACCAGAACCCCTATCAGACCGCCTGGGAGGCCACGGTGAAGAACCGCATTTTGCTGGGAAAACTGGAAATGGGCGCGGACTATACCTACTTTCACCTGGCCCAGAGCACGGGAGCGTTCCGAGCGCAAGTGGGGCGGGTGAGCGTTGCCTATCGTTTCTAGTCCAGGTGATCCGATGAAGTGGGCAAGAATTTTCGGGAGAGCATGCGACCAGGCTGGAGAGGAGTATGAATAAGCCCCTAAGAGTACTCGTCGTCGATGATGACGCGTCTATTTGCCGATGGCTGAATGCCGTATTGACCGCGGAAGGTTACGAATGCTGTAAGGCGCTAAGCGTACGGGATGCCGAGCCGCTGCTTCACGAACACCCCATCGATGTGGCGCTTATCGATATCTATATTGGACGGGCCAACGGTCTTGAATTCCTGGGGAAACTGAGAACTTTGCAGCCGGAATGCAAGTGCGTGATGATGACGGCGCGCGCCAGCGTCGAGACGGTAGCGCGTTCGGTCGCCGGAGGTGCGATCGAATACCTAAGCAAGCCTTTGCTGATCGATGAGTTGCTCGCGTTGTTGCGAAAGTTGACAGGGCCGCGGCAAACGCCTAGCCACGCGCCGAAAGACAGCTTCACTCCCGTATCAGCGATTGTGGGACGGAGTCCGAGGATGCTGGAAGTTTATCGAGCCGTTGCGAGGGTCGCGCCCAGCATGGCCAGCGTGCTGATTACCGGCGCCAGTGGATCGGGTAAGGAACTTGTGGCACGCGCGATTCATGCGCACAGCCCACGCGCCGAGATGATTTTTACCCCCATCAACTGCGGCTCCTTCCCCGAGACCATTCTGGAAAGCGAGCTGTTCGGACATGAGAAAGGCTCGTTCACCGGCGCGGATACCAGCCGCAGCGGCTTGTTTGAGGCAACCAATGGCGGCACGATTTTCCTGGACGAAATATCCGAGACCAGCCTGAGCTTTCAAGTCAAGTTGCTTCGCGTCTTGCAGGAACATAAGGTGCGGCGCGTGGGCTCGAACAATTTCATTCCGATCGATGTACGGATCGTCGCGGCGACAAACAAGGATCTGAGCGGACTGATCCGGGCAGGACAATTCCGCGAAGATCTTTACTATCGTCTCAGCGTCGTAACGATTCAGCTGCCTTCGCTCGAAGAGCGGGCGGAAGACATTCCGCTCCTCGTGCAGCATTTTCTGGAACGTTTCAATCAGCGCAACCAACGCCATGTAAATATCAGCGAGGAGGCGGTCGAACTGCTGGCTTCCATGAGTTGGCCGGGCAATGTTCGTGAGCTCGAAAACCTGATCGAGCGCCTGGCTATTTTCGCCGACATGGACGAAATCTCGGCCGGGGAGGTGGAGCGCGAACGGGCGCGCAGAAGCGAGGCAACGCCGGCGCCAGAAAATTCGACAGCAACGTTGCCGGGGAAGCTGCAGGAAATGGAGCGCCAGGAAATTCTCCGGGTTTTGCGGGAATCGGGTGGCAACAAGGCTCTCGCGGCACGAAAGCTCGGGATTGAACGCAAGACGTTATATGAAAAGGCTCGCCGTCTGGCGATCGACCTGCAATCGAAAGAAACATGAGTGATTCACCAACAAGCCGCCAGAATCAGAAGCACCTCCAGACAAGACGCTGGCTGCTTTTGAACGTATTGCTTTTGGCAGTGGTGGGCCTGCTCAGCCCCAGTTACCCTGTGGAAGAGCTCAGTCGCCGCACAGGAGACATGTATTTTCGTCTGCGAGGGAACCAGGGAACCTCGCCTCATGTTGCGCTGATACTGATTGATGACGCAAGTCTCGAACGGTACGGGCGATGGCCATGGAAACGCTCCTTGCTGGCGCAGGTGGTGAGAGCCGCCAGCGCCGAGCACCCCAAAGCGCTTGGCCTGGACATCTTACTATCGGAAACCGAAGACGAAACAAACGACCGCGAATTGGCGAAAGCGCTGAAGGACGCGGGAAACACGGTTCTCGTTGCAAAGATCAGCAATTCCCCCCAGGGACGACTTTGGGTCGAACCATTGCCGCTCTTCTCGCGGACGGAGCGTCCCTGTGCGGGAGCAGTCTCTCGAAGGGCCGCGCTGGGCGTTTGCGCTGGAAGTTGCGCGCGTTGCCAGGGGAGCTATCCTGGAAGACGACGGCCGTGAATTGCGAATCGGGGAACGAAAAATACCCACCGTCGGCACGTTTTCTCACGCCGTGGTAGCGGGGGTCGAGTCCGAATCGCCCCGTTTCCTTCCCATTAATTATCGCGGACAGATTGCCCCTGGTGAGGCGTCACCTCCGTTTTCAGCGGTCTCTGTGACGGACCTGCTGGATGGGAAAACAGCCGGCCGGCTACAAGGGAAAGCGGTGCTGATCGGATTCGGCTCGACGGAGATTGGCGACCGCATACCAACCCCGGTGAGCGACAGGCTTCCGATGCCTGGCGTCGAAATCCACGCGAATCTTATCGACGCCATTCTTGCGGGAAGGAGCCTGAATTCTCTGAATGGATGGCTGAACCTGCTGGTATTGTGCGCGTTTAGTTTCAGTTCGACTTGGGTCGTGCTGCGCTGGGCGGTTTGGAGAGGTTTGGTCGCGCTCGCGGCACTGCTTGCGGTTGGTCTTGCAGCGAGCTACTTTGTTTTTGCCTGGATGCATATCCTTGTCGGATTGGGACCATTCTTGTGCGTGGCGTTATTGGCCGGTCCGCTGGCGCAGTTGCAAAATTTAGTCCTCGTGGATCGAGGACTGACTCAAGGTCTTCGGCAACTACAAAATGCTCTCAAGACGGCCGAGCGAGCAAAGAGTGATAGCTTACCTGCCGCCTTGCGTGGAGAGGTTCGACCAACAGCGGGAGACTTGCACTGGAAGGTGAGTCTGCTTCGGCAATTGCAAGCGGAGCTGAGTTCGTTGTACGCGTTTGATGAAACCCTGCTGGAAGCGATGCAAGAAGGCTTGGCCGTTTTCTCCGTCGATGGTCGAGTGATATTTCGAAATCCGCAGTGGCAGAGTTTCTGTGAAAAGCAAGGATGGGATGCGACGGCAGGCATTGATGATTTCGCCTCCGCACTCCGCGAACCTGGCTGGGGCGATTTGCGCAAATCGCTCCCCACTCGCGGGGTCTGGCTTGACTCTGAGGTGCATCTCGGCGAGGGTCTGTGGCGCTTTCGGGCCGTCAGACTCAAACGCATGTCGCCCTCTGACGCATCCGACTTGATCATGGTCGTGGTGACGGATCAGACAGCCCGGTTGGAGCGAGATCGTGCCCGTGCCGAGGCGCTCGGATTCGTTACCCATGAACTCCGTACTCCGCTTGTCTCCATTCAGGGTTTTGCCGAGTATCTGCTCCGGTATTCCAAGGAGCGAGCCAGCAGCGAAGCCGCTGCGACTATTTTCCAGGAGTCGGGCCGTTTGGTGGCCATGATCAATACCTATCTCGATGTGCTTCGGCTCGAGGTTGGAGCCCGTCCCATGCGCAACGACGCTTTTCAGATCGGCGAAACCGTGAAACAAGTTGCGCGAGTCATTCAACCGATCGCAAAAGCTTCCGAGATCAAGGTCACGTCCGAAATTGCCGCGGACTTGCCGGCACTTCAGGGTGATCCGCACCTCATCGAGGGAGCCCTGCTCAATCTCGTGAGCAACGCCATCAAGTACAGCGCGCGCGGGAGCGAAGTGAAACTGCGCGCCGAGGTCGAGGGAAACGGAGTCGTGCTGGAAGTATGGAATCCAGGGCCCGCGATTCCACCGGAGGAGCTAATGCGTCTCTTCGAGCCGTTTTATCGAAGAAACGAACAGGAAGAAACATCGCGAGGATGGGGACTTGGATTGGCCTTCGTTAAACGGATTGCAGAACAACACGGAGGCAAAGCCGAGGCTTGGAGCGAATCTGGGTCAGGAACATCTTTTCGTATCCATCTGCCGGTAACTCGCTTCATTCTTAGTGAGGCAAACCCATGAAACACACAGCCGTTCGTTCCATTTATTTTTGTTTCCTATTTTTCTGGATGGCTGTCGGGATGGCGGCCGCCCAAGAACAGCAACCCAGCTCCACACCCGTTACCGCTGCGATCGCTGGAGCCACGATTACCGAGTGGAAGGGCAATATTCGTCTGAGCCTGCCGGGCCACTCGTCTTCTAATCCCTTGCGTGGAGAGCAGCTTCCCCCAGGGACAATTCTTGACACAGGCAGCGGTAGTTTGCTTCTTCTCCTGAGCGACGGCAGTGAGGTGATCGTCCGGGCTCACACGAGATTGCAGGTACAAGAACCTTCTTTGGCCGATCCAAGTTACTTCCAATTGCTTCTGGGACGAATCCGCGCGCTCATCAACAGGCGGACAGGTGGCGCCGCGCCGTTCGAACTCGGAACGCCCAGCGCCGTAATCGCTGTTCGCGGGACCCAGTTCGACGTGGAAGTCAATCCACGCAACGTCACGGAAGTAGACGTGTTGGATGGACTTGTCGAAGTCTACGGGCGGAACGCTGCTGGAGGATCAGTTCTCCTGGACCCTGGATTTTCCACGCGCGTCGGAATGGACTCTAGTCCAGAACAGCCGGAACCGACCAATGAAATGCGTCCGGAAGTAGAAAGACCTGAACCCGGAGAAAACGAAATAAATGGAAAGTCGGAGCTACGGGGTGAATTCGAACGGGCAGAGGCAGATCGAGAAGGCGCGACACGAGACTCTGCAGAGACTGCGGAAATGATGGAGGTACAAGAAATCTCTGAGCAGACCGCGGCAGCAGCGGTGGCCGACACCAATCCAGGTTCGGAACCACAATAAATTCTGCTGGTTCGACTGGCGCTTCTTTGCTGCCAGGTCCCCGCTCCACTAGGCGAACCCGACTTCTCCATCAGCGCGCGCGTCGCACTTCAGCGGTCTGTTGCACGCTCCCATTGGAATTCCAGACCGGGCAGTGAGTTGTACCCACTCCAGTGTGTGTTGCAAGCCCTCACATCGAAAACCCTTGAAACGTCTAAATAGTTCGAAATAAAGCGCTTACTACGTTATCGATTTGGCGCACTCATTGCAAGAGGTGACTTTGTCCTGGGTCTGGGCATGAGAGACACCGCTGGAGGCACTAAGTTAAGACAATACGCAAGATGATCGTTCTCACTTTGGCGGTCCTCGTGTCTTGCGGCCAGACGATTTTCGTATTTAGGTGTGATCTCAGATCAAGCTCGGGAGGAAGGTTTCTGAAAGGGGTCTCTACAATGAAAAAATTTCCACTTAGTACCGGCGATCTCTTTTATTTCTATGAAAAAAACACCGGCGTGTCCCATTTTAAAGTGGAGGCAACTCCGGATGGGAGGTTTCCCGTGGACGAGGCCGCCGGTTTGTTGGCGATGCACTGCATGGTATTCGGCCAATCGCCGAGCGATTACGTGGTAATGGTATCAGCCGAAATCGACGCTCTGAAAGGCCTGACCGAAAAAGCGGAAAAGCTTCTCCAGGCCGGCCAATCCTTCAGCGGTCACGCCAAGCTCACTCGCCGGGAAGAGGAAGTGCTTGGCGGCGTCATGCGGCGTCTTGCCAACAAAGAGATTGCCGCCTCTCTGAACCTTTCTGAGCGCACGGTAAAGTTCCATGTCTCATCGCTGTTCGCCAAGTTTCGGGTCAGTGGGCGCATGGAACTGGTGCGCGAAGCCACTCGACACATCGCCGGGTCGATGTCCATGCCCGTACTGGTCGGGACCCGCGTGACCCGGTCCTACGCGCCGGTTCTTGAGACTTGCAGCAACCCGGCCCAGAGCGCCGACGTGGTTCCGCTGGCCAAACGACAAATGACGGCGTAACGAATGGCCGTCATGAATCTGGGGCTCCTGACGCAGGGTTTTCTGCTCAGGCTGGCGCCCTCATTCGCCAAAACACGGTCGCCGATACTGCCGCCACAGGTGTCATTTGCCTGGATCAGACCGGGACCGGCAATTTCCTGCCCAACGTACACAACAACATCGTTGCATATCGAAGTCGCGTTTCATAAGGCGGAAGAACTATGGGAAATCAACTGGCAGGAGAAGGAAACCTTCGTGTATGCCGACTTCTTAGCCGACTTCCGGGGAGAATTTCACGACATTCGCGGGGATTCAGGTTTTGCTAAATGTTTGGATCCGAGCAGCTATATAACCTCTCAAAAGTTGGCAGGGGAACTCCTGGACAAGGGATCAGCCGGTGTCGTTTATCCGAGTGTTCGACATAGCGGGGGAACGCACATTGCATGCTTCCGACCGGCCTTGGTGAACAACGATCGGAAAGGTGCTCAGGTATCCGTGGAGTTTGAAAATGCGCTGGCTGCGCCGGTAATCCGCCCCATACCTTAAAATTTGGAACAATCAGAGCAAGGGCTCAGACTCGGAACTATCCCTGCCCTGGCGAATCGCGATCCACTGCATCACGTCCTCCAGTTCAACCTGCTCCATCCGTGAATGCCCGGGATTGCGCGCAATCATGTGGCGCAACCTGGCGGCCAAGTCCTCCAGTTCCGTTAGGTTCATTTTGTCCAGAGCAGCCATGCTCTTATTCTAATCCCAATAGCACACCAATTCGCGGCGGCGAGTGGTTCCGGAAAACTCGAAGCTACATGCGACAAACCGAAAAAGTGCGAACGTGCAACGTAGTAGCCGAATTGGTTAAGGCGAATCGCCCAAGGATTATGGTGTCGCGAGCGCGTTAACTCATCTGGGGCCGACTCCTTTTTGAGTGTCCAAGGGTTCAGCGCTGGCAACAAGAAAAGGGTGAGGACAGTGGCACTAAGCAACGTTCAACTTGCAGCGGAACTTCGTTAGATGTATAACACAGGGACAATGGTCATACGACATGAAAAGTTTGCAGGATCGGGCTAGCAACAAGTCATCTGGATCTCCCTGGCTTTTACTAGTTTTCAGTTTGGCCAGAAAGGGAGCGAGTTTACGTGTCACGGTATGGAGAAAGCTACAGCGTTATGGCGCACTGCCTCTAGGAAACTCCGGTTACCTACTGCCGAACAGCCCGGAAAATCACGAGCGTTTCGAATGGCTCGCGACGACAATCCGCAGCGAACACGGAGAGGCCTCCGTTGTCGCGGTTCAATCCATCGACAACTTTTCTGGCCCGAAATTGGCGCGAAAGTTCTCGGATGCTCGTGCCCGTGACTATAGGATGCTGCTCGATGAGCTTCATAAGACGGCCACGGCAGTCGCCGAAAAACGGTCATCCGCGCGGATCACGAGATTTCGGCAACGCTTTCAGGAGGTTGTTTCCATCGATTTTTTTGGCAGCCCCCTTCGAGAAAAAGTGGAGCGTGCTTTAAATGACCTGCAATCCAAGCCAGCGCTTTCCGAAATCAGCACCGTTTCTCGCGCAGCTTACAGAAATCAGGTGTGGGTTACGAGGCCGCGGCCGGGTGTTGATCGCGTGACATCCGCATGGCTGATTCGTAAGTTCGTAGATCCAAAGGCGCGGTTCGCGTTTTCAAGTGAGGACCAAAAGCCGGCGGGTGCAGTGCCATTTGACATGTATGAGGGCGACGGCTTTGGGCATCGCGGCGAGGACTGCACTTTTGAAACGCTGCAGAAGCAGTTTCGGGTGCGCGACCCCAAAGTGCTCGTGATGGCTCAGATCGTTCACGATGCGGACCTATTGGATGACAAGTTTGGCCGGAAAGAAGGTTTCGGACTGGACGAGATCATGAAGGGTTGGGCGCAACAAGGTTTGAGTGACAAGGAACTTCTAGATCGCGGGATGCAGTTGACTGAAGGTCTTTACCGTTCCTTGCGGTGAGCAGCAGGAAAGTTCCGTGGAAGATCTCAACAGGGAGGTCTGAAAAAACTCAATGAATGGGTCCAGAGACTGGTTCATAGCCGTTCTAATCCTTTTCTGGGCATTCTGCGCCCCTCGGTTCGCCCATGGCCAAGCTCCGAATGCGCAGGGAACGGCCCAGTCACAACAGACCTTTACTCTCGAACAGGCAGTGGAGTTTGCCTTGAAGAACTACCCTGCAGTGCGTGCCGCGCTTGAGCAACAATCCGCGGCGCAGAGCGCCGTAGCTCTCACTCGTACCAGCTATCTGCCACGCGCCGATTTGCTATGGCAATCGAATCGAGCCACGCGGAACAATGTATTCGGATTACTGTTGCCCCAGGCAGTTATATCTCCGATTTCGGGCCCGGTGCTTCCAACTGCAAATGGCGATTCCGTGTGGGGAAGCGCTGCCGGACTCCTCTTTTCGTGGGAGCCTCTCGATTTCGGCTATCGACGCGCGAAGGTGGATGCAGCCAAGGCAAATCAAAACCGTGCAACGACGGAAGCATCCCTGACGCGTCTTGATGTTGCCGTGGCAGTGACGGATGCATTCCTGACTCTGCTTGCCGCGGAACAAAACGTCCACGCCGCCGAGGCTGACGTAAATCGGAGAGAAGTCCTATCGCGGAACATTCACGCTCTTGCAGCGAATCAACTGCGGCCCGGCGCTGATGCTTCTCGATCTGACGCAGAACTTGCTCGAGCCCGCATCAACCTGATTCGCGATCAGCAACAACAAGAGATCAGCCGCGCGATCCTCGCAGAAACCCTGGGAATTGCAGGGAGCGGAGTCGAAGTTTCTCCAGGGCCGCTGTTGGGTCCTCCACCGCAAGCATTGCCACCGGCGCCTCAGCTTTCGACTCATCCGCTGGCTGCCGCCCAAAGCGCTAAGGTGGATGAAGAAAGAGCCCTGTCGCGCGCGCTCAGCCGCTCTTACTACCCGAAATTTGATTTTCAATCGACGGTGTACGGTCGCGGCACAGGGGCGAATACGGACGGAACTGTCGAGGGAGGCGCAAACGGACTCGCGTTCGACCGAAGCAACTGGGCTGTCGGCCTGACGGTCACGTTCCCTTTGCTGGATATCTTTTCGATTCGTGCTAATCAAGGAATTGAAAACGCAAACAAACGAACCGAGGAGGCGCGCTACGACCTCACTCTCCAAGGGCTGAAGCGGCAATTTGCGGAGGCGGAGATAGCGCTAGAAAATGCGCGACGTGTATCTGAGGAGACTCCGAAAGAACTGGAGGCGGCGCGCGCGGGTGAAGCCCAAGCGGGCGCGCGCTATGGGGCCGGCCTCGCAACAATCTCAGAAGTCGCTGATGCGCAAGGCTTGCTGGTGCAGGCGGAAATTGACGATTCTGTAGCAAGGTTGGCGGTTTGGCATAATGCCGCGTCCGTTGCCGCTGCCGAAGGGGACATGGAACCTTTTTTCAAAGTGTTAAGAGAAAAATCAGGAGGAGGCCAATAGCATGTGGCTCGTACATTTGGCCCTGCGGCGGCCCATCACGATTTTAGTGGTCGTGCTTTCGATCGCTTTGGGTTCCGCGCTTGCTCTTCGAAGGATGTCCGTAGATATTTTCCCGCAACTTGGGGCTCCAGCCATTTATGTTGCCCAGCCATACGGCGGAATGTCGCCCTCACAGATGGAGGGCTACCTTACCTACTATTACGAGTATCACTTTCTGTTTATCAACGCGCTGGAGCACGTGGAATCCAAGAACATCCAAGGCATGTCTCTCATGAAGCTTGTTTTTCATGAAGGAACTGACATGAACCGGGCGATGGCCGAGACCATCGGATACGTGAACCGCGCGCGGGCGTTCATGCCGCCAGGAGCTGTGCCTCCGTTCATCATGCGCTTCGACGCCGGCAGTGTGCCCGTGGCCCAGTTGATTTTTTCCAGTCCCATACGCAGTCTGGGTGAAATGCAGGATATCGCACTGAACCGTGTGCGGCCCATCTTCTCCACTCTTCCCGGAGTATCCGCACCGCCCCCGTTCGGGGGCAGCCAGAGAACCATTGTCATCAACGTCGATCCGGATCGTTTGCGAGCCTATCGGCTTTCACCTGAGGAAATCATTCAGTTGGTGAATCGCGCTACGACCGTGGTCCCGTTTGGGAATGTTCGCACGGGCGATTTGATCCGCATTGCATCGACCAACACATCGCTGGGCGGGAATATCCAGGAGCTGCTGGATACTCCAGTTCGAACCGGTCAAGGTCCTGCGGTTTATTTACGGGATCTTGCGACCATCCAGGACAGCACCGATCTCGTCGTCGGGTACGCCCATGTCAACGGACGACGAACCGTCTATATTCCGGTCACCAAAACGGCTGATGCTTCCACCCTGGCTGTTATCCAGCGGATACGCCAAGCGCTCCCTGCGATGCGCAACGCCGCTCCGGAAGACGTGAGCATCGATCTGGTGTTCGACCAGTCCGTGTATGTGGTGAACGCGCTCCGCAGTTTAGTCCGTGAGGGAATCCTAGGGGCCATTCTCACTGGCCTGATGGTGCTCCTCTTCCTGCGCGAATGGCGAAGCGCACTCATCGTGGTGACGACGATTCCGGTCGCCTTGCTTTCTGCTGTCGTTTGGCTTTGGGCGGCTGGCGAAACGATCAACATCATGACTCTCGGAGGGTTAGCTCTTGCGGTGGGGGTCCTGGTCGACGAAGCGACCGTCGAAATTGAGAATATTCATAGTCACCTCACCGAGGGCCGATCCCGATCGGCATCCGTACTCGATGCCTGTCGCAAAACCGCAATTCCGCGCCTCCTCTCGATGTTATGTATCTTATCGGTTTTCGTTCCCGCATTCTTTATGGTTGGTGTTGGAAGGCAGTTATTTGTGCCACTTACGCTGGCTGTAGGCTTCGCGATGTTTTCGTCGTACGTACTTTCGAGCACGCTCGTACCGGTCCTTTCAGCTTGGTTCATTCGGCAGGGGCACAAACAGGAACAACTCGGCTTGTTTGAAAAATTCAGATCTCGTTACTCCTTATATCTGAATTCCGTTCTAAGGTGGCGCTGGCTGGTTTTGGCTGGCTACGCTGTCGGGAGCGCAGTGTTGATCTACGTGCTTTTCCCGAGGATCGGAACAGAGATGTTTCCTTCCACCGAAACTGGACAGCTTCAGCTTCGTCTGCGAGCACCGACAGGAACACGCCTTGAGAGAACGGAGGTAATTGCACTGAAGGTGATGGACACGATCAAAGAAACGGTTGGGCCAGAAAACGTCGAGATTACAACAGGTTTTATTGGTGTACCCACCTCGAATTACCCGGTGAATACGATCTATCTGTTTACCAGCGGGCAACACGAGGCGGTCCTGCATGTCGCTTTGAAGCCAACTGCACGAGTCCTTGGCGAGTCTCTAAGAGAGGATCTTAGGCGGAAATTCAAGGAAGAGTTCCCCAATGTCCAATTTTCGTTTGAGCCACCGGATATCATCAGCCAAGTGATGAGCTTCGGCTCGCCAACACCGATCGAAGTGGCAGTGCAGGGAGCAAACCTTGCGGCGAACCGCGCCCATGCCGAGAAAATTCGCCAGGAACTGGCAAAAATACCCTCGCTGCGGGATCTCCAATATGCTCAGCCTCTCGATTACCCGACTCTAGAAATTAACGTGGACCGGGACCGCGCGGGTCAAATGGGCGTTGAAATGGCGGACGTTGCCAAATCAGCGGTCGGGGCCACTTCGTCCAGCCGCTTAACCGATCTGAACTTCTGGAGAGATCCACGAAGCGGTAATGGCTTTCAAATTCAAGTCCAAATTCCAGAATCCAAGATGGCGTCAATCGCCGATGTTGAGAACCTGCCAATTATGGATCCACCCTCTGGCACTGATGGTCCGGCGCGACCGCTGCTTTCCGACGTCGCCAAGGTGGATTACGGGACCACTGCGGGAGAGGTGGACCGGTATAACATGCAACGAGTGGTTAGCCTCACTGCAAATGTCCATGGACTCCCACTCGGAAAAGAGGCGCTGCAAATTCAAGATGCTCTGAAACGCGCCGGCAATCCCCCACGCGGAGTGAACGTGGTGCTGCGAGGACAAATCCCCGCGCTACAAGACACGCTGAGCGGCTTGCGAGTGGGTTTGCTCCTTTCCATTGCCGTGATTTTTCTACTGCTCGCTGCCAACTTTCAGTCTTTCAGACTTGCTTTCGCTGTAATTGCCATAACTCCGGCGGTTGTTTGCGGAGTTTTATTGCTCCTGCTAATCACAGGTACAACGATGAATGTCCAGTCCTTTATGGGAGCGATCATGGCCATTGGTATTGCCGTGGCCAATTCGATTCTACTGGTCACTTTTGCCGAAATGAGCCGCCGCGAGGGCAAACATGTCTCTGAGGCAGCTCATGAGGGTGGACTTGGCCGTTTGCGGGCCATCCTCATGACCGCTGGAGCAATGATAGCTGGGATGATCCCCATTGCACTCGGGATTGGAGAAAGTGCGCGCCAGACGGCCCCTTTGGGCCGGGCCGTCATCGGAGGACTGATCGTCTCGACTTTGGCCACGCTGATCATTTTGCCCTGCCTTTACAGTGTTGTTCAAACGAGAGCAGGCGAACACTCACCTTCTCTCGATCCCAGCGATCCTGCGAGCCGATTCCATGAAGCGACTTAGTACATTTCTCATTGTTCTGGTTTCGACACTTCTGCTGGCGTTTGCTGCCGCCGCACAGCAGACCGTGGAAGTCGTAAAAGTCATTTCCAAGCCCGTTGAGCGGACCGTGAAGCTGCCCGGCGAATTCATGCCTTACCTCAGTGTCGCCATTCATGCGAAGGTGACGGCGTTTGTCGATAAAGTAGAAGTAGACCGCGGCAGCGCAGTGCGAGAAGGCCAATTACTGGCCCTTTTGGTGGCCCCGGAACTGACCGCCCAGCGCGCTGAAGCCGAGGCAAAAATCCAAGCTTTGGAATCCCAACGGGCAGAAGCGGAAGCAAAGCTCGCCGCAGCCGAAAGTACGTATGAGCGATTCAAAGCCGCCTCGGCGACGGAGGGTGCGGTCGCTGGCAATGAATTGATTGTCGTCGAGAAAGAGGCGGATGCTGCGCGGTCGCTTCTTCGGGCGCAGGAAAGCTCGGTGAAGGCCGCTCAACAATCGGCGGCGTCACTGAGAGAGCTCGAGAGCTATTTGCGAGTTACAGCTCCATTTTCTGGAACAATTACGGAGCGTGACATCCATCCGGGTGCGTTGGTCGGGCCTGGGGCGGGTTCCTCGATTCCGCTCTTTGTATTGGAGCAGAACTCTCGCCTGCGCCTGGTGGTAGCCGTTCCGGAGTCTCAGGTCGGAGGCATCGTCAAGGGCGCCCATGTTCCGTTCCGCGTCCCCACATATCCAGGAGAGACATTCAATGGCGTGGTCGCACGGATCGCTGAATCTCTCGATTTTAAAACTCGCACTATGCCGGTCGAACTGAATGTGACTAACAGCCAAGAAAGGCTTTCTCCAGGCATGTATCCGGAGGTTTCCTGGCCTGTGCGAAACAAGAAGCCCGCTCTGCTTGTTCCTCCCTCCAGCATCGTAACCACCACCGAACGGATATTTGTCATTCGCATACGGGATGGCAAGGCGGAGTGGGTTAACGTCACGCGTGGCTCGCCCGTCGACGACCTAGTGCAGGTTTACGGCCCATTGAACCCCGACGATCAGATTGTAAAGCGAGGGAGCGATGAGATCCGCGAGGGGACTGCGCTAAAGGCCGGTGCCGCGAAATAATTTGTTGATTCTGAATCAGGACATTTGAATCTCAAACGGAGGATAGCCATGATTACAAAGCGAACTATTTGGATTTTGATTTCAATCGCCCTGTTTCCGCTTGTCACGGCTGCCCAGGGGCTCGATACCACAAAGATCGACCAAGCGCTGGGCCGCTCTGGTCAAAAAACAGGTGACGTCTATCGCGTCGGATTTCCGCGTACTGACTTGCAGGTCACGGTCGCGGGTGTTTCGATCAAACCAGGATTGGCTCTCGGTTCGTGGGCGGCCTTCAGCGGCAGTGATGCCAATGCATCCGTAATGGGTGACTTGGTCCTATTGGAAAGTGAAGTCAATCCCGTGATGTCCAAGTTGCGCGCGAGCGGAATCGAGATTACCGCTGTGCACAATCACGTCTTGAACGAGACGCCACAGGTTCTCTATATGCACTATTTGGGACACGGCGATGCGGTGGAGCTCGCGAAATCTCTGCGTGCGGCGCTTGCTATGTCTAAGACACCCCTAGGCGCTCCAGCAGCACCAGCACCCGCGCCTACTTCGCCGCCTGCATTTATTAAGACAATCGAGGATACTTTAGGCCGCAAGGGGACGTTCAATGGCGGCGTTCTCGCTTTTGGCGTCCCGCGAGCAGAAACCATAACAGAGAACGGCATGACGCTCACCACTCCCCAAGGAGTGGCCGAATCTATTAATTTCCAGGAAACCATCCCGGGTGAAGTTGCGACCACCGGGGATTTTATCCTCAAAGCAGAAGAGGTCAATCCAGTAATCTCAGCACTTGAGGAGCACAACATTCTGGTGACGGCGCTGCATAGCCACATGCTGACAGAGGAGCCCAGACTCTTCTTCATGCACTTTTGGGCCGCCGGAAATGCGGAGTCCGTCGCTCAAGGCATCAAGGCTGCCCTGAGCCACGTTGCGACGAAGTGAAGACGGCCAGAGTTTCGCTCAAGGATGGTCATCCGGTTGCCGATGTTGCCCTCGTAATGGGCAACCCGCGGAAGACCGCATCGGAGAAGTTAGATCAGCAGCCGGTCGGATTCGGTAAGGATTGTCCTCCGCGGACCCGGGAGACCGGTTGCCCTATAAAGCGGTCCGCGCCTGGGTGACATCACTGCAGCGACGCTCGGCCGGTGGGGCGCCTCCTCCTCTTGGGGTGGAGCAAGGCCTCCTCTTGTTTTCTAGCTTCACGTGGTCTGGCCGCCGGGCCGAGAAAATGAAGAGTCCAAACATGAAGTGGATCACACGCGAGCACGTCAAGGTCGACCGAGTAGCGTGTCCGTGGCTTATCAAGAAGTTCGTCGATCCGGACGCCGAGTTTTATTTCGTTCCCCCTCAACACGTGCTACAAGAGGCGGAAAGATTAGGTGCAATTCCATTCGATGTTCCCGCAGCTGAACTCGGCCACCACGGGAAGGAATGTTCATTCGACGCCATCCTCAAGAAATACAATCTCGCGGGCGACCCGGCCCTGAAACTTCTAGGAAGAATCGTCAATGGCGCTGATACAGATAACACACTTTGGCAGCAACCGGAGGCCGCCGGACTAAAAGCGGTGGCTGAGGGCTTCAGACATTTGGGATTTCCAAACGACCACGACATTATTGCAGCAGAGTGGATCGTCTACGATGCGTTGCACGCCTATTGCCGAGAGGTGGTGCAGCGGGGAAAACCAAACGGAGCCTTCAAGGATGCGGCCTGAAGTTTCGGGAGAGGAACTTATAGGCGTGGGGAGAAGAACTTCTGGAACCAACTACCCACAACGGACTTGCGGACTTTCTGGGCATTGAGCGCAATGTTGCAGCCGCTTCTGGGGCGGTGTTCTTGGTGGGGTTGGGCGAAGAGCTGTGGAAGAAGTTTCTTCCCAAGTATCTGGAGTCGCTCGGAGCTAGCGTTCCAATTATCGGACTCTTCGGCACATCGGAAGATTTTTTCGATGCTCTTTACCAATACCCGGGAGGCTGGCTGGCCGACCATTGGGGACGACGCCGAGCATTCGTGACTTTTCT
>WNFC01000905.1_pt1 | contig 35536 bp, 33 predicted proteins | sample 5400541 | NCBI WGS metagenome assembly WNFC01 (sample SAMN13153342, study PRJNA577476) | soil metagenome | isolation source: 120 cm saprolite under Douglas fir tree site 2 hole 2 replicate 1 | place: USA:California | collected 2015-04-18
GATGCCCCACGTTTAGTTGAAACTTGAGAACAAGAAGCAGCGGCTCTCGCCCGAACTCGGATAGAGTTCGAGTTGAGAATCCCTTTTTTAAGGGAGAGAGCCGCCGTGAGAAACAATTACCAGAGGAAAGAGCGCAAGTCCAATCACAATTTCGAGGTCGTGCGAGGGCAAGAGTTGATGGTACGGGTGCCCTTGCCGATGGCCGAAGTGTGGGCCGAGATGCAAGCGCAGGTGGAAAAGCTGACCGGGCAAGCCGGGCTGCAGATTCTGCGCGCCATCCTGGAAAACGAAGTCACCAGCCGAGTAGGACCTCCGCATCGGCCGAATCCCACTGCCGGCTGTGTGCGCTGGGGGAAGCAGCCGGGTTATGTGGTTTTTGGTGGACAGAAAATTTCGCTGGAACGACCGCGGGTGCGAACTCGCGAGGGCCAGGAAGTGGAACTGAAGAGCTACGGCCAGTTGCAGCAAGACGGAAAACTGCAACGAGCGGGGCAGGAGCGCATGGTGGCCGGGTTGTCCACACGGAACTATCGGCGAGCAGTCGAGAGTGTTGTGGAAGGCTACGGGATCGAAAAAAGCAGCGTGAGCCGCCAGTTCGTAGAGGCCAGTAGCAATCAGTTGCGGGTGCTATGCGAGCGACGATTGGAGGATCTGAATCTGGTGGTGCTGATGATCGATGGCATTCCCTTTGGCGGCCAGGTGCTGGTGGTGGCGCTGGGGATCGCGGAAGGCGGAGAAAAGCACGTTTTGGGAATGTGGCAAGGAGCCACGGAGAACACCACGGTGGTCAAAGGGCTGTTGGAAGATCTGGTGGACCGAGGACTGGATCTGCAGCGGCGGTATCTGGTGGTGATGGATGGATCGAAAGCACTGCGAGCCGGTGTGGACGTGTTTTCGGTGAGCAAGTGGAAGTGCAGCGTTGCCAGATTCACAAGCGACGGAATGTGAAGGAGTACCTGCCCGAGAACTGCCAGAAAGACTACGATCGACGAATGCGCAACGCGTACGCGATGAACAACTACGCGGAGGCCAAAGAGGCGTTGCAGAAAATTTTCCGGCAATTGGAAAGAATCAATCCGAGCGCGGCGCGGAGCCTGGAGGAAGGGCTGGAAGAAACATTGACGGTGCATCGCTTGGGTGTCGGAGCGGTGTTACGCCGGAAACTGGCCACCACGAACCCCATCGAATCGTGCTTGTCGACGGTCCAGCGGGTAGCGCGAAACGTAAAACGTTGGCGCGAAGGAAATCAGCCGCTGCGCTGGACCGCCACAGGACTGTTGGAAGCAGAAAAGAAGTTCCGACGCATCAAAGGCTATCAAGAAATCCTGTTGCTGAAGGAACGCCTGAATCCGTCGCGCATTCAGCAGAAGGAGGTCGGACCCTAGAAGTCGCTTGAACTGGGTTCCAGGTAGACTTACAGTGCCGAACGTCGAGAGTCGCTGCAATCAACTAAAACTCGGACATCCTCTCTAGCTCGGGGAGCCAAACCTTTCTTTTTCAATCGTTTGAATTTGTCTAGAGCATTCGGTCTGTGACCGAAGGGTTGCAATTGTGCGTTTCATTCCGGAGACAGTTTCTCAGTCGTTTCAGCAGATCGCAGACTCTCGTAGCACCTTTTATTGCCAACATTCGGAGTGTCATGTTGGTGTCGTGGAGTCCTCCAGGGCACCCGCGGCACGGCAGAAGACGAAGAGTGTCAGCCGCACGGACAAACCGGGGCGTATTAATCGGAAGAATCGGGCTACCGCTTTCACGGGAATTGATTCTAATCTCGAGATGAGAGAAACGGTTCGGAAGGAGAAACAATGCAAAAGCGCAAACTTGGAAAAAGAAATCTGGAAGTCTCAGCTCTTGGCCTCGGGTGCATGGGAATGAGCTTTGGCTACGGGCCCGCGGTGGACAAGAAGGAAGGGATCACGCTGATTCGAGCGGCAGTCGAAGGCGGCGTTACATTCTTCGATACTGCGGAGGTCTACGGCCCGTTCACTAACGAAGAACTCGTGGGTGAAGCGCTCGCTCCGTTCCGCACGCAAGTGGCAATCGCCACCAAGTTCGGGTTCAAAATTGATCCGAACACCGGCAAACAGGCCGGGCTGGACAGCAGGCCCGGGCATATCAAGGAGGTCGCCGAGGTTTCGCTCAAGCGACTCAAGACCGATGTCATCGATCTTTTCTATCAGCACCGTGTTGATCCGAACGTACCGATTGAAGACGTGGCGGGCGCGGTGAAAGACCTGGTTCAGCAAGGCAAGGTGAAGCACTTCGGACTTTCTGAAGCAGGAGTGCAGACGATCCGTCGCGCACATGCCGTTCAGCCGGTGACCGCACTCCAGAGCGAATATTCGCTGTGGTGGAGAGAACCTGAAGCGGAAGTGATACCGACGCTGGAGGAACTCGGGATCGGGTTCGTTCCATTCAGTCCTCTGGGTAAAGGTTTCCTTACCGGAAAGATCAGTGAAGATACGAAGTTCGACAAAAGCGACTTCCGCAACATCGTCCCTCGATTTACGCCAGAGAACCGGAAAGCGAATCAAGGGTTGGTGGATCTGCTTGGCAGATTTGCGCAACAGAAGAAAGCGACACCTGTGCAGATCGCGCTCGCGTGGTTGCTTGCGCAGAAACTGTGGATCGTGCCCATCCCTGGAACGACCAAGCTACATCGGCTCGAAGAAAACATCGGAGCCGCTAACGTCGAACTTTCGCCCAACGATCTCCGCGAACTGGAGAATGCAGCCTCAAAGATCGCGGTGCAAGGTGCTCGGTACCCGGAAGAACTGCAAAAAATGGTGGGCCGCTGAGCGGCGCCCGGAGCTTTTATCGAAGATCGACCAAGACCTCGGTCCGGTAATCTCGGAGAGGAAGGAGAGAAACGATGCCTCATGTTGTTGTGAAGCTGTGGCCTGGGAAGTCGGAAAAATCGTCGTAGCTTAGTTCACTGAGTCTGGATTGGGTGATTCACCCGATTGAAATCACTTTGTAACAGGCTATGTTGCAACGAGAGGAGCGGACCGCCTCCGTGGCCAGGGCCCCCGCCTTAATCACCACAACGACAGAACTGCACTGACATGGAGGCGGACCGAACTCATGTTAGTGGACGTTGATGTAAATGGACAGAGCTTCCGACACCGACACTTACAAGACGATGATCCTGGCTGTTGGAAGAAAACGAAATGGCCGTCGCGGCAGCATAGGGGGAGGTTATGAACATTCAAGTTCCGAAATATGTCACGCAGGCAAGAGCTTCCTTCCTGCTTGGCATGCCAGAAGCGGAGCTCAGCCGCATCTCGAAGGAATCGGGATTGGGCCACGTAGAGTGCGCCGGCAACGAGAAAGAGACTTACTTCACCTACGAGGAATTGCAGCGGATTTGCCCGCTCGCAGCGCGTCAGATGGAGGCAGTCCACTAAGTCACTGTCCGGGCACTTTGGCATGCAAGGCCATGAAAGTTCTGATTGCCGACAATGAACGTTACTGCCGCAATTTCCTCCAGGATCTTGTGGAGCAGAATCAAGATACACAGGTGTCCGGAATAGCGGTAGATGCCGACGTTTCTCCGGAATGTGTCGTTGCCCGGGAACTCCGCCGCATTCTCGATGGCTGCCCCATTTGCAATGGCGGTTTTCGCGATCACACCTATTTCAAGCTCGCAACGGTGGTCATGAATGAAAAGGCCGATTGCGTGGGGCGCTTAGCCCAATTCCTCCGGTGCATGCGCGACTGCCGCTGGCATGATGTTCTGGGCTTTCGGCAATGGATCGCGTCCGCCGACACTATTGTTGCATTCGCGTTCCGCTGCGACAAAGGACGTGTGGGAATTGTAACTGTTTTCAGTCCCGCGGACTCGGAAGCGCCTGACGAGCCTCTGCACTTCACGATACTCTCTGTGGAAGAAGGCAAGAAGCTCCTGGCGGTCGTTGAGCCCGGACACTGGATGGATCTCCGTCCGGCGCTTCATCCCGTATATTAATTCCGCCGCAGTTTCGTTGCGCTTGCATCGCCAAGGTGGCGATGGCGCGCAAACTGGCCGTTCGGTTGGGCTGGATGTGCCGCAATGGATCGGAGTAGCCGGGCGTTAGCCGTTTGGAAAAGCCTGCATGTCCCACTGTCCGATAAGCCCCGACCCCGTCTTGCGCGCCACAATCTTTCCTAAACTTCTCTTGACTCATGCATATGAGTCAGATAGACTCATGCTGTGGCTAAGCGATTACAGGTGATTCTGAAAGATCCGGAATATCGAGAAATTCAACGCGTGGCACGTTCACGCCGTATGTCAATCGCCGAATGGGTCCGCCAAGCACTGGACCTGGCCCGCCGCCGCGAGCCTGTCGGCGGCGTCAGCAAGAAGCTCGAAGTCATCCGCGCGGCGGCAGAACATGAATATCCCGTGAGCGATATCGAGGGCATGTTGGCCGAAATCGAGAAGGGATACGGAACGGGTGCGCAGCCTTGATTTTGGTCGATTCGAACATTCCCATGTATCTGGTTGGCGCTCCTCATGCCCACAAGAGCGACGCGCGGTGCTTGCTCGAAAATGTGATTGGCGAACGCCAGCGCCTGGTTACGGACGCCGAGGTTCTCCAGGAGATCCTGCACCGCTATGTTGCTATCAACCGCCGCGACGCAATCCAACCAGCTTTCGACGCGCTGCTCGGCGTCGTCGACCAGGTGCTGGCCGTTGATCGGTCCATCGCAGAGCGTGCGAAACAAATCGTCTTGGGTTATCGGCAAGTCTCTGCGCGTGATGCAGTGCATCTCGCCGTCATGGAACACCATGGAATCGAGCGAATCTTGACCTTCGATTCAGGGTTTGACGGCCTCCCTGGTATTACACGCCTTTCCTGACGAGATCGAGTTGAAACAACTCGCACTTAGCCCGACGCCCGCAAAAAAATCTAGAATACGGAACCCGTACATTGAATGTTGATTCGTTGGCTTGCCATCCGCGCTGCGATATTTGACCCACTGGCCGACGCTGTTTGGTTTCATATTGCTGCTTTTTGCTGTTTTGCAGAATTTGCAATTATTTTGAGTTGCATGAGAGGGCTAGTAGGGTCGATTCGCCGCCGCTCGCGGCCGCGAGCAAGTCTCCGGGAGCTTGGGCGCAAAATGGGCGCAAAACGCTTGTTTTGGTGTCTCGAAACGGGTCGTACGAATCGATCTGCATTTTTATTGTCCTTGTTGGGGGCTTTCCTCCAGTTCGCATCGAGCCGTGCCTCTTGGAGCTCCAAGCTTTCTGTGGGGTCCGTCCCCTGGTTGTCTAGTTTTTCGGTCATTATCTTTCGGGGTCCTGCCGGCCAAGTCAGACCAGCAGCGTTATTCGGACTCTGCCTATCCGGAGTTCAATTGAAGGCGACAGCCTTCGGGTCCAGCCGCCAGCACTGTCCCGAGCGCACTTCGCACAGGTAGTTTCCCAACTCCACAAACCGCATATCTCGTTCGCGCTCGCGGTCTCTATCCCAGGAAAAAATCTCGTCGATCCTTCCGAGAACGAAAACAGCTCGCCGGGTGTTGAGCGTCGGCAACATTCGAGGTCGTGGGTTACTCCACAAGTTCGTCAACGCCCGACGGACCGACCTGGCTAAAGACTTCGATCTCGGAAGAGATTGACGCGAGCTTTTCTGTATGCAGGGACGTGGTCGGTGGTGACTCGACTGTGGGACGTAGCCGACGTGCCCGTGGCCAAACTGTTGGCGTCCGTACGCTGATCGATGCGGCGCTTCACCTATTTGGCCTCGGTCGACGCAGTGTGTCTGGCGCGACAAAATGCCTAAAAGATTTCCTTCGCCCGAAGAAACGGCAGACCATCACACACGAACAGGCCATGGTTTTCGCACGGGTGAGTTGAGCGCTCCCTGGACCGCCGAAGACGTCCTGGACGACAAGTTCGGGCCGCTACTGTTGCGCTTCTTCTATTATACGCCCCAGCCGTAGCGCTCCGCTTGTTCCAGCGTTCGCTGCATTTCTTCGCGGAGTATCTTCGTAAATGCCGAGCCGCTGACGGTCCGCGCACCCGGCTCGGAGATATCCGAGGTGCGATAGCCGCCCCTGAGGACGCGCACAAGCGATTGTTCGACCCAGTCCGCTTCCAGCGACAAACCAAAGGCGTCCCGCAACATCATGCTCGCGTGAGAACGGCGCCAACGGGATTGGCAGAATCTTTGCCCGCAAGCGAAGGTGCTGAGCCGTAAACCGGCTCAAAGAGTGGTGCACTGGAACCGAAACTCGCAGATGGTATAAGTCCAATTGAGCCGGTTAGCGCTGCGGCGGCATCGCTCAGAATATCGCCGAACATGTTCGACGTGAGCATCACGTCAAATTGCGACGGCCGCAAAGTGAGCTGCATGGCCGCATTGTCGACGTACATGTGCTCGAGTTTGATTCCCGGATACGCTGCGCTCATCGCAGTAACGGTGCGGCGCCAGAGTTGTGAACTGGCAAGCACGTTGGCCTTGTCGACCGAGCACAGACGGCGCAAACGGCTCTCCGCTCGGGCGTAAGCAAAGCTGGCGATGCGCTCAATTTCTGCCGTGGAGCAGGATTCGGTGGCAAAGGCGGGCTCCACACCATTTTCGATAAGGTTTCCACGCGCGCCAAAGTACATTCCGCCAGCGAGCTCGCGAACGATTTTCCAGGTCGAGATCGCCGAGGCGATCGACTTTAAGCGGTGAAATGCCTCACAGTGGCTCCAGGAGCTTCACCGGGCGAACGTTGACGTAGAGGCCCAATCCTTGGCGAAGTGCGAGCAAGCCCGTTTCGGGTCGCTTGCCCACCGACAGCGCCGAGAAGAACCGCATCTGCTTTGCGGCAGGCGTCCAGAGTCGCGTTGGGCAGCGATGCGCCGGCAACATCGATCGCCGCGCCACCAATTGGGAATTCTGCGAACTCAAACTGGTGATTGAATTCTTGGGCCGTTTCGCGCAGCACAGTGGTAGCGGCTCGAGTCACGTCCGGGCCGATACCGTCGCCCGCCAACAACACGATGTTCTTCTTCATAGGAGTCCCCGGTCACCGTGGGGAAGGCATTTCTAGCTGTCCGTGTCACAACCCAAAAAACTTCGCTTCCTGAACTAAATTAAATTCAAAAGGCCACTGAACGTCTAAGCTACGTGCGATGCGCCTTCCACCGGGAATGCTACGGCGCCGCGGCGGATGACTTCGTGGGCGATGGCCACCAGATCCCGCTGCCGAACATGCTTTTCCTGATCAGCGAGCGCCGTCACGCGACGGTAGACTTCCGCCAATTCCACGTCGGTGGGCTCATACCCTAAATCCCGCAAACTCAAGCGCAGCGCATTGCGTCCGGAATGTTTACCAAGCACGAGGGATCGGGCCGGTACGCCAACCCTTTGCGGCGAAATGATTTCGTATGTCTCGGGATTCTTGATGATTCCATCTTGGTGAATCCCTGCCTCATGGGCAAATGCGTTAGTGCCGACAACTGCCTTGTTTGGCGGTACCGCTGCACCTGTAATTTCTGAGAGCATGCGGCTCGTCGGAAAAAGTTCTTCGAGGTGTATCCTTGTTGTAACTCCGAAGCTCTCCTTGCGCACGGCCAGCGCGACCACAATTTCTTCCAATGCAGCGTTGCCGGCGCGCTCCCCGATTCCGTTGATCGTGCACTCGATCTGGCGAACACCGGAGCGAACCGCGGCAAGCGAATTGGCCACCGCCATCCCCAGGTCGTCATGGCAATGCGCACTGAGCGTAACTCCTACAGGATCGTCAAGGTACTCGCGCACCTTGCGGAACATTGCGCCGTATTCCTCAGGCACGGCGTAGCCCACGGTATCCGGCAAATTCAGAATGGTTGCGCCGGCATCGACCGCAACACGGCAGACTTGGCACAGAAACTCAAGATCTGTCCGGCCCGCATCTTCAGCGGAAAACTCCACTTCACTGACCTGTTGTCGGCCGAATCGAATCATCGAGCTGATTGCTTCGAGGGCCTGCTCGCGGGTCATATTCAGCTTCACGCGCAGATGCAGGTCGGAGGTCGCCAGAAAAATGTGCAAGCGCGAAGCTGCCGCGGGTTCCAAGGCCTCAATGGCAGCACTCACGTCCGCCTTTTTTGCGCGCGCCAGCGCCGCGATTGGCACATCCCGTACTTCTTTCGCCACGGCGCGCACCGCTTCGAGATCCCCGCGCGAGGAAATCGGGAAGCCCGCTTCGATGACGTCGACACCGAGCTTCGCCAGCTGCCGCGCCATGCGGATTTTCTCCGCGGTATTCATGGAGAAACCAGGCGATTGCTCGCCGTCGCGCAGCGTCGTATCGAATACCCGTACGCGATCTCGCTCGGACAAGTTAACCTTTCTTGGCCACACGAAAGCCGGCGTGTAAGTGTAAACGCGAGGTTTTTCGATTGCGTTGTGTCACCATAACGAATCATCTGGAAAGCAACATCGATGCCAGAACGATTCAAGTAAAGCCTTTACTTTCAATACATTAGTAGAAGCCCGTTGTATGGGAATCCCCCGCGGAAAGGGTTTTCGCAGAATTTGGTAAACCATTGCCCGCAAACAGAGGCTTAAGCCGGATCTCTCAGAATGGGACGCCAAGCCCACCTCCTCGTCGGCCCAGAACGAGCTTGTACTATTGGAAGAAGCCGCGAGGCAACCGCTCCGACCGAAGCTACGTACGCCAGCTTCTCCCCGCACGCCACCACGATCTGCTCATCGAGTATCGACGGGTGGTTTCGTGGATCTGGCGGAAGCTCTGCGTGCGAACCGCAAGCAGGTGCTGGTAGATTGTGGGTTGCTAGTAAGGTCGTCACCGCGTCTCCGTGCCTGTCGGAGAGGGGGTGTGGTCGCCTGCAGGCCAGCACGCCGAATCAGATCTGGCAATCGGGCATGGCGCAGATTCGCACGCTGTGGCCCAAAGTGTGGTGAAAGTTACGAATTCGAAATCCGCCGACGGAGGATAGCGCCAAGTCCGATCAGACCGGTGACCATCAGGGTCAACGTTCCGGGTTCCGGGGTAACGAGTAGACTCGAGCTCCACGGACTGACCGCAACGAGGGCGCCGGTAGCATCCTCTAAGAATGCAATGTAAATGTCGCCACCGGATGGAGAGCCTGGCAGCGTGAAGGACAGTGGACTCGTGTCCGGCACACCGACGGACCATGGGTTCAGCGAGTTCACTGGGAAATCCGTAACGTTAAAACTCATTGCTGAAAAGCCGGTGCTCGCCCCGCCACAGCCGGCGCCCCCCTCTAGGTTGCATATAGCGCTAGACAAGTTTGGGAAGAGCTGCGAAGGGGATTCGTTAAGCACTTGCGATAGCGTCAGACCGCTAACGCTATTCCAGTTGCCCGAATTGTCGGCGACGGGAGTCAAGACCGCGACAAACAGCGTGTCCGGGGTTGGGTTGTACGTCTTACCGTATACATAAGCCGTCGTCGAACCGGTGAGCTGCACACTGTCAGGATTTCCAGTGCAAGCCGCAGCGGTAGCGCAAAGGTGGATGTCATCCGCCTTTGCAGCGCCCCCAGAGGCTAAAGCGAAAACCGCCGTTACTCCGACACTGATCCATAGTTTCTTCACGCTTCCTCCAGGGTAATACCTCTAGAGCGACATACTATTGATAAGATGTGTCTGCAATCATCATGCCAAAAGTAAGAAGTCCGAGGGAGTTTTTCCGGCTTCCTTGATATTGATAATAAAGGATTTATTACAATGCGCAAAGTGACGGTCTTGCGTCCAAAATCCTTATTTGCAAATGTTTACCACAATTGTGCAGGGCCTTCCCTAATTCCGGCGTGATGACTTCATCTGCGTAGGTACTATTACTATCTGGCAAGCCTTCGCCCATTCTCGAGGCCAAGGGAGTGTCGCTCGTTGATCGTCTTCCTATCAGGGGGCGCGAGCAGGGCCCCTCGTGCCTAAACGACGTGAATGGGAACGAGGCTTCGCAAGGCCCGGCATCGTCTTACCCCGCCAAGCGAGCGCACACCGACTGCCGCAGCAGGTCGGCGACGGGCAACCGCGTATTCTTCGTCCGCGAGGAGGTCAAGTCAATCCCGTTCCTGGCGATTCTCGCGCTGCTCGCAGCGATGACTGACACAGAGTGGAGCGTGGCGGGTATGCCGTACAGCGGAAGCAGGCCGTCATCGGCACAGAAGGCCACACTCAGCCGTATACAGAGGAAGGTTGGTGTGAAGAAGGCTCGCCAGCCAGGCTACACGCGCAGGGGCTTCTGTGACCTCACCGGAGTCTGAACGACACGCACTCTATGCCAGCCAACGAGCCCCAGCGGAACACCTTCATGTGTCTGGCCGTCTGTCAAACTTCCCCGGTTTGAGGACCTGCATTAGCTTATTGACTTCATCCCGACCGGACCGAAAGAGCTTACAGCACCGCCATCGGCCGCACAAATGAGTCGGGTGGACCTAGGATGCGTTAACTTGCCCGGCAGAAATCTAATTGTGCTGACACGGAATAAGAGCCTTGGAGTAAACTCACGCGGGCAATTTCGGGACATGAATATCCTTGCTATATCGTTGGCGCATGATCCCTCGGCGGTTTTACTCGCCGAAGGCGCGGTCATTGCCGCCATCGAGGAGGGCAAACTCCTTCGTACACGGAAATGTGAGGGCATTCCACGCCAAGCAATCGACTTCGCTCTCAAGACCGCTCGGGCGCAATGGAAAGACATTGGCCTCGTCGCGGTAAGCGGCCGGCCAGTGAAAGCGTGGGCTAGGCAAGCGCTATTTCGTGCTAAAGAGCTGCTCAGGGCGCCTATTTCAAGTATCTATTATCAGGTTGACCTGGCCAACGAATTATCGAGGCAACTGAACAACCTTAGAATTCTGGGCATTCTCGTAGGCAAACCAGCGGTTCCCGTAATCCGCTTTGAGCACTCCCTCTGCCACGCTGCGAGCGCCTTTTACGCTTCTCCCTTCGACAGCGCACTGATTCTCACCTTAGACGACAAGGGAGATGGACGCTGTGGTCTTCTCGCCGAGGGTGAGGGGTCGGAGATTCGCGAGCTTCGCTCGATTCGCTTCCCAAACTCTGTCGCGTGGGTCTATTCCCAAGTTACGGAACTCCTTGGCTTTCAGTGGCATTCCGAGGAACACAAAACACAATGGCTCAGCATGACCGGAGAACCCGTCTTTTCTAATCTTTTCCTGGAAATCCTGCGGCGTGGAAGAGATCCCTGGCCGAGTATCAATCCACGATTTTTTCGCCGTGGGTTTGCTGGTCAGGTGGCCTTTTCAAATGAGTTCTACCAGCGCATTGGAATTCTCAATCCAGCCCGGGAAGTCGCAAGCGAACAGCTTCGTGCAAATATCGCGGCGAGCGTCCAACGAGCGTGTTCAATCGTCGTGACGGACCTTCTCGAGCATCTCCGCAAGCAATTCCGGTTCAAATCCTTGTGTCTGGCGGGCGGGCTGTTCCTGAATCCGCTGATAGTATCCGACGTGGAAAGGAACACTGGCTTCGACCAAGTTTTCGTTCAGCCGGCAGCGGGAAATGAAGGGACGGCTCTAGGCGCCGCATGGCTGGCTTGGCACAAGGTGCAGAAGAAACCTCGGTCCGCGCCCATTGTGCGCTTGGATTGGGGTCCAGGTTATTCGAACGAGGAAATTAAGAATGTGCTCGATAATTGCAAGACGGCCTATCGTTGGGTGGATTCTGATGATCGAAAAATCGAAGAAGCAGTTCGACTTCTTTGCAAAGGCAAAATCGTTGCCTGGTTCCAGGGCGCGGCAGAATTCGGTCCGCGGGCTTTGGGAAATCGAAGCCTGTTGGCTTCTCCGTGGGCCGACTACGTGAAAGAAAACCTCAACGATTATGTGAAACACCGGGAATTCTTTCGCCCCTTTGCACTCTCGATTCCCGAAGAAGATCACGCTCGCTTTTTCGAGTGTTCTCCCGCGGGACAATTTATGGCAACTATGGGGTTTGCCCGCCGAGAATGCCGTGAAATGCTGAGGGAATTCCTCCTGCAAGGGGACCAGATCCGTCTGCACCTCGTCCAACGCGCCGCAAATCCCCTGCTGTGGAAGCTGCTTAAACGCTTCGGAGAAAACGCCCCGGCGCCGCTGCTGGTGAACACTTCGTTCAATCTCTTCGGTGAACCCTTGGTGATCACACCGCGCGATGCGGTGCGAAGTTACTTCTGTTCGGGCGTGGATGCCCTGATCGCTGGAAACTTTGTCTTGACGAAATCCTGAGGGCTCGAGCTGCAATTCGCGGATACCCGCTTGTGCCGAGCCTAGTATTTGACAACAACAACGGATAATTATCCCCGCCAGGAGCAACGCCGCTGTACCCGGCTCCGGGGGCTGAAAGATGAATTCATGCTCCTGCCGGGAGGCACGTACCATACGAAATCCCGGTCTGCATCCCAGCAATCATCATCCCTTTGCATGACCAAGGTAAGCATTTCATAAGCAAGCAGTTAATTGCCTGACAGTGGCTATCGATGCAGAATATTCCCTTGCAAGATGCTGGTAGGTCGCTTTCTTACAAAGCCACGACAGAAAATCGTTCTAGGGGCAAGAGGGCAAGAGGAAGTCCGGAGATGGAAAAGATCTTACCACTTCGTGGAAGGAAAATGGGATTTTGACGACCTTCTTGGCCGCCCCTGAATCGCAATCCTTTTAACTCGCAGATTCAGAACAGGTTAGATGCCGACTAGGTTGTGGCGACTGAACTAACTTGGAATCCGACTTGCTTTCTAAACCCATCCAGACATGAGTACTTCCCTCAGTCACGCCGAGGATCTAGTTGGCGCCCCAGGCTTCGTGTATGGGCACTCGCCTGCAATTCAGAACTTGAACACGACTGTGCGGGAGATGGCAGCCACTGACATTCCTGTGCTGTTGTTTGGAGAGAGCGGAACCGGAAAAGAAGTCTACGGGCGCCTGATTCACAGGCTCTCCAAGCATTGCCACACGCCACTCAAGAAGTTGAGCTGCCGAGCCCTGGAACCGGGAGAATTCCTCGCCCAGCTGAAGTCCGATTTGCGGGGCAATGGTGAGGATCCTGAAGGCCGTCTGGGAACCCTGTTTCTTGACGGGATCGATGAGCTGGACCTTGCGTGCCAAAAGTTTCTACTCTCGCTCCTACCGGATGGGGAGATCGACGAAAACAGCCACAACCGCGTGCGCTTAATCGCCTCCACGTGCAGGAATCTTGAGACGGAGATCGACGTAGGGAGATTTCGAAGGGAGTTATATTTTCGAATCAACGGCGTTTGCCTACGCCTGCCCCCGTTGAGGGACAGAAGGGAAGACATCCCTACTTTGTTGGAGCATTTTCTCGCGAAGCATGCCGCTGAATCGGGACGCGAAGCTCCCGTGCTGAGCGCTGAAGAAATGGGATTCTTCGTGAGCCATGACTGGCCAGGGAACATCCGGGAGCTGGAAAACCTTGCGCGAGAGGTCGCAGTGCTTGGCGATGCCCGGAAGGCTATCGACGAGCTTCGGACGAGACCCAAGGTGGAAACGAAGCTTCCGGAGGAACAGCGGAGTTTCTCGTTGAAAGTAGCAGCACGCGCGGCTTCGCGGCAAGCGGAGCGCGAGTTGATTCTGAGAGCTCTAGAACGGACGCACTGGAATCGGAAGCGAGCGGCGCGGGAACTTCAGATCAGCTACAAGTCTCTCCTGTACAAGATCAAGCAGACAGGCTTGGAAGCGTAGAAGCCGCGTTAGGTGAAGAATAGCAATGAGAACCAAGATTCTAATATTGCTGACGGCCTCGTTGATGGTGGGCAGCACACACGCAAGAAGTGAGCTCCGCACCCTGCAGGATAAGAAGGAAGAAGCGAAGGACCCAAAAGGACCAACCACTGCAGCAGCGGTACAGAGCACTGGGCAGGAGCCGGCGTACAAGATTGGACCGCAGGACGTATTGAAAATCGATGTCTGGAGAGAAGACCAACTGACGCGAACGGTACCAGTGCGGCCCGATGGCATGATCTCTCTGCCGCTCCTGAACGACGTGCAGGCAGCGGGGCTTACCGCAATGCAGCTCGCGAGCACAATCTCGGAAGGGTTGAAGAAGTACATCAACAACCCGCAAGTGACCGTGAGCGTGACGGAAATCAACAGCCGGCGGATTTACGTGACCGGAGAGGTCGCGAAGGCAGGGGCATACCCCCTCCTGCCACACATGACCGTGCTCCAGGCGCTCTCGAGCTGTGGCGGATTCACTCAGTTTGCGCGAATAAAGAACATTCATGTGCTCCGAACCGAGAACGGCAAGCAGGTCAAGCTCCCATTCAATTACAAGGAAGGGATCAGTGGCAAAAATCCTGAACAGAACATCGAATTGCAGCCCGGAGACGTGATCGTGGTGCCGTGAGGTACGCAATGAACGATTTTAACAAAGTCGCGTATGGGATTTTATGGATGGCGGCTGCGTGTCTCTGCGCATCGCCCTTGCTGGCCCAGCAAGAACCAAAACCGGCGGCGCATCAATATTCGCTGCTTCTCGATACAGCCGACAATCAGCAGGACACGAATCAGGTGACACCATCCATTCAGCCGGATAACCAGCCTCTCAGCGGCGTCCAGAACCCCACGCTCGGAACTCCTGAAATCCGGCACAGTTATTGGGTGCCGGGGATTGAATACAGCAACACTGCACGCTCGAATTCCCTGAATGCAGCGGCAAACTCCGGTTGGAACACGACTAGTTTTGTGAGCACGGATCTGAGTTTGCTGGGAGCCTGGAGGCATTCCACCCTATCAGCAAACTATTCAGGCGGTGGCTACTTCTCGACCGACAGCGGACAAGGTAACGGACAATACCAACAGCTTTCGGCGAACTACGAGATGGATGGAAGAAAATGGCAGGTACTCTTTGTTGACGAATTTTCTTATTTGCCGCAAAGCAGCTTTGGATTCGGGGGTCCTAGCGGATTATCCACACCAGGGATCGCCGGCAGTCTCGCCGTGCCTCTGCCCGGACTGCAGACTGGTTATGTACCAAGTCAAACCATCCTGACGACAATCGGTCCTCGATACAGTAATTCGTCTGCCGCTCAACTTACGTACAAAGTGAGCGCGAGAGGGTCCGTCACGGTCGCAGGATCGTACGGGATCTTGCGCTTCATCGACCCAGGAAATATCGACAGCAACACCCAAATTCTTAACGCCGGGTACGATTACTCTATCACTCGGAGGAATAGCATAGGCTTTACGTACCGATTTGGCGCTTATCGTTATCCGGGTGATCCGCAAGCTCTCGGTGACCACGTCGTCCAGTTTGAATACGGAAGGAAGATCACCGGGAGAATGGCACTGAAACTCGCGGGTGGGCCAGAATTTACCACGTTTCGGGTTCCCCTTGGGAGCTCGACAGAACGGATCTCAGGCTCCGGAAACGCGTCGCTAACCTATGCATTCAATCAGAGTAGCATCGCGTTGAGCTACATGCATGGAGTAAGCGGCGGCAGCGGAGTGTTTAATGGGGTAGACACAGATCAAGTTAACGCCACGTGGAGCAAGCGGCTGACGCGGATTTGGAACGGGAGTGTTAATTTCGGGTATGCGAGGAACCGCCAGATATTGAGTGCTGGCAGCTTTGATACGTGGCTTGCCGGAGCAGGTTTGAACCGGTCGCTGGGTCGCACAGCGTACTTTTCATTGGGATATCAGGCGCAGATCCAAAGCGCCAACGCGGCCGCGCCTGGCACGAACTACACGACACAACAACTATTCCTAAGTTTTCAGTGGCACACCAGACCTTTGGTCCTCCGTTAAAATGCAACCTAGGATTATCAGACGTGGGTTTTTGAGCGTCGGGAGCAGTGGTTCCGAAATCGAAAGCACCGGTGGTCGCATCAAGAGAGTTTAGGAACCATGTACAAAACCTTCTTTGGCTTGAAAGAAAATCCATTCAACGTGAGCCCGGATCCTCGGTACATGTTTCTCACCAAAGAGATCGAGGAAGCCTTATCCGGTCTGATGTATGGCATCCAGACGCGGAAGGGAATCCTCACGCTCATAGGGGAAGTCGGAACAGGCAAGACGACGCTCGTCAACCGTCTTCTCGATTGGCTGAATACTCAGCGGACAAAGTCGGCGTTTCTTTTCAATTCGCGGATGAATTCCAGCCAGCTGTTGGACTTTGTTCTGGCTGAGTTCGAGATCGCGTGCGATTCCAGATCCAAGAGCCAGCAGCTGATGAAGCTGAACCAATGGCTTGTGGATCGTTTCAGAGCGGGCGAAATTGCTGTCCTGATTATCGACGAAGCACAAAATCTGACTTTTCCCGTTCTCGAAGAAATCCGGTTGCTCACAAACTTCGAAACATCAACGCAAAAATTGCTGCAGATCGTGCTTTCCGGGCAGCAAGAGTTAGACGAAAAACTGAAGCTCCCTCAACTGAGGCAGCTCCGACAGCGCATCACGATTCGAAGTAAGACCTCCCCGCTCACCAAGGAGCAAACACACGCCTACATCAACGAAAGGTTGCGTATCGCAGGCGTGATGACAAACGGGGAACCGATCTTCAGCCCTCAGGCTGTTGACACCATCCACCTGTATTCTTTGGGGGTCCCTCGTGTGGTCAATCTGCTCTGCGAGCACGCACTGATCAACGCATACGTAGAACATCAACGGACCATTCAACCGAAGATTGTCGAAGATGTTGCTCATGAATTCCAGTTGGATGAGGTCGAGCCGGTCGCCTCGCCCGGGAGTTTGCGAACCAGTGCCGAGCTCTTTAACTCGGAGGCATTCATCCAAAATCTCGGTGAAGCGCTCTCGCGCTTTCGGATGAGCCTGCCAACGTCGTCTCCACGGGACAAAAAATAGCCCAGCGTGATGGAGCTCGCTTGAGCTGAGAAGCAGACCTACTCTGCCGCGTACCACAGAAGTCTCACTGGCCCAGAGTTTCGCTTACGCATGCCCCCGCTCGAGAGCGAGAGGTGAAAGAGACCGAGTAAGTACTCGGCTTCGAATTCAGGTCGACTCAATTTGCATTTTGTCGTTCCGGGATCAGTGAAACCGCTCGAATCCCAACCCGGCGCTCTCGATCACATCATGGTAGAGCCGACAGGCGTCTCTCATTGAGGAACCCTTTTCGCGCGGGATTTCGACTCTAGCTACTTGGTCAACCAAGGTTGCCCTCATGCGGCGGACGGCCGTCCTAAGGTATTCAGTGGGATGGCAGAACCATTAAAGATCTCAAGGAATTGCGAAGAGCATCGAGGTTCTCCAGCACGACCTGGTGCTGGATGATGGTGTGCGATTCATGCAATTCGTCAAACGGATACCTGACAGATAGGAGTCAATTTTACGGGCGAGAGGTTCTGGCGCGGGCTACTGGGTCCAGCTCAAATGATTTTCTTGCGAAATCACGAGGCTCGGTTAATCGAAAGGTCCGACCAAGCAACCCGCAATGAGTAGATCTGCATATTTCATGCCAAGCACAGGGCATAAGCTCAAGATTTTCCGAGGCCAGCTAACTCCAGGATGCAGTGGTACATAACGGTCGAAACCGATTCGTGGTCACCTTCGATCTCCAGAATCTATATATCCCCCAAGGGCAGGAGTCTGCCAAAGTTGAGCAAATTATTCTCGTGTCGGCTACCAACAACTCCTGGGTATGGGCGTTGTCTACAAGGCGGAGGACAGCGAGCTAGGCTCGCACTCGCATCTTCACCCTGCGCGGGCGGCAAGCTATCAGGTGATGTTCGGGGCAACGGACGTTTTCCTGCCGAGCGCAACGGTGTCCCGCGTCCACAGAACGCTTAGGCGCATTCACGTCCCAGCAGGGGTGGCCTAACTCCTGCGTAGTCGGGTGAGCGATGTCTGCGAAACCCAGGTGGTGACCGCCGCGACCCCGAGCCGAATCGCTTGCTCAGCAATGGCTCTTTGCTTGGTCTTTGGATCCATTTCGAATCGGAGGTTGGCGACTTCATGTCATGAGGTCGCGGTCTTAGGTCCTACCCGCCGACGTTCGAACAATTAGCGAGCTTTGCCGTCATCTCAAATACCCTTCCTGCGTGGCGGAGTTCTTCTTCGTTGGGAGGGATGTCAAGGATGAAGGTCTCGTGACCCAGCTCGACATAGCGAGCGAGTTCTTCCGAGACGCGCGCGTAGCTTCCGACCAGATAGGGGCAAAATGTCTTGTACGTCTCAAATGGGCGCAGCCAATAAGGGCTGCGGACGTCGCGAGTCTTTTCCGCAGTCACGGAAAGTTGCTTGTGCCATGTCGAATCGGAAATCTTCATGGCGAGCTGATGGGTTAATTCGCCTTTGCGGTTTTCCGGAAAACGCTGCTCCGCGATGTCCCAGGCCTCCTCTTCGTCAGGACGCGCGATGATTCCTACACGAATGCCGCATTCGAGCCCCGCTGGCGGAGGCTCCGCCGCGCATTCGCTTGCCGGTTTCGGGTATTGGACAGCGACTGCGCCGATTGCGCGCGCGGCTTGCAAGCCGGCTTCGGATGATCCCGAGATGAAAACGCCCGGTACGAGCTCGGGGTGCAGTGCCGGAGTCATCCTGAGTTTGTCCACCTTATAGAACTCGCCCTCGAAAGTCACCGGATCCTGGCTCTTGAGCAACTGAAGAATCAAGCAAGTGTACTCAGTGAGGCGCGTGTAACGCTTGTCGTGAGGTGTTGTGTCGTTAAGCGCGACGAGGTCGTTTTTGAATCCGCCGGCAATCATATTGAGGAAAATCTGACGGCCGTAGAGATGTCCAAACGTCGCAACCATTTTCGCAGCGGCGTACGGATGCATATAAATAGGTTGCACGGCCACCAAGGGGCAGAGCGTCTCGGTAACTTGCAGAATCCGTTCCGAGACCATCCACGGATCCAGCATCGAATTGTCAGAGTAAACTAGAATGCCCTTGCAGCCGCTCTGCTCACTCCAGCGGGCGACGTCCTCAACTTCGCGAAGATAGTCCGCACCCGCAACAGGTCGATCGGACCGGGGGCACGTCGAGAAGACGTCCAAGCTTCCGTGTTTTGGGTTCATCCGCAGGTTGCCTCTTGGCGAAGCCGGGTTGAACTAGCTAGGATACATGAACATCAAGAGGGCGCAAAAGACGCTCTCTTAACAGGTAAGCAGAGCAAGCGGGGGTCCAAATCTCCCCTCGACCGTGGCACCGAACCGATTGTAACCTATTGAAATGGTGGAAGATAAAGACTATGCCCTACTCGCGATCTCGCGGTTGATCAGAGGACAGCAGGCGGTTTATGCTTCGGATTCTGCGACTCCCAAAAAGAGAAAGTGGTTTCCACATTTGACCCGGCGGGCGGGACTTCCGCCAGAACTGCGTAGACCTGCTTGCGGCCTGCTTCCGGGGCATCTAATGGGTCCTCGTTCACGATACAATCCCTAAGAAGAACATTGACCATTCCAAGCAACCCACGCCGGCCACTGCGCGCTTCCGGAGATACTGCAGCGTCCCAAGAATCCCGCATAGATGATTGGGGTCCCTTCTTGTTTTATACAGCAGGCATACTGATTGGCTTGCTCACTCTGTTTCCTTATCAGATTCTCCCGAGCGAAACTGTCGCGCTTCGTCAAGAGTCGTTCTTCCTCTGGTTTTTTGAGAAGTATCCGGACTGGCGAGATGTTTTCTTGAACGTCCTGCTGTTCGCTCCGTTTGGTTTTGGTTTGGGATGGCGACTGGACAAGTGGAAATTCCGATGGCCTGTGGCCCTAGTGTTGACGTGCGCAGCGAGCGGTGCTTTCTCCTTCTGTATCGAGTTGGCGCAAAACTTTATGCCCACGAGGGCGAGTTCGTGGTTTGACGTACTCGCGAATTCGGCGGGCGGCCCGCTGGGATGGATTCTCTTCCGAATGTTCGGTTACAGGATAGGCCAGCTCCTCTCAGGCCTGCTCCACAACCTCCTGCGGATCTTCAACTTGCAGGCCATGGCCGCTTTTTTTGTCGTATATGCGGCCCTAGCGATAATGGTTTCAATACCTCTTAGCCTTGAGGCTAACTTGAGTAATTGGAATCTTTCCTACCCTCTGGTAATCGGCAATGTTCCGAATGGCGAGTATCCGTGGCATGGACAGATTTTTGAGCTCACAATCGCGGACCGCGCGGTGAACGCCGCTGAGGTACCCAACGTTTTTCAGAATGGTCTGGCCAGCACTGTCGGCGCAAACATCGTGGCTTCCTATCGACTCAGGAGCCCCGGAGACCCACAGGATGGAACGGATCACTTCCCTGAACTGCACTGGACGCAACAAGGTACTACCGATGCCGGACTCAAGGTGGGACTGTTGCCTGGGTTGGGGTGGATGCAGACGGAAAGCGCGGCAGGGATCATTCAGGAGCGCATCCGCGATGCAAATCAGTTCAGCGTGTATCTAGTTTGCGCGGCAATACGGACGTCGTCGTACGGTCCGGCATGGATGGTGACGCTGGCGCCGGATGCCGACCAGAGGAATCTTGCGCTCGGTCAACAACTTTCGCACTTGGTCTTTCGCCTTCGGACCCCTTTGACAGGAATATATGGCCAACCCCCGGAATATCGGGTCAGCAAGTTCTTTCTTACAGCCGGGACGCGCAGGATTCTTTTCACTTACGATGGCGCCGTATTGCGGTCCTATTGGGACGGAAGGCGCGGTTACGCAATGGAATTGGGTCCCGGGGCGGCACTGTTTAGGCACGTGCGCCAGCTCCGTCAATTTGAAACACCTGGGTACAAAGCGCTTTACTATAGCCTGATTTTTGTGCCACTCGGCGGTGCCCTTGCGCTCGCGACAAGAATTGCGAAGCGCATATCGGCACTGGCAGTCGGTTGCGGCCTGTTTGTTCCTAGCGCTCTCCTCGAGCCCATTCTTGAGGGACTGTCTCGCCGCCCACTCTATCCGGGCAATGTCCTTCTTGGAATTGTGCTGACGACCGCGAGCTACGTTTTTCTTAGGCGATATCTGCCGCGTTGACCGACGCGCAGGCGGGATCCAGATTGGAACTGGGAATAGTGCATCGTACTCACGGAAAGGGAATAGTCGAAAAGAAGTAACGAACAATGCGAAGGCTGTCACCTGGGATGCGCGACGGCATAACGCTGCTCCACCTTGGTTATGAGGTAGAGAGATTCGTCCAGGTCCAGACAGGAGGAATACGGCTTGATTGAACCCCCAAAGGATACGCGTGGTCGGGGCCGATACCCGCGCTAGTTTTGCTGCGGCGCTTCCGTTAAGACCTTCCTAATTTCGCTGGCCTGGCTGAATTGTGGGTTGATCTGAAGAGCAGTTTCCAGTTCTTTTTTCGCCCTGGCGAAATTACCGGACTTCTCGTAAGTCATTCCGAGGTGGTAATAGTAGGTAGGATTTTTCGAATCTCCTTTGGTCGCTTCCTCCAGCAGATCGATCGCGGCATTATAAACACCCTGGTGATAATAGGCCCAGCCGAGGGTATCGGCGGTGTTCGGCAGTTCGGGCAATCCACGGCGCGCCGTCTCGGCGAGAGAAAATGCGACGTTGATGTTTTCACCATGTTCGAGCATCAGGTAGGCAAGATCATTCGCGGCGGCGGGATAATCAGGTTGAATCTCCAGTGCCTTTTTGTAATATTCTTCCGCCTGCTGCCACTGATCTCGGGTTTCGAGCAAACTGCCCAGTGAAATATAGAGGCGCACGTCACGCGGGTTGTTTTGAATCGCGCGCTGATAGTCTCCGATCGCTTGGTCCACGGATCCTCGTGACGCTTGAACGAACGCCAGGAGGAGAAACGCCGGAACGTTATTGGGATCGAGTTCTGTTGCTTTGTTGAACGCTGTCTCTGCTCTGCCCTGCTCCTTGTTCCGCAGCTCCACTTGTCCAAGAAGAGCGTACAGGGCGCTGCTGTTTGGCACGTGCGCGATCTGGTCTTGCACGCGCCGCAATGCCTTATCGAGCTGCCGGCGCGCGAGGTCAACGTTGACAAGACCGGTAAGCGCATCGGCGGCAGACGGATTAGCGCTCAGCGCTTGCGCGTAGAATTTCTCGGCGTCGGCAAAGCGCTTCTGACCGAAACGAAGATCGCCCATGCGGACGTAACCGGTCGAATCCAGCGGAGCCACTTCGATCGCCTTCTTCAAATCTGCTTCCGCCCCGGCTCGATCGCCGCGCCGGAAGAGGGCCTCAGCATGAAAAACATATCCTTCAGGAGAGTATGGCTCAATCTCCATCAATCGTTTGCCGCGATCAGCCAACGTGGCGTCGTTCTTTCGCAAGGCCACTTTCGCTAGAGACCTTTGCGGTTCCACAAGACGCGGTTGAAGTTGTGCAGCACGCAGCCATTCGGACTCGGCTTGACCAAGATTCCAAACTCCAGCATATGCCACACCAAGATAGTAGTGTGCGATAGCGTTGTTCGGAGCATCCTTCACCGCTTTTTCAAGAACGTGGATCGCGTCCGACGGATGGCCTTGGCGGGTCATAATTTGGCCACGCAGAATGAGAGCATCTGTATCCGAGGCCGACGTCTTGAGGATGGTGTCGTTTAACTTCGTCGCTTCGTCCAGGCGGTTTCGAAGGATCAGGAGTTGAGCGTATGTCTTGGTGACCAGCAGATCTTTCGGATGCTCTGCGTGCAGTGACGCGAACTCCTCTAACGCTTTGTCGGGCTCTCCCTGGGTGACGTAGAAGTCACCCAGCATGCGATATCCAGCCGGATTGTCTTTGAGCGCTTCCTTCGACTCTTGGAGCACCTGTTGGGCAGAGGATTTCTGTCCTTGCATCAGATAGAGGCCGGCGAGACCCGCTCTGGGCATTATGTTCTGAGGTTCCAGTCCGATCGCTGCCTGGAATTCCCTTTCCGCCTCAGTCCAACGCTTCTGCCGCTCGTATAGATTGCCCAGAGCAATCATGGCTGCGAGAAATTTCGGGTCTGTCGAAATCGCTTTTTGGAGATCTCGCTCGGCCGCAGGTAAGTCCTGTTTCTTTTCTTCAATCCACGCGACGTTCATGTACAACGCTGCGCGGTTAGGGTCCATCTCCGCGGCTTTTTGTGCTTCGCTCAGAGCTTTCGTGAGATCGTTCAGACCGGCATCCGCTCGGGAAAGCAGCACCAGCGCTTCCGGATTGCGCTGATCATCCTTCAAAACTGTCTCGGCGCGAAACCGAGCGTCAAGAAACCTGCCACCGGCAAGAAACAGACTTCCGAGGTTGAGCTGCGCTATTGAGTTTTCAGGCTGGAGACTAACCGTCCTCATCAACTCCTGATAGGCCTGTTGCCAGTTCGCTAGCTTGAGATGGCATTGGGCAAGTTCGTAGTGCGCCAGCGCGAGCCGCGGATCAATTTGTAGCGCGTTCTGGTACTCGATAGCCGCTTCGCGGTATTTGCCCGCTTGAAAATAAGAATCACCCCTGTCTAGATACTTCTTTTTAGCTATCTGAGGGTTTTGGGTACAACCAGCCAAAAAACTGGCCCCGAGAATCAGAGCCAACCAAGTTACGACCGTGCGTGATTTCATTTCGCTCCTGCCGAGTAGTAGAAAGAACCGCTGCGTTGTATCAATGCTTGCGGCTTGCGTTCTCCGATCAACGCGGAATATAAGAATCGAGTAACGGCAAAATCTGTTGAGTGAACGCGAGCGCCCTGGCCTGGGCTACTGACTCGTCGTCTTGACTTCCAATGGGCGTAACGACCCGCACCAAAGCTCCGTCGGTCCGGTTCATGCTTATCGCATCGGTAACCAGATATATCTTTGCCCAGTACTCGCTCGGGGTGACGCGGGCGTGAGCTTGATACCAGTAAAAAACCAACTCGCGGTTCACACCCTTTGCGACGATGTAACGATTCACCACGAGCGATTCACGACCGGCGCGCTTCAGGGCGAACCGGCCAGATTCGACGGGTGTCCAACCCGATCCTGGAAGGCAGTTCCGTGGCGAATGAATCGTGTCGGCCGAGCGTTGCGATGGGAAATAGGCGATGTATAGATTGACAGGAGGTTCCTCGGGAAGACGTTGATAATCACGAACAAGAAACTCGCCCGGCCCGAGAACTGCCAGCTCACGCTGACTCAACGGAACATCCGTTCCGCGCCACGCGTCTACCGACACTGGAAAGGTGATCAGATTCCGGTGCGGCGGCACAGTTTCGTTTATGCTCCTTGCTTCCAATAGCGCAGCAGTCGCGGCGAAGAGAACAGCAACTGGTACAAAGCGTCGCCAGGAAGCCAAGCGCATCAGACGTGCCTCGATTGCGCACGCGGGCCGGTCAGCCCAAGAATCGCGTGGAACAGCATGAGCAGCCCTAAACACAGGACAAAGATCAACCATCCGGAGAGCAGATGGTAAAATCCTTCGGCTTTGCTGGGGTCCCAATACTGGCCGAGAATCCCGCTCCCTGCGATACGGATTCCATTTGCAGCGACGGCAATGGGAAGCGAAGAAAGGACGAGCAGGAGGCGTCGTGAGACGCGTGACTCGAAGACGCAACCGTAAAAAACCGACAGCGTAATGAGCGAAACAAGTGATCGTAGCCCGCTGCATGCTTCCGCTACGTCGAGCGAGAGAGAGGGTAGATTGATCACGTTTCCTTCCCGCAGAACAGGCACTCCCACGAGTTCCAGCAGCCCGCTGGCGAGTCGGGAGGCGAGGAACTGCAGCGGTAGAGCAACTTGATTGAATAGGATCGCCGGTAGCGGAACCATGAGAAACAGCACAGCCCAGGGAAAGATGAGAGCCCGAAAGTAGTGCCAACCGCAGAAGTCGATCACAAGACCCGCAACAAGAAACAAGAGCGAAGTCCGTGCCAGAAAATTCTCGGCGCCCAAAACGCCGAGCACCAAAATGCCCAACGCACCGACAATTACGAAAAGACCAGCGGAAGTTGGCGCCTTGGGAATATTCGACAGCTTCTTTCGCTGTCGCCAAATGAGCCAGCCGCAAAAAAACGGCACCAGAAAGCCATGAGAATAATTCGCGTCCGTCCACCACTGTACGGCGAGTTGAGCAAAAACCCGGTGATAAAGGACCCCCAGTAAGACTGCGAGCCCAGCGACCTGTAGCCAGCCTTGCCATCTAGATCCAGCATCGATGACAGCGCTAGGTACGTGGTTTTCCAATGTTTGACTCATCGAGACTCAAACGGCCATCCGTCGCAATCTCTGTGCCAACGACCCTTCAGCAAGGGTCTTCTAGACGTGCATTGGCTCCAGTGGGGTAACCTATTAAAACGTATAGGTTTAGGGTTTCGGAGCTCATGGGTCGTTTCAGCGCAGCCCTAATTTCAACTCCCACCAAAGGTCAGGGGATTCCAGCGCGTTTCCCGGTGAAAGGGAATAAAGGGAAACAATTTTGCCCAATGACGGAAGTCCGTTCGGAATTGCTGCCTAGCTTTGGCTCGACGTTTGGACCGGTAAGGATGTAAGTCTATGATGAGACATGGATTAGCTAGAGGTGAGTAGGTTTTGCCCTGGCAGTGCCCGTGCAGTCCCGAGCGGAGGAGAAATCATGGCTCAGCGTGAACTAGCCCCTTCAGACTATTTGGCGATACTTCGCCGGCGATGGTTATTAATTATCATTTTGGCGGTGGTGGGTGGGCCCCTCGGCTATGGTATTTCACGACTTCTGCCCAATCGGTTCAAATCACAGACGTTGGTGCTTGTGGAACAGCCCACAGTGCCGGCGGAGTTTGTCAAACCAGTTGTTTCGACCGACATCAATCAGCGGCTGGCCAGCATGAAGCAACAGATCCTCAGCCGGACGCGGCTGGAACCCATCATCCGCCAGTTCGGATTGTATGCGAACGATGTCAAACGCAAATCAATGGAGGAACTGGTTGAGCGATTGCAGAAAGACATCGAAGTGACACCCGTGATGCCAATGGTTGAAAGCCAAGCCCGTCAGTTACCAGGTTTCTACGTGAGTACCACCCTAGATAACCCTCGAACTGCTCAAGGGGTTTGCACAGCCGTCACCTCTATGTTCATCGAGGAGAATCTTAGGCTTCGCCAACAACATTCCGAAGACACGACGCAATTCTTGGTTCAACAACTGGCGGATGCCAAAACAAAGCTGGATGAACAAGACGCTAGGCTGGCTGCTTTTAAGAGTAGGTATATCGGTGCCTTGCCAGATGAAGAGCGAACAAACCTAAATCTCCTAATGGGACTGACAACACAGTTGGATGCAGCCACTCAGGCCCTTGCGGGCGCCCAAAAAGACAAGAGCTTCGCCGAATCGATGCTCGCGCAGCAACTGACAGCTTGGCAGGCATCGCAGACTGCCCATAACCCGGAGACTCTTCAACAACAGCTTTCGGCACTCGAAGCACAGCTCGCCACATTGCAGGCGCGATACACAGATGGTCATCCAGACGTGATCAAGACCAAGAGTGACGTCGAGGCCTTAAAAAAACAGGTTGCCGAATCCGAGCAGCAGGACCGTGCAAAGGAGGATGACGCCAAATCGAAAGCTGCGGTCGAGCCCTTACAAATTCAACAGCTCCGCGCGCAGATACATCAGTACGAAAAGATCATCACAGAGAAAGCGTCCGAGCAGGACCAGATTAAGCAGCAGATCAAAATGTATCAGGCGCGCGTTCAATCGAGCCCTGCTGTCGAGCAGCAGTACAAACTGCTCACGCGTGACTATCAAACGGCATTCGATTTCTACAACGATTTATTGAAGAAACGGGACCAGTCAGCGATGGCCACCAGTCTCGAGCGTCACCAACAGGGTGAGCAGTTCCGCGTCTTGGACCCTGCTAATTTACCTGATAAGCCATTTTTCCCGAATCGACCGCTCTTCGCCAGCGCTGGATTCGGTGCCGGATTGGCGCTGGGTTTGGGTCTTGCCTTTTTGCTCGAGATTCGAGATACCTCGTTGAAGACAGAGAGAGATGTCGAGTTCGCCCTTCGTTTGCCGGTCCTCGCCATGGTGCCTGTGATCGAGCCCACTTCTACAAAAAAACCGGGACGGTCGGCCGACAGGACATCGGCTGGAGCGGAATTGGGAGCAGCCTGAGTCTGAGAAGGCCATGTATCAGAGATTGGTTGGATTACAACTGCGAGGGCGGATGACTTTGCGCCAGTCGGGTATTCCTGCCCTGTCCCGCGAAAGGAACACATGAGTCGTATCCACGAAGCCCTCAAGAAGGCTGAGCAGGAGCGTGCTGCCGGTCAAGTAACTGAGCAGATCGCATCGATTGAGACGAGTTCCAGGGATTCCGTGCCCCGTGACGGCGAGCCTGCGATTGCGCGTGGACTTGCGATCGCTGCTGGCCAGAGTGGCCCGGCAAGGTCAACTGACTTTTTGCGATTCGATGACCTCCGCAAGTGCTGCGCGCATCCGCACTGGCATCTCGATCCCAACGTGAACGTGTTCTCAAATTCGAACTCGGGAAGGCATGGGGCGGAACAATTCCGAACGCTTCGTTCGCGGCTGCGTCAACTCTGCGCTAATCATCCGCTCAAGACCTTGCTCGTTACAAGTGCGATTCCGGGCGAAGGAAAGACGTTTGTCACGAACAACCTCGCGCAGGCCATCGTCCGCCAGCCAGACCGTCGCGTACTCATTATCGACGCGGACCTGCGCTGTCCACGTCTCCACATTCCCTTGGGAGCTCCCCTTTCGCCTGGATTGACAGACTATCTGCGTGGCGAAGCCGACGAGATGGAGATAATTCAAAACGGTGACCAAGGGAACCTTTGCGTCATAGCCGGCGGGAACGAGGCGCCTGACCCGAGTGAATTGCTATCGAACGGCCGGCTCAAAATGCTGCTAGATCGCCTCGTGCCTGTTTTCGACTGGGTGATTCTCGATTCGCCTCCTTACCTGCCCGTTGCAGACGCAAGCATTCTGGCTGATTTGTGCGACGGCGTATTGATGGTTGTACGTGCCGGGTCCACTCCGTCTGAGGTTGCCCAAAAGGCATGCCAAAAGATGCCGAGCGGGAAACTGATCGGAGTGGTGTTGAATGCGGCGGATAAGGAGCAGGCGTACGGCTCTTATTATCACCAGAGCTATGGCTACAGCCTCCGCGACACGTCCCGAGAAGCAGACAGAGTTCCCGGCAAGGCAACGACAATCGTGTGACCCTGACCTCACAGTTTGGGGAACAAGACGTAAAAAAGTCGTGTTCCAATAGCTTTTGTTTCTTTAGGTGCGTCGATTGCCGCGATCAAACTTTCTTTCGCAATGCAACACCACGTATTCGTGGTCATCATCTGGGTATTTTGGGACCTGCTTGAGAAGCGGTACCTGGAAGGAAGGTAGGAATCAATCCTTCTTCATCTCGATCGTATCGCGTGAGTTTGACAAATTTAGAGGTACAGTTTATTGCAGCCTAGACTGGTGTTACCGGAAATATTCAATGGCCGTCCCCTTGGAGAATGAACCATGTGCGGCATTGCAGGGATAGCGGGGGTTGCACGCGACTACCGAGTCGAAGCGACGGAAGTTCGACGAATGTGTGACGCGATCGTGCATCGCGGCCCGGACGATGAGGGTGTGATGGTGCAGGGCCGCGTCGGGCTCGGAATGCGGCGCCTCAGCATTATCGATCTTGCAAGTGGACATCAGCCGATCCACAACGAGGACCGGAACATTTGGATTGTTTTCAATGGCGAAATCTATAATTTCCTCGAATTGCGGCCTGAACTTGAGAAGCGTGGCCATCACTTTTACACTAATACCGACACGGAGGCGATTGTTCACCTCTATGAAGAGTTCGGCGACGAGTGTGTTCAAAAACTGCGCGGGATGTTCGCGTTTGCAATTTGGGACGAAAGACGTCAGCGTTTGTTTCTCGCCAGAGACCGGTTCGGTAAGAAACCCATTCACTACGCGGTCACCGAAGGGCGTTTCTTATTCGGATCCGAGATCAAAGCATTGCTTGCGGTAGCGCCCGAGCTCAGCGACGTAGATCCTAAAGGCCTGCTAAGCTATTTTTCCTTCGGGTACATTCCCGATCCGCGGACCGCATTCTCTCGAATCCAGAAGCTACCTCCGGGTCATGTTCTCGAATTCGCTGACGGTCAGATAAAGACTCGCCAATACTGGAATCTGCCGCGGTTTGGCGGTTGTGAACCTCGCTCAGAGGAGGAATGCCTAGATGAACTAGAACGCCGTCTCGGCGAGGCGGTACGAATCCGCCTAATCAGCGACGTACCTCTGGGCGCGCTGCTAAGCGGCGGTGTGGATTCATCGACAGTTGTAGCCCTCATGTCGAAGTTTTCCTCGGGGCCTGTGAAGACGTTTACCATCGGATTCGGCCGGAAAGAGTTCAGCGAAGCAGAACACGCTCGCCTGGTCGCCGAACGATTTGAAACCGAGCATCACGAGCTCATCGTCGAGCCCAATTTTGTCGAAACGCTCGAAGAGCTGACGCACCACTTAGAAGAGCCTTTTGCCGATGCGTCCATGGTGCCGACCTATTACGTGTCCCGTTTGGCTCGCAAGCATGTGACTGTAGCACTTGCCGGGGACGGCGGTGATGAGCTATTTGCGGGTTACGATCGTTACCAGACTAACCTACGTCGACGCCAACAACTTGGCTTCGTGCCCGCGTGGGCTGGTCGGATCTATCGCAAGCTTCTTTTCCCGAGCCTCCCTAGCGGAATTTATGGACGGCGATTCCTGTACACGATGTCGCTGCCTGAAACCGATCGTTATCTGGACGAGATTTCCTTTCTTTGTACCGATGGACGGGAACGGTCATTATTCTCGCGCGATTTCCTGGATTTTGCGGATCGGTCCGCTTCCACGTTTGAACTCTTTCGCAACTATTTGAAAACTGCTCCGGCGGAGGATTCACTCAGCCAACTACAATATCTCGACATCAAGACTTACATGGCGGCGGACATCCTCACTAAAGTGGATCGAATGAGCATGGCAACTTCCCTCGAGGTCCGCGCCCCGATCTTGGATCATGTCTTTGCCGAGTGGGTCACCCAACTGCCTCCGAGTTGGAAGTTGAGGGCCGGACAACAGAAATACATTCTGAAAAAGCTTGCAGAGCGCCTCGGGGTGCCGCACAGCGTGATCCACAGACCGAAGCGCGGCTTTGGGCTCCCTCTCGTGCATTGGTTCCGCAAGGAATTGAAACAGAATCTACTGGGCCTCCTATTAGAGCCGAGAACCCTGCAGCGCGGCTATTTTGATGCTGGCGCTGTGAGGCAGTTAGTAGATGAACATCTCGGCGGCCGACGCGATCGATCGAGTGATCTGTGGATCTTGTTGGTATTCGAGCTTTGGCACCGAAATTTTCTGGAGCGACGGCAGCCGCACCCCGGCGAAGGGACTCAACCAATCTGGCTTCGGCCCTTTAAGGAATCGGTGACCGACAGTTCACGCGAGGCGGCGGTTTCTGCGTCGGCAACGCCAGTCCGTTGACCCCTAAATCGCATATTTGAATGCAAGCCATGCCGGACATGCTCAAAAGCGCCCTACAGGTAGCAAAGAGAGTCATGTTGATTGGGGCGCGCACCTGCGGGGCCTATTCCGCGTTTAGTCACAGCAGTTGGCGGGCACAGAGGCTCCTGATCCTCGGATATCACGGCATATCACTGCATGATGAACATCATTGGCGTCCGGGCCTCTTTATTACTCCAGACCAATTCGCGAGTCGCCTGAAGACTATATCGAGGATGGGATGTGCCGTCCTTCCCCTGAGCGAAGCGATCGACCGTCTGCGATCCGGAACTCTGCCTCCGATGTCTGTAGCCATCACGTTTGACGACGGGTTCTATAATTTCTTAGCGGCCGCCTACCCAATTCTGAAGCAATTTGAATACCCAGTTACCGTGTATCAGACAACTTTTTACGCCGCTTGGAATAAGCCTATCTTCCACCTGTTGTGTCACTATCTGCTCTGGAAGGCGTCGGGAAGAACCGTCGACGCTGGTCCGATCGTCGGGCGCACGGGCTATTTCGATTTGAGGACGGAGGAGGGAATTAACGCCGCGGGGCTAGAGATTTGGAATTTCGCAAGAACAAATGGTCTTTCGCCCGTGGAAAGGCAACGACTTGCAAAAGCCCTCGCGGACTCTGTGAAAGTGGACTATCAGGAGATTGCGGACCGGCGACTTTTCAACCTGATGAATAAAGACGAGCTGTCCCAGATGGTCACAAACGGTGTGGACGTTCAACTTCACACACACCGACATCGTGTTCCCGCCAACAAGAACGCTTTCCTGAGAGAATTGGCGGACAACCAAGAATTCTTGAAGGAAATTGGACAACCGAAAGCCACGCATTTTACCTACCCAAGTGGTGTATATCGTGAGGAAGTCTTTTCCTGGCTGTCGGAGTTTGGTGTCCGTTCAGCGACGACTTGCGATACGGGATTGGTAGGATCCCAGTCGAACCTCATGTGCCTCCCGCGCCTCATTGATACGACGCAGATTTCTGAACTCGAATTCGGAGCCTGGCTGTGCGGCCTGCGTGAATTTATGCCACGTCGTTCGAACGGTTATGTGCCCATGGACAGTACCCAAGTGACTCATGCAGAGAACCTATGCCGTGACCGCGACCCCACATACAAGTAGCACGACCGGACAGGCCGAAAGCGATGCACGTGCATCCCGCTCGCCGTCTCAGCAAGCCCTGAGCCAGAATCAGGCTAGCGGTGCGATAGAGGTCTCCTCAACACGCGTGCAGAAAGAGTCTGGTTCAAGTGGGCCCGAAATTCCCTCAAAACCCGCAGTGCGTGTTCTCCATGTAGTTGATAATCTGGAAGTTGGCGGGACCGAGACTCAAATGGTCCAGGTTGCTTTACGTCTCGACCCGCACTCCTACTACGTTGCTGTGGCCGCGCTACGCGCGGACGGCCCGTTGAATGGGCCGCTCAGGAATGCGGGAATTCGGATAATCGAATTCCCGAAGCGGCATGCGATGCTTTCCTTTCAGGGGATCTACCAATTGATTCGCATGGCGTTGTTCATTCGCCGTGAGAAATTCGATGTCGTCCATGCGCACGATCTTTGGGCCAACCTTATGGCCGTTCCGGCGGCCCGGCTCGCCGGAGTGCCGGTCGTCCTTTCAAGCCAGCGGAATCTAGCTCACGCTCCCTGGTACACGCCCTTCCGCAAGAATTTGATTCGCCGCATTCACCTTTTGGCTACACTCGTCATAGCTAACTCAGGTGCCGTGAAACAAATCCTGACCCGAGATTTTCGGATCCCCAGTGACCACGTGCATATTCTGCACAATGGACTGGATCTCGCACGGTTCGGCCAACCTAATAGCAATCGCGACAGGTTGCATCCCAAAGTCGATTCGAACACCAAGCTGGTAATCAACGTTGCGAATATGAACAGTGAGGTAAAGGGGCACGCAACTCTGATCGAGGCGGCCCGCAAGGTTTGCTCTGCAGACCCTCAGGCGATGTTCGCCCTAGTCGGCGATGGCGAAGAGCGTGCACGGCTAGAGGAGCAGGTGAGAAGGACCGGCTTGGAAGCACGATTTCTATTTCTCGGCAGGCGAGGAGACGTTCCAGAAATCCTTTCGTGCTGCGATCTCTTCGTGCTTCCCTCACAAGCCGAAGGGATGCCAAACGCGCTGCTCGAGGCGATGGCGGCGGGTCTCCCGGTCGTTGCCACAAGCGTGGGTGGCGTCCCCGAGGTCGTTCAAGACGGCGTCGACGGTCTCCTAATCCCTCCCCACAGTCCGGATACCCTCGCTGAAGCTATATTGCGGCTCCTGCGTGATCCTGAACTGGCTCATCGGCTGGCTCTAAATGGTCAGAACCGAGTATCTTTGCTGTGTACCTTAGATCGCCAAATCAAGAAATTAGAGCAGATATACAATCGCTCATCTTAGTGGAGATCGTGGAGCGTCCGAATGGACACCTCATTCCCTCATTCGACCTCGCCGTGAAGACTCCCTCAACGCGACCGACTCGAGACTGACTCATTTAAGAGCAGAACAAATGACCTCTGTGGGGGACGGAGGAATCATCGGTGGTTGAGAAAGTTGTGCCGGACTCGATGTGAAGGATCGTGGAGTAGCCGTTGTCCTTCAAAAACCTCACAACGGCGCACGCGTTTTTTTTCTTTTGCTCGCTTGTTGCTCCATGCAGTTCGATGTACAGGTCGGGGTGGAACTTTTTTAGGATTCCTTGCATGCCTTTCAAGGCTTCCATTTCCATTCCTTCGATGTCAATTTTGATGAGGTTTGGACCAGGAAGGTCGTGCAGGGAATCCAAAGGGACAATACGTATGGTTGTTGAGCGGCACTTACTGGAGGTCTGGAGGATCTGTTGTCGGACTTCGGAATCGCCACTCGCAGCACCGGGCATCAGCCAGTCATAAGCAATTTCTCTTGTTTCCTCGCACGAACCGATCCCTAGCTCGTACACGGAAACATTCCGGATTTGGTTAAGCTCCAAGTTCTCTCGAAGCCTCCGAAAGTTCAACGGTTCAAACGCAACAACTTGCTTCGCCTTCGTGCTGAAGTACAAGCTCATGGTGCCAATGAATGCGCCCACGTCGTATACAACTTTGCCTGCCAATGGAAGGTGCTTTATAAACGAAGTTTCGGGAGAATCCTTCTCCCAAGGAAAACGTGGCAAAAAGCCCAGCCCACCTTGGCGTTTCATGCCTTTCGTCAAGCCATGGCGCACAGTATACGTATAATTGTCGAACGCCCTGCCCGCAAACGCCGTCACAACATGTCTCAACCCATAATGAATTTTATAGTACCCGTGAAACATTACGGAGTTCCCTCTTAAGTTCGAGCTGTGTGCCTCGCTCCCGTTCATGAAGTCCGGCGCAATGTTCTCAGCACCACGCGTCTCTTGCAACTACAGAGAGAATATAACACCCAGCTTCGCTTTGTTCATTCTTATTGCTTTTCATAAGGGTCTCTGAAGGCAGTAAACTGCGGCGTGGTTTGCCACTTGTTTTACCGCTCTGTACGAAAACCCCTGGGTCTGAAAGAGAAGACTGAGTGGCAGATTCGACGGCGTATAAAGCGAGCGGGTGCTGCCAACGAATCGCCGCCGCGGAAGAATCGGCCCGGTCACTGCAACCGCTCTCGGCGCTGCGCCTGCGGCGGTGCGCTGCGTGTGGAAACGGCACGGGCTGGAGGGTGCGGCACCGGCGGCTGCTATGGCTGGAGCGCAAGAAGGGCCGACTGTGACAGCGGTTGAGTGAAGCGCAGGTGCCGTTGTTGCACAAAGTGCGCGGCGCTGGGCGATCCCGGGCAGCACATCGAAGCACCGCATCCGGGCTACTTGCTGTGGTAATCTACTTCGGCTCAGCGAAAACGTTGGGGGCATCGCTGATAACCATTGATCGCGGAAGATCCGCTTACCTTAGTTCAGATAGTAAACCCTGTACTTCGACTGGTCTATAGGTCAGTAGCGTTCCACGGTTCAGTAGCTCTAAGCTTTGCCAGATGATGAAAAATCGAGCCTTAGAGGCCGGTTCATTTCTTCGAAGGGTCGCCAAAGGGATCCGCTTAAGTACGCCTTGGAGTTCGCTTCACCTTGCTGTTTGTATTGTACTTGCCCTTTGCTGGACCGTCGTGCTGGTAAGTTGTAGCGGAATCGTCAGTGCCCCTAATTCTGCGCCGGGCACTCCATCGTCTGGGACCCTCACGGCGAGTCCTTCGAGCGGAAATTTTGGTAGCGTCGCAGTCGGTTCTCAATCGACGCTGAGTTTTTCGATTGCAAACACAGGAACAGCCACAGTGAATGCCTCGAAGGCGTCCATAACTGGGGCGGGGTTCAGCGCTGTCGGTACCAGCGCGACGTCGTTCTCGCTTCCGGTTGGCCAGAGCGTCACATTTCAAATACAGTTCGCCCCGCAATCTGCGGGTGCGGTGACCGGAAGTGCTTCCATCTCGAGCGACGCATCAAACTCACCCCTCACGGTTTCCTTGAGTGGAACCGGAACGCAGGGCCAGTTATCCATCATTCCGTCCACAGCGAGCTTCGGAAGTGTCGCCATAGGAAGTAACAATTCGCAGAGCATCCAGCTGTCCAATGGTGGAAACACAGACGTCACAATTTCGCAAGCCAGCGTTTCGGGGAATGGTTTTAGCATGACAGGTCTCTCGGCGTCGCAAGTAATTGCTGCGGGAAAGAGCGCAATTTTCAACGTACTGTTTGCCCCCACCGCGATCGGAAATTTCACGGGCTCAGTTTCAATCGCCAGCAACGCTGCCAACACGCCGCTGTCAATCTCGCTTTCGGGTTCAGGAGTCGCACAGACGACTGCGATCACGGTTTCTCCGGGGTCTGTGAATTTCGGGAACCAGAATGTGAACACGACGAGTGGCGCTACAGCGATGACGGTGACGAACACCGGCAATACGTCGGTTACTGTCAGTTCAGTCCAGACGAGTACGCCTTTCGCTGTGAGTGGGTTTTCCGGAAGCACAGTCCTAAGCCCGAACCAAAGCCTGAACCTAAATGTAACGTTTGCTCCAACATTGCAGGTGACGTCAAGCGGGACGCTGACGATCACGAGCACGGCTCCCTCGTCGCCCAATACGGTCGCTCTTTCGGGTACGGGTGTGGTCCTATCGGGTCCTGATCTAACGCCTCCCATCTGTGGCCTGACGAACGATATCTCGAATCACATTCCAAACGCGACCGCTTGGCGCACGTTTACCCCTCCCCCGAAGGGAGGCACATACGTCGATGCACTCTATGGCTGTACGGTGA
>WNFC01004686.1_pt1 | contig 35462 bp, 27 predicted proteins | sample 5400541 | NCBI WGS metagenome assembly WNFC01 (sample SAMN13153342, study PRJNA577476) | soil metagenome | isolation source: 120 cm saprolite under Douglas fir tree site 2 hole 2 replicate 1 | place: USA:California | collected 2015-04-18
CGGCCGTTCGCGACGTCCGGCTTCACGGGCAACACCGGCCGGAACAGCGCCACCATCGCCCCGAGCTGCTGCATGACGGCGCCGGTCGCGCCCTTCTCCGCGAAGTGCTCGAGATCGGCCACGTCGCGTCCGAGACTCGCGGGCGACAGGTCCCGGGCCGATCGGACCCGCCGGACTCCTTCCAGGCGCGACGGCTCGATGGTCTCGTCCGAGGCTACCAGCTCCTCGGAGAGCTTCTCGCCGGGCCGTACCCCGGTGTAGACGATCGGGATCTCCCGCTCCGGGATGAAGCCGGACAGCCGGATCAGGTTCCGCGCCATGTCCACCACCCGGATCTCCTCGCCCATGTCGAGGACGTAGAGCGCTCCATTCTCGCCCAGCGCGGCGGCCTGGAGCACGAGCTGCACCGCTTCCGGGATCAGCATGAAGTAGCGACGCATGTCGGGATGCGTGACGGTGACCGGCCCGCCGCCGTGGATCTGCTCGAGGAAGAGCGGGATCACGCTGCCGTTGCTTCCCATCACGTTGCCGAAGCGCACCACCACGAACGCGGTCGGGCCCCGCCCGGCCAGGGCCATCGCGAGCAGCTCCGCCACCCGCTTGGTGGCCCCCATGACGCTCGAGGGATTGACCGCCTTGTCGCTCGAGATCAGGACGAACCGCTCCACCCCGTGGCGGACCGCGGCCTCTCCGACGATCCGGGTGCCCTTGACGTTGTTCTTGATCGCCTCGCAGGGATTGAGCTCCATGAGGGGCACGTGCTTGTGGGCGGCCGCGTGGAGGATCAGGTCCGGACGATGCTCGGCCAGCACCTCGTCGACCCGCTGCTCGTCGGTGACGTCCGCGATGACGGAGTACACCCGCCCGCCGGGCGTGAGCCCGGCGACCGAGCGCTCCACCGCCCAGAGCGCGTTCTCGTAGCGCTCGAACAGCACGAGGCTCTTCGGGCCCAGCCCGGCGATCTGCCGGCTCAGCTCGGACCCGATGGTCCCGCCCGCGCCGGTCACCAGCACCCGCTTCCCCTCGACGAGATGCTTCACCGTCTCCACGTCGAGCCCGACGGGCGCTCGCCCCAGCAGGTCCGCCACCGCGAGGTCACGGACGTCGTGCAGCCGCGCGCGTCCGTCCAGCATGTCGCGGAGGTGCGGCAGCGCCTTGATGGGCAGCTTGTGCGACTCGAGCGCCTTCACCACCTGCCGGAGCATCTGCGGGGTGGCGCGGGCGATCGCGACCAGCACTTCGCTCGGGTTCGTCTCCGCGATGATCCGCGGCAGGTCCGCGCCGGTTCCCAGTACCGGGACCCCGTGAATGCGCTGGCCAACCTTGGCCGGATCATCGTCCACGAATCCCACCGGGTGATAGCCGTGCTCACCGCCGTTGAGGATCTCGCGGACGATCGTCTCCCCGGCGTCCCCCGCCCCGAAGATCAGGACGCTCTTCGTCCGGGCGTTCGCCCGGTACTCTCGCCCCAGGCGCCAGCTCACCCGCACCGCCCCCATGAGGAACACCACGAGCACCAGGTCCATGAGGAACACCGAGCGGGGGTAGGCGCGCAGCTCCAGCACCCCGCGGATCAGCAGGCAGAACACGACGCTGCTCGCGGTCACGCTGGCCGCGATGGCCCGCAGATCGCGAAGGCCGACGTATTGCCAGACCGAGTCGTAGAGGTGGAACGAGGTGAACGTGAGCCCGCGGATCAGCACGAGGCAGGGAATCGTCTGCAGCCAGAGGGTCCAGTAGGCGGCCGGGATCGCCCCGTCGAACCGGAGCCAGAAGGCGAGGTAGTTCCCGGCGACGGCCAGCAGCGCATCCACGAGGAACATCGAGGCGCGCTGGGTGGTGACGAGGGGCCGTCTCAAAGGACGCCGAGATCCTGGTCGCGACCTGGGCTCGACCCTCGCGATGCGGACCGACCTCGCGTCGTCCAGTCCGCCCATATCGACGCCGCGGAGGGGCTGGGTTCGTGGTGGTAGTACTGATAAGCGCCGCCGGTGGTTCGAACGTCCGCGTGATTGAGGACGACACCCAGAAGTCGTGCGCGGACGGCTCCGAGCATCTGCACCGCACGCTGCGCGGCGTCCCGACCCGTGTGCCCGTGGCGGAGGACCAGGATGACACCTTCCACGCGCGGCGCGAGCACCAGGGTGTCGCTGACCCCCAGCATCGGCGGGGTGTCGATCACGATGTGAGCGAACCGCTCGCCGAGCACGGCCAGAGCCTCGGTGAACCGTGGCGAGAACAGCAGCTCCGCCGGATTGGTCGGGACCGGGCCCGCCGGGATCACGAAGAGCCCCGGGATTCGCGTCGGTCGGATGACCTCGGTCACCCCCACGCCCCCCACCAGCAGATCGGACAGGCCCGGCGTCTGGGGGACGCCGAGGATTCCGTGGAGATCGGGATGGCGCATGTCCGCGTCCACCAGGAGCACGTCGCCCATCCCGAGCTGAGCCAGGGTGATCGCGCAGTTCGTCGAGACCGAGGTCTTGCCGTCCTGCTCCTGCAGCGAGGTCACCAGCATGGTCCTGGGCGGACGATCCGGGGTGGCGTACACCACGCTCGTTCTCAGATTCCGGAAGGCCTCCGCGAGGATCGAGCTGGTGGCCTGGTGCGCGACCAGCGCGAAGGCGCCGTAGGCACCGGAGGACCCCGCGCCCGGTCCGAGAGGCCGGCCGTAGAGATGGGCCGGGAGCGCGGAGCGCGTCGGCACCAGCCCGAGGGTGGGCACGCGGAACATGGTCTCGATCTCACGGGGATCGCGGATGCTCGTATCCAGGTACTCGAAGAGGAACGCGAGGCTCACGCCGCCGACCAGGCCCACCAGGCACCCGATCAACAGGTTGAGCCCGGTGCGCGGGCCGGAGCGCTTCACGGGAACGTCGGCCCGGTCCACCACCGAGATGTTCGAGAGCATGAGCGAGGCGGATACCTGCGTCTCCTTCAGTCGGGAGGACAGAGCGGAGTAAAGATCTCGGCTCGCGTCCACTTCTCTCCGGAGGAGGTTGTACCGCGCCATCTGGCCGTCCAGTTTCCGCGCCATCCCGCGCTGCTCGTCCACGAGCTTCCGGATCTCGGTCTCGTTCTGAAGCGCCGTCTGGTACTCTCCGCGAACCGAGTCGACAAATCGTCGGACCTCGGCGCGCAGCTGCTGGCGCACCTCGGCGATGCTCTCGGCCAGCCGCTGCATCCGCGGATACTCGGGCTTGAAGGACTGGCCGAGCTCCCGGTATCTCGCCTCGAGCTTGGTCGCCTCCTCCTTGAGGTGGCCGACCAGTGGATTCTGCAGGACCGCGGGCAGCGTCTCCGCGTTCGCGCGCGTCGCCTGCGCGAGCAGGCTCTCCTTGGCGACCCGCTCCGCCTTCGCCTTCAGGAGCGAATCGGACAGGGTCGCCAGCTCCTGGGTGATGAGGGCCTGGCGCTCGCCGACGCGCTCGCCGATCCGGTCCCCGCCGACGAACAGGATGTCGTGCTCCTCCAGGAACTGGCTCAGCTGCGTCTCGTTCGTCTGCAGGGTCTGCCGGGCTTCGTTCACCTGGGTGGACAGGAACCCGGCCGCGTATCGGCCCGCGGCCTTCTTGTCGTCGAGCTGCTGGGCGATGACCCCGTCGGCCAGCGTGTTTGCGATCTGCGCGGCCAGCTCGGGGTTGCGGCTCTGGAACGAGACCTTGACCAGCCGCGTGTTGCGGACCGGCTCGATCTGGAGCCGCTCGAGGAACGCGTCGGTCAGCTGCCCCGGCCGGCCCCCGACCGAGCGGAATTCGGGATTGTGCTCGAGATCCACGAGCCCGATGACCCGGTTGGCGAGCGCGCGACTCTGCAGGAGGCGGTGATAGGTCAGCAGCTGCGTCTGCGCGGACTCGCCCGCGTCGTCCCGCCCGGCCTGCTCGAACTTCAGGACCCGGGGCTCCTCCTTGTCGATGCGCAGCATCGCGGTGCCCGTGAACACGGGCCGCGCGGTCACGCTCCAGACAAAGGCGGTGAGGACGGCTCCCACGAACACCATGGCCACCGTCCGCCGGTGCCGGATGAGCACCGTCCAGTAATCCCAAAAGTGCGCCTCGCTCTCCCGGCGGTACTCGGCCTCGAGTCGGGTCGGCGGGAGCGACGCCGGGAGATCCCGTCCGTTCGTGAGTGCGCGACTGAATGTATCGCTCATATTCCCTTCGCCACGCCGAGGGCGCCTTTGAAGAAGTCGAGGAATCCGTAGAAGAACGCCTTGCCGGCCGACTTTCCCACCACCACTACGTCGTTGCGCTGCAGCTCGGGCGCCGGCTTGCCCTGCTCGAACGCTTCGAGATCGTAGACGGTGACCTCGACCTTCCCGGACGGCGTCTTTCGATAGAGGCGGACGTCGCTCCAGTCCGCCACGTCCTTGACTCCACCCGCGGCGAAGATCGCCTGCTGGGCGGTGGTCTTCCCTCTCAGCAGGAACGATCCGGGCCGCTCGACCGAGCCCCCGACGTACACGGATCCGGCCCGCGGCACGTGCACGACGTCGCCGGACCTGAGCGCGACGTTCAGGTCCTCGCGCCCGTCGGCGAGCTCGGAGAGATCGATCGGCGCCATCACCTCGGCGGTCGCCTCACCACCCGGCGGCGGGCTGCTCGGACCGGCGCCACCACTGCCCGCCGCCGCGGTGACCGCACTGATCGGCGCGCGCCGGATCACGTACACCTGCCGGTCGGCCTCCTCGGTCAAGCCCTCGGCGAGGGCGAGGGCGTCGGCCAGGCGGAGCGGACGGGTGAGATTGAACACGCCGCCCTTCCGGACCGCCCCGATGACGGAGATCCGCTGGCTGTTGTGCTCCTGCAGGAACACCGATACCTGGGGATCGTGCATGAACTTCCGCTGCAGCCGGGCGCGGATCTCTTCCTCCAGCTCGGCGGTGGTGCGGCCGGTGGCCTGAATCTGGCCGATGAGGGGGAGCGAGATGACGCCGCGTCCAGGCACGCGCAGCCGGATCTTCGACAGCTCTTCCACCTCGAAGACCGAGATCTCCAGCAGATCCCCGGTCCCCACCGGCAGATCGCTCTCTTCGCTCGACCGCGCGGCCTGCTCCATCAGGCGGAGGTTGAGCGCCGACGCGCTCGCCGGGCCGGCCTCCCTGGGCGGACGGCTCGGGTCGGGCGAGCGTTCCGCGCGCGTGGGCGCGCCGCTCGGCCCTCCGCCGGTTTCCCGCAGCAGCGCTCCCTCATCCGAGCCGCCGAGCGACCGCGCGCCGCCACACCCGGCCAGCGCGATCGCCATCATACCCGTGACGACGTAGCGTGCGCGCATCGTCCGTCCTCCGAGGAAACGCCGGATCATCGTGCGAAATCGTCACGCGGGGCCCGAGAGCCGTCAATTAGACGAAGGTCATCGCGGTGCGACCCTTTCCCGCGGCTACTACGACTTCCGGTGTACGACCTCGACCGCGGTCGAATGCCGGGTCGAATGTTCCCCCGAGCGCTCGCGGCGACTTCCCACATTGGGAAGGCAGGTCGTCGGCCGCTGCACTAGTTGCGCGATCCCGGCCGCCGGCCGCGGGCGCTTTTTCCGAGTGCGAATCGTCGAGCGCGCTCGCGCTCGGTCGGGGGCCGCGTCACGGCCACTTCGCGCTTGACAACATCGCGCGCATCATCGAACGTCCTCCACACGCTCTCATCCTGGAGGCAGCGCTTGGTCCGCCGCGACGGAGTCCGCTCGCTCCCGAAGTCCGCCGGAGCCTCTTCCGCCAAGACCATGTCGTCCACGAGCGCCTCCGCGCTCATCCGCGTCGCGCTCGTCAGCGACAGCGCGCTGTTCCGCTCCGGCCTGCGCAGCATCCTGGACGCCTATCCGGGCCTGTCCCTGGTGGGCGAGGCGAGCGCGCTGCCGGTGCGCGAGCTCGTGCGGGCCGGCGCGCCGCACATCCTGCTCGTCGATGGCGGACGACGCGTGGGCGGTGCAGGCGCTCAAGTGCGGCGCGCGGGGGATCCTGGTCAAGAGCGCCACCGTCGAGACCCTGATCAAGGCGGTCCGCCTCGTGCACCAGGGCCAGGTGTGGGCGAGCCACCGGGTCCTGACGCTCATGGTCGAGGAGCTGGCCGCCCGCTCCGCCAGCGCGGTCCCGGTCGATGCCGCGCTCCGGAGCCGCCTGAGCCTTCGCGAGCAGGACATCGCCCAGCTCATCGCGAGCGGGCTGAGCAACCAGGAGGTGGCCCGCCGCCTCGACATCACCGAGGCCACCGTCAAGGCGCACCTGACCCACATCTTCCAGAAGCTGATGCTGCGCGGCCGCGGGCAGCTCGCGGCGCTGTATCACCGCAGCTTCTCGCCGCTCCCCGCCACCAACGGCTCCCAGCCCGGCTAGCGCCTCACCCGCCCCGCACCTCGTACCGCCGGGAGGGTTGACAGGGCCCGCGGGGCCCGGATAATCGGGCCACCGTTCCGGTCCCGGATCCCTCTCGATCCCGAAGGAGGCCCCGATGGCCCATCGTCCCTTCGCTCCGACCGCGCTCGCGTTCCTCGCCGCCCTGCTCTGCCTGCTGGCCTCGCCGGGCGCCGGCGCCGCGGCGGGGCCGGAGGGGCAGCTCACGTGGGCGGTGCACATCTCGCTGGCCCCGACCTGGTTCGACCCGGCCGAGACACCGGGCATGATCACGCCCTACATGGTGCTCTACGCGCTCCACGACGCGCTGGTGAAGCCCATGCCGGGCCAGCCCCGGGCCAGCGCCCTGGCCGAGTCCTGGTCGATGTCGAAGGACGGGCTCGTCTACGAGTTCGTGCTGCGAAAGGGCGCGCTCTTCCACAACGGCGATCCGGTCACCGCGGACGACGTGAAGTTCTCGCTGGAGCGCTATCGCGGCACCGCGAGCAAGCTGCTGAAGGAGCGGGTGGCCGCGGTGGAGACGCCGGACCCGAGCCACGTGCGCATCCGCCTCAAGCAGCCCTGGCCCGACTTCCTCACCTTCTACACCAACGCCACCGGGGCGGGCTGGATCGTGCCGCGCAAGTACGTGGAGAAGGTCGGCGACGAGGGCTTCAAGAAGGCGCCGATCGGCGCGGGCCCCTACAAGTTCGTCTCCTTCAACCCGGGCGTGGAGCTGGTGCTGGAGGCCTTCGAGCAGTACTGGCGCAAGCCGCCGACGGTGAAGCGCCTGGTGCTGCGGGTCATCCCGGACGAGTCCACGCGGCTGGCCGCGCTCAAGCGCGGCGAGGTCGACATCGCGTACTCGATCCGCGGCGAGCTGGCCGAGGAGCTGCAGAAGACCGCCGGGCTCACCCTCAAGCCGGCGGTGATCCAGTCCCCGTTCTGGCTCTACTTCCCGGACCAGTGGGATCCGAAGTCGCCGTGGCACGACCGGCGCGTGCGCCAGGCCGCGAGCCTCGCCATCGATCGGCCGTCGATCAACCAGGCCCTCACCCTCGGGCACTCGCGGCTCTCCGGCAGCATCATCCCGACCTCGTTCGAGTACTTCTGGCAGCCGCCCGCGCCGGTCTACGACCGCGCGCGCGCCGCCAAGCTCCTGGCCGAGGCCGGCTATCCCAACGGCTTCGACGCGGGCGAGTACTACTGCGACGTGTCCTACGCGAATCTGGGCGAAGCGGTCGTCAACTCCCTGCAGACGGTGGGCATCCGGGCGAAGCTGCGGCCGCTCGAGCGCGTCGCGTTCTTCAGCGGCTATTCGGACAAGAAGTACCGGAACATCATCCAGGCCTCGAGCGGCGCGTTCGGCAACGCGGCCACGCGCCTCGAGGCCTTCGTGGCCAGCACCGGGGCCTATGCCTACGGCGGCTACCCCGACACCGACGGCCTGATGCAGGAGCAGGCCGCCGACGCGGACCCGAAGCGCCGCGAGGCCACGCTCCGGCGCATCCAGCAGCTCGTCCACGAGAAGGTGATGTACGCGCCGATCTGGGAGCTGGCCTTCCTCAACGGCGTCGGCCCCCGGGTGCGGGAGTCGGGGCTCGGCCTGATCGCCGGCCACGCCTACTCCGCGCCCTACGAGGACGTGGCGCTCAGGGGCAAGTAGACGAACGCGAGGTGGGGGGGCAGGTAGAGCAGGAGCGCGAACGCCACGATCAGCAGGGCGAGGTAGAGCCACGGCGGCAGCCAGGGCTGGGGCCGGCCGAGCCCGTGGACCCAGTTCACGTTCTGGGCCGGGTCGGTGAGCCAGTAGGTGACCGGCAGCACCACGAGGGCGAGCAGGCTCTGGCAGAGCCACGCGCGGCGATCGTAGCCCAGCCGGTGGACCAGCCACACCAGCCCGATCGGCAGGGGCACGTGGAAGAGCGAGAGCGCGCGGAGGTAGCGAGGGGTGCGCGCGTCGAACATGTAGGCGCTCATGCCGAACATGCCGTGCCCGGTGAGCAGACGGCCGAAGAAGTCGAGGTTCCAGGCACACTCGGGCAGCAGCACCGCCAGCATCATCATGCTCGCCAGCAGCGGGCTCTCGAGCCAGAGGCTGGCCCCGGCGCCCAGCAGCGCGATGTCGGAGAACCACAGGAAGTTCTTCGGCCCGTAGTGCGCCCAGTACACCGGCACCAGGACCGCGAGGAACAGGCTGTAGGCGATCTTGACCCCGAGCGCGATCGGCTCCGTGGTCACCGGCGTCGGCCTAGCCGATGATCACCTTCTCCTCCACCACGAACGTCTTGTTGGCCCCGATGAAGAGCGCTCCGTCGGCGTGGAGCGCCGCCATCTCCGGCGAGGCGAGCGCGCGCTCCATGCTGGGGCGATCCGCGAACCACAGCTCCGCGATGCCGTCCACCTGCACCGCCGAGGTCGGGATGTCCGCGCGGCGAAACTCCTCGAGGATGTGCGACTGCACGTAGCGCACGAGGCCCGGGACCGGCCGGGCGAGCGGGGCATGGATCTCGAGCCAGTGGCGGATGAACTGCTCGCGGGTCATGTCGTCCTTCCGGGTCAGGAGCGACACCCGCTTGATCATCGGCCGGCTCCCGCGGCAGGCTTCGGCCGCCCGCCGGTCCACCGCATCGACCGCCCGGTGCCGCGCGTCTTCGCCATTCGCTCCCCCATTCGGACCAGCCGGACAGCGCGCTTGACTCGACGGCCGGCCTCTCCCAGGATTGGCGGCGGTCGACGTGAACGCGGCGACGATACGGCAGGGCGAGGAGAGACGTCAATGGGACCGCAGAATGGGGGCCTGCAGAATGGGGGACGGCAGAATGGGGGCCTGCTCGACGGCAAGGTGGCGGTGGTGACGGGCGGTGGCACGGGCATCGGGCGCGCGGTCTCGATCGGCCTCGCGGCGGCGGGCGCGAAGGTGGTGGTCAACGACTACGGCGTCAGCGTCGACGGGATGGATCCCTCGAGCGAGCCCGCCAACCAGGTGGTGGCCGACATCCGCAACGCGGGCGGCCAGGCGGTGGCTGCCGCGGACAGCGTGGCCACCATGGCGGGCGGGCGCGCGGTGGTGGATCTCGCGCTGAAGGAGTTCGGCGACCTCCACGTGCTGGTGTGCTGCGCGGGCATCCTGCGCGAGCGGATGATCTTCAACATGAGCGAGGAGGACTGGGACGCGGTCATCGCGGTGCACCTGAAGGGGCACTTCACGGTGATGCAGCCGGCCACCCGCCACATGCGCGAGCGCCGCGCGGGCAGCATCATCACCTTCACCTCCACCGCCGGCCTCGAGGGCAGCCCGGGCCAGCCCAACTACTCGGCGGCCAAGGAGGGCATCGTGGGCCTCACCCGCTCCACCGCGCTGGCCATGGCGAAGTACGGGGTGCGCTGCAACGCGATCTCGCCCACCGCGGACACCCGCATGACCCAGCGCCTGCCCGGCGAGCGCCGCGGCGCCGCCACCGCCACCCCGCCCGAGGCCATCGCGCCGGTCGCCACGTTCCTGGCCAGCGACCGCGCCGCCCACATCACCGGGCAGATCGTCGGCGTGCGGGGCAGCGAGGTCACCGTGTTCTCGCACCCGGCGCCTCTGCGGACGGTCAGCGCGCCCGGCAGCTGGACGCCCGAGCAGCTCGCCGATCTCTGGGACCGCACGCTCGGCCAGGACCGGCTGCGGCGGCTCGACACGATGAAGATCCCCTGGCCGCCGCCCACCGCCTGAGGCGACGGGGCCGGGCGCCGGCCGCGGCTCCGGGGGCGGCGAGGCGGCGAGCGCGCTAGGCGGTCACCCCGCGGTCGGGCACCGCGCCGCTCACCTCGCCTCCGCCTCGGTGATCCAGCCGTGCCGGACGAAGAACTTCCCGAGCTGCTTGCCGAGCTCGTGGGCGATGCGCCGCGCGTCCGCCTCGACCTCGGTGCGATGCTCGGCCAGCGCGTGCATCCCGCCGCTCGCCGCCACGCTCGAGGCCGCGCCCGCCGCCCCGCGTACCGCGACGCCGGGTCCGACCATCGGGCCGATTCCCGGGGTCCGGGCGCTCTCGGCCCTGGTCTCGAACTCCTCCGCCAGCAGCGGCCCGTGGGCGGTCTGCCGCGCGACCTGGGCCAGCGCCTTGACCTCGCTCTGGCCCGCGCCGAACCCGATCACCGTCCGCCGCATCCGATAGCCCTCGTCGATCGAGAGGAACTGGCCGGTGATGGCCAGCGTGCCGGCCGGCGCGACCTGATCGGCCGCGGCGCGCTCGGCGGGCAGCCCGAGGCGCTGGATCCGCTTGACCAGCTCGGTCGAGAACCCATCGGCGACCTCGCGAGCGATTTGGAGCTCGTTCTCGGTGGTCGACGCGCTCGTCACCTCCCGGCCGAGCCGCGCGAAGAGCCCGCGGATGAGGCTCACCTGCTCGGGAGAGATCGCGAAGTCGTAGACCAGCACGCGATCGGGGCGCGGGAGGGACTCGTCGCCACGGTAGCTGCTCACCGAGCGGACCTTGGTGGGGGCGCAGGCGGACACCATCAGCGCGAGCGCGACGGCCGCCATCCACCTCGTGGTGGAGACACCGAGCTTCCCGCGCCGCTCCGGACCACGATTTCTTGGCCCCCTCGACCGCGGGGTGCGGTATCAAGGAGGGAGATGTCCACCGCGCTGGCCAAGCCCCCGACCCCCGAGCCGAAGGCCGCCGCCACCCCATCCGCGACCGAGATGGGAGCGCGCCAGCGGGAGATCTCGGTCTCCGAGTTCTTCACCAAGAACCGGCACCTGCTCGGCTTCGACAACCCGCGGAAGGCGCTCCTCACCTGCGTCAAGGAGGCGGTCGACAACGCGCTCGACGCCTCGGAGGAAGCCGGCATCCTGCCCGAGGTGGTCGTCACTCTCGAGGTCGCGCCGAGCAACGGGGACGCTCCGCCCCCGGCCAGCCAGGCGACCCGCTTCCGGGTCACCGTCGCCGACAACGGGCCCGGCATCGTCCGCCAGCAGATCCCGCCGATCTTCGCCAAGCTGCTCTACGGCTCGAAGTTCCACCGCCTGCGCATGAGCCGGGGCCAGCAGGGCATCGGCATCTCGGCGGCCGGCATGTACGCCCAGCTCACCACCGGCAAGCCGGTGCAGATCATCTCCCGCACCGGCGCGCGGGCCGCGGCCCACTACTTCGAGGTGCAGATCGACACCAAGAAGAACGAGCCGCGGATCTTCGAGAGCAAGAAGATCGACTGGGAGCATCCGCGCGGGACCCAGGTGACCCTCGAGATCGAGGGACGCTACCAGAAAGGCCGCGCCTCGGTGGACGAGTTCCTGGAGCAGGTCGCCATCGCCAACCCGCACGTGAAGCTGGTCTACCGCACCCCGGAAGGCGAGACCCGGGAGTACCCGCGCACGATCCACGAGCTGCCGCCTCAGCCCCGCGAGATCAAGCCGCATCCCTACGGCATCGAGTTCGGCATCCTGCTGCGCATGCTCCACGACACCCGGGGCCACTCGCTCGCCGGATTCCTCGCGGGGGACTTCAGCCGGGTCTCGCCCGCGGTGGCCCAGGAGATCTGCAAGACCGCCAGGCTCTCGCCGGACACCCGGCCGCGCAACGTCCACGGGGCGGCCGCGGAGGCGCTCTACAAGGCCATCCAGGCGACCAAGATCATGGCGCCGCCCTCGAACTGCATCTCGCCCATCGGCGAGAAGGCGATCCTCCACGGCCTCTACAAGCAGATCAAGGGGGAGTTCTACACCGCGGTGACGCGGCCCCCCGCGGTGTACCGCGGCAATCCGTTCGCCATCGAGGCGGGGCTCGCCTACGGCAAGGGCCCGGACCAGGTGGCGGCGACGCGGGAGGCGCCGGTGGTCCCCCTCGCGGAGGGCGAGCAGCGCGACGACGACGACGAGCTGGCGCGCGTGATCCGTTACGCCAACCGGGTGCCGCTCCTCTACCAGCAGTCGGCGTGCGCGACCTTCAAGGCCGCGATCGAGACCGCGTGGAAGAACTACGGCATCACCCAGTCCCGCGGCGCCCTGCCCGCCGGGCCCATGGTGGTGTTCGTCCACATGGCCTCGGTGTGGGTCCCCTTCACCAGCGAGTCCAAGGAAGCGATCGCCGACTACGACGAGATCCGGAAGGAGATCAAGCTCGCGCTGCAGGAGTGCGGCCGGCGCCTCGGCGTGTTCCTGCGCCGGCGCGAGCGGGCCAAGAGCGAGTTCCGTCGGCGTAACATCTTCGACCTCTACATCGAGGAGGTCGTCGAGGCCTGCGCCCGGCTCAAGGGCGGCCGGCTGCCCAAGGAGAAGCTCAAGACCCAGCTCCAGCGGATCGCGCTCAAGCGGACCGGCGGCACCCGCACCGACGAGATCCTCGGCGGCAAGAGCGGACCGGAGGGGCTCCCGCACTCGATCATCGTCACCCCGGAAGGCACGGAGGGGGAGGCGCCGGTCCTGCCCGGCCACGCGACCGACGCCACCGCCGCGGAGGCGAGCGCGGCCGAGGCACCCGAGGCCGAGGCGCCGACCCGCCGGAAGGGCACGGCCAAGCCGGGCCGGCGGGCCAAGGCCGCGGCCGGCCGCCAGAGGTCGGCGAGCGGGCCCGCGAGGAAGGTGAGGCCCGCGAAGGGCAAGGCGTCGAAGGCTCGGCCGACGAAGAGCAAGCCGAGCGCGAAGCGCAGAACGCGATAGGATCGAGCCCATGGCCAAAGCGAAGGCGAGCAAGACCGGCCCGGTCGAGAAGAAGCTCATCAGCGTGGCCGATCTCGTGATCACCGCCGCGGAGAAGAGCAAGGACCCCACCCTGGCGATCCCGGTGCGGAGCCTCGCCAACGTCAACTTCAACGAGAAGCGCGGCATCATCGAGCTGGGCAAGCGCAAGCAAGCCCGCACGTTCTTCAACGTGGGGATGGCCAAGAAGTTCATGCAGACGGTGCTGGTGGCAGACGCGCTCAGCGAGCTGCAGCGGGCGAACCTCACCACCTCGCTCCGCGAGATCTACTACCGCACCAAGCACACCATGAAGGACTCGCACGAGAACACCTTCGACAACCAGAACGAGTCCGACCCGCTGATCGAGGACCTCGAGGTCACCCTGGCCGCGCTGCGCGAGGAGCTGCACGTGCGCGCGGAGAACGCGGGCAGCGTGGTGGGCCCGCTGGTGCTCGACGACGACGGCGACCGGGTGGACTGCGCGCGGCTCGGCAAGGGAGGCTACTCGGTCCCCTCGATCGTCGAGCCCGAGTACATCGCGATCCGGCGCTGCACCGCCGACTTCGTCCTCCTGGTCGAGAAGGGCACCCAGTGGAACCGGCTCTCGGAGGACAAGTTCTGGCGCCGGTACAACTGCGTGCTGCTGACCGGGAACGGCCAGCCGCCCCGCGGGGTCCGGCGCCTCGCGCGCCGCCTGCACGAGGAGTACAAGATCCCGGTCTACGTCCTCGTCGACAACGACCCGTGGGGCTACTACATCTACTCGGTGGTCAAGCAGGGCTCGATCAACCTCGCCTTCGAGAGCGAGCGGATGGCCATCCCCAAGGCCAAGTTCATCGGCCTCTCCAGCGCCGACCCCGACCGCTACGGCCTGCCCCGCAACGTGGGCATCAAGCTCAACGACAAGGACGTCGGGCGGGCCAAGGAGCTCGTCAAGTACCGCTGGTTCCAGAAGAAGCCCTGGCAGGAAGAGATCAAGCGCATGCTCGCGTCCGGCCTCAAGTACGAGCTGGACGCGCTCGCCAACAAGGACTTCCGCTACCTCACCAAGACCTACCTGCCGCGGAAGCTCAAGGAAGAGGACTGGCTGGACTGAAGCGTTGAATCGTCCGCGGCGGCTGCCGACCCTACAACTTTTTCGCCTTGCGGCCCCTCACGTGCGCGGTAAGCACTGCGCTTGGTACGGGAGTCGGAAGCGTGTTGGGGATGTACCGCTTGGCTCTCCAGTCGAACTCGAAGTAGTCTAGCAACTGATTCCCCTTCGTGTAGGGCTCGTGCTGCCTTGGCACCGTGTAGTAACGCCCTACGATCAGCTTGTTCGTGATCTCCATCCTCATGAATCCGTGATGATCTGCCGAAAAGCGATCAAGCGTCACCGGATCCCCCTCTTTATCCTTGAACGTCACCGGAGGGATCATATTCTCGCCGTCGACCTTCATCATGTGATGAAGATTGTAGTATCCTCCCGCGCCGACCACGATATACGGCACTTGAGTACCATCCTTCACATGCTTAGTTATCCGCTGATAGTTATGCACGTGCCCCGCGAGAACCATGTCCGGATGCCGGCCCACCTTCTCGGCAGCACTTTCGACCACCTTCTTCATTCGCGTACTTCCCGAGTGATGGTCATCGGCAGAATAGATCGGATGATGCAGAGTCACGATCAGGGGGACGTCCTTCGACAGTGACTTCAGCTCTTTCCCGAGCCACTCACTCTGCGGAGCAGTGATTTCACCTCCGGCGGGCACGTTGCTGTACAGTCCAACGAAGTTCGCCAGTGGCGTTAGTAGTGTCCAATACACGTTCGGCTGGGTCATGGCGGTGCGATTCGAGTCCTGCGCCTCCGGCATCTTCAGCGGAGATTTCGCACAAAAATTCCGCAAAAATCCCTCCAGCGGTTCCTCACCGGCCAAACTCTCCCCGTCATGATTGCCGGGAACGGCAAATATGGGCCGGGGGAAAAACTCATAAGGCTCGTAGAACTGACTGTAGTACTCCTTCACTTCCCCGTTGTAGTACACGCAATCGCCGAGGATATAGAGAAACGCGGGGTTGTCGCTGTGAGGCGCCTTGGGCTTGAAATCGGCCTCCATACCTCTCGCGACCAGTTGCTGGTCCATGCCGTTCTTGATTCCTCCCATGTCGCCGTTTACATGAAAGGTGAGCTTCTTCGCGGTGACGAGCGCCTGATAGTCGCTCGGGGGAATCACGGACCTCAAATCGAAATGAAAGGGCGGCGCGCCTGTCGGGGAGGGCAGCGGCCGAAACTTTGTGTCTCGCTCCGGTTCTCCGTGAATCGGATAGGCGCCGGCCTGTGAAGGTCGAGCTCGACCAAACACGTAGATTCCGGCGCCCTGAGGGGCGTCCTTGACGGGTCGATCGCCGTTCTTGCGCCCTCTTCCTTTTCCGGTCTTCTTCGCCATCGCCCTCTCCAATCAGCCCGCCGGACGACTCTCCAGGGATCGGCGCCGCCTGTCCCTCCACGGCCTCCACGAGCGACCGAACGCTAGCAATTTGGGCCGAGTCACGGCAAGAAGATTGTGCCCTTACTGAGCATCTCCTAGGCGGGCCTCGGCGGCATCCCGGCCGGAGCAGTGGAAGTGCATCGGCGGCCTATGGGATGAGAATCGGACCCTTGCGCGGAGAGCTAGACGATCGAGCGAACCGACCGCAGGCATATCGATGGCTTGCCCCGCGGCGAAGGAGCGACGCGGATGGCCTGGACTATCGGTCGTCGGATGGGCAGGATGCGATTGGTGAAGATCCGCTGGCACGTCCAGAAGGAGCATCGCTTCCCGTTCGGATCGGTCTCGCCCGATCCCGACTGGTTCGAGCCGATCGGCTTCCCGCCTCCCTGGCCCGACCGGCCGTGGGTTTACGCGGTCATGGTGGCCTCCGCCAACGGAGTGGTCGCGTGGCCGCGGTCGGGCCCCGACGATGATCCGGTGCTCGCCATCCTGGGCCGGGACGACGCCCGCGACGAGCGCATCGCGGACCGCCGGCACATGCGGCATCTCCGCTGCTTCGGCGACGTCGCGATCGGCGCCCAGACGCTCCGCGATCAGCCCCGGCTGGTCCAGACTCCGCGGGAGCCCGGCGAGGCGCCGATGCCCGCGCTCTATCGCTTCCGTCTGGCCCACGGGTTGACGACGGAGCCCCGGCACGTCGTCTACTCGCTCCGCGGCGGCCTCGACCCCGCGCTCCCCGCCTTCAACACGCCGGGCGTCGAGGTCATCGTATTGACCACCGACGCCGGCGCGTTCGACCTGCGGGCGTGCGGCATCGCGGCCAGGGGTGCGGAGCTGATGGTCGAGCCGCTCGGCGAGCCGGAGGCGCTCCGCCGGGCTCACGCCCGGCTCTTCGCGGAGCGCGGAGTCCGGTATCTCGACTGCGAGGGAGGGCAGACGGTCCTGGGGGCCCTGCGCCAGGCCGGGTTGCTCGACGAGGTGTTTCTCACCGAGACCGACGTCGTGGTGGATGAGTCACGACACCGGAACGTGCTCAAGATCTTCGAGTTCGAGCAGGAAGGCGCCGATCTGATCGCGGAAGGCCGCACCGGTGACGACAGTCCCTGGCGCTTCCGACGCTGGCGGTTCAGCCGCCGCTGATATCGACTGCGTGTGCGGGCCTAGAAGGCCCAACGCTTCCGGCGCTTGTAGAACTTCACCTCCCGGAAGCTCTTCCGGCGGCCCGCCTGGCTGAGCCCGAGGTAGAATTCGCGGACATCGTCGTTGCCGCGCAGCTTGTCGGCGGGCCCGTCGAAGACGATCCGGCCATTCTCCATGATGTAGCCGTAGTCGGCGATGCCGAGGGCAATCTGGGCGTTCTGCTCCACGACCAGGAACGTGGTGCCGTGGTCGCGGTTGATCTTCTGGATGATCGTGAAGATCTCCCTCACCAGCAGCGGGGCCAGGCCGAGCGATGGCTCATCCAGCAGCAGGAGCCGCGGCTTGGCCATCAGGGCCCGTCCGATCACCAGCATCTGCTGCTCGCCCCCCGACAGGTACCTCCGGATCGCGCCCGTCGACGCGGCGGCCCATGAACTCGATGCTGCCGTCGGTGACCGCTCCGTCCTCGGTCTTCAGCAGGCCCGAGATCGCCTTCAGCGTCGTCGTCTTGCCCGCCCCGTTCGCCCCCAGGAGGGCGACGATCCGGCCCTCCTCCACGTCGAGCGACAGCCCCTTCAGGACGAGGATGACGTTGCTGTAGATGACCTGCACGTTGTTCAGTCGCAGCATCTACTTCCCGATCCACTTCATGTCTCGCTCGACCGAGACCTCCTTCATCTGCACGATCTTGCCGCCCTTCACCATCACCAGCCGGGCCCGGTTGGTCGGGCGATGGTCCTCGTTGGTGTAGGAGAACGGCGGAGTGATCCCCCAGGTGTCGAAATCTTTCAGGGTCTCCAGCGCCTTCTTGATCGACTCCCCGGTCGGGTTGTCACCCGCTCGCTTGATCGCCTCGACCGACATGATCACCCAGAGCCACCCGCGCATGTACGGCGAGGCGTGGGTATCGCCGGGGTGGTGCTTCTGGTGGAACTCCATGAGGGTCTTCATGCCGGGCACGTTCTCGCCCCAGTACGCGACGTCCTGGATGCCCATCACGCCCTCGGCGGCCTCGGCGGCCAGCTTCGGGGTCCGCTCGTCGATCCCGTAGTTGTTCACCACGTACTTGGTCTTGAGCCCGAGCTTGTAGGAGTCCTTCAGGACCACCGGGACCCACTGGGTGTTCGTGTTGATGTACGCGTAGTCCGGGTCCTTCTTCTTCATGGTCAGCAGCTGCGACGTCGCGTCGGTGAGGACGGTCGGGATGATCTCCTCGTCGACGAGATCCACCCCGATGTCCTTGGCGTAGAGGCGACCGGCCTCGATGGGCGCCCGGCCGTAGGCGTTGTCCGCGTAGATGAAGGCGACCCGCGGCTTGCGCCCCGGGTCGGTCCACGTCTCCTTCACGTAGTTCAGGAAGATGCGGATCTGGCTCGTGTAGTCGATGCCGCCCGGAAAGTTGTAGGGGGTCTGGCGCGGGTCGGTGAGATGCCCGGAGTACGAGCCGGAGAGGTAGGGGATCTTGTCCTTGGTGATGTACGGGCGCAGCGCCTCGGTGTCCGGTGTCCCGTAGCCCAGGACCATCACCACCTTGTCGTCCTCGACGAACCGCTTGTAGGCCGCCACCGCGCGGGGCGGCTGGAACCCGTACTCCACGCTGATCAGCTCGATCTTCTTGCCGTTGACGCCGCCCCGCTCGTTGAAGTACTGCACCGCGTCGATCCGGCCCTGAGCGATGTCCTTGCCCTGGTCGGAGGTCGGCCCGGTGAGATCCACCAGGTTGCCGATCTTGATGACCCCTTGCGCCTCACCCGGCGGCGCGCCGAGACCGACGACGAACAGGCCGATGAGGACGAACCGGACGAGCAGGTCACGCGCGTGGCTCATAGGGCCCTCCTGAGGAGCGTTCAGTACGCATACGGCCAGAGCTTCCAGTAGCCGCGGACCCGGAGCCAGATGCGGGCCAGGCCCTGCGGCTCGTACATCAGGAACAGGATGACGGCGAGGCCGAAGACGATGTCCCGGGTCGAGGCGATCACCCCGAAGGCGTTCGGGTACACCCCGGTCAGGGACGTCGCGCTGAGCTTGAGCACCTCCGGCAGCAGGGTCATGAAGACCGCTCCGAAGATCGCGCCGAGAATGCTCCCCAGGCCGCCGATGATGATCATCGCGAGGTAGTCGATCGCGACCAGGAGCGTGAAGGCGTCGGGGAAGAGGATCCTCGAATGGTGGGCCATCAGGCCTCCGGCCAGCCCCGCGTAGAACGAGCTGATCACGAAAGCGAGCAGCTTGTAGCGATACAGGTTGACCCCCATGACCCCGGCCGCCACGTCACGGTCCCGGATCGCGATGAACGCCCGGCCCACGCGGGTCCGGAACAGGTTCTTGGCGAAGAACGTGGCCGGGATCACCAGCGCGAAGATCAGGTAGAAGACGCGCGCGTCGGAGTCGAGCGGCAGCCCGAAGACGTTGGCGGGGGGGACCATCATCCCCAGCACGCCCTTGGTGAGGCTCTCCCAGTGGACGATGCCGTAGGTGGTGATGAAGTGCGCGGCGAGGGTGGCGATGGCCAGGTAGAGGCCTTTCAGGCGCAGGGACGGGATGCCGAAGACGAGACCGAATCCGGAGGTGATCACCGCGGCGAGCGGCAGGGCCAGGTAGAAGGGCAGCCCCGCGTTCGCCTCGAGGATCGCGGTGGCGTAGGCGCCGACCGCCAGGAACGCGGCGTGCCCGATCGAGATCTGCCCGGTGTAGCCCACCAGGATGTTGAGCCCGAGGGCCCCGATGATCGCGATGCCGATGCGGTTCAGCACGTCGAGCCAGTAGGTGGTCGCGAACCGCGGCGTGACCGCGAGCACCGCGATCAGCGCCACCACCCCGACGATGGGTACGACCGTGTCGAAGATGCGCTCGTCCGACCGATAGCTGGTCCGGAAGCCGCCGCTCTGCATCAGACGCGCTCGATCTCGACCTTGCCGAACAGGCCGTAGGGACGCAGCATCAGGATGATCACGAGGACGACGAAGGGCGCCACCTCCTTGACCCCACCGCCGAGGATGGGATCGAGATAGCCTCCCGAGAGGTTCTCGAGCACCCCGATCAGCACGCCGCCGATGATCGCGCCCCCGACGCTGTCGAGGCCGCCCAGGATCACGACCGGAAACACCTTGAGCCCGAGGTCGGCGAGGGAGAAATCGACGCCGCCCCGCACGCTGCCGAGGATGATCCCGCCCAGCGTCGACACGACGGTGGCGATGCACCACGACAGCGCGAACACCCGCTTGACGCTCACCCCCAGGGACTGCGCGACCTGCTGGTTGTCCGCGGTGGCGCGCATGGCCATGCCGGTCAGGGAGAACTTGAAGAAGAGGGAGAACGCGGCGAGGAGGCCGAGCACGCCCACGAAGCTCCAGAGGTGCACCGGGGATACCGGCACCGGGCCCAGGTGGAACGGCTCCGGGGAGAACAGCACCGGGAACGGGCGCGTGTCGCTGCCCCAGGTCATGTTGAGGAAGCCGCGGATCACGCTGGCGACGCCGAACGTGACCATGATCACCGAGATGATCGGCTCGCCGATGAGCGGGCGCAGCACGCCCCGCTCGATCACGAGCCCGAGCAGGACCGCGACGCCGAGGGTCAGCGGGAGGGCCACGTAGAGCGGCAGCTTCATCGGCATGATGGTGGCCCACGAGACGTAGGCGCCGAAGAGCACCAGCTCGCCCGGCCCGAAGTTGACCACGCTCGAGGCCTTGAAGATCAACACGAATCCCAGCGCCATCAACGAGTACACCCCGCCCACCGCCACGCCGGTGATGATCAGCTGAAGCATGAAGACGCCCTGATCCGCCATGGCTCCCCTCACCTCCCGCCGGTGAGGCTCCCGGCCGGCGACCCGGCGTAGAGCCCCTCGACCATGCCCCGGTACTTGATCAGGACTGTCGCGCGCCGGACCTTCTGGGTCCGGGTCAGCTCGTCGTCGTCCGCGTCCAGCTCCTTGTCGAAGAGGGCGAACTCCCGGATGCGCGCGGCGTCGGGGAGGGTCTCGTTGACCCGGGCGACCGTCTCTCCGATGAGGGTCGCGACCTCGAGCTTGCCCGCGAGGTCCTTGAAGGTAGTGAAGGGCAGCCGGCGAGCCTCCGCCCAGTTGCCCACGTTGCCCATGTCGATCTGGATCAGCGCGACCACGTACGGCCGCTCCTCGCCGATCACCACCGCTTCCCGGACGAACGGGCTGAACTTGAGCTTGTTCTCGATCAGCGCGGGGGAGAAACGGGCCCCGTCCGCCGTCCGCAGCACGTCGGTGATGCGGTCGATCATGACCAGATGGCCCTGGTCGTCGAGGTACCCCGCGTCGCCGGTACGGAGCCAGCCGCCGTCGAGCACCCGGGCGGTCGCCTCCGGGTTCCGGAAGTAGCCGAGGAAGACGCTCTCGCCCGCCACGAGGATCTCGCCGGTCTCCGAGATCCGCACCCGCGTCCCCGGCGTCGGCTTGCCGACCGTCCCCGAGCGGACCTCGCCGTCCGGGTGGACCACGCAGATCCCCGCGGTTTCGGTCTGGCCGTAGACCTGCTTCAGATTGAGCCCGATCGCGCGGAAGAAGGCGAAGGTCTCCGGACCCAGGGGCGCGCCGCCGGTGTAGGCGCGGCGCACGCGCGCGAGCCCGAGCTTGTCGAGCAGCGCGCGGAACGTCAGGAGCCACGCGAGCGCGCGCGTCCCCCGCGCCGCCCACCCGGGCCGCGCGTGGGCCCGCTCGCTCGCGGCCGCTCGCTCACCCAGGGCCAGCGCGGCCCGCGTGGCCAGCCGCTTCACGAATCCGGAGTCGGCGATCTTGACCTGGTACTCCGAGCACATCGCTTCCCAGAACCGCGGGGGGGCGATCATGACGTGAGGGCCTATCTCCCGGAGGTCGTCGCGCGCGGTCTCGGGCTCCTCGGGGAAATTCACGGTGGCACCCACGTGGAGCGCCATCGCCACGCTGATGAGCTGCTCCCCCACCCAGGCGAACGGCAGGAACGAGACGATCTCGTCGCCCTCGCGTATCGGGTCGACCTCGGTCACCCCCGCGGCCATCGCGAGCAGGTTGCGGTGGCTGATCATCGCCGCCTTGGCGGTGCCGGTGGTGCCGGAGGTGTAGGAGAGGAGCGCCACGTCATCGGGTCCCCGCTGCGCGAGCAGCGATTCGTACCGGCCCTTCTCCGCCTCGTCGATCTCGCGGCCCTGGGTCTCGACGTGCTCGAGGCTCACGAGCATGGGGTCACGGTACGTCTCGAGCCCGCGGGTATCATCCACCACGATCCGCTCGAGCCGCGGCAACCCGTCGCGGACCCCGAGGACCTTGTCGGCCTGCTCCTGGTCCTCGGCCAGGACCACGCGCGTCTCGCTGTGGTCGAGCACGCGGCGCACCTGCTCGGGCAGCGCGTCGACGAAGATTCCCAGAGGGGTCGCGCCGATCGACTGGGCGGCCAGCTCCACGTAGAGCCAAGCCGGCCGGTTGCCCGAGATCACCGCGAGGGTGTCCCCGGGCCGCACGCCCAGCCGCTCGAGGCCGAGCGCCACCGCGCGGACGTGAGCGGCGTACTCGCGCCACGTCACCTCCTGCCAGATGCCGTATTTCTTCTCCCGGAGCGCGACCTGCGCTCCGCGTCGCCGGGCCCGCTCGACGAGCCGACCGGGGAAGGTCCCGTGGTCCATGACCCTAGACCACCTCGGCCGCTTCGCCGAGGTAGGCCTTGATCACCGCGGGATCCTGCTGCACGTGGGTCGGGGTGCCCTCGGCGATCTTCTGGCCGAAGTCCAGCACGACCACGCGGTCGGAGATGTCCATCACGACGCCCATGTCGTGCTCGATCATCACGACGGTCAGGCTCTTCACCTGCTTGACATAGAGGACGAACCGCACCATGTCCTCGGTCTCTTCCGCGTTCATGCCGGCGGTGGGCTCGTCGAGCAGCAGCACGGTCGGGTCGAGGGCGAGAGCCCGCGCCAGCTCCACTCGCTTCTGCAGCCCGTACGGCAGCGTGCCGACGATCTTGTGCCGGATGTCCTGCAGCTCGAGCAGGTCGATGATCTCTCGCTCGATGACGGCCCGGTGCAGGCGCTCCTCCCGCGCCGCGCGGCCGTAGTAGACCCCCGAGGCCAGCACCCCGGCGTGGAGATGGATGTGCCGGCCGATCTTGATGTTGTCCAGCACGCTCATCCCCTTGAAGAGGGCGATGTTCTGGAAGGTGCGGGCGAGGCCCAGGTGGGCGCGCTGGTGCGGCTTGAGCGGGGTGATGTCGCGGCCTTCGAAGCGGATGTGCCCGCGGCTCGGCGCGTAGATACCGCTGATGCAGTTGAAAATGCTGGTCTTGCCGGCTCCGTTGGGCCCGATGATGGCGAGGAAGTCTCCCGGCTGGACCTCGAGACTGACACCCGCGAGGGCGGTGACCCCGCCGAACTGGAGGTGCACCCCCTCGAGGCTCAGCCGTGCCATGTCGGCCGGCCGGCCTCTGCTCGACGGGGGGGCGGGGGGCAAGCCCCGGCGAAGGTCTCTTCGACCCACGACCGCCCCGAAAGGTTGTCCAGAGATCCCGTGCCGGGCATTGATTCCCCCGAGGGCCGGACAGTTCGGATGACGCGAGAGTGGGGCGCAACCTACCCGGACACGGAGAGGTTGTCAATAGCCTTTGCTAGGTCCGCCGGGTCTTCCTTCGGCGAGCCGCCCTGCGCCCAGACGGCTTCCTGGATCGTTGCGACCGTCTCCGGGGCCGAATGTCCGGGACGGAGAGGGCGTCGGGCACCTCTCCGACGATCATGAACGGAATCTCCTCGTGGAAGATCGGACCCGTCCCGGCCCACGAGATGGTGATGGACGAGGTGGTCACCGTGTCACTGATGCGGAGTCGGCAGTCGGTATCGGGAGACACGTCGAGAATGGCGAACTGCCTCGCGGCCACGATCGACGCCGGCGGATGCCGGAAGATCCCATTGGCCCCGATCACCCGAGCCTTGTTGAGGCTCACGGTGTTCGGGGCGGTGGCGAGCGCGAATGGACTGAACGTGATGACCGCGGCACCGTTCTTCGGCCCGCCGTTGATGAACAGCATGCCGCTGAGAATCCTCAAGGCCATCAACTCCTCCGGAAGGGACGGATCAGGCGCCCGCGAACAGGCTCTTCTTGATGATGGCGTGCACGCCCCAGTTGCCGTCCACGACCTGCGTGACACCGAAGTCCACCGCGACCGACATCAGGGAGATCGCCTCGTCCTCGCTCAGGCCCTTGGTGGTCATCAGGAAGTGCCGCATCTTCCGGAACGCATCCTTCATCGCCAGGTCGATCGAGGACTTCTCGTAGATCTTGCTCTGCGCATCGGCGCCCAGCTCGGCCAGGTAGTTCGCGTAGCTGAACCCGTGGAGCACCCACTCGTCCTGGGTCTCCAGCAGCGGGTAGTTGAGCTCGGCCAGCGCGGTCCCCGCGAGGCTCGCGCGCTTGTGCACGATGAGCTGGAAGGTGCCGGTCAGCGAGCACTCGATGGCGGTGCCGCAGAGCTCGGAGTCGCCCTGCGAGGCGTGCGAGTCGCCCGCCGAGAGCAGCGCCCCCTTGACCGAGACCGGGTAGTACATCGTGGCGCCCTTGCCGATGCGCCAGTCGTCGATGTTGCCCCCGGTGTAGCTCGGCGGGATCGAGTCCACCATGTCGGCTTCGGCCGGCGCCAGGCCCAGCACCCCGAAGTGCGGCCGGATGGGCACCCGGACGTTCTTGAGCACCCCCTGGGTCTCCTGCACGGTGCGGTGGTCGACCGGCACGCCGGGGTAGTCGATCGTCTTGTGCACCACGCCGGACGGATCGGTCTGCGGCGTCCAGCGGAAGTTGTAGACCCCCTTCGCCCAGTTTCGCTCCCCGCTCGCATCGACCTCGTAGATCGTGATGACCTCGCGCGGCTTGGGCTCGGTCAGCAGCTCCTTGTAGTGGAAGCCCCACCACGCGGCCGCGTTGCTCCCGAAGCTCTTGCCCTTGTACTGCGGGTTCGCGCACGGCCGCGGCTTGACGTCGATGATCCGGACCTCGAGGATGTCGCCCGGCTCCGCCTCCTTCACCGCGACGGGCCCGGTGCAGATGTGCACGCCCAGGCCCTCGCCCGCGCCGCGACCGAAGAGCGTGGGGTTCATCGGCCCGGCCCCACGGCGATCCACGCCCTTGCGCTGCTTGTCCCAGTAGAAGACGCTCTCCGCTCCCGGATCGCCCTTCACCATCCGCTCGGCGTCGTCGTTGGCATGATGGGTCAGCACCTCGATGGTCACGAAGTCGCCCGAGCTCACCTCGACCTGGGGCTTGAGCAGCTTGCTGAAGTATCCCCAGTGCACGGTCTTGTCGGTCGCGGGAACGTAGTAGTGGTTCTTGGTTCCCGGGACCATTCCCGGCTGGGCCTGGGCCGTCGTCACCGACGAGAGGCCGGCCGCCGCGAACGACGCCGCGGCACCACCGGCCATCATGGCGCCCTTGAGGAACTCCCGCCGCCCTTCGTTCATCAGATTGCCAGCATCGTCGCGCTCGCCTTCACCCGTGGCACCCATGTGTTGTCCCTTTCCTGCTCCGGCCGGTAGTGGATCGGTGGGGGATCGCCACAGCGTCGTCGCTGGCCCTGCCCGGATCGTGGGCAGGTCTGCGTCCTTCGTGGACGCGAGACCAGGCGGGAGGATAGCAGGACCCTCCGGGCCACTCAAGGGTCCCGTCGGGGTCGGGCGATGCGCTCCTGCCCCGCCATGTACGGGCGGAGCACGTCGGGGATCGTCACCGAGCCGTCCGCGTTCTGGTAGATCTCGAGGAGGGGAATCAGGATGCGGGGGGAGGCGATGCACGTGTTGTTGAGCGTGTGGACGAACTTCCGCCCGTCGTCGCGCGCGTCGTACTTGATGTTGAGGCGGCGCGCCTGGAAGTCATGGAAGGTCGAGCAGCTGTGCGTCTCGCCGTAGGACTTGCGGCTGGGCATCCACGTCTCGATGTCGTTCTTGAAGACCTGGCCCCGTCCCATGTCGCCGGTGCACACGTCGACCACCCGGTAGGGCAGCGCGAGCGCCTGCAGCACCTCCTCGGCGTTCTGCAGCAGCTCCGCGTGCATGGCCGCGCTGACCCCCTCGTCGGCTTCGCAGAGCACGACCTGCTCGACCTTCTGGAACTGGTGGACGCGATAGAGCCCCTGCGTATCCTTGCCGTAGGTCCCGGCCTCGCGGCGGAAGCAGTTGCTGATGCCGCAGTACCGCCGGGGCAGGTCGGCGAGGGCGAGCGTCTCGCCCTGGTGGTAGCTCGCCACCGAGACCTCGGACGTGCCGATCAGGTAGTAGCCGTCGGCTTCCATCGGGCCGTCCCGGTCCGGCCGCGCCCCGACCGCGTACGCCTGCTCTTCCCCGCCCGGGAAATAGCTGGTGCCCATCATCGCCTCCCAGTTCGCCATGAGCGGCGGCGCGAACGGGGTGAAGCCCTTCCGGATGAGGTGATCGAGCGTGAAGCCGAGGACGGCGAGCTCGAGGCGCACCGCGTCGCCCTTCAGGAAGTAGCTCCGGCTCCCGGCGATCTTCACCCCTCTCGGGATGTCGATGATGTCGAGCGCCTGCCCGAGCGTCACGTGGTCCTTCGGCGGAAAGCCGAAGACGGGGAGCCGGCCCCACGTGCGCACTTCCCGGTTCTCGGTGTCGTCCTTGCCCACCGGGGCCTGCGGCAGCGGTATCGACGGCAGCAGGAGCTGCATCGCCTCCCACTGGCGATCCACCGCCGCCAGCTCGTCTTCCCGCTGCTTCAGCTCAGAAGCCAGCTCCCTCATCTCCGCGATGGCCCGCTGCCTCTCCTCGCCCGCCATCGACGGCACCGCCTTGCTGACCGCGTTCCGCCGGGCGCGCATGGACTCCACGAGGGGCAGGAGCTCGCGGCGCTTCGCGTCGATGCCGAGGAACGCGCCCACGTCGACCGTGATCCGCTTCTTCCGGGCCGCGTCCTGGTACACGTCGGGCCGGGCGCGAAGATCGTTGAGGTCGATCATGTCCTACGGGACCACGAAGTTGACGACCCCTTGGTCGAGGGTCTGGTGGTTCGCGTTGACGAGCTCGATCCGGACCTTGTGCGGCCCGGCGGGAAGGCCATTGATGATGAGCGGACTCGCCCCTGGGCAAGCGAGTCCGCACAGAAGGGCGGTCGCTCCGATCAGGCCGATGACGGCATTTCTCATGGTGGCTGCTCCCGAGACACCAACGGCCACCCCCGATGCTCCGGAAGTGGCCGAAGATTGGGTGGTGATCAGCAGATGCCTAACGGGCTTCCAGCAGGGCGCTCAGCTCGGCGCTCGATCCAGGCAGCAACTCCGAAACGGGGGCCAGATAGACGCCGCCGGGGCGAGTGTTGCGGGTGATCAGCGCACCGGCGCCAACAATGCAGCCGGTAGCGATCTTCACGCCCTCCCTCACCATGGCGTTGGCGCCGATGATGCAGTAGGGCTCGACGGTGCACTCCCCCAAGACCACGCTATGCGGCCCGAGAAAGCAGTGATCCTGGATGTCCGTATGGTGACCCACGACGCTTCCGGTCTCGACGATCACGTCGCGGCCGAGACGCGCGAATGGTTTCATCACCACGCTCTCGTAAACAAAACAGTTCTCCCCGACCGCCGCTCCCGACCATGTCACGGCCCTGGAGCTGACGTAACTCACGAACCGGTAGCCTTTGGCCTGCGCCTGCTGAAACTTCTCCGCGCGCAGCTGGTTGACCCGCTTCAGACCCAAGGGAACCGCCATCAGGTATTCCTCGGGCGGATAGTGCTGAGCGACCTCTTCAAACGGAACCACCGGACAGCCCAGCAACTCCTGCTGCTGGATGTGCGCCCGGTCGACGGTAAACGCGGCGACTTCGTAGGGAGAATCATGATTCAGATAGAAGTGATTCGTCTCCGCGAAGCGCGCGTTGCCGAAAAGCACGACCTTTCTCAAGCCCGAGCCCCCTCGTTGTCGGCCGCCCGCAAGAATGCGGCCAGCTTGTGGACCGTAGAATAGCGAAACAAATCCGCTATCGCCACCGGTCGGGCCACGAGCGGGCTGATGCGCCGGTGCAACTGTATGGTCAGCAAGGAGTGACCACCCAGGTCGAAGAAATCGTCGTGAACGTCGATCCGGTGGACGCCCAGTACTTCCTGCCAGATCGAAACGAGTTGCCGCTCCAGACCGCCAAGGCGTTCAGACGGAACGGACCCTCGCTGAACGACCGGGAGAGGCGTTGCGCCCGGTGGCGGAAGAGCTTTGCGGTTGATCTTCAAATTCGGCGTGAGCGGGAATTCTCGGATTTCGATGAAGTGGGACGGCACCATGAACTCGGGCAGCTTTGCGCGAAGATGGTCACGCAGGTCTTTCACCGGGACACCGGACGTTCCGGTAGGGGTCACATACGCGACCAGGCGCGTGTCCCCGGGAGTATCTTCCCGAGCCAGCACCACGGACTTGCCGACACCCGGGTGCCCGTCGAGCAGGGCTTCGATCTCGCCGAGCTCGATGCGATAGCCGCGCAGCTTCACTTGCTCATCGCTCCGGCCTAGAAATTCGACATTGCCATCGGAACGATGGGCCGCCACGTCGCCGGTCCGGTAGAGGCGTCCGTCGGGGCCGCCGAACGGGTCGCTCACGAATCGGTCGGCGGTGAGATCGGGCCGCTTCCAGTATCCGCGCGCAACACCCTTCCCCCCGATGTACAGGTCACCCGGCGTGCCGACCGGTACCAGCTGCATGTGGTGGTCCAGAATATACAGAGCGGTGTTGGCGATGGGCCGTCCGATGGGAATCGTGGCCTCGTCGCCCGCAACCGTGTAGGTGGACGACCAGACCGTGGTTTCCGTGGGACCATACATGTTGATCAGCTTCCCGAGTACCAGCTCTCCCAGAGACTGCGCCTGTGGTGTGGAGAGCCCCTCACCCCCCACCATCATCGCCCTCAAACCGCGCAGGGCGAGACGCGACTCTCGATCGGCGGTCAACAGACTCGCCATCGATGGGGTGCACTGCAGATGCGTCACCTTGTGGCGGGCGATCAGGGCCGGGATGGCCGAGTGCCCCGCCGAGTGCGCGGGAACGTCACCGGCGAGCTCCCGCAAGCGGTTCAGATGCTCCAGATGCTCGAGCGCGGTCGAGGAGGCCACCCCGAAGTCGATCAGGCAGGCCAGCTCATCGATCCCGATTCCCTTCAATCGCTGAACCATCGCGAGGCAGGTTTCGACCGTCCCGAACAGGCCGCTTGTCTCGAAGTACCGCTCGAAGGCGTGGTTCAAGATGGCCGACTTCTCTTCCGGCGTGAGGCTTTGGGCCGCAAACATCTGGCTGAGGGTTTGCCTCGTCGCCGAGGCGCGCTCCTTGAACGCCGGGAACGACCAGGCGGCCTGCTCGGTGAGGTCCAGCGCGCCGGCCAGGTAGTCGATCATCGGCTCACGCACGACCTCGCGCACCTGGTCGTCGTCGTCGCCCACGAACGTATGGAGCATCAGCGTCACGTAGCCATTGCCCGGATGTCCGTGCTCCCGCCACGCGGTACGGTAGATGGAAAGCTTCTCGGCCAGTTGCTCCACACTTTGACCCAACAGGTGGGTGAGAACCCGGAAGCCGCCGGCGCCCGCCCTGCGAAACGTCTCCGGGTTTCCCGCCACCGTGACCCAGACCGGCAACTCGGCTTGAACGGGCCGGGGCAGGGTCCGGACCTCGACCTCTTTGTGGTCGGGGCCGGGGAAGCGGAGCGTTTCCCCCCGCCACAGCCGGCGGACAATGTCGATACCGCGAAACATCGTGTCGTGGCGATTGGCGTACTGCTCCGGTTGCAGCACGAAGTCGTTCGGCTGCCAGCCGGACGCAAAAGAAATCCCGACGCGGCCAGCGGACAGGTTGTCGACGACCGACCATTCCTCGGCGATCCGGATGGGATTGTGCAAGGGAGACACGCAGCTCCCCGCGCGGAGGCCGATCGATTTCGTGATCGACGCCAGAGCGGCGCTCGTGACCGATGGATTGGGATACAGTCCGCCAAACGAACCAAAGTGCCGTTCCGGTGTCCACACCGCGGCGAAGCCATTCTGGTCGGCGAACTTGGCCCCTTCGAGCAGAAGGGCGTATTTGTCGGCGGCGTTCTCTCCTTCGTCGCTGGCGAAATAGAACAGGCTGAAGTCGATGCCGGCCGCACGAGCTCCCTTCTCCGAGCCACCGTGGAGCACTACCGTGAAACCACGCGCCATGGTCCAGAACAACTCCAGCACCGAGATGTCGAACGAGAGGCTGGTCACCGCCAGCCAGGTCCCCGCTGGGCGGTGCGGAACACAATCATCCATCCCCGCGAAGAAGTTCGTCACGTTGCGGTGTTCCACCATCACGCCCTTGGGCCTGCCGGTGGACCCGGATGTATAGATGACATAGCTCAAGTCGCTGCCGGTCACGCCGCTCTCCAGATTGTCCTCGGGCTCCCGCTCCATGCTCCCCCAGTCGCTGTCGATGCACACGACCTTCGCGTGATGAGGAGGGAGCCGGTGGAGCAGGCCTTGCTGCGTCAGGAGAATCGGGCACTGCGCGTCTTCGACCATCAACGCCAGGCGGTCCGCGGGGTACGCTGGATCGAGCGGAACATAGGCGGCCCCTGCCTTGAGAATCCCGTAAACGCCCGTCAGCAGGTCGATGGATCGTTCCAGGCAGATGCCGACCAGCACTTCCGGTCCCGCGCCCAAGTTCCGCAGGTGTCGGGCCAGTTTGTTGGCCGCACGATTCAGCTCATCGTAGCTCCGCTGCTGGTCTTCACAGACCAGCGCCACCGCGTCCGGGGTCCGCTTCACCTGCTGCTCGAAGAGCTCGTGAACGGTCGTGTCGTCCGGATACGCCTTGTGAGTGGCATTCCAGGTGACCAGAAGCCGTTCGCGCTCAGCGTCCGTGAGGAGCGGGACGCTCGCGAGAGGTGCGTCGAGACGGGCGGCCACGTGTTGCAGGAATGTCGTGAAGGTGCGCTGGAGCTCGAGAATACGGGCACGATCGACGACCGCCGTCCGGTAGGTCCAGTGACTGGTGCATCCGTCGCGCGAAACCGCGATCGTCAGATCGTTCTCCGGAGCGTCCTCCGGTTCGTCCCGTTGCACGATCCCAATCGGCAGTCGGATGTCCCGGCCGCGCAGCTCCGGAGTGCGAGCGACAAGGGAACGCGCGTAGGTACGCTTGGCTCTCACGCTCGCGAGCTCGTTCAGCACCGCATGAAGTGCAGCGTCCGCGCTGCCGTCACCGTCCAACGCGACGTGCGCCGGGACCTGAAGCGCGAAGAACTGCTCAAGCCCTGACCGCGACTCCGCCAAGCCACCGTGTCCGAAGCCGATGTCAAAGGAAGTGCGGCCGGTGGTCCGCGCCAGGTACAGAATCAAGGCCGCGGTCAGGAGGTCCGCGGGTTCGCCCGCCGCCCTGGGGATCGGCGGGACGGAGAGGGCGGCCGTCGCGTGAGACTCCGCTCTTTGCGTGCTCGCGCCCTGGTACCCGGAGGGAAGTTCCAGGGGGGACAGCTGCCGGAGTCGCTGCTGCCAGAATTCCTCGTGCCGGACGAGACTCTCACCTAGCCGCGTGAGAGTTGCGGCCGTATCCGCTGGGAGCGTCTCGAACCGGTAGCCGGCGGTGATCCCAGCCGCGCCGAGATTCACCGCCTCTCCCCCGAGGCCGAGCAACCGCGGAATTACAACTTGATTGCTCGACGTGGCGACACGAACGGAACTACCATCGACAGCCAGCACCGTACCCGGCGGGCTCTCAGAGAATGCCGGCAGCACCTCGAGTTTCGGCACGAGCAGCACGTTTCCGCCGCCGACCGCTTTTGGAACTTCGAGGGGATTCGGGTAAGGCCCGTAGTCGAGGGAGCGCACAAAGGCGGCGATTCGTTCGGCGGGCAGAGTCCAGTCGATGCAAGCCTGTGCCGCGGGCCGCTTGTGCTTCGCAAAATACGTGCGCTCGGAGGGGTTCTGCGGGACGGCTCGAAGCGTCCCATCGCCCAACCCTTTGACCAGCTCCTCGAAGGAACCCGGCGTATCTCGGCAACGGACCGTCGTGAAAATTGATGGCGCCCAGACGAGGCAGCGCCAAGATCCGAGTCGGGATGATGGAGAGGTTGGCGATACTGAACAGGTAATCGAATGGCCGACCATCGACCGAAGATAGAACTTCGTCCTGGCGTGAGACACAACGGATCTTCTGCTCTTGGGCCCATTCTCGAATCACGTCGTTGCCGGACACGATGGTCGGTATCGTGTGCTCGTGGCGCAGGAGAATCTCCGCGCAGGGGATCAGGAGAGCTCCCTCTCCCAGAATGAGTGCGCTGAATGTCATGGGCTGGCAATGGAACAGAGGGCTGGCGGACGGTGCGGCGGCGATGGAGGCAGCAAAACATCAACGAGCACGTGCGGTGTTCCTTCCAAGGAATGCCTTCGGTCAGGTTCCGGGACCCACCATCTCCTATACCATGATCGGCCTTGCACCGCTCCGGCGCCGGGCGGAAGGGCGTCATCGGGCCCCAGGGCGAGACCATTGCGGAATCCAGGTGGTAGCCAGGTGATAGCAAAAACAAGATCGGCCACTCCCGATGTCCCGGAAGTGGCCGATGCATTGGTGGGCCGTCGAGGACTCGAACCTTGGACCTGCTGATTAAGAGTGACCGCCAGGGCTCACCCCAGGAGACCCCAAAAGACCTAAACCCTGAAGAGCGCGGTAGCAGGCCGCGCATCATCGCTTGCGCTTCTTCCGGGTCTCCTTGTTATGAGTTCGGCCCACCCTTCATTGTTGCGACACCTCTTCGGCTCGGGGCACTGGGTCGAGTGATTCTGCCCCTTCCGTTAGGCCCGCGCCGGGCAAATGCCCCGGGCTGAGGCCAATCGGGCGCGTCGAGCAGAGGACCCACTAGTCAGTCGTTAGCTCCAAGCGAGCAATCGCCGATTCGATAGGTACTTAGGTGTGGGTATTACCGGGCCGCTACGACGAACCCAGCGGGGTGGTGAAGGTGGCTCTCGGCCGCCGCGCTCGGACCGGCCAGGAAGGTGCTTGGCTTGACACGCCCCATCGAGCCGCCTAACGTCTCTGCGTAGTCTCTCGGAGGAAGCTACATGGCATCGAAAGAAGCGTTCTCGACTTTCCAGCATCCGGATCAGGAAAGGCGGGTGATGGCGGCCTGGGAGCAATTCCTGGGTCGCCGTGAGTTGCCTCCTCATGCCGTCCGGGATGTGATCGAAGGGTCGTGGGAGCGCTGTACCTCCTCGGGAGTGGATCCGGGGCGCTCGCAAGCAGCGATGCCGCTTCTGGAAGAGGCTCTCCGGGCGCTTCAGCACGCGCATCGTGACCTGATCGGGGCGAGTGCGTCGATCACGGAACAGGCCCGAGACTTCCTGTCGGAGTCGGGGACCATCATGATCCTCACCGATCCCACGGGGGTGATCCTCGAGACGGTCGGCGACGCGGCGACGATGGAAGGGGCTCGGAACATCCGGCTCGAAACTGGAGCGTCCTGGGACGAGCGCGCCTGCGGCACGAACGCCATCGGAACCGCACTCGCCCTCCGTGGACCGGTGCAGGTGCACGGCGCCGAACACTTCTGCTCGGGAATCAAACCATGGACCTGTTCGGCGACGGTGATCCGCAACCCGATCCATGGCGAGGTGATTGGGGTATTGGACGTGAGCGGGCACCGGGACTCGTTCAGCCGTCATTGCCTGGCATTGGCGGTGATTACGGCCGGCCGCATCGAAGGGGAGGTGGCGAGGCGCGCGATGGAGCTACGGCACCGTCTCCTACAGGCGGGTGCTGGGCGGCCCACGGCGGGGGGCCTGGTGTTCTTTGACCGCAACGGCCGTCTGGTCGAGGTGGATCCTCACGCGGCGCGCTCCTTGAGGACGATGGGGGTCGAGCTCGAATCAGCACCCGGTCAGAAAGTCGATGCCTTGGATCTGGATACAGACCGGGCGATTGGAGCCGGCAAGGCGCGGCTGCCGGAATGGCTGAAGGCGGAATGGGTCGAACCGATCCGGCGTGGGGGCGAGCAGCTGGGAACGATCGTCGTCCTTCCGGAGCCAGTCCGGTGGGGGCGGGCCCGGGGCGGGGGCCAATCTCGCGTGACGACCCGGGGCACCGGCATCGACCCGAGTGGCAGCGGCCAGATCGTCGGGAGCAGTGCGCTCCTGCGACAGGCCCTGGAGAAGGCCAAAGTGCTGGCGGAGGCGGATGTGCCAGTGCTGTTGCTCGGCGAGACCGGTGTCGGCAAGGAACAGTTTGCTCGCGCCCTTCATGAGGGGGGGCGCCGGACAGACGGTCCCTTCGTGGCGGTGAACTGCGGGGGGCTGCCGCGTGACCTGCTCGCGAGCGAGCTGTTTGGCTACGTCGACGGCGCGTTCACCGGCGCCAGACACTCCGGGATGGTGGGCAAGATCGAGTCGGCAAGCGGCGGCACATTGTTCCTCGACGAGATCGGGGAGATGCCGCTGGAGCTGCAACCCTACTTGTTGCGCGTCTTGGAGGGGGGGGAGGTGTATCCCCTTGGGGGTGCCAAGCCGCGGATGGTGGAGTTCAGGCTGGTCGCAGCGACCAACAAGGACCTGCGGGCCGAGGTGACCGCCCACCGGTTCCGTTCGGATTTGTTCTACCGGATCTCGGTGACCTCGCTACACATCCCGGCGTTGCGCGAGCGTCGGGAGGACATCCCGGCTCTCGTCGAGCACTTCAGTCGTGACGCGGCGCTGCGTCATGGTGCACGCATGAAGCAGTTCGAGCCGGAGGCGCTATCCGCGTTGGGAAGGTACACGTGGCCGGGGAACATCAGGGAATTGCGCAACGTTGTCGAGGGAGCGGTCCTCATGGCGACCGGAGAAGCGGTGACGGTCTCGGACCTTCCCCCGGATATCACTGCTTCGCTTGAGGAAGCACGAGCCAAGGCGAGCGCTCCAACATCTCCCCCAACGGCCGTGGATCTGGAAGCGGTGGAACGCGCCGCGATCAGCGCCGCCATCGTTGCGTGTCAGGGCAATCTGACCCTGGCGGCCAAAGAACTCCGGATCTCCAAAAGTACACTCTACTTGAAGGTCAAGAAGTACGGTCTCGACAAGCTGATCCCGGACGCCAGGGTCAGCGCCCGATAGCGCTTCCGCCGTCTCCATCCCGCAAGATCAGCCTTGAGATAGACCGGGCGGGCCCGTCGTCCGAATCTCGGTCGCGGCCGAAATTCGGACGCCCGACCAAGGTGCCGCGGCGGATATCTCTCCTCTCGCGAAAACGCGTACTTACGATCCCTCGTCCCGTCCAACCTTGGCCGGCATGTTCATTGCTCGCCGGGACGAGATTGAGACTTCTGGTCCTACTCGGACGCGACTTTCGGAAACCCGGTGCGAAGCGCCAGTTGGGCGTGGGAGGGTGCCATGGGTGCGCTGACGTGGAGGCTACGGAAGAACCAGCAGGGTGCCGAGCCTGCTCCGGGCTTCCCCAGCCCACTCCTCTCCCCCAGATTCCGGCGCGTCACCGAATACATTCAGCAACACCTCGACAAGGACCTCTCGCTCGCCGAGCTTGCCGCGGTCGTCTACATGAGCCCCTACCACTTCGCGCGACTCTTCAAATGCAGCACGGGTGTGCCGCCCCACCGATTCGTGGTCCAGCAACGCATCGCCCGCGCCTGCGCAATCCTGGCGACGCCGGAGCCGTCCATCGCGCAGATCTCGCGGATGGTGGGCTTCCGGTCCCCGACTCTTTCCTCGAAGGGCAATCGATCCGGACGCGGCCCTCGTGGCGCAGATACGCAGAGGGGAAGCGGGGGCGGTCGAGGGCCTCGTGGGCGCCTACGGGGACCGCGTTTACCGCCTGGCCATTCGCATCACGGGCAACGCGTCGGACGCCGAGGAGGTCGTGCAGGACACCCTGTTGGCGGCGA
>WNFC01001055.1_pt1 | contig 35437 bp, 33 predicted proteins | sample 5400541 | NCBI WGS metagenome assembly WNFC01 (sample SAMN13153342, study PRJNA577476) | soil metagenome | isolation source: 120 cm saprolite under Douglas fir tree site 2 hole 2 replicate 1 | place: USA:California | collected 2015-04-18
GGAACTAAGAGAAGCAGACATCATCGGAAAGTCTTCCCTTCTCGCGGAAATAAAAGCCAAAAATCTTTGGGTCCACTCGGTACTAAGTACTCGGCTCTACAACTTCTTGCTTCTCATAACTGCTGATGCGCGGAGCGCCCCGCGAAACTTCTGACCGAGACCGCGCGCGAATTGCATGTCCAGAAATCCTTCCATCTGCCGGCGAAACTTTTCGCCATAGCCATACCACCAGACTTTCTTCATGCGCGGGACGCGGTCCGAGTCCACATATTTCAGCCGCACCATTTCTTCCAGCCCAAAGCGCCCATGCGTTCGACCCACACCGCTCGCCTTCACCCCGCCATGTGGAGCCTCGCTGATGCCGAAACAGGAGATCACATCGTTCACCATGACCGTCCCCGCCTGAATGCGCCGCGCCAGACGTTCGCCGCGCACCCGGTCGCGCGTCCACACGCTCGCTGCGAGCCCGAATTCCGAGTCGTTGGCCAGTCGAACTGCTTCTTCGTCATCGTCGAAGGCCATTACCGGCAGCACCGGACCAAAAGTCTCCTCGCGCATCACGCGCATGTCGTGCGTCACATCAGCCAGCACTGTAGGAGCATAAAAGTTCGCTCCCACTTCCTTCAGCCGCGCTCCCCCCACCAGAACCCGCGCCCCGCGAGCCTTCGCGTCCTCCAAGTGCGATTCCACAATACGCAACTGCCGTTCGTGAACCATCGGGCCCACATCCGTCTGCGGATCCATGCCATTGCCCACGCGCAGCTTCTTCGTCTTTTCCGCGCATGCTTCAAGAAATGATGGATACAAACTGCGATGCACATAACAGCGCTCCACCGAGAGGCAAGCCTGCCCGGCGTTGACGAATGCGCCCCACACCGCCGCGCTCGAAGCCACGTCCACGTCGGCATCGTCGAGTACCAGCATGGGATCCTTGCCGCCGAGTTCGAGCACGACGGGCAGCAACCGCTCCGCCGCAGCCACCGCGATGCGCTTGCCTGTTGCCACACTCCCGGTAAAAGCCAGCTTGTCGATGGAAGCGTCAACCAGCGCCGAACCGGCAGCACCGTCGCCTACTATAACCTGAAAGACATCTTCGGGAACGCCCGACGCGTGCAGCAATGCTTGCAGCTCCAGTGCCACCACTGAAGTTAACTCCGAAGGCTTGAGCACCACTGTGTTCCCGGCCACCAACGCCGCCAGCGTCTCAATCGCTGGAATCGAAAACGGATAATTCCATGGCGAGATAATTCCGACTACGCCATAAGGCTCTCGCACAAGTTGTCCGCTCTTGAGCTTGGTGGCGAGGTTACCGTGCCACAGCGGTTCATCGCGCAGGAGGCGATGCGCCTTATCGATCAGAAACCGCGCCGCATCCAGCACGACAAGCACTTCCGTGACCAGCGCTTCGGCATAAGGCTTCCCGGCTTCGCGAGTAATGGCGGCAGCGACTTCGGATTTTATCTCATGCAGCCCGCGTTGGAACCTGCGCAGGACACTGATCCGACGCCGGACACCAAACCCATTCCACGCGTCCTGCGCTGCGCGCGCTCGTCCGACCGCCGCGCGAATTTCGCCCTCGCTTGTGCATTGAAACTCGCGCAGAATCTCGCCCGTGGCCGGATTCACCGACACCAACTTGCGCCTTGTCTCCTTATCGAGCTGTTGGTCCAAAACCGATTCCCACTTTCAATATTCCACGTTCACCAGATACAACCCGCTGGCCGGGGCTGTCGCTCCGGCAGCCGACCGATTACGCGCCTCGAGAATCCGCGTCAGATCCTCGGCCTGCAGCGTTCTCTTTCCCACAAGAATGAAGGTCCCCACAAGATTTCTCACCATGTGGTGCAGAAATCCCGACCCCCTCACTGTGTACACGAACTCGTCGCCGTGCCGCTCCCAGCTGGAAGAAAAAATCCGCCGCACATTCGATACTGGCGATACTTCGGGCGACGCTTCAGCCGACACTTCGGGGTTTCCGCGTGATCTGGAGCTTGCCCTGAGCGAAGCCGACGGGTGTTCTCTGTGGTTGGCGGAATTTCCCATGCCCCGTTCCGGATCCACTGCCGCAAACGACGTAAAATCGTGCTCGCCTTCCACCAGTGGCGCCGCTCGCACCATCGCCGGTTCATCCAATGGAAACGGAAAATGCCACACATAGCGCGCCAGAAAAGGAGGACAAATTGCTCCGCGGTAGATTCGATAGCGATAGGTCTTCGCACGCGAAGAGTGCCGTGCATGGAATTCCGGCGGCACTTCGGTGACCTCGAGAACCCGCACCGATGCCGGCAAAATGTCGTTCAGGGCCTTCACAAAATTGGCGGTTGGGACGGAAGACTCCGTGACAAATGTCACCACCTGTGCCAGCGCGTGCACCCCCGCGTCGGTCCGTCCTGACCCCTGGGGCAATACCTTTTCCCCGGTAATTCGTCCAATGGCAGAGGCAAGTGTGCCCTGCACCGTCGCGGCATGGGGCTGCACCTGCCAACCGGAGAAGTCCGACCCGTCATAGGAGAGAATTAATTTGAGGTTGCGCATGCGATCTTTCGAGTCCCGCGACCTTGTCGTCTCATCCAAGTCATTTCATGGTGCCAGATCTGTCACATAGAGGTCCGGCGCATAGGTCTGTGCCAGCATGTCGGTCACTAGAAAACATGACCGGTGGGATCGCTGCGGTAGGCTCGAACGTCGGGAGCACTTTACCAGCTTCATCGACCGCAGGGAGCTGAAAACGGACCGCCGGGCACATGAAAACGGCTGATGTTCGGTTAGATATACTGGTTTGCTTCACAGAATTCTGCATCAGATGATGAAGTTCTTGCTCCACAACGTCCCAGCGTGATGGAACGAGCGATAGAACGGCTGATGAAACAGCGGAAGGGCCGACCGAGTCGCAAAAATGGTTTCCTGCAAGCTTTTCCGGAACCTTCGTTCCGCTGGTTGCGTATCAATCCCTGAATATGCCTGAGTGAGGGGTTCATTCCAGGTAAGTGGATCATGTGAGTCAAGCTGTCCCAGTTTATAGCCAAGTCTTTTTGCCACAAGGTCTTACTGAAATTGTTCACGAACGGAGATGAGTAGATGCAATTCGCACGCTTAGCCTCGACCGTCCGGCACACTGCCGCCGCAGTTTTGTTCGGAACCTGTTTATTCGGAACATTGACCGTCGCGTCCTGGGGCCAGGAGCCGCCGGCAGGACCCGTGCCGCAAACAACCCCAATCACGCAGCCTGTGCCTGAATTGAATTACTCCAAGCCGGCGTCACACTTTCCCAATCCCATCGGGCCGTACATGCCTCGGCATCTTGCTCCTCCTAATCTGGCGAACACGGCCCGCATTGACTCGCTTCTGCGCGACGGGAAGTTATACCTCTCGTTGAACGACGCGATCGCTCTCGCTCTGGAGAACAATCTCGACATCGCGATCGCGCGCTACACATTGAATATCGCGGACACGGATATTCTGCGCGCCAGGGCCGGAGCCACCATCCTTGGCACCCCCGTCGGTTTGGTCTTGAACACTCCCGGAGGCGGCGTGGGCGGCATTGGAGCGCAGTCCGGCGCGGCTACCGGCGGCACCAGTCTCGGTGCGGGCGGTCTCGGCGCGGGCACCAATGGACTGGTGAGTTCGACCTTGGGCTTCGGACCGCTCGTCACCAGCTTCGATCCGGTGCTGAGCAGCGCGCTGCAACTGGATAAGAACACGTCGAAATCCAGCAGTTTGTTCTCCGGCGTGCCATTCATCGATCAAAATAGCTACACTGCCGATTTTTCGTATCAGCAAGGCTTCCAGTGGGGAACCAACATGTTGATGGGTTTTAACAATACCCATGTCACGACCAATAGTCCGTTCACCACCTTCAGCCCTGTCGTCAACTCGAATTTTCAATTCCGGTTGACGCAGCATCTCTTGCAGGGCTTCGGTCTTGCGCCGAACACGAGATTCATCCGCATCGCGAAGAATAACCGCGAACTGTCCGATGTAGCCTTTCGCCTACAGGTCACCGATTCTGTCGATCAAATCGAGAACATCTACTGGGATTTGGTGTTCGCCTACGAGAACGTGCGCGTACAGAACGAGTCCCTCACCTTCGCGCAAAAGACGCTTTCTGACACCAAGAAGCAGGTGGAGATCGGTAGCCTGGCCCCAATCGAAGTGGTCCGCGCACAGAGCACGGTAGCGCAAGATCAGCAACTGGTAACCACAGCCCAAACCAATCTTCAGTTGCAGCAGTTGCTCATGAAAAACGCGATAAGCCGCTCGTTAAAGGATCCCACACTGGCGACCGCAGAAGTGATTCCTACCTCAACCATGGACGTGCCCGCACAGGAACCGGCGGTGCCCACAGAGGATCTGATCAACGAGTCGATTCGCCGTCGGCCGGAACTGGTCGAATCTCGCATTGACCTGAATAGTCGCGAACTCAGCAACAAGGCTGTGCGCAGCTCACTGCTGCCCACGCTCGACTTGTTTGCTTACTATGGCGGTTCGGGTGTCGGTGGCGACTTAAGTCGTTCCGTTCCAGTCTGCGTCCCGCCTAATACCCAGTTTTGCGTCCAACCTGGCGGAGTTCCGCCAGTGAGCTATGGCGGTACACTGCACCAGCTCTTTAACTCGACCGGGCCTGACAAAGGAGTCGGGGTAACGTTGAACATTCCGCTGCGCAATCGTGCGGCGCAGGCCGTCCAGATCCGATCTGAATTGGAGTTCCGCCAGGCAGAAATGCGCCTGCAGCAAATCGAGAACCAGGTAGCGGTCGAGGTCCGCAACGCCCAGTACGCGGTGCAAGGGAATCGCGCCAGCGTAGATTCAGCGAGGGCCGCCACCGAGTACGCTCGCCAGTCGCTTGACGCAGAGCAGAAGAAATATCAGTTCGGCACCTCGACGACCACGCTCGTGCTTCAGAATCAGAGCGCCTTGGCGACTGCCGAGTCAACTCTGGTGAACGCCATGGTGGCATACGAAAAGTCGAGAGTCGAACTCGATCGCGCCACCGGCGAACTGCTCGACCACTACGGCGTAAGCATCGACGACGCCGCCCGCGGACAGGTCACGCGCATGCCTAACGTCCCCTACATTGCGCCGCGCAAAGACCTGCCGTCGACGGCGCCGGCTGCCCCGCCGCAGTAAACCGGAGACTCGTAGCGCCGGATTGTTGCCGGCGCTACGTTAACCGCACGCCCTTGTCTTTTTCGCCTCCGCCGCGAGCAGTGACACCGGAGACTGCTGCAGTATGCGGAATCACGATCGACTGTGATTTGTATCACCGCTGCTACTCTAGAACTGGTCTCAAAAGCGGTTCTTGGACGAACGGTTTTGAAAGGGCACGGCTTCGAGCCGTGCCGCTATGAGCAAAAAATGCGGGCTTTAGCCCCCGAGGGAGTTTTACTTTCCTTCCAGGAACATTTGTGAGACCAGTTTTAGTAGGTTAGTGGCCTTACTGACCTCGGCCTTAATCGCCGCAGAGGACAATTCACATGAAGATCGCGCAGGACATCACCGAACTCATCGGCCGCACTCCGCTGGTTTATCTCAACAAAGTCACCTCTGGCTGCCACGCCAAGGTTGCCGCTAAGCTGGAAGGTTTCAATCCCTGCAGCAGCGTGAAGGACCGCATCGGCGTCAGCATGATCGTGGAAGCCGAGAAGGCAGGAAAGATCCATCCCGGCAAGAACGTACTCATCGAGCCCACCAGCGGCAACACCGGCATTGGTCTGGCCTTCACTGCCGCTGTTAAGGGGTACCGCCTGATTCTCACCATGCCTGACAGCATGAGCATGGAGCGCCGCGTTCTGCTGATGGCGCTCGGCTCGGAGATCGTGCTCACACCCGGGCCCAAGGGAATGAAGGGCGCGATCGCCAAAGCTGAAGAGATTCAGGCCGCGATCCCCGGCAGTGTGATCCTGCAGCAGTTCGCCAATCCGGCCAATCCCAAGATACATCGCGAGACCACGGGGCCGGAGATTTGGGACGACACCGACGGCAAGATCGACATTCTGATTTCCGGTGTGGGCACCGGCGGCACGTTGACCGGCGTCGGCGAATATATCCGTCCCAGGAAACCGAGTTTCAAGATTGTCGCAGTCGAACCAAAAGACAGCCCCGTACTCTCCGGCGGCGCACCCAGTCCGCACAAGATTCAAGGCATCGGGGCCGGCTTCGTGCCGCAGATTCTGCGCACCGACCTGATCGACGAAGTTATTCAGGCTTCTACCGACGATTCCGTGGCCATGGCGCGCCGCCTGGCCAAAGAAGAGGGGTTGCTGGTGGGGATCTCCTGCGGCGCGGCCGCCTGGGCTGCCATCGAAGTTGCCAAGCGGTCCGAAAATGCCGGCAAGCTGATCGTGGTCGTGCTGCCCGACTTCGGCGAGCGTTACTTGAGCACAATACTTTTCGAAGCGCTGCGCAATGAAGCACAGCAGTTGCCCACCACGGCCGTTTCCGTATGAGTGGATTCGTCAAATCCACGCAGCGAAGACGTGTATCCTTCCTCCCGTGATCTTCTCGGCTGTCATCATCACAGGTAAGGCAGGCATCGCCACGGCTCATGTGGGGACGGGCGCCCTCGCGAGCCTGCCCCGAGCGAAGTCGAGGGGTCCATGCCGAGCAAAGCTCGGCTCGCTTCTCCTCGCCAAGGACAAGGAGGCATGGCCTAACCGATGATCCTCTCTGTGGTCATCATCACCCGCAATGAAGAATTGAACCTGGCTCGGACGCTGGAAAGCGTGAAGCCGCTGGTTGCGGACGGCAAAGGAGAAGTGATCGTCGTCGACTCCGGCTCGACCGATCGTACGGTGGAGATCGCGAAGTCCTACGGCGCGAAAGTTTTCATCGAGCAGTGGAAGGGCTACGCCGCCCAGAAGAATTCCGCCATCGACAAGGCAAAAGGGGATTGGATTCTGAGTCTGGATGCAGATGAAGAAGTGAGCGATGTTGCCCAAGGATTCATCTTGGATTTCCTATTCGGGTCTTTCGGATTAGGATTTTCGACATTCGATGGAGGAATTCGGTTTCTGCGCCGCAACTACTTCATGGGCCGTTGGATCCGACAGGGTGGGTTTTATCCTGATCCCAAGTTGCGCTTGTTCCGTCGCGGCAGCGGCTTTTTCGAAAACAGACTGGTGCACGAAGATGTGAGTCTGAAGGCAGGTAAGGCCAGGCTGGACCCCTGGTTGCATTGGAGCATGCATGGGAATTCCGATGTTTGCATCATCCATCACTCCTACCCAACGCTCTCCGACTACATCGACCACATGAACCGCTACTCGTCACTGGGCGCGGAGATGGCGGTGGCCGACCGACACCGCGGCTTCAGTCTAATCGACATCGTCGTGCGCCCCGCGGCCACGTTTATCTACAACTATTTCTTCCGTCTCGGCTTCCTCGACGGGCGCGAAGGGCTGCTGCTGCACCTCTACCACGCCGTCTACGTGTCATGGAAATACGCCAAAGCGTGGGAATTGTCGGTTAAGCAGAAGTAAAGACGCTGACCCATTCAAACTGTCATCCTGAGCGAAGCGACTGCTCAGCGAAGCAGAGCAGTCGTGCAGTCGAAGGACCCCTTGTAGTCAGGCAGAATCGCAGACACTTCAAGGAGTTCTCGTGTGTAACAGTCCGTGCGACCAGCGCGCGCACGCCAGGGGGAGAACGCCCTGGTGGGTCCGCGGGACTACTAGCGGAAAAGGGATCCCCTTCGGCTTCGCTCAGGGCAGGCTTTCGACTTCGCACGGAGTTCGTGTTGGCGAACTTCCTGCTGCGCTCAGGACGACAATCTACGGGCAGGCAGGCCGCAAAAGAAACGGCGTCGCATACCGACCGGTCGGCCCCTGCACCCGTGCTGCCTTGCTCCCTCGCGCCCGCTTCCCTATCATCACAGCAGTACACAAAGGTTCGCATGCCGGAAAAGAAACCGTCCAAGCCGCAAGTCGCAGAAAGTCCCATGGCGGACGTGTTTGAAAACCGCCATCCCTCCGAAGCCGAAAAGAACTGGGCGGAGAAAACCCTCTTGCCGACTCTCGAAAGATCCCCTGAGCGGCCGATTGGCACACCCACCGGGACCAATGTTGACGAGCATGGGCGCGCTCGCTTCACGACGATTTCAGGCGTCCCCATTCGCCGCCTCTATACCGAGGCCGATCTGCCCGAGGACTGGACCGCGGAACAGTATCTCGGCCACCCAGGCGAACCGCCGTTCACACGCGGCATTCATTCCACCGGATATCGCGGCAAGCTCTATACCATGCGCCAGTTCTCGGGCTTCGCCTCGCCCGAGGAGACCAACCAGCGCTACAAATATTTGCTGGAGCATGGCGGCAGCGGGCTTTCGGTGGCATTCGATTTGCCCACTTTGATGGGCTACGACTCCGATCATCCGGCGAGCGAGGGCGAGGTGGGCAAGTGCGGCGTCGCCATCGATTCACTCGAAGACATGGAAATTCTCTTCGGCGGCATTGACCTGGAAAAGACCACGGTTTCGATGACCATCAACTCACCGGCGTCCGTGCTGTGGGCCATGTATCTGGTGGTGGCGGAGAAGCAGGGCGCCGACTGGAAAAAGATTTCCGGGACCATTCAGAACGACATCCTCAAGGAATACATCGCGCAGAAGGAATACATCTATCCGCCCGCGCCTTCGATGCGGCTGGTGATCGACACGTTCGAATTCGGCACCAGGTTCACTCCACGATTCAATACCGTCTCGATCAGCGGGTATCACATTCGCGAGGCCGGCTCGACCGCGCTCCAGGAATTGGCATTCACTTTGTATGACGGGATGGAATACGTTGAGTGGGCACTGCGCCGCGGGCTCGATGTGGACGAGTTCGGTCCACGGCTGAGCTTTTTCTTCAACGCGCACAACGATTTCTTCGAGGAGATTGCCAAGTATCGCGCCGCGCGCAAGATCTGGTATCGCGTGATGAAAGAGCGGTTCGCCGCGAAAAATCAGCGCACCTGGCTGATGCGCTTCCACACGCAGACAGCTGGCGTGTCGCTGCCCGCACAGCAGCCCATGAACAACATCGCGCGTGTGGCTTTACAGGCGCTGGCGGCGGTGCTCGGTGGTACGCAGTCGCTGCACACGGATTCCTACGACGAGGCCCTGGCGTTGCCTACGGAAGAAGCGGCGCGCATTGCCCTGCGCACGCAACAGATCATTGCTTACGAGTCAGGGGTCACGCAAACGGTGGATCCGCTGGGCGGATCTTATTTTTTAGAAACCTTAACGCTGCAAATGGAAAACGGCGCCTTTGACTATTTTCGCAAGCTGGACGCGATGGGAGGTATGGTCAAGGCCATCGAGCGCGGATATCCGCAGAAGGAGATTGCCGAAGCTTCCTACCAGTTCCAGCGCGCCGCCGAGGCCAAAGAAAAAGTAATCGTGGGAGTGAACGAGTTCGTGATCGAGGAAGAATCGCCGCACATTCTCTACATCGACGAAAGCGTCGCGCAGCAGCAATCGGCCAAGCTGAAGGCGCTGCGGGCGCGCCGTTCGAATGACGAGGTCCGCCGCACGCTCGATGCACTGAAGAAGGCCGCGGCTCAGGAGCCGAAGGCCGGATTGAATGGGAATGTTTCCTCCGCTAACACCATGCCCTTCATCGTAGACGCGGTCCGCGCCTACGCCACGGTGGGCGAGATTTGCGAGGCACTGCGCGAGGTGTACGGCACTTACACGGAAGTGAGCATCACTTAGTCTTGGTGCTTGGGTGATCGTCCCCATAGTTTTTTTCGATTGGACTTCCATTCACGTTTTTGTCAGAGTGATTCAGCAACTTGCGGTGGAATAGTGGGTCATGCTGGACCTTGATGTCCCCGCCTCGCCCCGTTGTTTCGAGTCTCTATTCCTTACCCTGTTGGTTCGAGACCTGATTCATTGAATCCCGGATTGCCACCGGCCTTCGCCGGCGGTGGCATCGCCGGGAATGATCTGATCCGCGCAAGGGAGGGACAAGAAATGATCAAGCATACAAAGAACGACACGAAGAAGCCCGTGAAAGTCACGCTGAAGGCGCTGGGTGAACGCGTTGGGCTGGCCGCCGGAACAGTCTCACTGATCCTGAACCGTGCGCCACAGGCCAGTTCGCTTCCGCAGCGGACAAAGGATCGCGTATTTGCTGCGGCGCGAGAACTGAACTATCAGCCCAACCTCTTCGCGCGGGCCTTGCGGATGGGAAAGACTCCGGCCCCGGTGGTGAACGGACGCGATGTGGGTGCGGGCTCTGGTGCGTTCATGATTGTGGAAGCAGAGCACCTGCTGCGTGCCATCCATGCCATGCGGGAAGCCGGGCTGCGCGTGCCCGAGGATGTTTCCGTGGTTGGATTCGAGAATCTCCCCGCCGGCGCGGGCGTGGCTGGGCCGCCCTCTACATTTTAGGCCGGATACGATCCGTCGGCTGTTCTGGTTATGTGGCGCGGACCTGCCCTGAGCAGAGTCGAAGGGGCTCCCGCCGGCGTTGCTGTCAGAAGAACTCAGTTAGAGTTTCGAGAAGGTCTCGCCTCGCTTCGCTCGGCTGGACAGCCGAGGCGTCTGTCCCTACGTGAGTCTTGCCACTCCCTTTCGCGGGCAGGAGTCCCTTCGACTCCGCTCAGGACAGGTCCGCGCCACACGGAGTATCTCTGCTAAACTGTCGCGTCATGGGTAAGACGACTCGAAGGGAATTTCTCGCGCAGACCTCACTTGCAGCAGCCGGCGCTTGTTTTCTACCGAAGCTCTCGCATTCGGCGATGAGTTCACAACCTGCGGTTAAGTTTCCATCCCAACCGCGGGAGCGAGTGGCCGTTGCGTCTTATCCCTTCCGGGAGTTCATCGCGGGCCCGGAGCACAAGAACGGTAATCCGACCATTGAGCTGAAAGATTTCGCGGCGCATGTGGTGGAGAGGTTTCATGTCCACCGGATTGAGCCGTGGTCGGCGCATTTTCCGTCGACCGATGCGAAATATCTGGAGCAGTTTCGCGAGGCGGTGACCAAGGCGGGCGCGGGAGTAGCGAATATTGCCGTGGACGGCGAGGAAAGTCCGTACGCCGCCGATCATGCCGAGCGCGAGAAGGCAATTGCCTTCCGCAAGCAGTGGGTTGACGTGGCGGTTGCAATCGGATCCCCCAGTGTTCGCACCAACATTCCTACAGCGAAGGATGCGAAACCGGATGTTGATCGTCTAGCCGAAAGTTTGCGGCGGGTGGTCGATTACGCTTCAGCGAAGAATGTTGTCGTGCATCTCGAGAACGACAACCCCGTGAGCGAGGATCCGTTCTTCCTGGTGCAGGTCATCGAAAAGGTGAACAGCCCGTGGCTGCATGCGCTGCCCGATTTTGGCAACACCCTGAACGCTCGCGACGAGGATTATGCCTACCGCGCGATCGACGCCATGTTTGCCCATGCGTATGGCATTTGCCACGTGAAAGATGGCGAGGTCAACCAGCAGGGCAAAGCCACGCATGTGGATCTGCCGCGCACGTTTAGCATTTTGAAAAAGCATGGTTACAAGGGATATTGCTCGATCGAGTACGACTCTCCGGGGGATCCGTACAAGCCGACGGCGGAGTTAGTGGAGAAAACGGTAGGATTTCTGGCGTAGGGTCCAGTTCCGCGGCCCGGATATTTACCGCCTAGAACGCAGAGGGCGCCGAAGGAATCCGAGGTCACTGCTTCCATTCGCCAAAATGTTTTTCTCTGCGGCCTCGGCGTGCTTGGCGGTAAATTGAGTACCGTCCATGGCAAGACGTAAGAACAAGACAACCACAATCAGCATTTTGACTTTTTCGCTGCGAACCTCGGAACACCTGATCGAGAATTTCCGCCTGGGCGAGCACAAGACCGCGTGAGCTGCGGAGAAGCGCCGTTACGTGCTAATCTGCCCATCCAGCCTTAGTGTTCCACTTCAATCTTGAATCGATTTCGTGGAGGAAATCATGAAACGCAGAATGATGCTGGGCGTGATGCTGTTGGTCTGTTGTGTCGCGGTTGGCGCTTCCGACCGCAAATATATTGTGAAACCGCGATCTCCCGAACTGAAGGGACTACCTTTCAGCGACGCGGTGCTGGCCGGAAATACCCTTTTTATCGCTGGGCATATCGGATTTGATCCGAAGACGAGTATGCCGCCCGCCAGCGCCGAGGAGGAGGCGCGGCTGGTCATGGAAGGAATCAAGCAGACGGTGGAGTCGGCGGGCTTCACCATGGATGACGTGGTCTCCATTCAAGTCTTTTGCACCGACCTCAAGCTCTACGACACTTTCAACGCCATATACAAAACCTACTTCCACGGCGACTATCCAGCGCGGGCCTTTGTGGGAGCGGACAAGCTGCTACGCGGCGGGCGTTATGAGGTAATGGGTATTGCGGTCAAGAAATCACAATAACTATTGTCTACTGTCTTGAAGCTCTAGTCGCATGATTCGTTTTTTATTCGCCTTAGTCCGCCCCGTTGTGGTACAGGTAGAACCATGCGAAAAGCTGTCACACACCTCAAGAAATCCGACCCCGTGATGCGCGCCATTATCGAGAGCGTCGGGCCGTGTCGTATGGAGTTTGGGACGCCCGAGTTCCACAGTCTGGCTGAAGCGATCGTGTACCAGCAACTGAACGGCAAGGCCGCTGTGACTATTTTCAAGCGATTCGCTGCGCTGGCCGGCGAACCGCTCACACCCGAAGGGATTCTCAAACTCACTGACGAACAAATGCGCACAGCGGGATTGTCGAAGCAGAAATCGGCTTACCTGAAAGATCTGGCGGCCAAGACGCACGCGGGCCTACTGGATTTTTCGCGCCTGCCCGAGTTACCCGACCAAGAAGTCATAGACCATCTGATACAAGTCAAAGGCATCGGAGTGTGGACCGCGCATATGTTTCTGATGTTCTCTCTGCGGCGTCCGAATGTGCTGCCAACCGGCGACTACGGCGTGCAGATGGCAATGTTCAGGCACTATCTCGACGCGCAGCGGGCGAAGTCCGCGTCGGGAAAATCAGCGAAGAAAGGCCGCAAGCGGAAGATCAAGCTGCCCAAGCCCGCCCAGATGGAAAAGATCGCGAAGAACTGGGAGCCCTACCGCAGTATCGCCTGCTGGTATTTGTGGCGAAGTCTGGATATGAAAACACTTTGACCAGATGTGATACCGGGGATCACAGAAGTTCTACTTCTATGGCTCTGGGGAGAAGTTTCAGTTTGACTCCGCTTTGAACTATAAAGGCTGGATCTACCCTGTGTGCCCCTGTGCCCTCTGTGGTTAAATGGTTTGCGATGGCTGATCTGAAAATTCGCGTCCTGGTGGCGAAACCCGGCCTCGACGGCCATGACCGCGGCGCCAAGGTGATTGCCCGCGCCTTGCGCGATGCGGGGATGGAAATCATCTATACCGGATTGCGCCAGACTCCGGAGATGATTGTCAGCGCGGCGCTGCAGGAAGATGTCCAGGTGATCGGGCTATCGATTCTTTCGGGTGCGCACAACGTCATCGTGCCGCGTCTGATGGACCTGCTCAAGCAGAACAAGATGGACGACGTGCTCGTGCTGGTCGGAGGCATTATTCCCGACCAGGACATCGAGGGCCTTAAGAAAGCCGGCGTGGCCGCCATTTTCCAGCCCGGAACGGCGATGGACGACATCGTGAAATTCATCCGCGCAAATGTGAAGGGACTCGGGATGCCTGCGGGCACTTGAAGACTCGCCCCTCGATGGACGACATGCCAGTCCCACGATTCCACTGAATCTCGATCAGCCATTCTTCCATGCCTATTCCCAACCCCGCCAGCCTCCGCCAGCAGATCGAGTCGACCGTGGGCCCTGCGCCCTGGTACTGGAGAACCTTCCCCGCCTTTCACTCGCTCTCCGGCCAGCGCTTCGTCTGGACTCATCACGGCGAGCAGGGCCCCGTCGGATATCTGGTATCCCTGGCGCTGGAGCAGGAACCTGACAAGCCTCGACTGGCGCTGAATACATACTGCCGGCCGTTTCTTGTGCCACCGCACTACCTCGGCATCTGGTGTCCCGAGGGGCGCACCATTCGCTTGACTTGCTTTGATCCTGACCAGCTCAAGGCTTTTGATTTGGCGGAAGTCGCCGGCTGGTTCAAGCAATCTGCTGACCGTGTATACGCGGTCACCGCGCCCGTTGCCGACTTCGAAATACCAGTCACCCTGCCACCCGGCGCGCACAAAATTGATGTGCCCACGGAACTGAAGACCGTCGACGAGTTGATCGTTCCCACCAGTTACAAAGCAATGGCGAACGACGATCCGGCCTTTGCGCTCTTTGTTCTCTACCTGCAAGCCGGACTGGTAGAGGTCCTGCCTCAAAAATGGTTTACGGCAACGCAATATGAAGTAGGCCGCCAGTGGATTCCCCGCGCGGCGCGCGACGCCGAGTCGCATCGCATTTTCGGAGAGTGCTACGGAGTCGGAACGTTCTTGCTGGAAGAGGACGGCTGCCACCTGGCGGAATGGGTTGAGGAAAAACCCTAACCCGGAAGGACGTCAGGGCAGAGGATAACCAACAGCCCCGGGGATTTCCTGGGCCTCTGCGTTTCCGCGGTGACGTCTCCAGCCCGTTTGCGCGCCCCTGCTCGGCTGGTATACCGTAATCAGTCCGCTCCTTCGACCCATGGCTGACCGCAACGAACCCCCAGTAGCCACCTCGCCTCAGCCGTCGAACGTCTTGACGACCAGAGTCGACCCTACCTCGGCACGCTTTGAAGCGAATATGCGGTTCCTGGCGGATCTCATGTCGCAGATTCGGAATGAAGGAGAAAAGATTTGCGAAGGCGGCGGCGCGAAGGCCATCGAATACCAGCACAGCAAAGGACGCCTCACAGCCCGCGAGCGAATTGAGCTGCTGGTGGAACCGGGGACATTCTTCGAGCTGGGCCTGTACGCTGCGCACGGAATGTACGAAGAATGGGGTGGGGCGCCGGCCGCGGGTGTGATCACCGGTCTGGCCCGGGTGCAAACGCGACTGGTGATGATCATTGCCAACGACGCCACGGTAAAGGCGGGCGCGTTCTTTCCGATGACGGCAAAGAAAGTGATTCGCGCGCAAAACATCGCCATCGAGAATCGCATTCCGACGATCTACCTGGTGGATTCGGCGGGAGTCTTCCTGCCTCTGCAGGAGGATGTCTTTCCGGACACTGACGATTTTGGACGGGTCTTCCGCAACAATGCCGTAATGTCGGCGATGGGCATTCCGCAGATTGCGGCCATCATGGGGATGTGCGTGGCGGGTGGCGGTTACCTGCCGGTCATGTGCGATCACGTTTTGATGACCGACGGCAGCGGGTTGTTCCTGGCTGGTCCGGCGCTCGTGCAAGCGGCAATCGGACAGAAAGTCTCGGCGGAAGAACTGGGCGGGGCGGCCATGCACTCGGCAATCAGTGGTACGGTGGACTTCCACGAGCCGACTGACCAGGCATGCCTGGCTCGCATTCAGTCCATCATCGAGAAGTGGGGATACCGCCGGATGTCTCCGTGGGACCGCAAGAAGCCGATCGAACCGGCGCTGGCTGCGGAAGAGATTTACGGTCTGTACGATTCGTCCCCGGCGCGTCCGTATGACATCAAGGAAATTCTGGCGCGCGTGCTCGATGGCAGCCGCTTCGACGAGTACAAGCCGGAGTATGGCAAGACCCTGGTCTGCGGATATGGACGCATCGGCGGCTTCGCGGTGGGAATCGTGGCTAATCAAAAACTGCACGCGCAGGCCACCGACCACGAGGGACACAAGCGGGTGGAGTTCGGCGGCGTCATCTACACCGAGTCGGCGGAGAAGGCGGCGCGCTTCATCATGGACTGCAACCAGAACTTGATCCCGCTGGTTTTCTTCCATGACGTGAACGGGTTTATGGTCGGGCGCGATGCGGAGTGGAGCGGCATCATCAAGGCGGGCGCCAAGATGGTGAATGCGGTTTCGAACTCCGTGGTGCCGAAGATCACAGTGATTGTCGGCGGATCGTTCGGCGCCGGGCACTACGCGATGTGCGGGAAGGCTTATGATCCGCGGTTCGTGTTTGCCTGGCCAACGGCGCGCTACGCCGTAATGAGCGGAGATTCTGCCGCCGGAACTCTGGTGGAAATCAAGGTCAAGCAACTGGAGCGCAGTGGCACCAAGCTGAGCGATGAAGACAAGAAGGAGCTTTACGAATCGGTGAAGCGCACCTACGACGAGCAGACCGACCCACGCTACGGAGCCGCGAGATTATGGATCGACAAGATCATCGATCCCATCGAAACCCGAGAGGCGATCACGCAAGCCCTGGAAGCCGCGGCGCTGAATCCGGACGTGGCGGAGTTCAAGGTGGGAGTGCTGCAGACATAAGTTAAGCTCTTGGCCACGGATTCACACGGATGAACACGGATAACGAACGGACTTCTTTATGAATTGATCCGTTAGAATCCGTGTTAATCCGTGGCAGGTTTTGAAATGTCCGATTCCGTCAAATTGATCGAGTGTCCGCGCGATGCCTGGCAGGGACTGCAGGGACAGATTCCTGCCGACTTGAAGGCGGCTTATCTCAAGGCCTTGATCAGCGCGGGGTTCAAGCACATTGATGCGGTGTCCTTCGTGTCGCCCAAGGCCGTGCCGCAGATGGCCGACTCGGAAGAGGTGCTGAAAGAACTCGACCCGCCAGATGATGTGGAGATCATCGGAATCGTGGTCAACGAGAAAGGAGCACAGCGCGCCATTGATACCAAGGCTGTGCGCACGCTGGGTTTTCCGTATTCGATTTCCGAGTCGTTCTTGCGCAAGAATCAGAACCAGTCGCCCGAGGAAGCCCTCGAAGAACTGGAAAACATTCAGAAGAAGGCCGACGATGCCGGACTCGATGTGGTGGCGTACATCTCCATGGCCTTTGGCAATCCATACGGCGATCTTTGGAACGCGGACGAAGTCATCGAAGCCATCGGACTGATGGAAATCGAAAGCCTGCGAATGATTTCTCTCGCCGACACGGTCGGCATGGCGAGTGCGCAGCAGGTCGGCGAACTAGTCAGCGCGGTAATGGCGAAGTACGATTACCTCGAAATTGGTGTGCATCTGCACAGCCGGCCTGAAGACGCAGCCGAGAAGATTCTTGCGGCGTACGACGCCGGGTGCCGCCGCTTTGACTCCGCCATCGGAGGCTTGGGCGGATGTCCGTTCGCGCAGGATGCGTTGGTGGGCAACATTCCGACTGAGAAACTGATTGAGACGTTGAAGGGGCGCGGCGCGGAATTGCCAGCGCTGAAGCCGCTGGATGCGCTCCTGCGGGCGACGGCAGAGATTCGGGCACGATACACGAATTTGAAACCAGCCGTAGAGACGTAGCTTGCTACGTCTGCTCTGTCCCCGCGGAACTCCGCGGCGCTTTACCCATGGCATACAACACGATCCAACTCGCATACGACTCCGGAACCGCCGTCATTACGCTGAATCGCCCGGACAAGCGCAACGCCATCAGCTTTCAGCTGGTGGAAGAGTTGATCTCGGCGCTGGATGAAGTCGAGAAGTCAGCGGCGCAGGTCGTGATCGTTACCGGTGCGGGCAAGGCTTTTTGCGCCGGCATGGACCTCGACGAACTGAAATCTTTGCTGGGCAAGACGCACGACGAGAACGTGGCGGACTCGGCGCGGATGGCGGCCATGTTTCGGCGGCTCTACGAGTTTCCGAAGCCGACGATCGCTGCGGTGAATGGTGCCGCAATCGCCGGAGGCACGGGCCTGGCCACAATGTGCGACTTCACGCTGGCCGTCCCTGAGGCAAAATTCGGGTACACGGAGGTACGGATCGGCTTTGTGCCGGCGATCGTTTCGTCGATTCTGGTGTGGCAAGTTGGGCATAAGGTCGCGCGCGACTTGCTGCTGACGGGAAGATTGTTCGACGCCGCCGAGGCGCATCGCTATGGTCTGGTCAACGAGATTGTCCCGCAAGACCGTCTGCTGGCGCGGGCTCGGGAGCTGGCGGCTCAGATTCTTGAAAGCAGTCCATCGTCGGTGCGGGCGACTAAAAAGCTGATCAACGGCTTCATCGCGAAGCAACTGGACCAGCAGATCGCGGATGCCATCGAAGATAACGCGCGCATCCGCACAACAGCTGATTTCCGCGAAGGGTTATCGGCCTTTCTCGAAAAGCGCAAACCGGTATGGAGCGGGAAATGAACTCGAACCACAACCCATCCGTCAACGAGACCCGGTTGCGGGTGCGCTACGCCGAGACCGATCAGATGGGAGTGGTCTATCACTCGAATCATCTGATCTGGTTCGAGATTGGACGTGTGGAGCTTATGCGGCAATTGGGTTTCTCCTACCGCGACATGGAGCACGACGATGGCTGCTTCATTGCCGTCGCGGAAGTTAAATGCCGCTACCGCGCTCCCGTCCGATATGACGACGAGGTCGTGGTACGCACGCGCCTGAAGGGTGTGCGCGAATCTGTGGTTCAATTTACTTATGAACTGGTCCGTGCCGATAATGGCACGCTACTGGCCGAAGGCGAGACCACCCACATCGTGACTGACGCGCAGATGAAAGTCGCGGCGCTGCCCGAAAAGTATTTGAAGGCATTTCGCGAAGTGCTAAGAAATGACGGAATGCAGAAGTAAAAAGTCAGAATTCAGAAGTAAGAATGCAGAAGTTAAGAAGTCAGAACGCAGAACTGAAATCGAGTTTCTTACTTCTGCATTCTGACCTCTCACTTCTGACTTTCTAGATTTCAACTTTCTATCTCAACATCGAAGGCTCTCTTGAACGCACTCCACATCAACGGAAATGATCTGACCATGGAAGCCGTCCGGGAAGTCGCAGTTGAACACCGTCCCGTACTGCTCCTGGCCGAAGCGCGCGTGGCTGTCGACCGGGCGCGCGCGGTCGTCGACGACATCGTCGCCAGCAACAAACTTGCCTATGCCATCACCACAGGCGTGGGCAAGCTCAGCGACGTGCGCATCGCGGGCGACCAGATCCGGACACTGCAGGTAAACCTGGTGCGCTCCCATGCCGTCGGCGTGGGCGATCCGCTCTCCGTGGCGGAAACACGGGCGATGATGCTCTTGCGCGCGAATTCGCTGTCCAAAGGTTACTCCGGCGTGCGAGCGGTGGTGATCGACACGCTCTGTGAGGCGCTTAACCGTGGAGTTACGCCCTTCGTTCCGTCGCAAGGCAGTGTCGGCGCGAGCGGCGATCTAGCTCCGCTCGCGCATCTGGCGCTGGCGCTGATCGGCGAAGGCGAATGCATCGATGAAAAAGGCCAGCGTATCCCGAGCAGCGATGCCCTCAAGCGAGCCCAGATCAAGCCACTGGTACTGGAAGCAAAAGAGACCATCTCCCTGATCAACGGGACGCAAGCGATGCTCTCCGTGGGCACGCTGGCTTTGCTCGCCGCCGAAACCCTCGTCGATTCGGCGGACGTGCTGGGTGGGCTTTGCTGTGATGCTCTGAAAGGCACCGACACCGCTTTCGATGAGCGCATCCACAAGGCGCGCCCGCACAGCGGACAATTGAAGTCGGCCGCCAACCTGCGCCGCATGCTGGAAGGCAGCCAGATCCGCGATTCGCACCGCGACTGCGGCCGCGTGCAGGATGCCTACTCGCTGCGCTGCATTCCTCAGGTGCATGGCGCAGTCCGGGATACGTTGGCGCACTGCCGCGAAGTATTTGAGACCGAGGCAAACTCCGCTGTAGATAATCCGCTGGTCTTTGTCAGAGGCGGCACGGCTAGTGTGGGGACGGCTCGTGCAGGAACGGCTCGTGTGGGGACGGGCGCCCCGCCCGTCCAGGCGGAGCAAAGCTCCGCAGCGACCGACGGCGATGTGATCTCAGGCGGAAACTTTCACGGCGAGCCAATCGCCTTTGCGCTCGACTTTCTCGCCATCGCGTTAAGCGCACTCGCGGGGATCAGCGAGCGCCGTATTGAGCGATTGGTAAACCCCGCGCTCAGCGAAGGTCTGCCGCCGTTTCTTGCCGCTGGCGCCGGTCTGAACTCCGGATTCATGATGGCGCAGGTGACTGCAGCGGCCTTGGTCAGCGAAAACAAGGTGCTGGCCCATCCCGCATCGGTAGACTCGATCACGACCTCGGGCAACAAGGAAGACTACGTTTCCATGGGCATGACGGCGGCCATCAAGCTGAAGCGCATCGTCGACAACACGCGCAACGTGCTGGCGATTGAGGCCATGGCCGTGGCCCAGGCGCTGGACTTCCTGGCTCCGCTCAAGACTTCAAAGCGCGGGCAGGCAGCGCACGCCGCAATCCGTTCAGTGTGTCCGACGATGGAGAACGACCGCGTGATGTACAAAGACTTCGCGCGGCTGGCGGAGTTGATCGCCAGCGGGAAGGTGGCCGAGGCTCTGAGGTAGGTCATGAGTGTGCGCTGCGCATGAGCAAGGGCCGGCCGGGCTCCGCCCGGTGGACAGCCGGGGGCGGCTGTCCCCACATTGAACCTCGACTACGCCAGCTTCGCGGCGCTGCCGTCTAGCCCCAACTCCACCGCTATTCCCTTCATCGCCTCGATGCAAACTGCGATGTGCTCGTCGAGTTCCACGCCTAACTCCGCGGCGCCGTTGACGATGTCGTCGCGATTCACTTTGCGGGCGAAGGCTTTGTCTTTCATTCTTTTCCGCACCGACCTGGTGTCCACTTCGGCCAGCGACTTGGTCGGCTTGATCAGCGCGACGGCGGTAATGAATCCGGCGAGTTCGTCGCAGGCGAAGAGAGCTTTTTCAATCGGCGTGTCACGGGTGACGCCGGTGTACTCGGCGTGCGACATCACGGCGCGAGTGATGACCTCGGGCCATCCCCGCTCCTTCAAAATCTCGTTGCCCTTGTAAGGATGGTCGTCGAGGCTCGGCCATTTCTCGTAGTCGAAGTCGTGAATCAGGCCGACGACGCCCCATAGATCTTCGTCGACCGAGTTCGGGTCAGCGGCGGCTGAAGCCGCAGTTGGTTCTGCGGGCGCTTGCGGCATGCCTGAAGGCATGCCCTGATACGAACCGTACTTGCGCGCGCAGGCGCGCATGCAAGCTTCGACAGCGAGCGCGTGCTTGCGCAAACTTTCTGACTGGGTGAACTCAGTTAGTAAACCCCACGCGGATTCGCGATCAATCATGTTTTTTGGCCTGTCTACTCCGGATTTTCGCCATGTAATTACGCTTTGCACACGGGCGATTTGTGGTTTGTATGTATTTTAACCTTGACATCCACAGGGTGATTCCCGCAGATTGAGCGTGCAGTCGGAACCTCTCCCCCAAAATTGGTTCCAGGAGTAGCCCGCTCTGGCACTCCCACAACCCGATGGCCACGACTCTTGCCCCGGTAGATTCACGGGAAGTCGTTCGTTGCGATCACTGCCTGTTGGTTCAGTTCCGTACCCAAAACAATAATTGCCGCCGTTGCCACGCTTCCCTGGACGAGGAAGAACCGGAACCGATGCAGGTGGCGCCAACCCCAGTGATGATGCCCATGCCCGGTCACGGCCGTGGACACCTGAACCTGGCCACGTCGATCCGCTCGCTGCGCCTGCGGAACGGGCTAAGCCAACGCCAATTGGCCGGACGCATGTCCGTACCGCGGACCTACGTTTCGAAGATCGAAAACGAAAAGGCTACGCCTACGCTGTCTTCCCTGGAGCGGCTGGCGCGAGCATTGGAGGTCAGCGTGCCTGAACTGCTTAGCGGCGGTGAAATCAGCCGCCAGGACGAAATCAGCGATTTGATCAAAGACCAGTTTGTGGCGGAGATTCTGCCGTTTGTTTCGCAGCTGAACGGGATGCAGATGTCGAGCATCCTGACCCAGGTGCGGGATTTGACGGTGCGGCCGCGAAGAAGCGCATAGGGTGCGAAAGAGATCCTTCGCTCCGCTCAGGATTTCGCCAGCAGGCTCCCGCTTCGCTTACGCCTGCTAAGCAGCTCAAGTTTATCCGGGCAACCAGCCAACTAAACGCCGGGACCGATTTTGGTCCCGGCTTTTTTGTGCGGCGATTTCTTTTCCCGGCAATGAAGTGGCTATTCTTTCGCCCCGCTGGGGCTGATCCCTCATCTGTCCAGCTTTCCCACGGCTTGCGCCGTGGGCTGCATTCTTGCGCCGCTTTGCGGCTTCGCGGGGCGGTCTTGGCTGCGGGCATGGTGAGAGATCTTCGCGGAGCGCTGAATGCACAACAGTGACAGATCTGTGCGCAGCACTGAATCCGAAATAGATCGACCGGCATCTATCCAGCATGAACCTGGAAGAATCAGGAAGTGTCTTTACCGGGTCGCAGCCGGCGAGGCAATTGTCTGGAATGTCCGACCCTGGTGCGTGGCAGGATAATCCGCAGGCGGAGTCAGCGATTGCGCCGGACGCCACCGTTGGCGATGATTCCCTGCTCGACGCGTATTCCCGCGCGGTCACAGGTGCGGTGCGACGCGTCGCTCCGTCGGTCGTCAACATTGAAGTGCATCAGATCCAGCAAACCGCTGGGCGCAGCCGGTCGGGGGAACCCCGCGAACGGCGGGGTGGAGGTTCGGGATTCATCTTTACTCCGGACGGGTTGATCCTCACCAACAGCCACGTTGTGCATGGTGCCAGCCGCATCGAGGTCACGATCTCCGACGGCCGCCGCATGCCGGCCAGCGCGATCGGAGACGATCCGGCGAGCGACCTGGCGGTCATTCGTGTGGATGAGCCGAACTTGACGGCGGCCGCACTGGGCGACTCGCAGCAGCTTCGCGTAGGACAACTGGTGGTTGCAATCGGCAATCCGTACGGGTTTCAGTCGACCGTGACCGTGGGCGTGGTGAGCGCGCTGGGACGTTCCCTGCGGTCTTATTCGGGGCGGCTGATCGACGACGTCGTTCAAACCGATGCCTCGCTCAATCCCGGAAACTCAGGTGGCCCGCTGGTCGATTCTGCGGGGCGAGTGGTCGGGGTGAACACGGCAACCATTCTGCCTGCGCAAGGAATTTGCTTCGCGATTGGGATCAATACGGCAAAGTTCGTCGCCAGCCGGTTGTTGCGCGATGGACGCATCCGGCGCAGTTACATCGGCGTTTCGGCGCAGACCGTGCCCGTGCATCGCCGTGTAGTGCGCTTCTACGACTTGCCGAAGGAAACCGGAGTGGTGGTTCTTTCGATTGAAAGCGGCAGCCCGGCACGACGCGCAGGCTTGCGTGAGGGCGATGTGATTGTGGCGCTGGAAGGCCATCCGATCGCCGGCGTGGACGATCTGCACCGTGTGCTTACAGATGTTCGAGTAGGGGTGAGTTGCTCGCTGACGGTGCTGCGGCATACGGAGAAATTGGAGCTGAGAGTGGTGCCGGAAGAAGCCAAGAGCGAGTAGCTTTTGTCTGGCGCTACTACGTGCATTGCATGCTGTCGCGCGCGTCTTTACTCCGCTGCGGAGGCTTGCCGCATAGTTGGTGTGAGTATGGTCAACTCGCCGATCTGTTCCTTCTTCACCAGCCCACGCAGATAAGTGGCGCGATCTGTCATCCATAGCTCTGGGATGATTTCACCGACCAGTTTGCCGTGACAAAAAAGGCGAACCACCGAACTTTCCGAAACCACGATACCCACGGCATTGGTCACCGCGCTCATGTTGGCTGCGGCAATATGACGGCTGCCGAGTCCCAGCGGCACGTCCACCTTCGGCGCCACAGCATCGAGGTAGCGGCAAGCCGAAAGAAAGACTCCGCTGTGGCTGACCACGAATCCGCCGTCCAGTTGGGCTAATTCTTTGATCGTTCCCCGAAGATTAAGATCGTTCACGTGACGGGAAGACTCCGGATGTCCGCTCAACGGGTCCAGAATTAACGATCGCGACTTCGCAAGAACAGCTTTCTCGTCCCCAAGGGTGAACAGCGTTCCGACGCGTCTTCCCTCGCGCCCCTCGCGAGCGATCTCGACCGCAAGCTCGATGAGCGGCTCCAGAACGTCAGGGTCGTACTCCGTCACCTGGCAAAGAATGCTCTCAAACACCAATCACTCTTCTCCGTTTAGGCAAAATCCAATTCGAGATCGTCGACGTAACACCAGCCCCAATCTTCGCCGGGCTCGATCGATCGCATGATGGGATGTTTGGTCGCATGGAAGTGTTTTGTAGCGTGTTTGTTTTTGGACGAATCGCAACAACCGACGTGCCCGCAGCTCAAGCACAGGCGAAGGTGAACCCACCGATCGCCCATCTTCAGACACTCTTCACAACCTTGGCTGTGCGGTTTGACGTCCCGGACCTGGTCCAGGTGAGTACACTCAGTCACCTTTTGCCTCCTTGTGCTCTGTTGCAGCGAAACGCAGTTGAAAGCAAGTTTCACCTGGCCTGGAGTCGACAGTGATTTCCCCGGGGTGATTGCGAACAATATGGTATACCGCGTCCAAGTTCAAACCAGTAACCGCTCCAAATCTTCAAGGTGAACAACGTCCACTTACGAAGCTTCCGCTTGTGGGTTTCTTGCTTCTGTTTTCTTCGCCGCCAACGAAACCAGTAAAGTCTTGAGAATTACGTGCAGTACCGGGACAAAGAACAAATTGAGGCCGTTGAGAACCCTCCTCTGAAACGGCCGGTCTTCCAATACAGATGCTCGCCACACATAGGGAGGTTCAATCTCTGTACTGACAGGTATGCGACTATCAATGCCTCACGAGACGTAAGGCCGAGGGCGATGACCGCGCGTCGCGGCATCGTTGTGTTCTGCTGGCGCTGGAGCGTAAGCCCCCTTTGCAGTTGACTGATTAGTCTATGAGGGGATGGGACTGTAAAGGCGCGGCCGCTCGTCAGGCATTATCTTTTTAGTTTGTCACCCGTGTTCTTCTATTCCCTGGCCTTTCGTGGTGCATTTTATAGCTGGGAAGTGATCACTCCCACAACGGGCGCCAGCCCTGGGCTAACCAGGGTAGCCTACCTGCGCCCGCATCAGATGTCCCTGTCCACACTCGCATGGGGTGGCTGTAGGGGCCGCGAGTTTCCTAGGACTCGCGCGGCTAACATCTCGGCCATACACTCCCGAGTTAAGCAGGACGTTTCGTCGAAGGCAAGGTCGTTGGTCACGTGCGGGAGATATGTTTTGTGGAAAAAAAGTCAACGAGGAACACTTCGTGATCCATCCCGCAGGACATCTTTAAGGATGTCTTTCAGCTCGAGGTTCCGGATCAGCCGGTGCAAATAATTCGGATGTACACCCAGGATTCCCGCCGCTTCCACGTAGTTCCCATGCGTTTGCTCGACGGCGTCAAGAATCAGTTGTTTCTTCAGCTCTTTCACGCTCGAGTGGTATCTGGCCTCCGTCATCTCCGGCGAAGGCGAACGTTCCAGCAGCGATTCCGGCAGATCCTCCGGCAGGATTGTGTCGGAGGAACCTAAAACCAGCGCCCGCTCAATGGCGTTTTCCAACTCACGCACGTTGCCCGGCCAGTCATAATTCACCAGGCAGGCCATGGCCTCGCGCGAGACGGGCTTGGCTTTCACCCTGCAACGCTGAGCATACTTCTGCACAAAATGGCGCGTCAGCATGGGAATGTCTTCCATGCGCTCGCGCAGGGCAGGCATCCTCATCTTCACGACCGCGAGCCGGTAATACAGGTCACGCCGAAACTGTCCCGCAGCCACGGCCTCGTCCAAATCGCGGTTCGTCGCCGCCACCAGCCGTATGTCGACCTTGATGGGATGCGTCCCACCCACACGCTCAAACTCGCGCTCCTGCAACACCCGCAGCAGTTTCACCTGAAGGGCGGGAGCCAGTTCTCCAATCTCATCCAAAAAGACCACGCCGCCGTTAGCGATCTCGAGTCGACCTTTCTTTTGCGTAGCGGCGCCGGTAAACGCTCCACGCTCGTGTCCGAACAGATCGCTTTCCAGAAGAGACTCCGGAATGGCCGCGCAGTTAATCGCCACGAACGGTTTGGCGGCGCGGCCGCTATTGCGGTGCAGGGCGCGAGCCGCCAGTTCCTTTCCCGTCCCGCTCTCGCCTTCGATCAGAACCGTCGAATCCGCCGGAGCCGCCCGGGCCAGGAACTGGTAGATCTCCTTCATGCGCGCGCTCTCACCCACCAGGCTCCGTTCCTGGCTGACCTCGATGGTCAGGCGCTGATTTTCCTGCTCCAGCCACTGCAACCGGCGGGCATTGTCGAGCGCGACCGCGGAAACGCCCGCAATCGCCGCCAGCAGTTGCAGGTGATCTTCGTTGAAACGGTTGGCGGAACTGACGCTGTCGAGATAAATGCACCCGATCGAACGCTGAAACACCGTCAGCGGCACACACATCAGCGACCGTACTTGCGAGCCCGCCAGGCTTTCCACGTCCCGGAACTCCTCGCTGCGCGAAACATCGCTGCCCATGATGGCGACGCCCTGGTCCATCACCTGCCGGGCAATAGTCCGGCTGACTCGGACCAACTGCGCGTGCTTCGGTTGGCGGGTGCTGGCGTAGAGTGAGCTGAATTCCGGCCCTCCCCCGTCGGCCAGGAGAATCGCTCCCCGTCCCGCCGGCACCACCTCAAAAATCAGGTCGAGCAACTGCGCCTGGAGTTCTCCCAAATCCCGAATCGCATGTACGATCCGGCTGATCTTCAGCAGCGCATTCAGGTTGCGCGCAATCTGCGAGGTCGCGGGCAGCTCGCGGAGCAGGCGGTCCGGCTGCAGATAGACCACCTCTTTGGGATGGATCACTTTGGTATCCGCCGTACGCTGCCTGTCGTCAAACTCGACCCGGCTGACGGGGAGGTCCCGATCGTCGTCCTCGAGCAAGAAAAGAAACACAGAGTCGCCGACGACGATCTCGTCTCCATGCCGCAGCCATTGCTCCTTCACGGCCGTTCCATTCACCACGGTTCCATTGCGGCTTTCCAGGTCCCGTACTTGAAACCGTCCTTCCTCCCGCCGGAAGAGACAGTGTTTGCGCGAAACCGAAGGATCGTTCAGGGGGACAGCATTGGTCGGATCGCGCCCTAAGGTAATTTCCCCTGCGGGCAGCGGTATGGTGGAGTCTTTTAAGGGGCCCTCAAGAGCGAGAAGTCGAGGATGCAATGGGGTCAGTAACTCCGTAGCGACTTTCTTATCACAGCCCGGTCCGAAATGCATGCCTCAACTCGCCCAGTTCCAATATCCGAACGGTTAGTCCGCCTATCCAATCGGATAGGAATTTAGCGCCTAGGTAAGGGCGTCGGGGCCGGTGCTGACCCGCTGCTGCGAGGGCTACTAAATAACTGAAAAGTCGGATGTTAGTTCGTGTCGCTGCTGAGGTTTTAAGTCTGTTGGGAAGGTTGGGCTTCAGCGTGCATCGGACAGAATCGCGAGGGCTCGGCAAAAAGCGATGGGGGAAGCGCTTTTTGATTTATCTTGCCGAGTAACGCTAATCAGGAGCTCGAAGGGACCCCCTCGTCGAGCTCCTGATTCTTTTGGTATCAAAGGCTGGAATCGTGTCCAGCTGGAGTCCCGACAAAGTCAATCTCCAGCCGCGGCAGTTTGCTCCGGGATGGCAAGCTCAGCGCCGCCTAGAGAGATTGCAATCCCGTCCCGATAACTTACCGTTCTGCCGGAGATAGCAGGAACGCGCTCACCCGGAACCAGAATGCCCACCAGATTGAGCGGATCAGCCGCGGAGATCGTATTCACTTCGCCGCTCAGCGGCAAGCTGCGCATCGCTCGCACCGACTCCACTGCCACGGGCAACGCAAATTGCTCCCCCAGGATCCCATCGACGAACCGTCCACCGCGGATTTCGCCACGATCCTCCAGCCGGCGGTAGCCCATCAGCAGCTCCCGCCACGGCGGCAGATTCGATTCGCGCGCCAGCAGATCTCGGAACACGATCCCGTAACGCCGCAGCAGCATCCAGCAGGCGGCCTCCACCGCGCGTGGCCTCTCTGCAGGCTCGCCGGGATGAAGAATGGCCCATCGTCCTGCACTGTGCCGCGGACGCGCACTGCGTCCGCTTCCCTGCCCGGCGCGGCGCTTGGGATCGATCAATGAGCGCAGGTTGTCGAAGCCATCGGCGGTGACCAGTCCCGCAGCGACCAGCTCCCAGAGCGCTGTCTCGATCTCCGCCTTCAGCTTGCCAGTGCCGCGTACAATGTCGGCGAAGAATGACGCTCCTCGCTGCCGCAGGAAATCCAGCACAGTCTGCGCGCTCAGGCTAAGGCCGCGCCCATCCGCGTGATCGCTGCCGGGATGCCGCGGAGTCATCCAGTCCGCCTCTTCACGTACAAAAAAAGTAATGGGCGCGACGCTGGTAGGAATCACGCGCCGCTGGCGCGACGGGACGGCGTCTTCCGAAAGACCGCTTCCTTTCATCGGGGCGGACGTATCCAGAGTAGCCGGATGCGGCGACAACCTTCCCCATCCCACCGCCCCGGTCAGGCCACGATCTCCAGCGTGCCGCGCTCTCCCACAACCTGGGTTCCGGCTGCGACGTGCTGCCACCGCATCAGCCAGCGCATGAATTGCGCTGCCGTTACCGGCTCAATCTGCTTGCGCAGGGTACCAACAGTGAGGCGGTGAATGCGAGCCAGCAACCGGCGCTCGCACCATTCAGTCTGGGGCTCGTGCGAGACAGTTCCAGTAAAGTTGCCTCGCAACACTGCTCCGCTCGCCTCCATGCGAAGCTGGGCCTTCTCAATGTCGGAAGCCGGAATCCCCAAAACTTTTCCCAACTGCCCAGCCGTCGTCGGCCCTAGATGCGACATCCATCCCGTGACCAGCGTGAGCAGTGCTTCGTCGCGAGAAATTCCAGCCACTTCAACGTCGGCCGGTGTCTGCAAGAACTGCGCTCCCGGAAACAGCGCCGAAAAACTGCGCGCCCGTTCGGCAGCAACCCAGTAGCGCCGAAGTCCCGAAGACGTCTCGCCTTCGGCCACGGTGGCCACTGCAGCCCGTCCCTCATGAACCAGCCTCTCGAAATAATGATTCCAATCGGCAATGTCCATGTGGGGACAGCCGCCCTCGGCTGTCCGGTCGAACGAAGCTCGACTCTCCGGTAATGCAATCAGCGTATGCAGCACATCATGCACACTTCCTCAAGCACCGACGCTGGCAGCATCCGCCGCATCTCGACCGCCCGCGCGCGCCGCTCCTCGAGCGGCGCATCGTCAAGATAGGCATACGGATTGGCATTCAAAATCTCATGGGAAAACTGCGACGGCACCGGAGTGTCAACCGCCAGGACACGGATCTGCCCCGAAGCCATCCCGCGCAGCAACGACTTCAATCCCTCAACGTCCATCGCCTCGGTGAGAACGTCCTTCATAACTTCATTGACGAGCGGATGGTCAGGAATCCGAATGTCACCCACGATATTTTCCTGGCAAGCGGCGGCTTCGGGAAAAACCGACGCCAGCAAATCGTCCGAGCGCATGCGCTGGATCTGGGCTGGAACTTTTTTCCCTCCCTGAAAACGCAGCAGGGCGAGCGCACGATTCGCGTCCCAGCGCCAGCGCGTGCCGAAGACGGGCGAGTCCAGCGCCGCTTGCTCCAGGATGGGCTGCACGGTTTCAGCCTGCAGGAAATGAAAGACGTCGCCCAGCGGGAAGCTATGCTGTTCCGCCAGCGCGATGTTGAGACCGTTGTCGGTAGCGGCAGCCTGCAACTCAAAGTTGAAGCCGCGGCAAAAGCGCTTGCGCAGAGCCAGGCCCCAGGCCTTGTTGATGCGTCCACCGAATGGTGCGTGGATCACCAGTTGCATCCCGCCACCCTCGTCGAAGAACCTCTCGGCGATCACTGTGGTCTGCGTGGGCACAGCTCCGAGAACCGCGCGCCCTTGCACGATATATTCAATGGCCTGCTCGGCACCGGAATCGTCCAGGCCACATTCATTCTTCAGCCAGGCCACTGCGGATGCCACGTCCGGCTGCGTCGCCGAAAATCCCACCGGGGACGTATGCGGCAACATCTCGCTGATCTCTTGCCGCAACATTCCAACATGCTCGGACAATTCTTCCGTCCGCGCCGGAGCCTCCCCGCGCCAGAAGGGAACGGTTGGCGGCGCACCGTGCGCGTCCTCGACCAGCACGCGGCCGGAGTTGGTTTCCACGCGGCGGATCATCCACGAAGTGTTGCCCAGCAGCATGATGTCGCCACGGTTGCTCTCCACGGCGAAATCCTCGTCCACCGTGCCCACCATCCCGCCGTCCGGTTGCGCCACGACGGTATACAGCGAATTATCGGGAATGGCGCCACCGCTGGTGATGGCCGCCAAACGGGCGCCGCGCCGGGCGCGCAACTTGCCATTCACCCGATCACGATGCAGGTACGCCCCGTAGCGCCCGCGGCGCGCGGTAATGCCTTCCGCCAGCATGTCGAGAATCGAATCAAAGGTCTCCCGCGTCAGATTGCGGTACGGGTATGCGCGCTTTACGAGGGCGAACAGCTCGTTCTCGTCCCAGCCTTCAGCCTGTGGATCGGAGTGTGGCGCGGACCTGCCCTGAGCGAGAGTCGAAGGGGCCCCCGCCCGCGAGTCTGCGAGTGCGACCGTTCCATCTGGTCCGCGATTTGCTGCATTCACCGCGAAGATGCTGCTCGATCCCTCGGCACCTAAAGCACGCTCGTCAAAACCCCGCGGGCGGGGCGCCCGCGCCACATGGGCATCGTCTTGCGAAGCGCAGGTCGCTACGATCTGCTGCGCCAGCACATCGAGCGGGGCGTCAGGAATCATCAGCCGGTCGAGATCGCCATGCCGGATGGCTCTCACCAGCGCGGCGCACTCCAGCAAATCATCCCGCGTCGCTGCAACGCCACTGCAATGGCCCGCGGTGAACTAATCTGCACGGCAAGGTCCACGGTGCCTACATCAATCCCAAGCTCGAGCGAGGCGGTAGCCACGAGCACTCGCACCTGACCCTCTTTCAGTTTCTTTTCGGCGGCTAAACGCAGCTTGCGCGACAAGCTGCCGTGGTGCGCGGCCACATTCTCCTCACCCATGCGCTCGCCGAGGTGATGACACAGGCGCTCAGCCAGCCGCCGTGTGTTCACAAAAACGAGCGTCGACCGGTGTTGCTCCACCAGCGTCACCAGCCGGTCGTAGATCGCGTCCCACATCTCGTTCGAGGCCACTGGCCCCAACGGCATCGGCGGCACTTCGATCGCAAGGTCAAGCTCCCGCTTGTGGCCGATGTTGACGATGACAGGATCAGGCCGCCCGCTCCCAGTCAGAAAATGCGCGACATCCTCGATCGGTTTCTGGGTGGCTGAAAGGCCAATGCGGACGGGCATCTTGTAAGTAAGAGCCTCCAGCCGTTCCAGCGACAACGTCAGGTGCGCCCCGCGCTTGTCGTCAGCCACAGCATGAATCTCGTCGACGATCACGGTCTCCACATCGCGCAGAATCGCGCGACTCCTGCCGGCCGTCAGCAGAATGTAAAGCGACTCCGGGGTCGTGACCAGGATGTGGGGAGGCCGCTTCAGCATGGCCCGCCGCTCGTGAGCAAGCGTGTCGCCCGTGCGCACGGCCGTGCGAATCTCGGGCATGAGAAGTCCGCGCTCGCCCGCCATGGCGAGGATCTCCCCCAGCGGCACTTCAAGGTTTTTTTGGATGTCGTTGCCCAGCGCCTTGAGTGGCGAGACGTAGAGAACTTCAGTCCGGTCGGCCAGATCGCCCGCCAGCGCCTTCCGCACCAGCCGGTCAATACAAGCCAGAAACGCGGCGAGCGTCTTGCCAGATCCGGTGGGCGCGGAAATCAGCGTGGTGCGCCCGGCCAGAATGTGCGGCCAACCCAACTCCTGTGGCTCCGTCGGAGTGCCAAACTTCTGGACAAACCAATCCCGCACCAGAGGGTGAGCCCAGGCGAGGGATGAGGCCGGAAGGGACATTCTTATATTTTAGCCAAGAGGATGAAGTTTCGCAAAGCATTCGCCTGCGGCACGACGCCCTCCGCAAACGCCAGCGGCTGCCTTTCTTGTTCCTCGCCCACGTATTCGCGATCATCCACCCACTAAGTACCGTATAAGCCACAATTGCGCCCCGGACTCTGCATTCCTGCAAGCCATTGGTTCTAAAACCGTTATCGGATACAGGAGAGAAGGGGAAAAGAAAACCAAAAAAATGCTTGCGTTTAATCTAGTGTTGTAGTTAAGTATATCACTAGATCGCTGCCGCGCGGATTGTGAAGTTGGTGTAGCAAGCGAAACCGGGTGCGCCAAAGACATTTCCGCAACCGCAACGAAAAAGAGAATTAAGGAGACACTGAAATGAAATCACGCATCGCACTTTCCGTTCTATTCGTTCTGATCGCCGCCAGCGCGTTCGCATCGGACGCCGCCGCGACCCAGTCTGACGCGCAAAAATCCTTCGACAAACTGAAAACTCTGGCAGGTTCCTGGCAAGGCCCTGTGACAGCCACGCCGCCCCAACCCGACTGGGGTGACAAGCCCGTGCAGGTCGAGCTGCGGGTGACTTCCAGGGGAAACGCGCTCGTGCATGAGATGAAGGAAGCGGGCTCGGCGGACGACCCGACTAAGTACGACCATCCGGTGACCATGTTCTATTTGGACGGGGAACGCTTGCTTCTGACGCATTACTGCGACGCCGGCAATCGGCCGCGCATGGCCGCCAAGACATCGCCGGACGGGAAAACGGTGGAATTCGATTTTCTCGACGTCGCCGGTGGCACGGAGTACGGACACATGCATCATGCCGTGTTCACCATCATTGACGCGAATCATCACACCGAGGATTGGATTTACATGGAGCCCGGGGACAAACCGGTCCACGCGCACATGGACCTGAAGCGGGCACAGTGACAGAGGCGTATCTCCGGTGAGGCCATTCAGATGGCATTTGAGTACGCCTCCGAATGGCCCTCACCCCAGGCAAAAAATAAATGAACTTCTTAGAAGAATGAAACATGGTCTCAACAAGGAGAATTTCGATGAAAAGTCCAACGTTGCTTGTCGCAAGTCTCTGCGTGGCGTTCGGACTGGGCGTCGTTCCTGCCCATGCCCAACGGGGTGGAGTCCAAGCCAAGGTCCCATTCAACTTTGCCGTCTCGGGGAAGGTCTTCCCCGCCGGCGAGTACACGATGATCGCCGCCTCGCACCAGGTCAGGATCGAAGACGCCCACGGCAAAATCGTCGCCATGGTGTTGGCCAACAACATCTCAGGCCGTTCAGCGGGTGCGAACGGTCGGATCACCTTCCACTGCTACAGCGACCGCTAGAGGAAAGGGGAAAATACTTCGCAGTTCTTGGTGAGAAACCAAGGCAGTAGCCTGCCCTGAGCTGGAAGAAGGGCGTCATCGTGACAGAGCTTTTGCCCGACGAAGGATCTGGGATCACAATGATTCAAAGGCCACAGAGAGTATCTTCTGTAATGGATATCCGGAAAACCTAATGGACCGTGAGTGGAATGACAGTCAGCCGATTTACCGCCAGCTTCGCGACCGAGTGGTCGCGATGATCCTCGACGGCCTGCTCAAGGAAGGCGATCCGCTGCCCTCCGTGCGCAACGTCGCGGCCGAATATCGGGTCAATCCGCTCACGGTCCTGAAGGGCTACCAGGAGTTGGTGGACGAGGGACTGGTCGAGACGCGGCGCGGCCGCGGCATGTTCATCAATGCCGGCGCGCGCAGCCTGTTGCTGCGGGGCGAGCGGCAGAAGTTCCTGGGCGAAGAGTGGCCGAGGATCCAGGCCACAATCCAGCGGCTTGGCCTGAAGGCGGAAGAGCTCCTGAATGGCTCGCGGCTGCCGTCGAAGGCCGCGCCGTCGAAGCCCGCGAAGCCGGATCTCCCGGAGGAGGAGCGATGAAGCCATGGCATGTATAGCCGATGTCGCCGTGCTGCCGCGCTGGATGCGGGTTTCGCAGGCGCTTGACTACGTGGCCGGAGTGCATCCGCGATTTGATCGTGCGAAGGCGGAAGGATTTCTTGCGAAGACCGACATCCGGCACGCGAGCAAGGTCAGGCATTTGTCGAAGGGCATGGTGGCCCAGCTGCACCTCGCCGTGGTCATGGCCATTGACGCGAAATTGCTGGTGCTGGACGAGCCGACGCTTGGCCTTGACCTCCTGTACCGCAAGCAGTTCTACGATTCACTACTGAACGACTACTTCGATCGCAGCCGCACTATCGTAGTGACCACCCATCAGGTGGAAGACGTGCAGAACGTCCTCACCGATCTCATGTTCATCAACCGCGGCCGCATCGTGCTCAATTGCAGCATGGACGATTTCGAGTTGCGCTATCTGGAGGTGACGGTGCGTCCCGAACAACTCGCGGCAGCACGGGCGCTCAAGCCGATTCACGAGCGCCAGGTGCTCGGCCGCAGCATCCTGCTTTTCGATCATGTCGATCGTCAGCAACTCGCCGTGCTTGGCGACGTGCGTACGCCCAGCATCGCCGGCTTGTTCGTCGCCATGTTGGGAGATAAGCCGGGAAATCAGGCCAACGAGGCACGGGCCAATTATGAAGGAGTGGCTAAATGAATACTCAATCGAACGCCATGCCGGAGTCTTCCCTTAAAGAAGACTCGCAGGGAATTGCGCCCGCGGCCATGTCGTCGACTCGGCCGATGTACTGGTCGGTGCGACGCGAATTGTGGGAGAACCGTTCCATCTATATCGCGCCGCTGGCCGTTGCCGCCGTCTACATGCTCGGCTTCTTGATTAGCCTGATTTGGATGCCGCACAGCATGCGTGAACTTTGGATGCCGCGCAGCATGCGTGAACTAGCGACGCTCGACCCGAGAGATCAGCGCATCGAGCTCGCCATGCCGTACAGCCACGCTGCGATGCTGCTGATGCTGATCGCGTTCCTTGTCGGGATCTTCTACTCGCTCGACGCGCTGCACGGCGAACGCCGCGATCGCAGCATCCTGTTCTGGAAGTCGGTGCCGGTTTCCGATCTTACGACAGTGCTCTCGAAGGCGAGCATTCCTCTTGTGGTTCTGCCGCTGCTCGTCTTTGCGATCACCGTTACCCTGCAACTCGTCATGCGGCTGCTGAGCCTGGCGGTGAGCGGTGCCGGGGCCGCGACGCTGTGGGCCCGGTTGCCGTTGTTCGAGATGGAATTGGTGACGCTCTACGCTACGACCGTGCTTGCTCTCTGGCATGCGCCCATCTACTGCTGGTTTCTGTTGGTGTCAGGCTGGGCGCGGCGCGCGACATTTTTATGGGCCGTGTTACCGCCGTTGGCAATTGCCGCCGTCGAGAACATTGCGTTTCACACTTCGTATGTGGGCTCCCTGCTGCAAGACCGAATGTTTGGATTCGCTGCGGGCGCCTTCGACCTCAAGGATAAGAGTGGCGTCCCGGTAGATCCGCATTTTATTCCGTTGGCACAACTCGCTCCGTGGAGGTTTCTGAGCAGTCCGGGTCTGTGGGTCGGGCTGATAGTCGCCGCAATATTTCTCGCCGCTGCGGTGCGGATGCGCCGCTATCGCGAACCAATCTGATTCGCATGCACGGATTCAATCATGCGCAGCGCAGCGGAACGGGAATTGGCTAATGAAAGTAAGGAGAAAGGAATATGAACACAGCTGAAATGAAGGAACGGATTGGAGAAGCGTCACCGCGTTTCAA
>WNFC01002245.1_pt1 | contig 35403 bp, 39 predicted proteins | sample 5400541 | NCBI WGS metagenome assembly WNFC01 (sample SAMN13153342, study PRJNA577476) | soil metagenome | isolation source: 120 cm saprolite under Douglas fir tree site 2 hole 2 replicate 1 | place: USA:California | collected 2015-04-18
TGGCAAGCAACACGGTCTGCGACGCGATCCAGACCTTTGGCACGCTTCCTGACTGGTCGAACTGGCTGCACAATCTCCGGCTCGATCCGTCGGCAGGTGTCCTGCAAATAGTCACGACCACCGGCCTCCTCCTCGGCTACGACGTGCTCGGGATCGCGTACCTGATCCGCTACACGATCCTCATCATCCTCGCGATCACCGCGCCGCTTGCCGGCCTCCTGTTCACGCTCCCTGAAACCCACCACGTTGCCAAGCAGTGGAGCTCAATGTTCCTGACCAACCTTCTGATGCAGCCGATGCAGCTGTTCGTCCTCGCGATCGGCTTCGCGCTCGAGAGGGACGGATATACACCCGTTCACCACCTCTTTGCGCTGGCGGCGCTGCTGGTGGTGTTCAAGGTGCCGGGTGCGATGGGCGGCGCCGAAAAAGTGGCGCACAAGCTGGAGTCGGCGTTCAAGATGGGCTTCAAAGCCGTCGAGCACGCCGTCGCCCACGTGTGATGGGATGGCTCCGGATCGCAGCGATCGGCGTCGCCGCTCTGCTCGTGTGGACGCTCGCTGCCGGAAGAGTTGCCGGCGAGCAGCGGCTGCCGCTCGCGTCTATCGTTCCGGGCGCAGTCGAGACGCTTCCCTTCGGCTGCACGTCTTTCACCCTGGAGCCGTTCGATCCCCAGTGCCCGGGGTTCCACATCCACACCGGCGTCGACCTGGCGGCGCCGGAGGGCACCCCGGTGCATGCGGCCTCGGGTGGAATCGCGCACTTAGGGTTTGATCCAGGCGGTGCAGGCGTATATGTCGCCGTCGCGGTCGACCAAAACGTGCGCGTGCTCTACTGCCACCTCTCCAGCGTGCAGGTGGTCGCGGGCGAGTCGGTCACGCCCGGCCAGGTGATCGGCGAGGTTGGCGCGACCGGTCTCGCGACCGGCGCCCACTTGCATTTCGAGGTTCAGGTGAATGGTTGGGCAATCGATCCAGTCAACTGGCTGGCTTAACAGGCGCAGTTGGCGGCTAAGCGGCGCGGGCCTACGCTCACTGCGAAATTCAACGGAGGTTTCGAAATGATCAACAAAGTGATACTCGTCGGCAACCTGACGGCGGACCCAGAGGTTCGCGCGACGCCCAAGGGCGTGTATGTCGCCAACCTGCGCCTGGCGACGAACACGTACATAGGCAAGGACGAATCGGGCACCGTCAAGCAAGCGACAGAGTTCCACCGTCTGGTGCTGTTCGGCCGGCAGGCGGAGGTGGCAGGTGAATTCCTCCGCAAGGGCCGCCAGCTTTACGTGGAGGGGCGGCTCCAAACGAGCTCGTGGGACGACGCCACCTCGGGTGTGAAGAAGTACCGCACCGAGGTGATCGTCGAAACCATGCAGATGCTGGGCTCCAAGCCCCAGGAGGTGGTAGCCGCCTAGGCGCTTACGGCGAGAGACAGCACAAGCAGTGCCTGGCCGGCCTGGTACATGACGATGTTCACGGGCTGGCCCCACCGCACCGGCTTGACGAAGCGATACCACGCGAAGATCACGTCCGAGAAGAAGAACAGCAGGCCGCCCGCGGCGGCGACGAGATTGCCGCTGGCGGTGGCGCTCACGGTCATGAGCGAAATGACGATCGCATAGGCGAAGACGGGGTTTTGCAGGCTGGCCCGGCCGGAGGCGCGGAGCGCGCCCAGCACCCGGCGCAGGAATAGGCCGGCTGAAATCGCGACGATGACGGCGCCGATGATCACCCCGGTGGCGCTGAAACCGGCGAGTCGAAAGCCGATCGCGTAAGCGAGGTGGCCGGCCAGAAAGGCACCGATGCCGGGCAGGAGAAAGTCGTCGGGCAGCATCAGGAACAAGTCGCCCACCAGACCGAGCACCAGGGCGACCACGAACAATGCTCGCTCGCCCTGGCTGGTCGTGTGGATGAGGAGCGCCGCAGCGATCAAGAAGACCATGACCGCGGGCTTGGTCGCATACTCGAGCCGCTTGTCGTGGCGCAGGATCGCCGTCAGGTCGCCAGCGGAAGCCGCGGCTGCCAGTACGAAGGCTGCCAATGCCGGCCCGTTCATGGCCTGAGTATCATCGGCGGCTTGCGTCGCGAGGTATCGAGGCGTAATGATGTAATCGATGCCTGAGGACATCGGCGTCTGGTTTGCGAGCCGGCTGCCGACTACGTGGTTTGTCGGCCCGGCCGAGGTCACCTCAGACGGCGAGGAGATCCTGGTGCTGGGGGTCCTACCTGATGTGGAGCTCGCGGCCGGCACCGCCCCGGAGGCGCGCGAGGCGGCGCGCCTGGCCAGGATCGACCGCTTTCGCGAGGAGACTCGCGACGAGCGGGTGAAGATCGCCCGGGAGGCCGAGCGCCGCTTCCGGCGCAAGGTCGCGTGGGGTGCCAGCTGCGGCGACGAGACGCGGATCTTCACCACCATGAGCCTCCCCGTGATGACGCGCCTGAGGATGCCGGAGCGGGCGGTCCTCGACACCCTGGTGGCGGCGGGAGTGGCCCGGAGCCGGAGCGACGCCCTTGCGTGGTGTGTCCGGCTCGTCGGGATGCACCAGTCGGACTGGATCAAGGGGCTGCGGGAGGCCCTGGTCAAGGTCGAAGAGGTGCGCGGCAAAGGCCCCTTGAACTAGGGACGGCTCCAAACCCCCGCGCAATTTCCGCACCGAACCCCCGTCGGGACGGTTGATACTGTGCGCGACTTGGGAGCCAAGAACGGCCATCAGCACGTGGTGATCATCGGCGCCGGCCCGGCCGGCCTCACGGCCGCATACGAGCTGCTGAAGCACGACATCCCGACCACCGTCCTCGAGAAGGACTCGAAGTACGTGGGCGGGCTCGCCCGCACGGTCGAGCACAAGGGTTATCGATTCGACATCGGCGGCCATAGGTTCTTTTCCAAGAACCAGGAGGTCGAGGACCTGTGGACCGAGATCCTGGGCTCGGAAATGCTCACCCGCAACCGCCTGTCGCGGATCTACTACCGCGGCCGCTACTTCGCGTATCCGATCAAGGCGGCCAACGCGCTCTGGAACCTGGGGCCGATCGAGGCTGTCCGATGCATGGCCAGCTACGCCTACGCGCGCATGAGGCCGATCCGCAATCCGCGGAGCCTCGAGGATTGGGTGCGGAACCAGTTCGGGTGGCGCTTATTCAGCATCTTCTTCAAGACCTACACCGAGAAGGTGTGGGGAATCAGCACCAAGGAGCTCTCCGCGGACTGGGCGGCGCAACGCATCAAGAGCCTTGACCTGTGGCTCGTCGTGAAGAGTGCGCTGATGCCGCGACATTCCCCGAGCAATCGAAGCGATGTGGTGACCACCCTGATCGACAGGTTCAGATATCCCCGGTTCGGTCCCGGCCAGATGTGGGAGCGGGTGGCGGAGATCCACCGCCAGAAGGGTCGGCCGGTTCTGCACGGGCGCACGGTCGATCGCATCGAGCACGAAGGGGGGCGGGTGCGATCGGTGACGACGAGAACGGCATCGGGAGCGATCGAGGAGCACAAAGGCAGCGACTTCATCTCGAGCATGCCGATCCGTGAGCTGGTCTCGCGCCTGGATCCAGCGCCGCCTGACAGCGTGCGCCGCGCCGCCGACAGCCTCTCGTATCGCGACTTCATCAGCGTCGCGGTCATGGTCGATCGGGCCGACGTGTTCCCGGACAACTGGATCTACATCCACGATCCGACCGTCAAGGTTGGGCGCATCCAGAACTTCAAGAACTGGAGCCCCGACATGGTCCCCGACCAGAGCAAGACCTGCCTCGGGCTCGAGTATTTCTGCTTCGAGGGCGACGGGCTGTGGACCGCCACCGACGAAGCGCTAGTCGAGCGCGCGCGCAAGGAGCTGGCCCAACTGGGAATCTGCAAACCGGAGGAGGTCTTCGACGGCGTCGTGGTCAGGCAGGCCAAGGCTTATCCCGTCTACGACGACGTTTATCAGGCCAGGGTCGATGTCATCCGCGAATACATCCGCGAGCACCTGACGAACCTGCACCTGGCCGGGCGCAACGGCATGCACAAGTACAACAACCAGGACCACTCGATGATGACCGCACTCCTGGTGGCGAGGAACATCGCGACCCGCGGCGGTTTCGATCCGTGGAAGGTCAATGCCGACGCGGTGTACCACGAAGAAGTGCGCGTGGGCGAGAAAGACCTGTCAGGACGCCAGGTGCCCGAACGCCTGGCCGGGGCTTCGCTCTAGACCGTTTTCTCGCGCGCGAAGTTGGCCGCGATCAGGCTGGCCACCGCCAGGACCGCGAACAGGATCGCGTGGGTGGTGTGATGGGCTGCATGGGAGTCAGAGACCGCGATCTGCAGCACGCCTTCGTAGTACAGCCCCGCGATGACGACGAACGCGACGGCCAGAATCACCAGAACCACGGCGAGCCTGTCCCTCACACTCGAAACGTTAACAAAACCAGGCTGACCGCCCCTGCGGCTATGCAGTACCAGCCGTACGGATCCAGCCGTCCAGACCGAAAGTACCGCAGAAGAAATCGCGCGCTCGCATAAGCCGCGGTGCCGGACAGGATCGCAGCCGCGACGTACTCGCCGATCGGCACGCCGGTCGCGAAGAGTTGAGGCACTTCGACGAGGCCCGCCGCCAGGATCACCGGGGTCGCGAGAAGAAAAGAAAACCGCGCCGCCTCCTGGTGTCGCAGTCCTGCCACCAATCCCCCGCCGATGGTCACTCCCGACCTTGAGATTCCGGGCAGAAACGCAAGCGCCTGGCAGGCGCCAATCACGGCTGCGGCGCGAAAGCTGATTCGCTCGGCAGCTGCGAAGCCCTCTTCTTGCTCGGCACGGCTCCTCGAGGCAAGCGAGGCGCCGCGTTCGGCGCGTCGCCTGAGCAGCTCAAACCCGAGCAGCAGGAAACCGTTGACGATCAGGAAACCGGCGGCGACGTACGGGCTGGCGAAAAGTGATTTGATCCGGCTTTCTAAAAAGACACCAAGGATGCCGGCCGGGATCGTGCCGGTCAGGAGGAGCATCGCCAGGCGCTCCGGCTCCGTGGTGATTCGCCCGCGCACGGCAGCGGTGAAGAAGCCGCGGATGATCGCGATCCATTGCTGCCTGTAGAGCACCAGCAATGCGCCCGCCGTCCCCAGGTGAAGCAGCACCAGGAACGGCACGAACGTGGGATCCGATTGCTTGAACCGCCAGTGCAGCAGGCTTGGGATGATCACCGAGTGCCCGAGTGACGAAACGGGGAACAGCTCCGTGGCGCCCTGGAGCAGGCCCATGAACAGCGCCTGCGCTAGAGACAGAGCTGGGAGCCTAGGCGAGAGATTCGGTGACCAGGTGGCCCAGATGCTAGGAGCGGCCGAGCACCGGAGCGCGCGCATTCGTTGATGCGCAAGCGAGGAGCGGAGGCCGCAACAACGCAGATGGGCCGCATGGCCGCCGAAGATCCGTCGACGCTTCCCGGCTCTGTCTCTGGGGTCACTTAGAGGGCAGCTTCTCCAGCGCGTCGGCAAGCCGCCGGCGCGATTGCTCGAAGTCCCGATGGACGGCCAGGTCTTCGGCCTGCCCGAGCATCGCGACGACTTCCTCCCATCGCTCGGGGTCCCGCTCCCCGAGTGCGGCTCCCACTTGGCCGATCGTTTGGGTCGCGAACAAAAGCCCACCGCCTGGGTTGTCGAGGATCTCGCGCGCCAGCTCCAGCTGGGCTCGAGCCCACGGGATCACCTGCTCTCCAGGATGCGTCTCCAGCCTCTTTGGGCGAAGCACTTCCATCTCGTAACTATTGTCGGGCAAGACCGGTGAGCGCCTCGCCGGCGAGGCGGTACACGGTCCAGTCGGAGTTGGGCCGCGCGCCGAGGCGCTCGTAAAACTGGATCGCGTCGCGATTCCAGTCGAGCACGGCCCACTCCAGGCGGCCGCACCCGCGCTCGACGGCGAGGCGAGCCAGATGCGCCAGCAGCATCCGGCCGATCCCGCTGCCGCGGTGCTCTGGGAGCACGAACAGGTCCTCCAGGTAGATCCCCGGCCGGCCGAGGAAGGTCGAGAAGTTGTGGAAGAACAGCGCGAAGCCCTCGGGCCGTCCATCGTCCTCCGCGAGCACGACCTCCGCATAAGGCCGATCCCCGAACAGCGCGGAGGCCAGAAGCTCCTCTGTCATCACCACCTCGTGCTCCAGCTTCTCGAAGCGCGCAAGCCCGCGAATCAGCTCGGCGATGACCGGCACGTCGGCCCTGGTGGCGGAGCGAAGTTGAATGGTCATTTCGGCCGATCGCGAAGGCGGTAAACGAAGCGCATCGCGCCGTGCGTCTCAGAGAAGCTCGCGATCTTGTTGTCGACCAGGCCGGCGGCGAGCCCGGCGGCGATGAGGTCGGTGTCGCGCAGTGGGCCCCGGCCGCCTTTCGCGCGCACGACCCAGACGGCGCCGTTCGGCTCGATCCAGCGTTTCACCTCGTTGAGCTGGCGCAGGTCCGCCGCACTATCGGCGCCCATGAAGACGAGGTCGCTCTTCGATCGCGGCTTCCCGACCACTATGTCGGTGGTGCGCTCTCGCAGCAGCTTGATAAATCCAGGATCGTCGAGGTTCACGATCGCAATCTTCGAGCCGGGCTTCACGCCCAGCTTGTCGAGCAGCGGCCGCGTTGAGGGCTGGTCAGGGCTCGGACGCTTTGTGACCATCGCTCCCGCCCCTGATCGCACCAAAGACGATCACGCCCACCAGCCACGCGGCATAGGCGCCGGCGATGGCGAGCACGATCACCGGGACCGCGCTGGCAACCCGGCTCGTCAACAGCAGACCCAGGCCGATGAAGCCCACCAACACGATCGCCCCGGCGACGATGCCGACGGCAGCTCCGGCTATATTCGCGGGCTTCAGACCTCGACCACCTGCAGGTCGGTCACTGCATCCTCGACGGTGCCGGAGTACAGGTGGTTGAACATGAATCGCGTCTTGGGATGGCGGCGCTTCAGCTCGGACGCGGATTCCCAGCTCATGTGGCTAAACACGTCTCCAGGACCGGTCGCCTCGACGATGGCGACGTCGGCGCCGTCCACGAGCGCATCCAGCGGCGCGGTGGCCTCGGTGTCGCCCGAATAGGCGAGGAGCCGGCCGTTGACGTGGATGCGATATCCGTTGGAGCCGCTGCTGCCGTGGTCGAGCCTGATGGTCTCGTACTTGTACCCGGCAGCGGTCCCCGAAGGCTGCGCCGTGTGGTAGTGCACCTTGAACTTGGGTCGCATCACCGCCTGCCAGTCAGGCCCCCAGCTCACATCCCACAGCGCCTCTAACCTCTCCTCGACGCCTTCAGGTCCGACGAAGGTCAGCGGGCGCGGGTCGACGAAAACCCTATGCAGCACGAAAGGCGGCAGGCCCAGCGTGTGATCGCCGTGAAAGTGCGTAAGGAAGACGGCGTCGATCGCGCCTGGGTCCACACCCACACGCCGCATGTGGGGCAGGAGCGGCGCGCCGCCATCCAGCAGAAGGCGGCCGTTGACCACCACCGCCCCGTTGTAGCGGTCGGTGGAAAAGGCGGCCCCCGTCCCGAGGAAGGCCAGCTTTAGGCGATGGTCACCGTCGGATTCAGGTAGACGTCCTGAATTGCGTTTAGTAACTCGACTCCCTCCTTCATCGGGCGCTGGAACGATTTGCGACCAGCGATGAGCCCGGTGCCGCCTGCCCGCTTGTTGATCACGGCGGTGCGGACGGCCTCTTTGAGGTCGCTCGCGCCGTGCGACTCGCCACCGGAGTTGATGAGGCTGACGCGACCCATGAAGCAGTTGATCACCTGGTAACGACAGAGATCGATCGGGTGGTCGGTCGCCAGCCTGTCGTACATCCCCGGCGCGGTCTTCCCAAACCCGATGACCTCGAAGCCCCGGTTGGTGTCGGCCAGCTTCTGCTTGATGACGTCGGCCTCGATCGTCACGCCGAGGTGGTTGGCCTGGCCGGTGAGGTCCGCAGCGGTCTCGTAGTTGACGCCGTCCTTTTTGAAGGCCGAGTTCCGGAGGTAGCACCACAACACCGTGGCCATGCCCAGCTCATGCGCGGCGTGGAAGGCGACCGCGATCTCCTGCAGTTGGCGGTCTGACTCCGGAGAACCGAAATAAATTGTTGCTCCCACGGCGACGGCGCCCATTTCCCATGCCTCTTTCACAGTTCCGAACAGGATTTGGTCGTACTTTGTGGGGTATGTCAGGAGCTCGTTGTGGTTGAGCTTGCAGATGAACGGGATGCGGTGCGCATAACGGCGCGCCACCGACCCGAGCACCCCGAAGGTGGAAGCCACCGCGTTGCAGTGGCCCTCGATCGCCAGCTCGATGATCTTCTCCGCGTCGAAGTAGATCGGGTTGGGGGCGAACGAGGATCCCGCGGTGTGCTCGATCCCCTGGTCGACGGGCAGGATGGACAGGTAGCCCGTGCCACCGAGGCGGCCGTGCTCGAACATCGACTGCAGGCTCCGAAGCACCCGCGTCGGCCGATCGCTGTCCTTCCAGACCCTGTCGATGAAGTCGGGGCCGGGCAGGTGCAGCTGGGACGCCGGCACCGTCTGGCACTTGTGCCCGAGGAGGTCCGCCGCGTCGGCGCCCAGGATCTCCTCCAGCTTCCCCAACGACCCCTTGGTGACTGTAGCCATCAATCCCTCTTACACATTTGGTTAGTATCCCGGTGACATGTCGCAGGTTCGCCGATTCGCCTGCGTCACTCTATAGTGCACCGACATGACCGAGCGAGCTAGCGACCTTCTGAGCGGGCTCGCGGACCGGCTCTCCGCTGACCCCCGCGACAGCGGGCAGGTGGTCGCCGAATCGGTGCGGACGCTAGAGCCCGAGCTGCTGCGGGCGCAGCAGGATGGCTCGTCGATCGATGAGCTCGTGCGCACCTCGGTCGGCTTCCTGGAAATCCTCTACCGCTCTCTTCGCGCGGACTCTCGAGTGCCCTGGCAGCAGTACTACACGCTCGCCCGCGAGACCTCGCGGAGATACGCCGAGAAAGGCATCCCGCTCGAGTCGGTGATGGAGGGCCTGGCCGTCTTCCGCCGCTCGGTGCTCGCCCGGGTCACAGAGGAGATGATGGGCAACCAGCACGCCGAAGAGGTGCTGTTGCTCGCGCAGAGCAGGCTTGGCGATGTGGTCGAGCACCTCAACTCGAGCTTCATCCGGGGGTATCTCGACTTCACCGAGGCGCGGCATCACGCCCGGCAGACCGAGCTGCACGCGCTGTACCACATCGCCAGCGCGCTCGGGCGGTCCCTCGACGTCGCGGAGATCGCCGAGGTCGGCCTCCGGGAGACGCTGAAAGTCCTGCGCCTCCAGGCCGGCGCGGTGTGGACGCGTGAAGGCGCCCGACTCATGCTGGCGAAGACCCTGGGCCTGCAGCCTGGTGAGGAGGAGGAGTTCGAATCCGGCCGATCAGGCGCACGGGTGCGGGTGGTCGAGATTGCTTCCGGGCCCGCGGAGTCGCGCGTCGACCGCATCACCGGCGAATGGAGTGCCATCCGCGCCGAGCTGCGGACGAAGGGCGTCTTGCTCGGAGCCATGACTGTCGCGACCCGCCTGCCGCGAACCTTCGAGCCCAGCGACCTGGAGTTCGTCGCCGCGGTCGCCGACCAGATCGCGGTCGCTCTGGATCGCGCTCGGCAGCACACGAAAGAGGCCCGCACCGACTACCTCACCGGGCTCGCCAACCGGCCGGAGTTCGAGCGCGCGATCGACCGCGCGGTCGCCGCCGCCCAGCGCCACAAGCGCCGTATCGCCTTCATGATGATCGACCTCGACAACCTGAAGGAGATCAACGACACGCACGGCCACCACGTCGGCGACGAGGCCATTCGTGTCCTGGCCCACGAGCTCCAGCGGGCGGTCCGCGCCACCGACACGTGCGGCCGGCTCGGCGGCGACGAGTTCGGCGTCGCCATGCCCGACGCCGATGAGCGCCATGCCAACGAGGTGGGCGCTCGCGTGCGCGCGTCGCTCGTGGAGCTCAACCGGATCTCCAAGGCGCCCGCGCCGATCGAGTTCAGCATCGGGGTCGCCGCGTGGCGGCCGGGGATGGACTGGCAGGCAATGTACGAGCTGGCGGACAAGGCTCTTTATGTGGACAAGCGACGCCGCCACGTCAATCGCAAGAAGGGCGGCCCCGGCCGGGCCCAGGGCGCGTCTGGCTAAGCAGGCCGACGGCGCCGTCCTCGGCCGGGAGTTTTTCGATCGCGACACGGTCACGGTCGCGCGGGAACTGCTGGGCAAGGTGCTCGTGCGCGAGATCGACGGCACGCGCTTGTGGGGCCGTCTTGTCGAAGTCGAGGCTTACCTCGGGCCGGACGACCTGGCCGCCCATTCACGCGGCGGGCGTCGTACGCCCAGGACCGAGGTGATGTTCGGGGCACCGGGCCACGCTTACGTCTACTTCACCTACGGCATGCACTGGATGCTGAACTTCGTCACCCGCCAGGAGGGGATGCCACAAGCGGTCCTGGTCCGCGCCCTGGAGCCAGGCCCAGGCGTCGGAAGGTGCGGCGGTCCAGGGTTGGTGGCGCGCGCGTTGAGGATCGACCGCGCCCTCAATGGCGTCGGGCTACAGCCGCCTGACCTCTATGTGATCGATGACGGCGCCCCGAAGCAGCGCATTTTCGTCACGCCGCGGATCGGCGTCCAGGGCACAGGAGTCTGGGAGAAGCGACTCCTGCGCTTCTGCGTCGACTCGCCTTATTTGTCGCGAAAGCTGAAGAAGGCGTTATGAGCGGAAACCTCGGCGGTTTCCGCTCATCGGGCCGCTCAACGGCCGCTCCCGGTTGTCTCACTTCCATGACCTGAGCCGGCCGGATTCGCGGCCCTGCTCACCTTCCCCGGGATGAGATTGTTTGAAGGCCTTCTCCAAACTGCGCCAGTGCCAGATTGCACGCTGGTTAGACGGCCTGGCAAGCCAGGCCTACTTGCCACGCGCCGAGGGGAATGGCTAGGGCCAGCGGCCGGGCGAAGGCTCTGCGCGTTTCATCTGTTCCCAGTCCGCACGCACCGGAGCGAAGATGTCCACCACCGTCGCGCCCTCTGCGCCGGCGGTGGCCTGGTGCGGAACATGGCTCGGGATCACATAACTGTCGCCGGCGTGCAGGATGCGCGTGTCGGTCCCAACTCGGAATTCGATCGACCCCTCGAGCACAAGACCAAGCTGTTCATTCTCGTGGTGGTGATCCGGAGACTTTGAGTTGGGCTCGAGGTCCACGAGCGCCATCGTGATGCGCGTGCCGTTGACCGCCCGCGCGGTGAGCCCTTCTGCAAGCAAGATCGGTTGCAGGTCGCGGAACGCTCCGAACGTTTTCACTCGACCACCCGGTCGATGATCGTTGCTGTGCCCAGCCCGCCTCCACAGCACATGGTCTCGAGACCGTAACGGAGGTCGCGCCGCTCGAGCTCGTACAGGAGGCGGTTCATGAGGATCGCGCCCGACGCTCCCAATGGATGCCCGACTGCGATGGCGCCGCCGTTGACGTTCGTCTTGTCCATGTCCGCCCCCGTTTCCTTCTGCCAGGCGAGCACGACCGAGGCGAAAGCCTCGTTGACCTCGAAGAGGTCGATGCTGCTCAGCTCGAGGCCTGCGCGCTTCAACACCGCTGCGGTGCCTGGGATCGGGCCTTCGAGCATCAGCACTGGGTCTGTGCCCACGACGGCCTGCGCACGAATGCGAGCGCGCGGCTTCAGGCCCAGTTGCTTGGCCTTCTCGAGCGACATCAAAAGGACGGCCGCGGCGCCGTCGGAGAGCTGGCTCGAGTTGCCCGCGGTGATCGAGTGCTCTGGATTGAACGCCGGCTGCAACGCGGCGGTCGCTTCGTAATTGGCGTTGGCGCGGATGCCCTCGTCCTTGGAGAAGAGCTGGGTGTGACCGTTGCCCTCGACGGGCACGTCGACGGGCATGATCTGCGAGGTGAAGTAGCCCTTCTCGGTGGCCTCCTGGGCGAGCCGGTGGCTCCGGACTCCGAACTCGTCCATCTGCCGCCGGGTGATTCCGTACTTCCGCGCCATCAGCTCGGCCGAGATTCCCTGCGGCACGAGGTCGTAGAGCTCCATCAGCTCTGGCGGAAACGGCGTTCCGGGAGAGACTGCGCTGGATCCCATCGGGACCCTGCTCATGGATTCCACGCCGCCCGCGATCGTGATGTCGCAAACGCCTGACTGGATCAGGTTGGCCGCGAAGTGGAGCGCCTGCTGGCTCGAGCCGCACTGGCGGTCGACGGTGGTCGCGGGGGTCGTGAACGGAAAGCCGGCGGCCAGCCACGCGTTGCGCCCGATGTTCAGCGATTGCTCGCCGACCTGGCTCACGCATCCGAAGACGACATCATCGACCTGCTCGGGCTTGATGCCAGCGCGCTCGATGATCTCTTTCAATACGAGCGAGCCGAGGACGACTGGGTGGATTTCCTTGAGCTTGCCGTTGCGGCGTCCGATTGGCGTTCGCACGGCCTCGACGATCACGACTTCGCGCATGTTCAACGTCTCCTTCAGGCCTTGGTGCACCCGATTCTACGACTGCTCCCCTAATGCCTCACGCGATGTGGTGTCAAGCCCCTAAACATTTGCCTGGCATGCGGATTTTCTTTTTTGTTGACGTGCCGTTAGTGCCCTGATAACTTTCGCGTCGCCCCAAGCGGCTGAGTACGGTAAACCTGAGGATACCGAACGTCGAGTAGGTGGAAGGTGCGGCGCGAGCCGTGGCTGGAAACCGAAAAACGCATAGGGTACTTCAGGGTAAACAGGAAGGTCTCTTGGGGCATCTCTTTTCCACAGGGCGTGCACAGCCCCCGCTCAATACGAAAATCCCCTCTGGCGCGCTTCCGCGCAAGCTTTGTCCACAGCGTCTGGGTCCACTTTGACGCGCTGGCGCAACAGCCGCCGCAAGCCGTCCGCCAGGCGCGCCACCGGTTGAACGTCCTCATAGTGAAGCCAGTGGTAGGCGATCGGCTCCGACCAGGGCTTGCCCTTCGCCGAATACAGCCGGCGGTGGCCGTCGAGGACGATCAGCTCGACCTGGCGGAGAAGGCTGGGGTGGCCGGCAGTGAGCTCCGTGAAGTCTTGTCGCGCCATCCAGTCGAGGAGGCTCAGGAGTCGGGGTCCGGCTTCTACCTCACAACCTCAGGGGTAGCCGTGTCGAGCTCGATCACGCTCGATTTCAGCGCGCATATGAAAGGAAGGTTGCGGTACAGCTCGCGGTAGTCGAGCCCGTAGCCGACGACATAATCGTTGGGGATCTGGAAGCCGACGTAGCGCACCGGTACCTCGACCAGGCGCCGGCCAGGGCGATCCAACAGGGTGACGATCTCGATCGAGGCCGGTCGGCGGCCTCGCATCTCGCCCAGGAGGTAGTCCAGGGTCAAGCCGGTGTTGACGATGTCCTCGATGAGCAGCACGTGCCGGTCCTCGATCGGATAGTCGATGTCGCGGGCGATGCGAACCCGTTCGCGTGGCTGGGCGCCCGCGAAGCGCTTGAGGTCGAGGTAATCGATGACGAACGGGACCTTGATCTGGCGCGCGAGGTCAGCCAGAAAGAACGTGACCCCCTTGAGGATGCCGACCACGACGAGGGAGCGCCCGCGGTAGTCGCGGGAGATCTTGGCGGCGAGCGCCCTCACGCGAGTCTCGAGCTCAACCGGCGAGATGAGGATGTTGCCGATGTCCTGCTTGCGCAGGTTCTGGACCTCGAGAGCTCCGTAGCCGGCCTTGGCGAGCAGCTGCTGGTAGTCCTTGCGGTAAAGCAGGCGGACGTTGACGTCCGGATAGATCTCGCGCAGCATCCGCAGTTTGCGGTTCTTCGGGGTCACGAGCGACTGCTTCATAGTCGTCAGCTCGACGTAGAGGTCTTGCTCGGGCAGGTAGAAGTCCGGTGTGAACATCTCCGACACGCGCGTGCCGTCCCACGCGATCGGGAACGACACCGGCTCGTAGACCCATCGGATGCGGTAGTAATCGAGGAAGCGGGCGAACTCCTGCTCGGATGGGTGCGCGAATCCGATGCGCGAATGCGCCGGGCCCGATCGCCGAACGAGGCGCGATCGCTGCCTGACGGGGCGGCGCCATTTTTCTGGGACGGGAAGGTGGACAGACGACGCCAAGGAAACGCCGAGATTGTACGCTCAAGGTGAGAGGTGCCACCGGAGATACCGACCGGATCTTTGGGCCCCATGCGGCCCGATCCGTGCGTTGGGGGGCCCGTCCCTTCGTCGTCACGCATCTACAGATGCGCTCCTCCTCGGGCCACCCCCGCCTTCGTCTCGGGACCACCTGGATGCCCAAATCTCTCGGCCGGCCCTCCTGCGGCACCTCTACCAGGGCCATGAGCACACCGGCGCAGAGGATGGTCGCCGAGCAGCTGCTGCCCAACGGCGTCAGCGATCCGCGCGTCATCGAAGTGATGTCAGAGATTCCGCGCGAGGAGTTTCTCTCCAGCCGAGTGCGCCGCCACGCCTACGAGAACCGTGCCCTCGCCATCGACTGCGGCCAGACGATCTCCCAGCCGCTCGTCGTGGCGCTCATGACCCAGGCGCTCGCACCGAAACCGGAGGACCGTGCGCTCGAGGTCGGCACAGGATCGGGCTATCAGGCCGCGGTTCTGAGCCGTCTCGTGCTGCAGGTGATCACTCTCGAGCTCGAGCCATCGCTTGCGGAGCACGCGTCTGAGACGCTCTCGCGGCTGGGCTACGCCAACGTCGAGGTGGCCGTCGCCGACGGCACGTTCGGCTGGCCCGCCTACGCGCCTTACGACATCATCCTCGTCGCGGCCGCCTCACCTGATGTGCCGCCGGCGCTGGTCGAGCAGCTCGCTCCCGACGGGCGACTGGTGATCCCGCTCGGTAGATCTTCTGACGAGCACCAGGACCTGCGCGTATATCAGCGCCGCGGTGAGGTCATGACGTGGCGCCTGTGCGGGAGCGGTGCCCGTGATCTGCTGCAGCTGCTGGAGCAGGTCGCCCACAATCTTCATCTCGCTGGCGAAGCCGGCAAAGTCGCCGTTCTTCAAGTCGGTGTAAGCGGCCGCGTAATGCGCGTTGGCCTGCGTGACCAGGTCCGCGATCTTGGCGATTTGAGCCGGCGTCAGGGTGGTGGTCGGCGTTGTCGGCGGCGGCGCCGTCGAGGTTCCCACCAGCTGGTCAATGGCCTGCTGGAGCGTATCGGTATAAACGACCTGGGTTTGGTCGGCCAGGATCACCTTCTTGAGCTCCGGGATGCTCGACCCTGATGTGGCCTTGAGGTAGATCGGCTCGAAGTACAGGAAAGAGTTGCCGATCGGCACCACGAGCAGGTTGCCCTGCTGAACGTTCGATCCATTGCTGTGGAACAGCGTGAAGTCGCGGGAGATGACGGGGTCTTGGTTGATGAGGTTGGCCACCTGCTGCGGGCCGAATATGACCTTGTCTTTGGGCAGGACGTAGGACACGTACTGCCCGTACTGAGCGCCGTCATTGCGAACGGCCATCCACGACACGAGGTTGTTCTTGCCGTGCGGAGTGAACGGCATGATGAGCAGGAACTCGGGGTTGGCCTCACCGGGTAGGCGGAAGAGCACGTAGTACGGAGACACGGGCGTGGGCAGGGCGCCAGGCGATGCCTGCGCCGTCGGGATGTCCCAGACGTCCTCGCGAGCGAAGAACACCTTCGGGTCGGTGATGTGATACGTGGCGTAGATGCCGACCTGGGCGTTGAACAGGTCGACGGGCACGCGGATGTGAGCCCGCAGCGCCGCAGGCATCGCGTCCATCGAGGTGAACAGGGTTGGGAACGTGGCTTCGTACGCGCTGATGATCGGGTCCTTGGGATCGACCACGTAGAAGACCGCGGTGCCTTCGTAGGCGTCGATCACGACCTTGACCGAGTTCCGGATGTAGTTGATCCTCCCGCTTCCGAACGGCACCGTTTGCGAATACGGGTAAGTGGCTCCGGTCGTATAGGCGTCCACGATCCAGTAAATGCGCCCATCGACGTCTACCACATACGGCGAGGAGTCGAAGCTGAGGAACGGCGCGAGCTCCCCGACGCGATCGATGATTTGCCGCCGGTAGAGCATCAGCGTCTTGTCGGTGATCTGACCGGAGACCAGCAGGTTGAAGTCGCCCAGCTTGAGCGACCAGAGGGCGCGGTTCACCGCTGTCATCGGCACCCCATGCGTGCCCGTGTATGAGGTGTAGACGTCGGGCGAGGACGGATAGTCGAACTCACGATTGGTGTTGGGCGCCAGCGCGTACCCGGTCGTCACCTCCCCGAAGTAGATAGCCGGCTGGGTGATCGGAAGCTGGCCGTTCGGCGGGATGTCGCCGACCACGTAAACGGGCAGTCCCTGGCTGTCGACCGCGTTCACCGGGCTGGCGGCGACCCCATATCCGTGCGTGTACTGCAGGTGCTGGTTGACCCAGTTCTTGGCCGCGTCCGGCAGCTTGTTGAAGTCGAACTCCCGCGCGCTGATCTCCAACGACGTGGGCTGCTTGTTGATGGTGTAGCGATCGATGCCGATGTCGTAAAAGGTGTAGTACGTGCGGATGGTCTGCTGCTGCTCGTAGGTGTCTTTCAGCGGCGGAAAATCCCAGAGCCGTAGGTTGTTGATCGTGACCTGGTCGTTCTGGACGTCGGCCAGCGTCAGCGGCTGATCGCCTGTGAAGTTGCTCACGGTCACATTCGACAGCCCGTACGCCGCGCGGGTGCCCGCGATCTCACGGTTGATGTATGGCAGCTCGTACGTCTGCGCGTTCGGAGTCGTGAAGGCGGTCTGGACGACCGCGGGATAGATCTGGCCGATCAGCAGGAGCGCGACCCAGACCAGGGCCGCCGTCACTGGGAGCCAGAGCCGTCGCAGCCAGACGTTGACGACGAGCGCGCCTGCGAGAACGACGGACGCTCCGGAGAGAAATGTCACGATCGGCAACCTCGCGTTGACGTCCGTGTAAGCCGCGCCCCAGACGACGTCGCTGTTGTGCGCATAGAGGAGGTCGTAACGGCCGAGCCACATCCACGCCGCCAGCACGAGGGCGAAGGCCGCCATCAGCGCCGACAGGTGCGCGATCGCCGGCGGGGCCAGGTTGAGATCGAAGGATTCGCCGCGCCACGCATAGACGAAGCCGACGAGCAGCGGGGTCAGGAATCCCAGCCCGAGCGCCCAGTTGACGACCGAGTGCAGGAAAGGCAGCGTGAGCAAGTAGAAGGAGATGTCCTGCCCGAGCACCGGGTCGGTGATGCCGGTAGGCCTGGCGTGTTGGAACATGGCCAGGTTCTGCCACTGGGTACCCGCTCCGCCGGACAGGACCAACGCCACCAGGGCTGCTCCACCGAGGGCCGCCCCCGCGGTGGCCCCGCGAATGCTGGAGCGCTGGATCCCGACAGCGCGAAGGCTCGGGCCCGCGCGCACGCGCAGCGCGATGATCACGTTGACGACCAAGTAGATGAAAGCGATCGCGAACCCGCCGATGAGGAGGGCGACTTGCAAGGAAAAGCGAGTCGTGAAAACATCTTTGAAGCCGAGCGAGTCGTACCACTGCAGCTCCGTGAAGAACCACACGATCGGGCTCGCGATGAAAAAGATCACGAGCGCGAGGCCGAAAAGCCCCAGGCCGACCCAGAAGCGCCGCGGCGGGCGCGGGATCCGGATCTCACGCGCCTCGAACGGACCGCCGCGCTCGAAGGGATCAAACGGCCGGTACCGGCGGGTCATTTACTCCGAAGCTTAGAGCGTCCCCAAAGCGCGGTCATCGGCGCTGAAATCCGTGTTCGCCTCGAGTGGCGGGTGGTCGAGGTGCCAGCGCACGGTGGCGGACAGTGTCTCCACCGGGTCGGACGTGGTCCAGCCGAGCATCGCGCGGGCGCGTTGCGCGGTCGCGGCGACATGCTGCGACATCGTGCCCGTCTGTTTGAGGTCCTCGGGCAGCATCTCATCGGAGACCCTCACCAGCTCGGCGCTGGAACCGGCCGCCTCGAGGATCATGCGAGACCACATCGCCATCGAGTAAGTGCGGTCTTCGCAGAGGTTGAGCGCCATGCCCGCGGTCGAATCGGATTCCAATGCCAGCCGGGCGCCGCGTGTGATATCGCCGATGTAGCCGCGGCACGCAAGCCACGCGCCGGCTCCGAAGGGTATGCGCGCGCGACCGGCGCGCACGCGGCGGAGGATGAACTCCTCGCGCAGCTGATAGTCCCTCGGTCCGTAGACCATCGGCAGGCGCAGCGAGGTGGCATCGCGTGGCAGGTAAACGTCTTCGACGTCGAGCTTGTCGTAGTCGTATCGGTCCGGACTCTTGTCGCGGTAGGGATACCGCTCTGAACGCACCGGTGAGTCCTCGTCGAGCGGCACCGGGTCGGTCTCCTGCCCTTCGATGGCAGCGCCGAACGCCCGATACACGTCCATGCTCGAGATCACGACCAGCCGGATGCCGGCCGGCAGCGCAGCCAGCGCGGTCTCGGCGTCGGCGCGGGTCAGCGCCCTGCAGTCGATCGCAGCGTGCGGCCCGAATGCGGCCAGCTCGGAGCGACGGGCAGGCAGCTCCGAGCGATCGCAGTGCAGATGGGAAACAGGCGGCATGTCATCCGGTTCGAGGTTGCCGCGATGAACTACCAGCACATCGTGGCCGGCGGCAGCGAGCTCTTCGACGATTGCCCGACCGATGAATCGCGTTCCGCCTAAAACGACAAGTCTCACGCCACGGGTTTGGCCACGGCCGGGTTCTTCTCCACGATCAGGTCGACGAGACCCCATTCCTTCGCCTGCTCCGGCGTCATGAAGAAATCGCGCTCCATCGCGCGCTCGACGTCCTCCAGCTCCCGATGGCAGTGCTTGGCGTATATGCGTGCCACCTGCTCACGCTGGCGAAGAAGCTCTTGGGCATGGATCTGGATGTCGGTCGCCTGGCCTTGAATGCCCTGAATGAACGGTTGGTGGACGAGAATCTGCGCATGCGGAAGCGACATCCGCATGCCAGGGTCGCCGCCGGCGAGCAGGATCGATCCCCCGCTCGCGGCCATCCCGGTGCAGAGCGTGGCCACCTTGGGCCCCACGTACTGCATGGCGTCGTAGATCGAAAGCGCGGCGGTCAACGAGCCGCCGGGGCTGTTGATGTACAGCTGGATGTCGCGATCCGGGGTTTCGTTCTCGAGAAACAGCAGCTGCGCCGTGACCGTGGTCGCCATGTCGTCGTCGATCACGCCGCGGACGAAGACGACGCCGTCTTTGAGCAGCCGCGAGTAGATGTCGTAGGCGCGTTCGCCGCGCCCGTCGTTGGTGATCACAGTCGGGATCAGGTGCATTCGATTACCTCCTGGGTTCAAAACCAATTCGCGGCCGCGCTTTTGGGGGCGGGTTGGCCATCGCGAGATACGCGCTGAAGTCGGCGACGCTGCGCAGCGCCTCGAGCGGCATGCCCGCGGTCGCCAGCCGGAGCCTCGCGGGCGGGTCCTCGGGCCAGGCCGGGCGCTCGGAGTCGGCGCCCAGCAGCCGGGCCAGCTCGGCGTAGAGGTCGGCGGGCCGCACGCCGAGCGCGTGGGCCACCGCCAGTAGCCGCTCCGTGGAGACCTCCTTGCGGCCCCTCTCCACCTCGGACAGGTGCGCGGGCGACAGACCGGCTTCGGCCGCGACCTCGGTCAGGGTCCGGTGGACCGCCTCCCGGCGCTGGCGCAGCACCGAGCCGAGGGCGGCCCTGACGACGTCGGCTGATTCGCTGGAGGCGAACGGCATTCTTCTGTGGCGAAGCATACGCTCCAAGAGCGGCGAGCAGCAATAGGCGAGGGTCAGGCATCGTTACATTCGATCAGTGGTGGCACGGCTGATGACCGTGGATTACCGGGCCTACTTGCGGGGCCTCTTGAGGCTGGCGCTGGTGGCGTTGACGTACTGGATCGCCGCTCGCCTCAGCCTGACCCTGGCTCTCGTGCACGGCCAGGTGACGCCCATCTGGCCGCCGACGGGAATCGCCCTCGTGGCGATCCTTGTCCTCGGCCGATCGGTCTGGCCCGCCATCTTTGCCGGCGCACTTGCCGTCAACCTACCGATCGGGCCGTCCCCCCTGGGGGCCGTCTTCATCGCCACCGGTAACACGCTCGCTCCGCTGGTCGCGGCGGAGCTCCTGAGGCGGGTTGGTTTCCGACTCGAGCTCGACCGCTTGCGCGACGCCGCGGCGATCATCGGCCTCGGCGCCCTGCTGAGCATGTCCATCAGCGCGTCCATTGGCACCTCAGTGCTGGTGCTTTCCGGGACGGTGTCGCCATCTGACTTCTGGCCCACGTGGGCCGTCTGGTGGACCGGAGATGCGATGGGCGTGCTTCTCGTCGCTCCGTTTCTTCTGAGCCTGCTGCCAGGCTCGTCCGGTCCAGCGTTGACGAAGCGCACCGGGGCGGTGTTCGCCGGCCTGCTGGGCGGAATTGCCCTGGCGACCTGGGCGCTCTTCCAGACTCCGTTGCACCTGGAGTATCTGGTCTTCCCGTTGATCATGGTGGCGGCCTGGCGCTACCGCCTGCGAGGCGCAGCGCCAGCCGCCCTGATGGCCTCGGGAGTTGCGATCTGGTCGGCTGTTCACGGAACCGGTCCCTTCGCCACGGGGACGCTGGCCCAGAAGATGATCACGCTGCAAGTCTTCAACGTGTGCGTGGCTCTAACGTCATTCGTGCTCGCCACCTTCGTCACCACACGTGAGCGTCAAGAAGAGATGACGCGACTCTATGCGGCCAGCAACGCAGCCAGCGAGGCGAAGAGCGCGTTTCTGAACATCGCTGCGCATGAGCTCCGAACGCCGATCACAGTGTTGGCCGGATACCTCTCGATGATGGACGACGGAGCGCTTGGCGCTGCGCCCGATTCGTGGGCCGTACCGCTGCAGATTCTGAAAACCAAGACCGGCGAGCTGACCAGAATCATGGAGACGCTGGTCAAGGCGTCGCAGATCGACGCCAACGTCACGCCGTTGAAGGGCCAGGTCATCGACCTGCGCAATGTCGTCGAAGAAGCTGTCGCGCGCGCACGCCCGCGGGCAGACCTGCTGCACGCCGACATCTCCACCAAGCTGGCCGTCGGTGCGCTGCCGGTGAACGCTGACAAAGAAGAGCTGGGTCGGGTGCTTGACAACTTGATCAACAACAGCCTTTCGTATTCAGCCCCGCCGGCTCGCCTTTTCATCGACGTGTCGAGGGACTCCGAGCGGGCTCTAGTCCGTGTGAAGGACGACGGCGTCGGCATCCCCGAGGATCAGCGCGAGCAGGTTTTCGACCGTTTCTATCGGGGCGCGAGCTCCGCGGTCGCCAAGGTCCCGGGCGTCGGGCTCGGCCTCTATATCAGCCGTCAGCTGGCGGAACACCACAGCGGGAGCCTCGTGCTCGAGAGCAGCACGCCCGAAGAAGGAACTGTCTTCACACTCGCAATCCCCCTCGCCGGCTCGGCGGCAGCCGGACCTCCTCAACCCGCCGGCGATTAGTCCTTTCTAGCGCGGGCCGATTGCGCTCACACCTGGTTTGCGACTTCGAGTGCCTGGCCTTTCGAGAACGTTCCAAGCACGTCGACGAGGAGCCCGTGATCGAGCCACATGATGCTGGTCACCCTCCCAACCGACAGGGCCGCCTTGGTTCCGGATTGGAGCGTGACGACGGAGTCCTCAGAGCAGCCAGTCGGGTTGTTGCGCCTCGAGTCAATCCAGGCCTGCGTTACTTCGCTGATTGATTCCTCTACCCAGAAAATCCCGTACGCGGGCTGCTCATACACCCAAAGGAGGCTCTTCGCGCTCAGGTCCGGCTGGTTCGCGTCGACGAGGAGCTTTGCGGCTGGGCCGAGGGCTCTGGGGACCACCGGCGTGAAGGCCAGATAGGGGGCCGCCTCCTTCATGTCGGCCACCTCGACTCCGCCCGGGTTGTCCCAGCTTGGACTCGGTCCCTCGCAGTTACGAGGCAGATGAACGATGCCCGTGAAGAATGCAGCCCCTCCAGCGAGCGCCAAGAAAAGCACCAAGCCGCCGGCGATCAGGCCGCCGCGAGCGCCCATCCTCGTAGCCCCAATTGTTATCCGATCGGGAGCTATGCGTCCTTCAGGTTGTTCGGGTCCAGGAGCTCTTGCTTCGGCCGCTCGATCCGCTGCCGGGACCGCATGATCTCGATGAGCTTCTTGCGGCCCTTGGGCGGCCCGATCATGATCGCCCCCACCAGGCGGTCGTCCTTGAAGAAGAGCTTGCGGTAGAACTTCTCCTCGAGGCTGTACGTGCGCACGGATTCGAGGTCGGGCTGCACGTCTGGTGTCACGCCCATGACCGCGAGCGTCGATCCGAACATCGTGGTCGTGTAGGTCGGCACGTCGAAGAAGTCCTCGTCCCCGCCCGCCATGTTGCGGGCCGCCACCTTGCCGTGCGCCTCGGCGTTGTCCCACGTCCCCATCTGGTTGTGGCGCTCGACCATGAGGTCGTAGAAGACCGCGATGTCGCCGGCCGCATAGACGTCCGGCGCCGACGCGCGCAGCTTGGCGTCGGTGACGATCCCCTTGTCGAGCTTGACCACCGAGTCGCGCACAGGTTCTGTGTAGTAGTCGAGCCCGACGCCATAGGTGAGGACGTCGAACTCCACTCGCTTTCCGCTGACGGTCTCCGCGAGGAAACGCCCGTTGATCCGGCTGAATTTCTGCACTTCGTCGGAACAGATGAACTCCACGCCCTGCGCCTCTCCGAGCTGGCGGCAGAGCTTGCCGCCCTCCTCATCGAGGACGTAGCGGAGGAACCACGGCCCGCGCATGATCCAGGTCAGCTGCGCCTTCTTGCGAAAGCTGACTCCTTCGGCGAGCTCGTAGCCGATGAAGCTGCCACCCATCACAAGCACTCGCTCGGCCGCATCGGCCTTCTCGATGATGGCGTCGGTGTCGTCGAGCGTCTGGAAGCCGATGGTCTGTGAGACTTCGTCCGAGCCCGGCCAGGGCGGCGGCTTGGGACGGCCGCCAGTGGCGATGAGAAGCGCGTCGTACGCAAACTCCTGGTCTCGGTTCGTGCGCACGACCTTGCCCGCCAGATCGACCTCGGTGGCCCAGGTCTCGAAATGGATGTCGAGGTTCTGCCTGGTGTAGTCCTCGGCCGTGCGCATGAAGACCTTTTCCCTGCGCACCTGGCCGCGCAGGTATCGAGGCAGGGCGACGCGGTTGTAGAGGGGATGGCGCTCGGCGGCGATCATCACGATCGACGCTTCTGCGTCGAGCTTGCGCAGCTCTTCGGCGGCCGTCTGCCCGGCGATGCCGTTGCCGAGGATTACGTAACGGCGGCTCAAAAAGGGGGTTCTGTTCGGGAACGAGCTTGCCAAGGCGCGGCCTCGGCGGCCGGAGCCAAGGAGACTACGAGCACGTGAGGGAGCGCATCGTGTAGATGCGTGACCGAGCGCGCGCAGGAGGCGACGCCGGCTTCAGCGCAGCCCGGCCGACTAGGCCGATGCATTGGTGAGCGGTTTCCCGGACGGAACCCCTATAGCGTGAGCGAATAGATGTAGCTGTGGTCGTCGTCATTCGCGAAATCGTATCCGGAAGCCCTCATGTCATCGGCGGCCGGGTGGTCGCGAGGCAAGCTCACGACCACGTCGTCGAGCCCGTCCGCGTCAGCCTCGAAACGTAGAGCCAGCAGCAGCTCGCGAAGTGCGCCGCCGGCGCCCGCGAGGAACCCGACGGCCAGGTTGTCCCCCCACGACCTGCGCAAGCCCGCGACCGTGCGCCCGCCCGGACCGACCCGCAGCCTCCCGATCTTGGCCAGCCTCGCCAGCTCCGGCCCGCCGAGATCGCGCGCGCCGTTGAAGTCGGCCGTCACGCCGTGGTAGAGCTCGATCCCCGGGCTCTTGGCGATCAACGGCCAGAGCTTCTCGGCCTCAGCTGCTGCAGGCATGCGCGCCGACTCGCCGCCCTCGACGCGCGGTCCCCTCCACCAGCGGAGGTCGAGGAGCCTCTGGAAACCGACGGATTCAAACAGCCGAACCGCATCGGGATTGCCGGTTGCGAGCCGCATCTCTCCGTGGCCCTGCTGTCGCGCCTCGGCGATCGCAGAAGTCAGCATCGCGCGCGCCAGGCCCTGGCGCCGGTGGCTCGTCGCAACGCGAAGGCCCTCGTACCAAACCAGCCCGGGCGCATATGGCCGCAGCCTTTGCAGCCCGACCACCTGGCCGTCGACCTCGACCGCCTGGAACGCCGAAGCAGCGTCGGCGACCCAGGTGTCGAAGACCGCATTGATGTAGTCGTGGCCGCCCCAGACATCCTTTGTCACCTCGGCGACGCGCTCGCGATCGGAAGGCCGGACCGGGCGGATGCTTAGGTCTCCGCCGCGGCGTGTCGACGGATCTTCGGCGCCCATGCGGCCCATCTGCGTTGTTGCAGTCTGCGCTCCTCGCTTGCGCATCAACGAATGCGCGCGCTCCGGTGCTCGACCGCGCCTAGCATCTGGACCACCTGGACACCCAATCTCTCGCCGCCCCACCGCGGCGTAGACCCTAAGTCGCTGGTTGCCAATGCGCGATCCCCGACAGCGCCACGCCGCTGTCGACCACGAGCTCGTCCCCATCCTTGGTCAGCATTTCGTCTAGCAAGGTACGAGCCCGGGCCTCGTCCCAGTCGGAACCGATGAGCGTGCGGCAGTCGTCCAGCGCCTCTTCGATGTCCGCGTATCGATTGACGACTGGGTAGCGCACGAATGTGACGTCGGGCGCGATGTTCATCTGCATGAGCAGCATGAACAGGTCGCTGAATCGAGGCATCGGGAGCCCGGGCGCGCCGGTCAGCCGCTCACGGAGCACGGTGGCTGGATGAGGCATTGGGCCCTCGCGAAGCATGACGAAAACGCGCTCGCTTGCCGACGCCTGGAGCTTGGCGATGAATGGAACGGTGTCTTCGATTCCGTAGAGGACATGGCAGCAGATCACGATGTCGGCCTTCGCCACCTCCGCGTCCTGCCAGGTGCTTGCGATCACGGTCATGTTGTCGCGAGGAGGTATCTGTGCGCGCATCCCCTCCGATGGCTCGACAGCGGTGACCCATTCGACCCGTTCTGCCAGCGCCACGGCGTGGCGGCCGGCCCCAGCGCCGGCGTCGATGAGCGTCTTGCGGGGCGACAGAAAAGGCTCGACCACCCTGAGAAAGTCGTCCCTTCGGCCACGGGTGGTCCGGGCGAAAGCGGGCGCGCGACGGTCCCAGTAGGTCGGGTCGGGCGGGGCCGATCCGCTACGTTGGCGGACGATTGAGCGCCACCGTTCCGCCCAGTCGATGTCTCCAATTCGGCCGGTTATCCCCACATCCATTTGAGCTCGAGGCTAGCTTGTTAACACCATTGGGGACAACTCGGGGACAAGTTTCGACTCGTTCGCCCAGATGCTGGGGTCGGCCGTGACGCACCCACAAGATGTAGCGTCGGGCCTAGGATAGGCGAACTCCATGGCATTCGAACCGTCGTCGGAATTCAACCCCGCCGAAGCCACCGTCCTCGGCCGCTACTTCACGAACCTGGACCGCTCGGTCTTTGCGCTCCGGAACCTCCCGGAGGTGGTGAAGGGAGCCCTGTTCTCACGCTACTCGCGCACCGAGAAAAGCCTTCGCCGGGTGCTGCTGGACGAGTTCATCAACGAACCCGATTCCGGCTTCGACTCGCTGACAACCACCGCCGCCGAAGCGGACGACATGGTGGCGGTGCGGCGCGCCGAAGAGTTCTATGAGCGGGTGCTGGTCGGGTACGGAGACGACTCCGTGGCCGAGCTCGCCGGCGCACATGTCGCCGTCGAGCGCACCTCCACGCTTGCCGCCAAGGCGCTCGAGGACAGCCGCATCGGCATCTCGCCGCTCGAAAAGTCGACCCGATACGTGAGGTTCGATCGTCCCGGCCGCGACGGCCGCTTCCTGTATCACCGCGGCCCCGAGCTCGCCCATCCGGATTACGAGCCCGCCGCCGACCGCCTGTTCGAGACTTACAGCGCCCTCATCGAATCGCTCACGCAGGCGATTCGCGAACGCTTTCCAATCGAGGAGAACGAGACCGATCGCGCCTGGAAAGCCGCGACGAGAGCCAAAGCGCTGGACATGTTGAGGGGACTTCTACCGGCCGGGACGCTGACGAACCTCGGCCTCTTTGGAAATGGACGGGCGTTCGAATACTTGATCACCAAGCTCGCCGCCCATGAGCTCCCCGAATGCCGAACGCTGGCCGGCGATCTTCACCGGGAGCTCTCGCTTGTCATACCGGCGTTCGTCAAACGGGCGCTCGACGAGCGCTACGGCGCGCCAAGCGCCGAGAGGCTCGTGCGGGTACGTGAGGCCACGGCCAGGCTGGCGCCGACCACCACGTCTGGGGAATCAGCGCCTTCGGTCCGGCTCATCGAGCATGACGCCGACGCTGAACGAAAGGTGGTTGCCGCGGCGCTGTTCCCATATTCAGATGCGCGCTGGGAAGAGCTCGAGCACGACCCGGGTCAGGTGCTGGACGCCCTGCTGTCGAATCGCGCCAACCGCCGCCAGCGGCCCCCCCGAGCGCTCGAGCACGCCCAGTACACGTTCGAGATCGTCGCCAATTTCGCCGCCTACCGCGACCTGCACCGCCACCGCATGCTCACACAGGACCGGCAGCTGCTCGGCACCGCCCTCGGGTTCGATGTGCCTGGCGGGCTGGCGGAGCTCGGGATGAAGGAGCGGTTCATGGCCGCGGTTGAGGGCGCGGCCAGAGCCCACGCGAATATGGAGCGCGACCTCGGGGCGGCTATCGCGCAGTACGTCGTCCCGCTCGCCTACCGCGTGCGCTGGTACTTCCGCGTCAACCTTCGCGAGATCTACCACCTCTGCGAGCTGCGGACCACGCCGCAGGGCCACCCTGACTACCGGTGGGTCGCCCAGGAGATGTTCCGGCGGGTCGGCGAGGTGCATCCCCGGCTGGCGAAATACGCGGCGTTCGTCGACATGGGGCCAGGCGACGAGCTGGAGCGGAGACGCTCGGAGCGCCGCCTGGATGAAAAGCTCTCGGCACTGGACCGCCGGGTGCCGTAGCATCGTCCACCTAGTCAAGAGAGGGAGGGTGGCATGGAATCCAGCGAGACCCACGTGGAGCGTGGCGTCGAAAGACGCATGACGGAAAGGCGGGTGAGCCCCGACCGGCGGTCCGGCGACAGGCGGTCAGCCGATCGCGCGTCAGCCGGCCGGCGGGTCGATTTTGACCGGCGCCAAGAGGAGCGTCGCCTCATGGACCGCCGGGTCTTTGCGCCGGCCTAAAGAGCCCTGGCTCCTCCGGCGCTCGTAGTTCACGGCGGCGCGGGACCAATTCCCCCCGCGGAACGCCCATTGCGCCAGGCCGCCGTCGAGCGGGCGCTCGAAATCGGTTGGACTTGCATCGGTGACGGGGCCCTGGCCGCTGCTGTGGCCGCTGTTCGCCATATGGAAGACGAACCGCTTCTCAACGCCGGCATCGGTGCTTGTCTCAACGCCGACGGTGAGGTGGAGCTGGACGCGGGCGTCATGGAGGGCGCGGCGCTGCGGGCCGGCGGCGTCGCCTGCTTGAAAGACGTGCGCCACCCGATCGACCTCGCTGTCGCGGTGATGCAGCATGGCCGCCACGTGCTGCTGTCCGGATCGGGAGCCTCGCGCTTCGCTCGCGACCACGGGATCGAGATGACCGATCCGTCGGTCTTCATCAACAACCGCAAGCGCCAGCAGCGACAAACGGGCGCGGACACCGTCGGAGCGGTCGCGCGCGACTCGGAGGGACGGCTGGTGGTGGCGGTCTCGACCGGCGGCATCAGCGGCAAGCTGCCGGGCCGGATCGGCGACTCGCCAATCCCGGGGGCCGGCATCTACGCCGACGACCTGTTCGGCGCGGTCTGCGGGACCGGCCAGGGCGAGGCCTTCATCCGGCTGGGCCTCGCGCGGCTGATGGTCGTCGAGCTGCAGCACGGGATGGATCCGCGGGCGGTGGCGCAGGGCGCCGTCGACTTCCTGGCCAAGACGCTGCAGGCACCAGGAGGAGTCATCGTCATCGGCCGCGAAGGTCCTCCGCACGCGGCGTTCAACACGCCGGCCATGCCGTTCGCGATCGCTCAATGACCGACTCCGCCAATGCCGGCGAGCTGATCGCGCTCGCCCTGAAGCGCGCCGGCGTCAGCCATCTCTTCACGATCAACGGCGGCCACATCTGGCCGATTCTCACCGGCGCGGTCGAGCACGGCATCCGCGTCATCGACGTGCGCCACGAGCAGTCGGCGGCTTTTGCCGCCGAAGGCTGGGCCAAGGTCACGCGCGAATGCGGGGTCGCCGCCGTCACTGCCGGCCCGGGCGTCACCAACTCGATCTCGGCCCTGGCGCAGGCGCAGTCAAGCGACAGTCCGATGTTCCTCATCGGCGGCCGGGCCCCGGAGGCCCGCTGGGGCATGGGCTCGCTGCAGGAGATGGACCATACCTCGGTCGTGCAGAGCCTGACCAAGAAGGCCCTGACGTTGCGATCTGCCGAGCAGGCATATCCAGTCGCCGCCGACTGCGTGCGCACGGCTTTGAGCCGCCGGACTGGACCTGTGTTCATGGACGTCCCGGTCGATGTGTTCTTCAGCGCCGGCGACATGCCCGAGGCGACCGAGCACCTCACCCCGGACCACGGGCCGCTCCCGGATCCCGACGGCGTCGCGCTGGTCGCGAAGCTTCTCCGCGAGGCGGAGCGACCGGCGGTAATAGCCGGCGGGAACGTCTGGTGGGCACACGCCGAGGAGGCTCTCAAGCGGCTCGTCGAAGTCGCTCACCTGCCGCTGAACGTCAACGGCATGGCCCGCGGAGTCCTACCGCCGGGCCACCCGCTCTTCTTTCCACGCGCTCGAGGTCCGGCCCTCGGCGAGGCCGACCTCATCCTCATCATCGGCGTGCCTCTCGACTTCCGGCTCAACTGGGGCCAGGTACCGGTCTTCTCGGATGCGGCCAAGATCGTGTACGTCGACGTCGATGACCACCGTAAGCACCGCCCGGCAGTGGCGGCTCTGTACGGCGACCTACGGGCGGCGCTGGAGGCCCTGGCCGTGGCCGCGGCAGGGACCCCCGAGCGATCCCAATGGCTCGCGCACCTGCGCGCGGCGGATGCAGCCTCCCGCGCGCGCGACGGCGCCATGACCGAGTCGGACTCCTCTCCGGTGCACCCGGCGCGATTGATCGCAGAAGTCGACCGTTTCGCCGAGCCCGACGCGGTCTACGTGGGCGATGGCGGCGATTTCGTCTCGTTTGCCGGCCGCCTGATCGAGCGGCCCAAGCCCGGTCTGTGGATCGACCCGGGACCGTTCGGCTGCCTCGGCTCCGGCCCCGGATACGCGATGGCCGCCAAGCTCGCCCATCCGGATCGGCAGGTGATCCTGCTGTCGGGCGACGGCGCCTTCGGTTTCGCGGCGATGGACTTCGACACCATGGTCCGGCACCGCATCCCCGTGGTGTGCGTGGTCGCCAACAATGGCATCTGGGCCCAGGAGAAGCACCTGATGGAGAGCGCGCTCGGCATTGGAGTCGCGACCGATCTCGCGCCGCGCACCCGCTATGACCGGCTGGTGGAGTCACTGGGAGGGTATGGGGAGATGGTCGAGCGCCCCGACCAGGTCCGTCCGGCGCTGGAGCGGGCATTCGCCTCGGGTTTGCCGGCTTGCGTGAATGTAATTTGTGATCCACGGGCGGCATATCCGCGATCATCGGTGTTGCTGTGAGCGCCACCGAACTTCACCCGGTCGTCGAGGCGGACGAGTGGCGTACCGCCCAGTCCCAGTTCGACACCGCCGCCGAGATCATCAAGCTCGAGCCGTGGCTGCGCGAGGTGCTGCGCGAGGTGCAGCGCGAGTTCACGTGCAATTTCCCCGTGCAGATGGACGACCACCAGCTGCGCGTGTTCACCGGCTACCGCGTGCAGCACAACATCAATCGCGGGCCCGCGAAGGGGGGCATCCGCTACCACCCCGATGTCTCCTTGAACGAAGTCAAGGCACTCGCCATGTGGATGACGTGGAAGTGCGCGGTCGTCAACATCCCGTTCGGTGGCGCCAAGGGCGGCATCATCGTCAACCCGAAAGAGCTCTCGCTCAACGAGCTCGAGCACATGACCCGCCGGTTCGCGACCGAGATCTCGATTCTCATCGGCGCCGACCGCGACATCCCGGCTCCCGACGTCAACACCGACGGCCAGACGATGGCTTGGATCATGGACACGCTCTCCATGCATCTCGGTTACTCGGTTCCGGCTTCGGTGACCGGCAAACCGATCGAGGTGGGCGGGTCGCTCGGTCGGGTGGAGGCAACCGGACGTGGGGTGACGATCTGCTCCATGGCGGCACTCGAGCACCTCGGCCGCCTTCCTCATCAGACCCGCGTTTCGGTGCAGGGGTTCGGCAACGTCGGCAGCATCAGCGCGCGGCTGCTCGAAGAGGCGGGCTGCACGATCGTCGCCGTCAGCGAGGACTACGGCGGCATCTACAACCCGCTCGGGCTTTCCATCAAGCGCGTGCAGGAATATCGGGCGCGCGAGAAGACCCTGCGCGGGTTTCCGGGTGCCGAGGAGATCGGCAACCAGGATGTGCTGACGGTGGACTGCGACCTCCTCGTGCCCGCGGCGATCGGGAATCAGCTGACGTCGCGCAACGCGCGCGACGTGAAGGCGAAGCTCATCGTCGAAGGGGCCAACGGACCGACCACCCCCGAAGCAGATGCGATCTTCCGCGAGCGCGACATCTTTCTGGTGCCCGACATCCTTGCCAACGCCGGGGGCGTCACGGTCTCGTACTTCGAATGGGTGCAGGACCTCCAGTCATTCTTCTGGTCCGAGCACGAGGTCAACCAGAAGCTGAAGGCGATCATGTCGCGTGCGTTCACCGAAGTGCTGAAGACCAAGCTCGAGCTCAAGCTCGATATGCGGATGGCCGCTTACGTGCGCGCCGTGGCGCGCGTCGCGGGCGCCACGCGAGAACGGGGCCTGTACCCCTGAGCGAGTCGATATGCACGTCCTGCGCCAAACACGCGCTACCTGAACGCGCAAACGCTCCGTTTGACCCAAACGTGCGGAACGCTGCACGTGAGGCCTACTAGATCTCGCGGGTTCGGAAGCTCCAGATGCTCAGGGTCAGCATCAGCCCGAACCAAACCACCACCCACGCGAGAAAAGCGGTGGGCGGTGGGTCGACGGCGCTGAACGGGTTGGCGCGCCCGGCTGTTCCGGCGGCGCGCAGCGCCGCCAGGATCACATCCGGTTCCATCGCGTAGACCGCGCCGCGCCACAGTCCGTCCGTGGGTAGGAGCAGGTGACTGATCGTGCCGACGTTCTGCAAGGCGGAATTCTGCAGCCCGGTCCCGATGTCGCCCACGACGCCGGCGATCCAGGCAATGAGCCACGCCACCAGCGCGATCACGCCTCCTGTGATCCCTGACAGGCGCGTCGACAGGACGAGTCCGAGCGAAAGCAACGCGAGGCCTTCGGCGGCGACGTACAGCACGAGCTCGACGGGATGTGGAGGCTCGTAGCCGGTCGCCAAGTTCACGGCCGTCAGCTCCAGAAGAGCTGACCCGGCGGCATATATCGTGACGAGGATCGCCAGCCCGAGCCATTTGCCGATCACGACCTCGCTGCGCCGCACGGGTCGCGCCAGCATCGAAAGCAGCAGACCGCTCTCCACCTCGCTCGAGATGAGCGGGCCGGCAACCACGGCCGCGCTGAGCGCCAGCACCCCGCTGTACATAAAGGTGATGACGATCAGCAGCTGCGACGTGATCAGGCTGACCTGATCGTGCGGCAGGAGGGTGCCGTCGCTTCGCGTCACAGTCGTGATCTTGTTAAAGCCCCACGCGGAGAACCCCACGACCAGCAGCGTCAGGATCACCAGCGCCAGGAGCAGACGGCGGCGCGATGACTCCTGCACGGTGAGCCGCGCGAACACGAGCACTGGAGGCATGTCTACGTTTCCTCTTCGTGCAGCAGCTGCAGAAATCGATCTTCAAGCGTCTGATGCCGCGGCGACACCTCGTAGACCCGGCCGCCGAGCGCGACGATCGTCGACACCAGCTCGGGGACCCGCTCGATGTCGAGCTTCGTGAACGTCAGGTGCTCGCCTTCATCGTCGAGCGGACCGAACGCCGCGAGCTTGGTCCGCGCCGAATCGTCCAGGCCGCTCACGCGTACCTTCACCGCCGTCCCGCTGAGCAGCTCGTCCATCGTCCCGGACGCGATGACTCGGCCCTTGTCGACCACCGCGACGCGGTCGCACACCTGCTCGACTTCGCTCAGCAGATGCGAGTTGAGGAACACGGCGGTGCCTCGGTCGGAGAGGCCGCGAATGATCTCGCGCACGTCATGCCTGCCGACAGGGTCGAGCGCCGAGGTGGGCTCATCGAGAAAAACGAGCTCCGGCTTTCCGACCAGCGCCGCCGCCAGGCCGAGACGCTGCTGCATGCCTTTCGAGAACGTGACCACACGATCGTCGGCGCGGTCGGTGAGTCCGACGGTGTCCAGCGCCGCCGCAATCTCCTCCTTCCATGCTGAGCGCGGCAGCGGCGCCAGCTCGCAGTGGAGGGCAAGCACCTCGCGCGCGTCGAGCCAGCCCTGGTATCGGAAGAGCTCCGGCAGGTAGCCGATGCGCCGGCGCGTGCCGAGGTCACCGATGGGCTCGCCGAGCAGCCATGCCTCACCGGAGGTGGGCTTGAGGAGGCCAAGCAGCAGCTTGACCGACGTCGTCTTGCCGGCGCCATTGGGACCGAGAAAGCCGAAGATCTCGCCGCGCGGCACCGTCATCGACAGGCCCGCAAGCGCGACCGTGCTGCCGAATCGCTTGGTCAGGTCGACGGTATGTATGGCAGGAGCGGCAGCGGCCACTCCCATGGGTGCGGCCGCCACATCAACTGCTGGTTCAGCCACGCGAGCAGGCTAACTGAGTCGTTATTTCAAATTGCGGGCGATGTCCACCGCGGCCGACTGCTTGAGAGAGCCGGCGACCACGAAGACGTTGGACTTGTGGATCCAGATCACTCCGGAGCCGAGGCCGGTGTTGTCCCCGAGCGCGACCCCGGGATCGCCGTTGATGCTCACCTTGCTCGAGGTCGCATATTCGACGGGCACTGGGATCGGCAGCGTTGTCGTGGGGTCACCGATGGAGCGGATGGCCGCCGCAAGCTCGGGCGACAGCCCGGGCATGGACAGGATGTAGGCCTCGAGCTGCTTGGTCGTCACCTGGGTCGACGTGACCACCGGCACGGCCGACTTGGCGACGATCAGCTGCGGCAGGTTGATGTTCTGCGAGCTCGGATCGGAGGCAGAGGCGGCATTCAAGTCGCCGAACACCTCCACGACCGCGGGCCCAACGGTCACGGTGAGCTTGGCGCCGTCCATGCCGTTGGGCAGCTTGGGCAGCGACTTACCGCTCGCGGCGGCCGCGTCCGCGGCCTTCTTGGCGTCAAACGTGAACACGGCGACTGCTCCGGGCATCGCCGCGTAGGTCACGGTCGAGGACACGCCGGCGGGCAACTTAGAGACGACCGGGACGTCGAGCCCCGAAATCGCCTTCGCATCGGCCGCGGTGAGGACGATCTGCGGCTTGGGCTGCGTCGACCAGGTCAGCGTTCCATATGCGCTGAGCTTCTCCAGCGCCTGCAGGTCGGCGAAAGTCACAGGGACCGGTTGCACCGTCTTCGGCTGGAAGAGCGGCAGGATGTTGGCGAATGCGGTGATGGCCAGCGCCACGACGATGGCTGCCGCTCCGACAGCGAACATCGGCTGCGTGGACGGTCGCAGGATGGGAAGGCTGAAGCCGAAGCGGGGCTTCGCAGCCGGTGCCGCCTGGACACGCTTCAATGCCGTCGCCACGTCTAGCTTCAGCTCCGGCGCGGAAAGCATGGTCGCGGCCGTCCGTGCGTCGTCGGCCATGCCTTTGTTGCGGGCCTGGCAGGCGGCGCAGTCCGTATAGTGCCGGCGGTCCGAGCCGGTGAGCGCGTCCGGATCGTCCACGAGCCGGCGCAAAGTTCCTTCAGATAGATGTGCCACGAGTGACCTCCCTGCGCAGTGCGGCTTCTGCGCGCCTCAACAAAGTTCCGATCTGTCCGGTTCCAACTCCGATCGCCTGCGCGACCTCTGCATAGCTGAGGCCGCTGGCGCGTAGAAGGAGCACTGCTGCGGGCTTGGGCGCCAAACGGGCGAGCGCGGCGCGCACCATGCGTCGGTCCTCGCCAACCTCGAGCATTCGCTGCGGATCGAGCGTGCTCGAGCCCTCTTCTGGGGCCTGGGCCAGCTCGCGACGCTCGCGGCGCTTGCGGCCGCGAACTCGGTTGAGCGCGGTGTGGGCCGCAGCGCGGTGCAGCCACGCCGGCGCGAACTGCGCGCTGGCCGAGTGCAGGCGGTGGAAGTTGATGAAAACCTCCTGGGCCACGTCCTCGGCCTCGTTCGGATCGGCCAGCACCCGGTTGGCTATGCCGGCCACCCGTGCGTATTCACTTTTGAATAGCGCTTCGAATGCCTCTTCGCGAGACTTCACCAGATGCTTTGAGGCTTCAGCGACGTTTACGCCCACTGAAGAACAAGCCCCACTGGGGCGGCATTTGTGACATCTATGCTGCTTTTGCTTTCGGTCGGAAGACTTTGATCAGCTCGCGGGCCACCGCCCGAAGAAACGGATGTCCCCAGATCCCCACCGAGAGCAGTGAGCCAAAGATGACCACGGCGTCCACGCTCGCGCGGCCGGCCTGGTCCCAGTACACGTCCCGCAGGTTGAGCCACAAAGCGAACTCGTCCAGCGTGAGAGCAGCTCCGACTCCGTAAGCGATGGCGGTGACGCTCGCCAGCCAGCTCGAGCCCACGGCCTTTTCGACGAGCCACACGTAGCCGACCGCCAGCAGGATGAGAATTCCCCACACGAGGTGGTGAATGTGAAGGCCGCCGCTGGTCGTGATGTTGTGAAACGGGCCGACGCCCGAACGGATCGCGTACGTGATGATGCGAACGACGGCGAATGTGACCAGGAAAGCGACAGAGGCCAGGAACAGCCGCTCGCGGGCCTCGTGCTTGAAATGGAAGCGATAGAGCTCGGTGAGAACTTTGATCACGGGCTAACCCGCGAGGGATCGCTTCTGGCGCGCGCTGCGCGCGATCTCGTCCTCAATGATTCCGAAGTCTGTGCGCGGCAGGGCGTGGATGTGGCCCTGGAACGCCAGCGTCCAGTGCTCCGGCGGCCACTTGCGGACGTAGTCGAGCCGGTAGGCGAGCTCTTTCGCGGGCACCCAATCCGGATCTTCCAGCACCAGGTCCTGCCGGATGTGCACGCGCCACGGGTAATCCTCGTCACGGCGCGCGGTGCGCCACGTCGGGGTGTGGTCCTCGTACATCGGTGAGGCGACCGTGACCGTGGCTGCAAATGCCATGCGCCCGGTGACGTAATAGAGGAGGCGGTCGCCGACCCGCATCGTCTCCACCCGTCTGCGATGGCGGCTCTTGAGGCCTTGGATTGTGAAGCCGAGCTCGCGTGTCTTGCGGAAGT
>WNFC01002920.1_pt1 | contig 35373 bp, 33 predicted proteins | sample 5400541 | NCBI WGS metagenome assembly WNFC01 (sample SAMN13153342, study PRJNA577476) | soil metagenome | isolation source: 120 cm saprolite under Douglas fir tree site 2 hole 2 replicate 1 | place: USA:California | collected 2015-04-18
TTCTCATGAACGGTGGCCCAGCTCTAAAGGGACGGCCCGGGGCGGTCAAGTGCGCCGTGGTGCCTTCTCGGTCTCTCCTCTTTCCTTCCATGGCGGAGCGGGTTCAGAGCGGCCCGCAGCAGTCAAGGGCGCGCCGGTCTTTAGGCGCGGCGAAGCGAACCCTTGACGGCGAGGAGCGCTCTGAAAGCATCACGCCTGGAAGGAAAGAGGCTTCGTTCCGGGCTTTCTCGCCCACTATGAAGTCTGAATTCCCAGATTTTGATAGGACTCATAATCCGTAGACTCCCAATTGTCGGCTGTCTCCTGCGTTCGGCGGGGTTTCCGGTTCTCCGATTCTTGCGACGATCCATTTGTTAATCTCTGCGGATGCGTGATCTGCGGACAAGTTACGGACAATTGCGAGAGGGAAAATAAGGGCCCGTGTCCCGTAAGCGACGCCAGATAAAGCGTTTATGGGATTTAAGGACTTGGTTCGGGACCAGGAGGCCGTTGGTTCAAATCCAATCGCCCCGCCCATTTCTTTTAGAACCAATAATTTACAGACACACATGTAGTCGCAGACCGCCTGGTCTCGGGCCAGGAGGTCGGCGGTTGAAATCCAATCGCCCCGACCACGCTACGTCCCGTTCTCTTATAGACTTACATCGCAATTAAGTGGTGTTCCACAACGCGTGGAACTTGTCCAACTTGTCAAAGAGCTTGTCCAACGACTTATCCAAGGGACAAGGAAGTTGGGGTCGATGGAGGAACATCGGAAAAGTTCGTTGTCATCCCGATTGACTTGAATTTGGATCTGTTCATCGCATTATTCTTAGATTCGATTTAGATTTTCCCCATCAAACTTCTTTCAACTGCCCGCTATTGCGGCGTCCAATGGACGATTGCTTTGAAAAGGCCGTCTACGAAACCGATTTGATAAACCAGGAACAGGCCGAATCCAGTGCTGACAATTCCGGAAATCGGGGACAGATACCCGCCTGCGACCGCGAAGTGTTTACCCGTGTACGCGACAGGGATGGCGATAGCCGTAGTCATCAACATCATGCCGATGATCGTTCCAATGCCAAAGACCAGCAGATACACAATGGCCCATAGCGGGCTTCGAATTGTTGAGAGTACTAGCAGCGTCACCGCTGCAGAACCCGCCAGGCCGTGGACGAGACCGATGACGAGCGGGCGGAAAATCTGATAACAACCGTATCGGCCCATTAGTCTGTTCAGAAAACCTTCCGTGATATTTCCCACGACGCTGGAAGTCGTGGGTTCTACCGTTCTGGAGCGAAGAGCAGGAGTGAATTTGGCGTTCAACCAGCGGAGAACTCCGGTGAGATTCAAGACCCCGAGAACAACCAGCATGACCGCCACAGAAAACTCCATCGAAAGTCCGATGCGGGGTGGGATGACGAGTCCGAAGAGGATGATCGCGGAACCTACCAGGAATATCGTAAGCGTGTGACCTACACCCCAGAGCAAGCCAATCAAGGCGCCTTGGCGGACGGAACGCTCTCGGCTGACGATGGTGGACACGGCAACGACGTGGTCGGGGTCTGTCGAGTGGCGCATGCCGAGGAACAGGCCGAGAAGCACAATGCCCAGGAACGAAATGGACCGCCCTTGTGCCTGGAAGCCAGCTCCGATCCCTGTAGTCAATAGCGCCCGCCCGGCAATGCCGAGGCCCAGGATTAGCATGAATCCGGAGGAAGCTATCGGCAGCCAGTGCTTTACGACGGGTCCATCGCTTCTCCAACGCGCCATGAACTGCCTCGCGTAGACCATCAGCAGGCCGATGACGATGAGGACAGCCGCCAGCCCGAGACTGAAAGCAACTATGAGAAACAACCCGAACCCGACCTGGTGCAAAGAAAAGGCGCTAAGCAGCACAACAAGGGCCGCGGGGCACGGCACGATTCCGCCCGTGATGCCCAACATAAGGAGCTGTTTTAAGGAAACTCTTCTCGGTGCTTGCCGAAGTGGCACTTCAAGAATTCCGGAGCTCTCAGAAGCGAGGGGCTCCACCATGCGGCGTTTGCCGAGCGATGAGAACCAGTGGCTGTGGGACGCGCCGATTTCGTGACTGTGATCGCCATCCTCACCGGTCCATGCGCGAAGCAGTAGGTAAGACGCGAGTCCAGCGATCATGAGCCCAGAGATCATCCCGAGCCACGGATAAAGCTGTTCGGGAACGATGTATCGGGACGCATACAACGTGACGGCGCCGAGCAGATAAACACCAGCGGTATGCGCAGCGGTGACGATTAGTCCGAGCATGACCGCGTGCCGTGGTGTACCCCGCGTACCTACTAAATACGCTGCCACGATCGTTTTGCCATGACCGGGTTCGAGCGCATGCAGTGCGCCCAGCCCCGCCGCGATGAGCGCAGCGGTGAATAAGAACCAGAAGCTAAGATTTCGTTCAGAAACGAGTTCGGTGAACTTGCTCCGTGGAGTTGCCTGTTGGTTTGCGCGGAGAGAAAGCGACGCGGGAGAAGATGAGATCGCGCGCAGAGGTGCCGGTGCGGAGACTGGTCCGGCTGTCGCAGCTCCCGTAGGGATTCGAGACGGCACGAGCGTCGGCGAATCAGGTGCAGCATTCATTTGCTCCGCCGATTTTATCTCTGGGCGCGAGTTGATACTGCTAAGCCGGGCCGGCGATCCGGCGATCGTGTTCACCGTCTTTGTATTAATGCTGGCTTCGGGCGAGCCAGAGAAGCTGAAGGTCGCTTCCAGATCCTGCGGCGGACTGTTGATGAGGTCAGTAGGATAATTCGAGAGCTGTCCGCTGCGGTCCAAAGTCGATGCAGAGCTACTCGTCAACGAGGCTCCCGCACCTGACGTCACGACGACTTCTTTCCAGCCTGCTCGCCCAGCAAAGTTGTTATCCCGATAATGCACCGCATAATCGGAATCCGGAGAAAAAGTCTCAATCGCAGCCCGATATACGAACCCGAGCTTCATTGTGGGCAAACCGCCGGCACCGGGAGGAAAGATTGCGTCCTGAGAGATCAGTTGCAGCCGTACTGGCTGTCCATTCACCTGGAGTGAGAGGCCTTCTGCGAGGAATGCAGCCTTTTGAGCTAGATAGGCAGCAAGGTGTGGATCGCCCTCCCGTGCGGCAATGCCCGACTCCTGAATCTCCTGGTAGGTCGGTATCTCCGCCATATCGATGAGGTAACTCAGCTCGATAAACCTCTGCTCGACTCGGATTCCTGCATAGTGGCTGATGCTGAAGTTGCCCATCGGATGGGCATAACCGGGCTGAGGATTCGCGAGCATGGATAGGATTACAAGCGTGAGAAAGAGCGCGCGTGCAATGGGCTTACGGTTTGACATCTGAAGTCCTTGGGCTCGTCGCAGCGATGGAGCCGCTCGAAAGTGTTTGCAGTGTGGATTGCGCGAGATCCGTGAAGAACAAATGGAATTGCGGATTGAGGGCCACCGCGCGTTGCAGAAAATCCTGGGCCTTTTCGTGCTCGTTGAGGCGTTCGTAGATCATCCCCGCGTGAAACAGGAGCAACGCGTCTTTCGTGTCGAGGCGGAGCGCTTCCTTCATGGCCGCGGCGGCCCGCTCCGGTTGAGAATTCTTGTAAAGCGCCCAGGCCAATGCGTCCCAGGTGTAAATGTCGTGCCGAACCTCGAATTCTCTTCGCGCAAGTGTGAGAGCCTGTTGCAGATGAATGTCGTGGTCGGCGTAGAATACAGCCAGCTCGCGGTTATACACGGTCTGATTGAAGGTGTTGAGCCGGCCGATGTACTCCACTAGGTCATATTGCTTTTTAGCTTCGACCGCATTTCCGGTCTTTGCGTACACGTCGCCAAGCGCAGCGGCGTAGGCGGGCAAAGGAATAACGGCGCTCGCCTTCTTGTACAACTCGATCGCATCAACGAAGCGGCTTTGGGCGGAAGCCACCTTGGCCAATCCGGCGAGTGCGCGGTGATAACCGGGATAGGTTTTCAACGCGTCTTCATAAGCATCCTTTGCGTTCCCATAATCTCCTACCTGAAAATAGTTTTCCCCTAGCGTGAACTGGCTCCAGGCGACGCTTTCTCTGACCATTCGCGTTTCAGCCGAAATCTCCGCGGCGCGGCGCATGTGATCGATGGAAGACATCGGGGCACCCGTCAGAAAAGCTTTGACGGATTCGCGACACTGCAGCAGGTATTGGACGCCGCTGGTGGCAGATTGCGCGTCCATAGGATTCTGCAGGTGACCGAAAGCATCCCAAGCCTGCTCGTACTCTCCCATTTCGGTCCTGGCGTCACCTAGAAGCGCGTACGGACTGATGTCCCGTGCATTCAGCTCCAATGCCTGCTGCGTTAGCGCCAGGGCATCAGCGAATCGGTGTTCGGCGAAATAGACTGTCGCCAGATGTTTTGTTGCTGAGGCCGCTTCGGGCTGAGCCGATTCAAGGACGAGCGACTTCTGCAGCGCTTTTGCTGCGAGATCGTAATAGGTGATATCACCGGTCTCCCGGGCTTTCTGGATGTAGGCAACGCCCAGATGGTCATAATTGAAAAAGTCGTCCGGATCCTGTGAAACTTTCGATTGGAAGAATCGGATTATGCTGTCGGTTTCGTTCTGCTGCGCGTGCAATCGTTCCGCAGAGACAGAGAAGAGCAGAACGGCGAACGCAGTCGCGGCCAGCATCTTTTGCAGCATCTTCGTCAACATCATCGTTCTTCCTGTCCGGTCCAAACTTGCTTTTCAGAATCGGGAGAGAAGGCTTGCGGGGACACAACAAGCCTCTCGGCCCGAGTGACGCTACTGCTGTGTCGGGAAGCCCACCGTACCGGGTTCGCCGGGGAGCGGGTGCGGTGCTGCCAGGAACGGGAACTGCGCGAGCAGCGGCTGATCGTTCCCACCAAAGGGAGCGACGTTGCCGGAGACATTTCCCACTTGAGCATCCGATTTGATCCAGACAGTTCCCTGGAGTACGGCCAAAACGCGCCGATCCGTTGCGAAGTTCAGCGCACCGGGACGCGGCGCGCCGCTTCCGGGTACGCCGAGACCCTGCGGGAAGTTGACGTCGGCAAGCTGCCGCGCGAACTGCAGCAGGATGTCAGTAATGTTGTCCGCGGGCCGCCGTCCGTTCTGGAGACCGAAGGCGCCCAGACCGAGTTGGGGATCCGCATTACCGCCAGCTGCTGCTGCGCCGGGAAGAATGCCCGTGGGAAGCAGATCGAGGTCGAGCCGGAGAACATCCGGCAACAACGCGAACCTGAGCAGGTTCTTGTTGGTGTTGTTGAAGCTTGCGGGTAGCAGAAGCGGCGCACCATGGCCTGCCCCAGCATTCGAACCGCCACTGGCGTCGGTGAATCCCAACGCGGTTAGCAGGCCTGCGCGACCGGCGATAGTGTTGCCAGTTCCATCGTTATCCGTGGTTGTCAATGTATCGGGAATGAGCGAAGACCAGTTCTTCGTGTCATCTTCCGGTTTGGAGGCATTGAAGGCTTCACGTAGTGTGGATGGTACGAAGATAGTCTTGAAGAGTTGTTGCCCCGCGCGCTGAAACTGCACGAAGCTACGATCCAGGTCATCATCGTGGTCAAGTTGAGCCTTCTTTGCCGGAAGGCTGGTCGTTCCCCAAATACCGACAAGCCCCTTCGTGCCGAGAAAGCCGGAGCCTGCGACCTCGCTCTTGGGGAGTTCAATTACGATCGATGACACATTGAAGCCGCCGAAACCATCAACGCCGCTGGTATGATCGCTGCGAACGGTTCTTCCCCGAAGAGCTCCTAGAGCGAATCCCGGAAAATCTCGGAAAACGTCTTGCTTGTTGGTAAGAATGCGGAAGAGCTGACCCACGTCCGTAACAAATGGGTCGTCACGTAATCCGGTAAACACTCGCATATTGCCCTGTTGCAGGGGTTGTCCGGTGCAACCCTTTACGGTCGGATGCTCTTCCAGGACGATGTTTCTTAGCCCCGTGTGTTGCGGTCTGGAGGGTCCATAGATCTTGATGATCTGGCCGGAAGCGCACGTCGTCGTGGGAACGTTTTCGAAGGTCGCCTGAATGATCAAGTCTTCTACGGCGTGCTGGTCGTGAGCAACCTTGAATTGGTAGAGAAAGTCCGGCGAGAACCGGTAGCTGGGTGTCTCAGCGGGGATTGAGAAAGGATTGACGTTCATAATCAAAACGAGCTGCGAAGCATCATTTGGATCAAGGAACGCGAACACGTCGGTGATGTCTCCCTCTGCATTTGCGTCTGCTGTTGGAGAATCCCGGTGGTCAGAAGCCAGTCCTCTGGTCGGCGAATAAAAAGCGGCACCGGCCACAAAGACAAAGGCGAGTAGGGCTATTGAGAATCGGCCCAAGGGGCGCCTCAGAGAGAGGCCATGGGTCTTGTTTGTTTTCACGTTCGAACTCCTCCTTAAGATTAAATGTGTGGGCGGCGGGACAGTTTGCACCGGAATGCGAGTGAGACAGATCCCCCATCATATTAGGTACTCCTGATTCGGTCAAACGGATTTAGACCGTCAATGATTTTTTTTCGATGTGAGGAAGAAAGCTGGAAGAGGCGGAGGAGGACAGTAACCTAAACGCCGTTTCCGGACTATGCGGCGGCTACGCTTTGGTAGCACACCACACCGCTCTCGAATTGGTATCAGTAATGAGTAGCCGCGTTGTGCTTACCTGTTCCCAGTACGCAAGCGGCAAGGGTCTGGATGTGCTGTGCGCGACTATTTTTCAAGATTTTCCGATGTCAGAGGGAAAGGTAATGGGCCAAGGCAAACTGTATGCAAGGATGTGCTAGGGGAAAGTGATGTTGGTACTACGAAACGGGGCCGACTAGGACGAGCGGGCCTGTCGGCTGAGGCCTGCCGCCGGAGGGCTCGAGCGTCACGGCAAATGCTTTTGCTATGGTGCCTTGCGGGAATTTCATGGTGAAGGCGTTTGTCTGCGCAGACTCGGGATTAAACACTGCCGCGCTGATCGGGTTGCCACTGACGGGGACAAGCCACAACTGGTAGCTCTTGCCAACAGGGGCCGGCCCAAGCTTTCCCTCGTAGAACATGACGCCCAACCGAGCGTTATACAGAACGAGCGCGCTTCCTTGCGGCATGTTGCGCTGCGCCGCGAGCGCCACGACGACTGTGTCGTGCGCGCTCATGAGGTCCTCGGCGGCGCGGGCGTCGTCAAGCTGCTTTTGCAGCTGCTGCATCGAGCTGCGTAAATCGGCGAGTTGCCGATCGAGCTGCATTTTTTGCGACCACAGGAAAATTGTCGCGAGCGCGAGTGCAGCCGCCACGGGTACCAGCACGGCAGCCCACCAACGGCCGAAGAATCCGCCCGCGCGTTCCGGCTTGATGGGCCCGCGGCCCACACCTGGGCCTTCGACGGTGGCATGGAGCTGGCGCATTAATCTTTCCTTTACGCGCGGCGAAGGCTCAACGCGTGGGACGGCAAAAGCAAGAAGGGCCATGCGCCCCTGCGCATGCGCGAGCTTCTCCGCGCACTCAGAGCACGAGGGGACGTGCGATTCGATCGCATCCTTCTCGTCGCCTTCGAGCGCGCCGAGTGCGTAGAGATCGAAATCTTCTTCCCGAATTGGATGTACGTTCATGGATGAAAATTCCGTTTGAGTGTCTCGACCGCTGAGCGAAGCCGCGTTTTCACGGTGCCAAGCGGATCTCCAGTCCTGCGCGCAATTTCGCTGTGCGTCAAACCTTGAAAGTACGCGAGCTCAATCGCATCGCGCTGCTCCTTCGGAAGATTTTCAAGCGCGCCCTTCACGCGCCCGAGCAATTGCTGCTGCGCCACGGCACTCTCAATATTCGTTGGAAGCAAGACCATATTGTCAACTAGCTCTTCGCCCTGACTTGGATTGTGACGGCGCAATCGCGAGATCGCGCGATTGCGGGCGATCACGAGCAGCCAGCCGGGCAAGGACCCGCGCGACGGATCAAATTGCGAAGCCGTGCGCCAGAGCTGATAGAAAATATCCTGCAAGATTTCTTCCGCCGCCTGCGTGTCGCGGAGGATCCGGTTCAAAACGGACGAGAGCATCCCTGCATAGCGGTCGTACAGCGCTACAAGCGCTGACTCATCCCGCGCGACAATCCTCTCGACGAGCGCCGCGTCCGTGGCCATCAACTCCGCTCCGGTATTTGCACCCACTAGGTTCTGGCGGCTTCATTAACTATGATACGCGCGCGGGCGGCTTGCCGGATTGCCCAGCGCTGCAAAACTTGTTTCTCAATGCTTGGATATTGCAATGAACTGCCATGGATAACTCTGGCAGCCTAACCTGCTCGCAGGATAGCGGTCAACGACGCTTTGAAGACGCTTTAGCTGTGGACACGTGCGTGTCGGAATTCAGCCTAACGCCGACTCGCTGGTTATCGGTAAAAAACCTGTTATCTGATACTTATAGGCGCAGCGGAAGGTTTCATAACGCCGAATTGCGCTCAGAGCTGGTTGCTCGACTTCATGCTTAGTCAGTGGTTTTGATTGGCATGCTTGGTGGCTTAGGCTCAGTGAAAGCGCTCTTCTCTTCTGTTGCTTTCATTTCTGGGTGAGGAAGTATTCGCACTATTCGGCCAACATGTAATTTGTTGGTGGCGTGACATATGTTTGGACAAAATGATGCATGCTTGCAAACAAATCCTAGCGGGGCGTATGCAGCAGATGGCGGTCAGGAATCTCCCATTTCTATTCCGGCCAAAGCGAGTGTCGCTCAGAGAGATCCGACCCGAAACCCTTTCTTTCGCAGTCATCCAATGGGCATCGCTAATTCAGACGGAATTCCAGTCTTGCGAATTTACTCGATCTCCTCACGGCTGATCTTTGGGCCCCTGGAGTGGAATATGCAGCCCCCAATTCAGCCATTTACCTACAGGGCGAGGGAGGAGGGGGGATCGATGGATTTTTGCGACCTTCTAATTGATGGATATAGATGTCCGTGACAGACAGAATGGAGCACCCAGCACAAACCGTGACAGAACTTCGGCAAGACACGACCGACGATATGAGGTTGGTCGCTGAGGTATTGCGCAAGGACCGCAAAGCCACGGCCGAATTCGTATCCAAATACAGTGACTGGGTGTATTCCTATGTGCGCCGTCGTGTTATGCCCCAGACGGAGGTGGCGGAAGACCTGGTACAGGAGGTTTTTGTCGCCGCCTGGCAGGGCCTGAAGACCTACCGTGGAGATGCGAGCTTGCGCAGTTGGCTGCAGGGGATTGCCCGTCATAAGGTTGACGACTACTACCGCAAACGTTTGCGTACATCCGACTGGCCGGATACGGATGACGAATCCGTTGCGGAACCATCAGTCATCCCCATATACGAGGAACAAATGGATCAGGTGCTGCTGAAGGAGAAGACACACCGTATCCTGGCCGGTCTTCCGGAGGCGTATTGCCTCGTCCTGCTCTGGCGTTATCAGGAGGACCGAAGTGCTCGGGAGATGGCACAGCTCACGGGCAAGACGGAAAAGGCCATCGAGCGATTGCTTGCGCGGGCTCGGGAACATTTCAAGCGGAGGTGGAATCATGCCGGGGCATGAACGGGACGACGAGTTGTTTCGCATGTTCTCTGAGTCTGACGAAGCGGCGTTCGAAGAACGCGCTCCTTCGCGGGTGAAGGCGCGCATCTATTCCGCCCTAATCCGCGAGCAGCAAGAGACAGGGCCGCTGCAGAGTCTTTCGGAAACCCGGGCGGCAGGACGCGGATTGTGCATCTTTGAAGAGCTGGTACAGATCGCTCCCGTCGGAGAAAAGGCGAAATCGCCCTTCTTCTGTTGGACTTGCCACGCGCGGCTTCTTGCGGAAAATCTGGAGAATGCGCCGATCTTCTGGGCGCATTGCCCGTACGTGGCTTTCCAGAAGCGGTAACCAAAGCTCAGAAGCGGACGACGAACCCAAACAGGTTCTGAAAATTAGCGAGGAACCTCTCTCCGGGAGGGGAAAGCTGTGCGCTTATGTCGTTATGCCGAATGGTTTCACCAAAACTGTAACGTAGCGCCACGCGATGAGTAAGCGCTACGTCAATGCCCACGGCGACGCGCAGCGCGGGCCGGGTTGACGAGAAACGCGTTTGCGGGAGCACAGGCGTGCCACGAAGGGCGACCAGGCGCTCCTGCGCGCTGGAGAAACGGACGACGCCGGTGCCTGCTGAGAGGTAGGGACGCAGGCGGTCGTCCAGTCGTCGAAAATAGACCAACAAGTCAAAAAGAACGGCTTGTTGCGAGCTCTTTCTCCGCTCCTCATAAAATGAATTCGGACCTGAAGAGCTGGAGCTCAATGTCAGGCCATTGCGGTTCCACACATAACTCGCTTGGACACTCAAATACTGATTGAGGTGAACGCCTGCGATAAGATTCACGGCGGGGCCGTTTTCTGGCTTGTACAATGACACATTCAATCCCTGTGACGTAGGCAGCGACCGCGCGTCAGCCGAGAGAGTCGCCACCCCGCCGAGCGCCCCAGCGAAGGGCGTGACCTGCGCCAAGGCCGGCACCTGAAAACACACGCATTCGAGAGCCACCACCAGAATAAATCGCAACATGCCCTATCCTTTGTACCATAAGAATAACGGACTCTAGCACGGCGAGTATCTCGCAAGTTTTATCCCCTCTGAAATCCCGAGGGGGATTTCCCAACGCAAAACGACATTAGTTAGCGTGAAGTGAGGTGAATACGCTCTGGGTGGCGGATATGCTTTATATCAAGAGAGCAGCAATCTTTCAAACGGTCAGGCGGCGACCAATCGCTTCCTCAATCGGGGCGTGTTTGATTTTGGAGGCGACCTCGATTACCGGTTGTTTTGGTTTATTGGTCTTCGTGCTGAAGTCGGAGATTTTTACACTGGCGATCCGAGCGTCAGCGCCGTGCTGAATTCGAGTGCACACCACAACGTTGTATCGAGCGGGGGTCTTATCTTTCGGTTCTGATGAACTGCAAAGGAAACGGCAGGCTAGGCCCGTAATGCCGGGCAGATTTTGGGATCAATAAACGTTATAACTTCATTTCGCCTGACTAATCAGACAAATGTATCGCGGAGCTTCAACTAGAGATTTTAACGTCACTGAATTTGGTTGGGGGGAGAATGAAATTCGGGGTTGCGATCCTGTTTTCTTTCGGGTTCCTTGTTTTTGCGAATAGGCAAGAAAATTTATCGAGCAAGGAGACTGTTTCAGTCACTATCGGATTGCAGGTGGGGCAGAAAGCGCCCGCCTTTGCCGCACGCGACCAGTTTGGTCATGACCAATCAAACGAGACGTTGACTGGATCGAGCGGCACTGTTCTCCTCTTCTTCCGATCCGCCGATTGGTGACCCTACTGTAAAGCGCAGCTCGTGCAGCTGCAAAACGCCAAACAAAGATTTGAAGGACAGGGAATCAAGCTGGCTGCGATTAGCTACGATAGTCCGGCTATCCTGAAGCACTTCACTGACCGGCACAAAATCGAGTTTCCGCTGCTTGCAGATCCTGATTCCAAGATCATTCGGAGCTTCAGCGTTCTCAACGCAGAAGCGAAAGGGATGACCAAAGGGATGGCGCACCCCGGATTCTTCTATATCGACTCGAGCGGCGTTATTCGCGAAAAGTATTTCGAAGCCAAGTACACGGACCGATTCACGCCGAACAATGTCATTGGAAGGGTTTTCCCTGAACTGACCGAGGAAGTGAGCCAGAATATCGAAGCGCCTCATCTTCGGCTGACCCTTGCACAATCCGATCGCGCTGTGGTCCCCGGTAGCAGGGTTAGCTTGATTGCTGAAATCGAGCTTCCGCCAGATGTCCACGTCTATTCCCCGGGAGTTGAGGGCTACAAGCCGATTCGGCTCACATTGCATTCGTTCCCGGGAATCGAACTCACATCATTGACCTATCCGAGTTCCAAGGTGCTCTATTTGGAGGCAATCCAGGAACATGTCCCGGTCTTCGAGGGGAAGTTCCGCATCACCCAGGATGTCACGGTGGCTCCCTCTCGAACTCGAGATATCATCCGATCGGTGCTCTCTGCGGGGAAGACGATTTCGATTAGTGGAGAGTTGAAGTATCAGGCCTGTGACAGAACAATCTGCTATCCGCCCACAGCCGTGCCTGTAATGTGGCGTTTGCAGGTTCTCCCCCTCGATCTCCACCGATCCCCCGGAGCCATTCGGCACAAGTAGCTACCGAATGATGGAATGGGATCGTTTTTGTGGCCCGGAACGGAGTTTGAAGGCGGCAGGAGAGGCGAGGTGAAGGCGAGATGGCGCGTATTGCTCCACTGCAGCGCGAAGGCAGCAAGGATTTCGAGACGATCTTCAAGATCACCGAGGCGGTGATGGGCTTCGTGCCAAACAGCATGCTGATTATGGCGCGCGATCCTGAACTGCTGTGGGCCTTCTCGGAGCTTTCAGCGGTGATTGTTATTCGGCCGGGCCGCATCGATCCTGGCTTGAAGGCGCTCATCATGTACGTCGCGAGTTGCTCGGCCGGCTGCCAGTATTGTGTCGCCCACACCGCGCAGCTTGCGGCTTCGCGCGCTATTCCGGTGCGCAAGGTCGAACAGGTCTGGCAATACGAGACGAGCGTGGAATTCAACGACGCCGAACGCGCGGCGCTGCGGCTTGCGCAAGCTGCTGGTCAGGTACCAAACGCGGTGACGGATGCCGATTTCGCCGAATTGCGGCGGCACTTCAACGAAGATGAGATCCTCGAGATTGTCGCCGTCGTCGCATTCTTCGGCTTTCTCAACCGGTGGAATGACACGTTCGCGACGCCGCTCGAAGCGACGCCAAGGGACTTCGCCGAGCAGCACCTCGCGGCCGCGGGCTGGACCCTCGGAAAACACGCGGGCGCGACCGTCTCTGATCCGCTCCCGCGCCGTGCAGTCCCACTCAAGATCCGCTTTTTCCTCTGGCTCCTCAGACGCTGGGGTCCGAAACCGCGGCGAGGGTAGTCTAGTGTCGGCGATTGGCTTACCGTTCTCTTCGAGCCAGCCTTTGAAGCCCGACCTGATGCGGAGTGCTTGCGGTTCTTTTGGAGCATGCAGTGGATTCTTAGTGAAGAACGCCTGCTCTTGAGAGCACAGAAATCTAAAGTCTTATCGAAGCCATGATCCGCTGTAACGGCAAGGAAAAAATCAGAAAGCACTACGATCTGGTCAGCCACTACTATCAGACGTTGTGGGGCGAGCCTATTCATCATGGCTATTGGATTCGGGGAGACGAAACAAAAAAAAGAGCGCAGATTCACCTCATCGAGCATCTCGCTCAGGTCGCCGGGATCAGGCCCGGCTGCAGGATTCTTGACATGATGCAGGCCGTGCCACCGTTCTTCTCTTATCTTCTCGGCGTTTCCGGCGGCATGAGGCGCCTGTTCGGCCGCCGGGCCAGCACCAGAATAAATCGCAACAGGCCACGCCCTCTGCACGGCAAAAGTGCAAAATTCCAGCGCGACACACGACAGCTATCAGGCAGGTTTTGCCCTCGGGCTAGATTTAGAGGGGGATTTCGCAACGAAAAACGACATTAGTTAGCGTGTGGCGGGTCTTGTTCCCGCAAAACACACAATCCACTCATTTGGAGCGGCCTGTACCTTCGCGACCGCTGGAAAAGGAAAATAGGAACATGCAACTCATGGCAAGTCTCCTACGTCGGTTTGCATTACTTGTGGCTGGTGTTTCGTTGCTCTGCCTCTTTCAAACGGCGAGTGCAGTCGCCGGAGAAGATGATGGTGGCGCGGTTTATGTTCTCACGAATCAGTCCACGGACAATACCGTGGTGGTGTACCAGAGGGCCGAGAACGGCGCCCTTGTGCGCACCCAAGAAGTTTCTACGCATGGCCAGGGCAGCGGCGGCGGCCTGGGATCGCAAGGCGCGTTGACATTGAGTGATAGCGGTCATCTGCTGTTCGCTGTCAACGCGGGAAGCAATGAACTCTCCGTCCTTGCGGTGAGCGAAGATGGTTTGCGCTTCGTGGAAAAGGTCGCTTCGGGAGGTGTTCGTCCCATCAGTGTGACTGTGCATGAAGACATCGTCTACGTCCTGAATGCGGGTGGGACGCCTAACGTCACGGGGTTTTCCCTCAGCCGCTCCGGCAAATTGCGCCAGATTCCAAACTCGACGCACACCCTGGCGGGGGCCAATGCCGCTGCCGCCCAGGTGGAGTTTAGCCCTAACGGAGATTTGTTGCTGGTGACAGAAAAAAACACGAACTTGATCGATATCTTCCAGGTGGACGACGACGGACGTATTGGGCACGCCGCAAGCCTGCCTTCCAACAACGCGACCCCATTCGGTTTCAGCTTTGGCCCCCGCGGCATTGTGATCGTGTCTGAGGCTGCGGGCGGCGCGCCCGGGGCCTCGACGTTATCATCCTACCGCGTCATCGATGGGCATTCGGACAACGATACGTTGGAGACGATCAGTAAATCAGTGCCGGACACGCAGGCGGCTGCGTGCTGGGTAGTGATTACCCGCAGTGGGCGCTTTGCGTTCACGTCCAACACCGGAAGCGGGACCGTCTCATCCTTCGGAGTCTCACGCCGCGGCGAGCTGTCACTGATTGCAGCAGTGGCGGCTAGCCTCGGAGCCGGCAGTGGTCCGACCGACATGGCCCTCTCCGGCAACAGCAGATTCCTCTATGTGTTGAATTCCGGCACAGGAACCGTCGCTGGCTTTCGCGTGCAGGACGGTAATCTGACGCCGGTGAACGAAGTCGTCGGACTTCCGCTAAGTGTCGAGGGGATTGCGGCTCAATGAGCTGTAGGTTCGAGGTCTGGAGACGACCAGCCCCACGGAAGGCGTCTCGCAAACGAACATCACGCCTGTCAGAAGAGAGGGCAGCCTAGAGGCTGCCCTCTCCAACTTGGATCAGGCAGGAAATTAGCTTCCCTATGTGTTTCGAGCCGGCCCGTCAGCTCGGCGGAACTGATTCTCTATTTTGGTAAACCCAAGGACTTGATCGTGGCTTTTAGGGGCTAGGGCCGACATTTACACGATTGTAAAAGTTCTAAAATCGTTTCTAGCCGCTCTTGGGAAGTTAGAGAGCAATATAGCGTCTTGCCCTGGCCGGCAAATCGGCCGACGGCGCATCCGGAAACTATCCCCACGGACCGGCAGCGGTTAGTGGACACGGGAATCTCAAAGTTTAGATCGCGGCGGAGAAGGTTGTGACTCGTGGATTCGCTGTCCGGCCTGCCAAGTCTCTGAATGGCCTTTTGGGACGAGTTCTAGGTACAAGTTAGGTACAACTAAGAGGGGGGAAATAACGCTTCTTGTCCCGTAAGCGACGCCATATAAAGCGTTTATGGGATTCAGATGTCTGGTTCGGGACCAGGAGGTCGATGGTTCAAATCCATTCGCCCCGACCACTTCTTTTAAAGCCAACAACTTACAGCGAAGAAAAGTGCCGACGACCTCCTGGTTGTGTGCCAAGAGATCGGTGGTTCCAATGTCCTCGCCCAACGATCTCCATTTCCCTCTGCAAATTGGAGTTAAGTGGCGTGACGCTGCGACTACATTTTCCTCATTTTGTAGCCCACGTAGCCCAAACAGGACGGGCTTCGGCATGGGCAGGTTGAAACCGAGGCCTACTTTAGCGACGATACGTCTCACAATCTCATCCACTTCCAGCGGCTCCTTGGACCTAACGCAAATCAGACGGATATGATCCAGCGCAGTTTGCTTTCCGCGGACACGCAGCTTTGACCTAACCGAAGTTCGTCACGGAGCGCGCGAATTCTGCGATTTTGATGTCGAGATCCGCGGAAGTCTTGTCTTTACAATCTGGGTTTCAGAAAAAGTGATGTAGTGCAGACCTACCCTCTTGAAGCCATCTAGGGCGGATGACAAACTCGGCCAGAATGTTTCTGCGGCCGCATCAGCGTAGCAAGGATGGCAAGGATCACACCTATTGGTCACTGGTAGAGACGGTGCGGACGGCCAACGGTCCGCGCCAGAGAACACTCTGCTATTTGGGTGAGCTGAACGGATCGGCCCAGGCGCGGTGGTTGAAAAGCGTGGAGGTGTTCAACGAGCAGGGCGAAGCCCAGCAACTGAAACTATTCCCTTCGCATGTTGAGGTGCCGGACGATGATCCGCAGGTGGCTCGCGTGTTAGTGAATCGAGTCCGCCTGGAGAGAGCTCGGCAGTTCGGGGCCTGTTTCCTGGGCTGGACGTTGTGGAAGCATCTGGAACTGGATCGTTTCTTTGAGCAAGCCGTGGATGACGATCCGGCCGAGGTAGCCTGGTCGCGCGTGGCTGCGGTGTTGGCGATCAATCGGCTGTGTGCACCCGGCAGCGAGTTGGCTGTGGAGGAGCGCTGGTACCCAGCGACGGCGTTGGATGATCTGCTGGAGATCGCCGAAGGCAAGATCAACGACACGCGCCTGTACCGCTGCCTGGACCGCATTCTGCCCCACAAGACGAAGCTGGAACAGCATCTCAAACAGCGTTACGGGGAGTTATTTGGAGCCGAGTTCGATGTGCTGCTTTACGACCTGACCAGCACCTACGTGGAAGGGGCGGCGGAAAAGAATCCGATGATGGTCCGCGGTTACTCGCGTGATCATCGCCCGGACTGCGAACAGATGGTGATTGCGCTGATCGTTAACAGCGAGGGATTTCCATTCAGCTATGAGACGTTCGATGGCAACCGTGCCGATGTGTCGACCATGGAAACCATTCTGCGCATGGTGGAGCGCAAGTACGGCAAGGCGCGGCGCATCTGGGTGATGGATCGGGGTATCGTGAGTGAGGAGAATCTGCAGGCGATTCGCAAGCGCGGTGGGCAGTACCTGGTGGGCACACCCCGCAGCCAGATGAAGCAGTTTGAAGCCGAGTTGCTCCAGGAGGACTGGACCAAGGTGCGCCCGGATGTGGAGGTGAAGCGGGTCGCGATTCCTCAAGGAAACGAGACCTACATCCTGTGTCGCACGACTGGCCGCAAAGAGAAAGAGAGGGCCATCCGGAAGCGCTTTTCCACGCGCATGGAGGAGGCTCTGAAGCGCCTGCAAACGACAATTGCTGAGGGCCGGCTGAAGGATCGCAACAAAATGGAGCGCCGGCTGGGGAAAATTCAGGCGCGACACTCGCAAGTAAACGATCTGTTCGAAATCACTTTGCGTGACACACCTGCAGGCGTACGTCTGGCTTGGGAGATGAAAGCAGAACGAAAGGTCTGGCGGGACTTGCGGGAGGGCGCCTACCTGCTGCGCACCAATCTACAGGCGGACTCGGCCGAGGAGATGTGGTCCAAGTACATGCAACTGACCGAAGCCGAGGCCTCGTTTCGCGCGCTGAAGAGTGAGCTTTCTATCCGGCCTTTGTTCCATCAGAAGGAGCCGCGGGTCAAAGCCCATGTGCTGGTGGCTTTTCTCGGGTATGCCTTGTGGGTGACCCTCAAGCATCTGCTGAAGCGTCGGCCGGCCATCGTTCCCCAGCCCTCTGCCAGCGGAGTCGATAGCGCTCAGCCGTTCTCGCCTAGGAAGGCGTTGGCTCTGCTGTCCACCTTGCAGAGCGCCGACATCGTCCTTCCCACGACGGATGGGCGCGAGATCCGACTGCGCCGGATCACGGAACCTACGGCCGAACAGAAATCCCTGCTTCACCAACTTGGACTCAGCCTGCCGGAACGGCTGAAATCCCTTTCAAAATGTAGTGCAGACTCGGCGATCGCCTGAACTGATTCTGAAAGGGTTAGGCGGTTTCCCGACCGTTCCGTGACGAACTTCGGCTAATCGCTTTGCTGGTCGTCCTTGAAGTTTGGGCTGCCTCGGCCAAATGTTTTGACCGTTTCCCGGGAAACCGATACCAGCGTCGGCTTTGTCTCCTTCTGGCGCTCCCAAAGCATCTTTGCCCATTGTCCTAGCGCTCTCGGTCAACAGTTGCCGCACGATGCGCCGTCGACCTGCGCCGAGGGCACTGCGAAGAGCGATCTCGCGTCGTCTCACGGTGGCGCGCGAAAGCAATAGATTCGGGACATTCGCGCATGCGATCAATAGAATAAATGCGACGGCGACCAAGAGGACGATGAGTCCTCCGCGCACGTCCTGGATGTCCTGCCGCTGAAAAAAGGGCGGTGCGGCACGATGACGCACGATTACAAGCGCAACGGAACCACGGCGCTCTTCGCGGCGCTCAGTTATTTGGACGGCAAAGTCATCGGGCAGTGTAGTAGCCGGCATCGGCATCAGGAATTCCTGAAGTTTCTGCGCCGACTGGACCGAGAATTTCCCGGAGACCGGGAACTGCACATGGTGCTGGATAACTACGGAACGCACTCGACCCCCGAAGTGCAGAGTTAGCTGAAACGTCATCCTCGTTTCGTGCCGCACTTTATTCCCACCAGTTCCAGTTGGGTCAATTTGGTCGAGCGGTGGTTTGGGGAGCTGACGCAAAAGGCGGTGCGCCGGGGAGCGTTTGCCAGTGTGCCGGATTTAGTGCAGACCATCGAAGAGTTTTTGGCGGCGTGGAATGAGAATCATCGATAAAACCGGGCAGCACCCAACCCCGACGCCGCCAAAAACCAGAAGAATAATCTGGCTAGTTATTTAAGGGACACTAAACTAAATTCTTTCCCGAGCGGGCAGGATAGGATACTCGGCCGAAAAGAGCGAAGCGAATGTGAAAAAGTTCTGGCGAAAATCGCCGGGCGTTACATGATTGGCCATGAGGTTCGGGATCACCGTAATTCTGAAAATGCGCTATATAGGCACGGATTCCACCGGGACAATAAAGTGGAATCGCGCCTCCTTCGCCCGTCTGATGCGCGCCGCGGGGCGGTAAGGAAGCAGCCATGGATACGATGGATTGCAAGGAAGCGTTGGCCAACATGTCCTGCTTCATAGACGGAGACGTTCTGCGGAACTTCGCAAGTCGCTCGAAGAACACATTGCGCGCCGCCGCCGTTGCCGCGTTGCACAGTTGATCTACGGATTCATTCTCGAATACTACGAGAACGGCGTATTGGAGTGCGCCCCAGGACACTTTAAGCTCCCAGTCGCGAACCTTGGCTTAGACTATGGAGAGCCGAGCAGATGGATGTCTCTATCGGTACCGGGCGAGGCATGAAAGGCAAGCGTGACAGGTTCGAAGCGGAGGGAAGATCCCGGGAGTTGATTGTCTTCTCCCTCGTCCGCGAATCCAAATGCTCGGAGTGTAACAAGGAACTGTGGAGGGGAGAATTTCTATTCAAGGACGGCGAGCGTGGACTCTGCATGACTTGTGCCGACCTTGATGAGCTGGTCTATCTTCCTAGCGGGGATGGGGCACTGAGCCGCCGAGCGAGGATGCACAGCCCACTCTCCGCGGTAGTCGTGCGTTTCAGCCGCGCGCGCAAGAGATACGAACGCCAGGGCATTTTGGTTTCTGAAGTGGCGCTCGAACAGGCCGAAGCGGAATGCTTGGCGGACAGCAAATCGCGCGCTTTGCTTCGTGAGCGCAATGCGGAGCGACGTGCCCAATATGATCGCGATCTCGTCGCTCAAATGACTGGGGAGATCTCGAGGTTGTTTCCCGGTTGTCCGCCCAAAGTGGCCCAAACCATCGCAGAACATACGGCGCGCCGGGGCAGCGGAAGGGTCGGACGGACTGCCGCCGGCCAGTCGCTCGAGGAGGAAGCGCTCACCCTTGCCGTGGTCGCGCACATTCGCCACTGTTACACCAACTACTACGAGCTTCTAATGAGTGGATATGAGCGCCGCGAGGCCCGCGCTGAGATTCACGACGAAGTCGACCGCGTGCTCGACCGATGGCGCAATCCGCCTTGAGCCTGATCTGAGGCAATTCCGTTTTTTTTCCACAGGCAGTCAGATTTTCCATCAAGCTCACAAACACATACCCGATACAATCTGCTAATCTTGCGCCGGCACAATGCCGCTGGTTTCTCTAGCGCCGGTCCTGACCCCGCATGGCCGATTGGTCGTCGAGCGAGACGAGGACGCTCCCGCGCTCGATGGAGAGCTTGCTCAGCGGATGGAAGGCGCCTTCACCCGCGGATCGGGACATGGCCTCCTTGCGCTCGGCGCTGATGAAATCGGCCTCGCTCTTCCGCCGGCATTCTCCTTCTGGCGGGAATTCGCCGCGCTTTATGTAACGGGCGTCTGTACGCGACCCATTGACGCCGCCGAGCCACATCGCGCTCACCCACCGACTCCTCCCAAATCGGAACTTGACCAGTTCGTGCTGGCCGCACCTCCAATAATTGGCGCCGAGTACCTGAGCGCGGCAGTCTTGAGCGATCTCTGGCAGGAGCTCGATCGGGCGTTTTGGGCCGAACTGACGGAAGCGAAGTGCAGCATCGAGGAGTTTCTGAAGCGGCGCAATCCGGCGTGGAACCTGGTCGGTCGCGTGCACTTCAATCTTGCCGAGAACCGCAAGGATGAAGCCGCGCCCTTTGCTTTCCTTGCCACTTACACGACGCGCCTTTCCGCGCACGCCAAGGCTCAGCATGTTCCGCTCGGCCAGGCCTTGCGGGAGTATGCCGGCGCCGAGAATCGAGACCGATTGCTCTCCCTGCTTCTCCCTGTCCAGCGTTCGGCCGAGAGCTGTTCGTGGCTTAAGGCCATGGTCGACACAGGAGAGATTTTCCACCCGCTCCGCTGGGTTCCCACGCAAGCCATGCAGCTTTTGCGCGATGTGGAGAAGCTTGAAGGCGCCGGCGTAGTTGTACGCATGCCGGCGACCTGGCGAGCAAATCGTCCTCCCCGCGCTCAGGTGACGGCCACCGTCGGCGGTCGGCCACCATCGGGGCTGGGGCAGGCTGCGCTGCTCGACTTTCACCTGGAAGTGATCCTCGACGGCGAGAGGCTAAGCAAGGCCGAGGTGCAGGACTTGCTCCGCACCTCCGATGGGCTTGTCCTGGTGCGAGGTCGTTGGGTCGAGGTAGACGCCGAGCGCTTGCGGGAAACGCTAGAGCATTTTGGCGAGATTGAGCGCACGGCCGCTGAGCAAGGCATTAGCTTTCGGGAAGCCATGCGCATGCTCGCCGGCACGGATGTCGCGGCCGACGGAAATTCCGCCGCCTCGGTCGCGGAGTGGGGAAAGGTTGCCGCCGGCCCCTGGCTTGCGGAAACACTAAAGGGACTGCGTACCCAGGAGGGTCTGGCGCGCGTCGATGCGGGCCCGGCGCTGAAAGGGACGCTACGCCCCTATCAGCAAGTTGGCGTGCGTTGGCTGTATCTGCTCGCGCAACTCGGCCTGGGGGCCTGCCTGGCCGATGACATGGGACTGGGCAAGACCATTCAGGTGCTGGCGCTGCTGCTCGTACTTCGTCAGCAATCTAACGGCGCCGGAGCACCCAGCCTTTTGGTGGCCCCCGCCTCTCTGCTCGCCAACTGGGCGTCGGAGCTCGGACGCTTCGCGCCAAGTCTGAAAGCCGTAACCGCCCATCCTTCCGAGATACCTGCCGAAGATTTAAAAACCATGACGCCGGAAAAATTGCGGAAGGTGGACGTTGTGATCACGAGTTACGGCTCGCTGCTGCGGCTTCCCTGGATCGCCGACCTCTCCTGGAATCTCGTCGTGCTCGACGAAGCGCAAGCCATCAAAAATGCCTCTGCCAAGCAGACCCAGGCGGTGAAGAAGCTCAAGGCAGGTGTGAGGTTTGCCCTCACCGGCACCCCCATCGAGAACCGTCTGGGCGATCTTTGGTCGATCTTCGATTTCCTGAATCCCGGCCTGCTCGGTTCGGCCAAGCAATTTACAAGTTTTACCAAGCAACTGGCCGCGCTGCCGCACAATCCCTACCGCCCCTTGCGAGAGCTAGTGCGGCCTTATATTTTGCGGCGGCTGAAGACCGACAAAACGGTCATCGCCGATCTGCCGGATAAAACTGAGGTCAAGGCGTTCTGCCAACTCAGCCGGAAGCAGGCGGCGCTTTACCAGCAAGCCGTCGAGGAGCTTGAACGGCGGCTTAAGAAAGTTGAAGGTATCGAGCGTAAAGGCCAGGTGTTGGCGTTCCTGGTGCGGTTAAAGCAGATCTGCAACCATCCGTCGCAGTGGCTGGGCGACGGCACATGGAATCCGGAAGACAGCGGCAAGTGGGCCCGCTTGCGCGAGATCGTTGAAACCATCGCCGCCAAACAGGAAAAGGTCTTGGTGTTTACGCAGTTTCGCGAACTGACCCGGCCGCTCGAAGCGTTTCTGGGATCTGTGTTCGGACGCCCTGGGCTGGTCCTAGATGGCGAGACGGAAGTCAGAAAGCGCAAAGAGGTGGTGCGGCGATTCCAGGAAGAGGAGAGGATTGGTTTCTTCGTGCTTTCGCTCAAGGCGGGTGGCTCGGGACTCAACCTCACGGCCGCTTCGCATGTCGTGCACTTTGACCGATGGTGGAATCCGGCGGTTGAGAACCAGGCGACCGACCGTGCCTTCCGCATCGGCCAGACCAAGAATGTCTTGGTGCACAAGTTCGTCTGCCGCGGGACGGTGGAAGAGAAGATTGACAAGCTGATTGAATCGAAGCAGCAGCTTTCGAAAGACTTGCTCGAAGGCGGAGCCGATCTTTTGCTCACGGAAATGAACGACGGGGATTTGCTGAGACTCGTGGCGCTCGACCTAAACAGCGCCCAGGCGGAGGTGTGAACCATGTACTACGGAGGCTGGGGATGGCGACCCTATGTGTCTGTCGCGCAGCGGCAAGCGCAAGCGATGCGCAAGATCGCGCAGTTGAAGAAAAAGGGGCGCGTCGTCTCGCCTGTCGAGATTGAAGGCCGCGGCATTGCTACAACCTTCTGGGGAAAAGCCTGGTGCGAGAATCTGGAACGTTACGGTGATTACGCAAATCGTCTGCCCCGCGGCCGCACTTACGTGCGCAATGGTTCCGTCATCGATCTGCAGATTGCCTTCGGTGAAGTGAAAGCGCTTGTGAGCGGCTCGTCCATCTATAAAGTCGCTGTGAAAATCACGCCTGTCAGCAAGGCGCGCTGGAAATCCATCTGCAAGGACTGTGCCGGGGCCATTGATTCCCTGGTGGAGTTGCTGCAAGGTCGATTTTCCAAGGGAGTCATGGAGCGAATTTGCAGAGAAAACAATGGACTGTTCCCCTCGCCAAAGGACATTCAATTTTCGTGCAGCTGCCCGGACTGGGCTTATATGTGCAAGCATGTCGCCGCCGTGCTCTACGGCATCGGCGCCCGCCTCGACCGCCAGCCCGAGCTCCTCTTTCGGCTTCACAAGCTGGACGAAAAGGAACTCATCAGCAGCGCCGGCAGAGAGCTTCCTCTCGCAAGGAAAGGAGGAGATTCCGGGAAAATTCTGTCTACCGGCGATCTTTCTGAACTCTTCGGACTGGATCTTGCTAAAAGCGGCGCACGCACCTCCCCATTGTCTTCAACTCGCGCAAGTCAGAACAAGAGTGCGAAGGAAATGCGAGGGCGCAAGCAGGTTGTCCGTCCCGGCGGGCGACAGCGGTCGGGATAAGCCATCAGCCGATGTCTTTTCTCTGTTCTCGTTGCTGCTGCTTGCATGCTCATAATCAACAGCTCACTGCCGGCATTACTCCCCGCTTGCTCTCTCCCTCTCCTCCCGCATTCATCGAACAAAGCCCATAGGGCAAAGCTCCTGCCGCGGTTTAGTCCAACCCATTTTTAGATCACCGGCGCCGCTCCGATCACATTTCTTTCCGCACACGCTTTCCGTCGCCGCGCCGCCGATCTAAAAATGCTCTGCCTTATGCTGATCCAAAGCCGAATTGTTTCGCGACACGAACTCCCTGCGCTAGGATGCACTCGTCGACTGGGCAAGGCAGAGACTCCAAGTCCTTCGACTCCGAGGTGCTGCATCGAAGAGATCTGCGATCAGCGTGCCACAAAGATCCTGATTGAGACACGCACGGGATTTTCGGTAATCACACTCGCGCGTTCTTCATTGGGTGAGAGCAGCGGTTGCCTCGGTGCCCAGACTGCGGCGAGAAAGGCCCATCCCCTTCCCTCGTTGAGGCAGGGTAGAGGTTGCTGTTCGCCTTTTGTGCAGGTTGATCAGGGTTTAGGAATCTCGCGAATTTCCCACTCGCCTGCAGCCGAGATCTCCACTAGCTTGTTCAGCAAGAAGTCGTCATCACTCGATTCCAAAATGTCGTCGATTATGGGTTGAATGCGGTCCCATTGTTCGTCGCGGGTCAGGCCGCTCTCGCGGAGGACGATGAGGCCCGGGTGTACTTCCACGTTCAGAAGACGGATGAAGTCGCGCGCGTTGGTTGTGACGACCGTAAAGTCGTGTTCTAAGGCGTAGTTCCAGATGTGCTCGTCCGGTTCCCCGGACAAACCAACATGGGCCACGGCCTCCGCGTACAAGCCCTTCTCACCCAGTTTGCGCACCAATGCCGGCGAAATGTGTTCGTCCAGCAATAAACGAGTCAGCGGCGGCTACCGTGCGCTCTTTCGATTCGCAATCGCCTTTTCGGTCGCCCTGGTGCTGCACCGAATCGAGAGGCCAGCCGGGCGTATTGTAGGTCCTTCGCGTCGAGGGCGGGAAAGTCCTCCGCGATCTCTTCCTCCGGAACGTTCTTGCGAAACAAGGCGGCGACATGCTCCAACGGGATGCGCGTGCCGCGGAAGACGGGCTCCCCGCTGAGGACGTCCGGAGACGAGGTGATTCGTTCTTTGCCCCAACGATAGGCGGACACGTTCTTTTCCACGGTTTCGCGGAAACGCTTGCACTCAATCCATATCTTCATGTCTCCCGAGCGAAAGACGAGGTCCGGTCCATCGGACGTCCAATGTTTCGCGGTCTTGCTTCCGTGCGCCAGGACCTTGGAGAGAGAGTCTTTGTCGTCCTTCGAGAGAGGGAAGGGGAATTCCGTCACAACGAGAAGATAGAGAACGTCTCCCTCGGAGAACCGGTAGCGCACCACTTTGCCAGTTTTGACCTTGCGCGAAGGGGTCACCGCTCTTTTTTCGAGTGCCGTTCGAACCGTGTCGGGCTCAATCTCGGCAATTGCCGCCGCCTCGTCGAGCGTAAAGAGTTCTGACATACTGTGTTCTCCGATAATAAATATACCACCTCTGGTGGTATAATTGCTAGAAAGATAGTGATACAGGAAGTGATGAGTGGCGCGCGAGGGCGGGGCGCAGCGAAAGTAGAAGCGGTAAGCTAGTCGGGAGGTTCGGCCGAGTCTTTTGTCTGAGCAATTCTGCGAAACCGCCACGGAAGCACCACTATGTTCCTCGATTCTATCTCGATGGTTTTTGTGCGCCTGCTTCGATGAAATCGAATGGCAAGCGTCTTCTTTGGGTTTACGAGAAGGGACACGAACCTCGCTGTTCCGTACCGGAAGCGGAAGCGTATCAAAAGGACTTCTACAGCTTTGACAAGAATGGCACGAGGAACGTTGACACCGAGCGCTGGTCTGCCCAGCTGGAAAGCGAATCGCGCAGCTTATACTGAGCTGGTCAGCTCAAAACGAGAACCCACAGGAACCGAAAAAACATGCCTCGCGGTATTCATGGGCACCATGTACACGCGGACTCCCCTGGGGAGACAACTCGGCGACGAGCGTTTTCAGACCAGCCACTTCGCAGATGCTCAAGAGAGTTGCTGCCGACGCCATTGAATTTCGCGAGCTCTATTTCTCCATGGACCCAAGATTTCGCGATTGGGAACATGAGAAGACGATCGACCAAGTGTGGCAAGGCATTCTCTCCGGGAAGACCGACGCGCTAGAAGCGGGTGACCATTTTCGCCTCGCTTCGATTATTGAAGTTGGGATGACGGTCGGTGAAGTCCTTTGCGAGATGGGCTGGCGCTTCATTTACGCCCCTGATGGGCACCGTTCATCACATCCGACAATCCGCTGGTAACCGAAGTTAGTGAGCCTGGTTCCAGGGCAATTCACTTTCGCTCGGGGGTGAACGTTCCGAACGCCGGAGCCTGGTTCCCTTTGACGCGGAAGGTTGTCTTGATGATGCAGAAGCCGCTGTTACCCGGCGTCACGACCGTGTCCGGCTCCCTTGCCCGTGAAATCAATAGGCGGGTCATGGCCTGTGCGGAGCGCCGAATCTACGCCGGCGAGAATTCTCCTCACTTGCGAAAAGCGTTCGAACGTCACGGTTGCAAGGTGCCTCTGGAATCTTTTGACCTCAGAGTATGAAGGGCAAGCGATCCGAGGGAAGATACCAGGAAGTAGAATACCGAGACAGGTAGGGCGAGACTGAGGCCATCGATATTTTGTAGCCCATGCAGCCCAAATAAGCGGAGGGAATGCACAGGCAAATGCCGTCAATTCAACGGATTTGGTCTGGTCCAGGCTGGTTCGGGACCAGGAGGTCGATGGTTCAAATCCATTCGCCCCGACCATTTCTTTTGGAACCAACAATTTACAGACACACAATAGTCAGGTGAGCGCATGGTGCTGGACCAGGAGGTCGATGGTTCAAATCCATTCGCCCCGACCAATCTAATCCCTATTACTGCAAGCAACTACGCCGCTTTCGCGGGCTGAGTTTTTGAGGCGGAAAGTTGGCCAAGTTGGCCAATTTCCAGTTGTAGGTCCGTTAGCTTGAAGTCCAAACCGACCTTCTTCGCCCACTGCTTGCGCCATGCAACATCTTCTACAACTTGCTTCGCGTAGCGCGTGCCCATCTCACGATTCTCATGGCCCATCCAATAGTGCACCAGGAGAGCGCGAGCTTCCGACTTCTGCAGCACGGATTCTCGGAAGCGCCTGAAACAATGGAACCCCATTCTTGGTTGTTTGAGCTTGGCTAAAGTGGGGTGCAGACTGTCACGAAGAATGTTGCGTGGCGATAGCGGTTTGCCGGTCTCTGTGCAGAACAAGTAGCCATCCTTGCGATCTCCAATGAACTTGGCAAGCAAGGCTGCGAGTTCCCTTGTAACGTCCACATCCCGGACGGCAGCCTGTGTTTTGGGTTCCTGTTCTTTCCCGCGCCACAAAGACTGACGGATGTGGATCGTGGAGCAGTTATCGGAAATGTGCTGACCGATTTTCAGGGCAAGCGCCTCTCCGACCCGCAGACCGCTTCCGGCCAACAATGAATACAGAACCCGATACCTATTGCGCGACGCAGCGATGATCTTCTCGATCTCCTTCGCCGTCCGCGTGGGCCGATTCTGTTTCTTTGGATTTACTACTGGAAGCCCGATGAAATGCGAGTCCCAAGTCCGGGGATGAACCTGCTCGCCTTCACCATTTACGACACTGGCTATCACGGATTGAAGGACCTGGAAGTAGCTGACTACCGTCTTATCGGACAGTCTAGCTTGCTTCATGCTGGCGACCAGTTCCTTTGCGGCTGCGTTCTTGATATTGGCCAGCGGCGTTTTCCCGATGTGCGGAGACAACCAACTAATCGCACATTTATAACCGTCAATCGTCGCTGGCTTAATTCGAGTCCGCTTCCGCCGATGGAGCACACGGCCATCCTCAATCGCCTTGATCCACCATTCGGCTTGTTGGCCGAAAGTGATCGAGTCGATTGACTGCGCTATCTCCACCGTGGAATTGATCCCGTCTCGTTCAATCATTTCCTTCAATCTTCGCATCGCTTCACTCTTCGTCCTGCATACTCCCAACGGATAGAACTTCCTTTGCCTCTCCTTTCCGGGAACATCAACCCACACCTGACCGTATGCTGGTGCGGCTGAGTCCCATGTTTTGTTTCCACTCTGATTCTTCTGCCAAACATATCCTGTCTGGCCACGACGACGACTCATACATGGACCTTTCCGTCGTCGCTTTGGCGTCGCCGAAACAATATCATGCTCTGATGGTGGAGGCGCAATCGCATTCGGACCGGGTTGCGATCCCACCATCCGTGCTGGAAGCTTTCGCACGTATCCTTCTTCAGTCACCGCCAACAAAGTGCTGAGTCACAAATCGACCCGGTTGCACCGGCAAACATCCCAGGACAAGCGCTGGTCCTCCCGGTACCCAGTATTCGTAAAAACGCAGGATTGAATCGAAATAACTTGACTTGACATTCGCGGGCGACCTGTTCTAAAAGCTACTTCAACGGTAGATTAGGTCGAGTGGTGGTAAAGGTTGCCCGGGGTTCCTTCACATCTCGTTCAGGGTCTCGCCTCGCGAGTGGGCAGAGGTGTTTTCGCAATTGCCCGGCGCCTTCCATCTAGGTTTGGTTCGATCTTCATCCAGGGTGCGCGAAAGGAGCAGTCTATGAAGATGCTTTCATTCTTTACGAAACGGAATCTTTTAGCTGCATTTGTCGTCATCATGATTGTTGGACTTGGGGTGGCTGGCGCCTGGGCGCAGATCGGCACGGCCTCCGTCTTTGGGGACGTCACGGATCCCAAGGGGTTGGCTGTTGCGGCTGCGAAAGTAACTCTCATTAACACGGCCACGGGGTTGACGAGAACGACGGAGACAGACGCCGCCGGGCGCTACGAATTCTTGGCCCTGCAACCCGGCACCTACAAGATTGAGGTGGAGGCCAAGGGCTTCAAGGCCGCGGTCCAGGAAAATCTTCATCTCCAGGTCAACACAGTAAGCCGCGCGAACTATGCGTTGGTGATTGGCGCGGTCAGCGAAACCGTGGAGGTGATTGAGGCCGCTACTCCGCTCAACACCTACGATGCCAGCCTGGGCAACGTCCTGGACAACACACAGATCAGCAGCATCCCTCTGGAAGGCCGGAGCATTGTTGCACTGCTGAGCCTCCAGCCCGGCGCGGTCTACACTCCCACGGGCGACATTCGAAGCGGCTCGATTAGCGGAAGCCGTAGCGACCAGTCCAATATCACCCTAGACGGCGTGGATATCAACGACCCGCAAAACCAGACCGGAGCCTACGACACCGGCCTTCGGGTACCGGCGGAGTCGCTCCAAGAGTTCCGGGTCACTACGTCCAACTACGACGCCACCCAGGGGCGCTCCAGCGCCGGCCAAGTGTCCATGGTGACCAAGGGCGGCACCAATAATTTTCACGGCTCGGCTTACTGGTACCATCGCAACACTGCCACGTCTAGCAACGAGTACTTCAATAAGCTCAGCCAGCTCTCCAACGGCGCCCCTAATAAGCCCCCTGTCCTCCAAAAACATGTGTTCGGCGGGACGGTTGGCGGCCCCGTTTGGAAGGACCGGATGTTTTTCTTTTTCAATTACGAGGGACTCCACCAGAATTCTCAGACCGCTGTTCTCCGCAGCGTGCCCTCCGACACAATGCGCGACGGCATCATTATCTACAAGTGTAGAGACGCGACGCAGTGTCCGGCTGCCTCCGTCACCGGCGTGAGCGGTACAAGCTATCCCATCGCTGCTGGATTTCACGGTTTGAGTCCCTCGGAATTCGCTGCGATTGATCCGAAGGGCATTGGCCCGGACTTGGCGGCTCTCCGATACTGGAGTCAGTACCCCCATCCAAATGACCCAGGCCGGGATGGACGGAATATCATGGGATTCCGTTTCGCCGCGCCGGTCAGGAACCGGCTCAACGTGAGCGTCGTAAAGCTTGACTACAAGCTGGACTCGGCTGGTAACCACTCCCTCTTCTGGCGCGGGACCTTGCAGCAGGATACCATCGGCTCCGAGCCGCAGTTCCCGGGCCGGCCCGCCAACAACACGTTTCGCTTCTGGCCCAAGGGTTTTTCGGCCGGTTACAATGCTGTGCTCGGCCCTCATGTTGTCAACACCTTCCGCTGGGGCTGGACGCGTTTCTCTCTCCTGACCGCGGCGCTCCAGAATTCCGACGTCTCGACGTTCCGCTTCCTGGATACTTTCGAAGGTCCTCTTGGTCAGGCGCTGGGCGCATCCTCCGGCCGCCAGTACCTGACGAATAATCTCGCCGACGACATTAGCTACGCCCGCGGCGCACATACCTTCCAGATTGGCACCAACATTCGTTTCAGTAGGCTGCCGAGATTTAGCAATGCGAACTCTTTTCACAGCGGGAATGCCAACGGTTCCTGGCTGGCCGGAGTCGGCCGAAAGTATTTGCCGGGCCGGTCTACGTGCACGACGGCTGGCTGCTCGCAGGTCCCTGCGGTGAGTTCATCCGATGCGGCGGTGTGGGCCGACACTTCGATTGATCTGTGGGGGCTCATCACCCAGGGCAATGCCCGGTACAACTACAACAAGGATGGTTCGACTTTAGCGCACGGCGCCCCAGTGAGTCGCAATTACGCCTCCAACGAGTATGAACTCTACTTCCAGGATGTCTGGCGCGTGCGCTCCAACCTGACCGTGACATTGGGCGTGCGCTATGCCCTCTACTCACCACCGTGGGAGACCAACGGCCTCCAGGTTGCTCCCACTCCCAGCTTGGGCACCTACTACGATGAACGATTCCGGGGGATGCAAGCCGGAATCCCCTCGAATCAATTGCCTCGCGTGAGCTTTGACCTGGCCGGGTCTGCCGACGGCCGCAAGGGCTACTACGACTGGGACTGGAACAACTTCGCTCCGCGCGTGTCCTTCGCCTGGAACCCCAAGTTTTCCAGCGGCGTTTTGGGCCATATTACCGGGGGTGGGCGCTTGGTCATCCGCGGCGGCTACGGCGTGGTCTACGACCGGGTTGGACAGGCGCTGGCCACCACGTTCGACTCGGGTGGGGCCTTTGGATTGTCGAGCGTTCTCTTGACCCCCTACGCTTCGCTGAACGAAAGCACCGCTCCGAGATGGACGGCGATTAATTCAACTCCCTCCCTTGGCCTGAATGGAACTCCACTGCTCCTGCCGGCGCCGCCGGGTGGGTTCCCGGCCACTCCGCAACAGGGGCTGTTCGCTATCACCAGCGCCATCGACGACACCCTGAAGACGCCGTACGCCCACATGTTCGACTTTGTCATCGGTCGCGAGCTGCCCGGTAACATGACGGTCGAGGCGGCTTACGTGGGACGCTTTGGCAAAAAGTTGCTCACCAAGTGGGACCTCTCCATGCCGCTGAACCTCGTTGATCCTGCTTCGAAGACTGATTATTTCACGGCGGCTTCGAAACTGGCCGCTTTGGCGGAAGTGGGTGATCCTACAGGTTTCAGTGCCGGAACCCCGGTGGCCAACATTCCCACGATTCCCTATTGGGAGAATCTGTACCCAGGGATGATCGGGAATCCTCTCTGCGACGTGCAGGGTCTGGGCTCGGCCGCGTATAACACCGCGTCCAAGGCTGTCTACGACACCTACTTATGCTTTGCGCCGGACTACACGACGGCGCTGGAGTTCCTGGATCAGGGCGGGGGCCTGTGCGATTCTTTTGGCACCTGCAGCAAGTTCGGCCCTTATGCCTTCTTCCAAGACCAGTTCGCCTCGCTGGCTGGCCAGAGCAGTGTCGGCTGGTCCTATTACGACGCTTTGCAGCTCAGTGTCCGCAAGCGCATGAGCCATGGTCTGCAATTCCAATTCAACTACGCCTTCAGCAAGTCTTTAGACCTAACTTCAGATGCTGAACGGGGCGGTTCTTTCGGAGGATTCTTTAACGGCGGTTACAGCGAATTTGTCGTGAACTCCTGGAACCTCCGTTCCAATTACGGCCCCTCCTCATTTGACTTGCGCCATCAGTTCAATGCGAACTGGGTGTATGAGCTGCCCTTCGGCCACGGCCGCTTACTGGCGAGGAGCTCTCCGGCCTGGGTAAACCACATCATCGGCGGCTGGGATCTTGCCGGACTGTGGCGATGGACCAGTGGCTTCCCGTTCACCGTCATCAACTGCCGCTCTTGCTGGCCAACTAACTGGAATCTTCAGGGCAACGCCAGCCTCTTCGGCGCCGCTCCCGCTCAGGGCACCACGCGCAATGCCCCTGGGCTCAACGGCCGGCCGAGTCCATTCACACTGGGAAATGGAGCTGTGAGCGCGTTTCGCCGGGACCGTCCCGGTGAGGTCGGAGGTCGGAATGCTTTCCGGGGTGATGGGTTCTCTACCATCGACATGGCCCTGCGAAAGACCTGGAAACTTTACGAACAGCACCAGCTGGCGTTCAGTTGGGAAGTCTTTAACGTCACCAACACGCCGAAGTTCGATACGGGCAACATTACGGCCTTTCCGGACATCAGCTCGAGTTTCGGCAGGTACAATGCCACGCAGCCTGTCTGTGACGGCGCCGCCGGGCGCTGCATGCAGTTCGGCCTGCGCTACTCGTTCTAAGCGCACCACGTAATCCAACAGCTGCCGGGGAGCGAAAGTTCTCCGGCGGTTTTGTTTTTCTGTGTTTGCGAGGGGTGTAGCTGCAATCGTTGAGCTATGATAATCTGATAGTCCCGCTTGGGACGGAAAGATCGGCCTGAGCTTATCGGTCGGGGCGTAGCGCAGCCTGGCTAGCCCATGGGCTAGGTACAAGTTAGGTACAACTGAGAGGGGGGAAATAACGCTTCTTGTCCCGTAAGCGACGCCAAATAAAGCGTTTATGGGATTCAAATGCCTGGTTCGGGACCAGGAGGTCGATGGTTCAAATCCATTCGCCCCGACATGGTTCAAATCCATTCGCCCCGACCATTTCTTTTAGAACCAGTAATTTACAGACAGACTTATAGCCGCTGACCGCCTGGTGTCGGACCAGGAGGTCGATGGTTCAAATCGAATCGCTCCGACTACGATATTTCCCGTTCTCTCATAGACTTACATTGCGATTGCGTGATGTTCGGCAACACGTGGAAATTGTCCAACTTGTCTAACATTTGTCCGCACGACTAACCAGGCAGAACAGCCAGCATGTAATACAATCCCTCGCATGCGACCATCCAACGCTCTGTTCGTAGCTCTTCTATTCGCTGCTCGTCCATTGGTCGTCCAGGCTCAGTCGTCGAAATTTACGCCTCCAGAGGTGATGCTGAGAGATGCAAAACATAAGGAGCCAAAGAGTGGAGTTCAAATCGGTCCAGGAAACACGATTACAATCCAGTCCGGGGTTGGAACACCTACGACCATTAACGTTCTCTCGTTTGGAAAGAATGGGGCTTTGCTCGCCGCTGGCAAGGATTTCGGTCGAGTTGTTGTCTGGGATGTTGCCAATAAGAAGTTCCTGTGTGCTGTTGAAACAGGACAGGGAATTGTTCACGCTGTCGCCATCTCTCCCGATGGACAAACCCTAGCTACGGCTGGAGAGGGGGATAATTTCAAACTCAAACTCTGGCATCTCCCTGACGGCAAACTGATCAGGACGTATGACAGTTTCGCAGGGTTTATCCATTCCGTCGCATTTGGTCCAACCGGAGAGTGGATTGTCTTCGCAGAGAATACTGGCCCGACGAGAGTACTCGACCTTGCCACTGGAAAAGTGTTGCTCGAATTGAAAGAAACGTCTTTTCCGGTTCTGTCTACGGATGGCACCGTCCTGATGACTGCCAACAAAACCGAGTTCATTATTTGGAAGACCTCCGACTGGAGCAAGCTCAGGTCACTGCCACGTTCGCCAGCTTATGCTGTCCTGCTCGCAGTACATCCTGAGACAGATAAGTTTGTCTACTCGTACGCAGGTGTCTTCGCTTTAGCTCGACTGAGTACTGGTGAGCTGTTGCCGAGCAATCAGCCCTCGTCGTTGCCAAAATTCAATTTGTCCGCAGGAGGATTTGCGGCGATTGATACCGGTGCACCTGAACTGGTGTTCGGCCATAGCGACGCGAGACTGTGGGCGTGGGACACCAAGAGTGGCAAGACTTGCACGTCCGAGGTGTTGTACAGCGACAGTGGTGTCCTTAGCCCAGACGGTACATTACTCGCCGGTGCGAAAGACAACTCAATACTTGCCCAAGGCCAGTCACCCGATGGAGTCCTTCTTTGGGACACGCAGCGACTGGTTCAAAGCTGTGGTTTTGCCACCATCACGACGCCCACGCAAACTTCCACTTCGCGCTAGATTTGTCTAACTCTGATAAAGCCGTAATCGTACAAGTGAAGTTTTACTTTACATCTCCGGTAATACTCAGGAGTTGGCCTCGCCGCTGCCTGAGTTTGTATACTCTGGTCGAGGAAATGGCCAGTGACGCACTCTGATATTTGGATTGGCACTGTTGAAATTAGCTGGGCGAATGAGAATTCGCCCAATGTGTTCCAGCCCGCGTTCACCGTGGTCACGACATGGGCGAGCAACGCCGAAGAGTTCCGTGAAAAGTGCCTCCGGATGTTAGAGAGCTATGGATGGAAGCTTATAGACGTTGAACGTGCTAATCCTGTGCCGGACGACGGCGAATTTAGTAAAGAAGTCGAAGACATGTTGGAAAGAACCAGAAGCAATCCGAACGCAATTATCTACGGCACATTCTATTCATACCCGGTGATGTAATGAGGCCTGAAGCCTAACCAAACGGCGGAAAATCTAATCCAACTATACAATCGATGGGGTTGCGAGATTGAATCTTGCTCGCACGATTTATGCGCCGTGGAGCACAAGGAGGAGAGCGATGGTTAGCGACACTGAGGCTCGAAACGCTGTGCGCCAGTTGATGAAACGATTTGATTTGATACAGGCTCAACATCTCGGCCTGGCCTACGTCCTTGCCAAGAGAGATGCAGCCGAATATGCCCAGTTGCTGGATTCGGCCGAGAGAGTTATCCCGACAGTGATTCAACCTGCTGCAGAGGCCGATGTCCTGCACAGCCAAGTCTATGCGGCACTGGATAATCCAAGTGCAGACTGGTGCAAGGCAGTGCTCTCGATGCTTAACCAGGGACCAATTGAACATGCCTGGTAAAGTGGGTTGTGGTCCTCGACTAGGGTAAGATTTCATTTCGCTCCCAATAATGCCAGTCGTTTCGTGTGGAGGGACTTGTGCAAGAGGCTACTTCTTGGGACGTCAGGTCGTTCATTACATTTCCTGTCGTTTTGATGATCGCTTGTGGTTTCGTTTTTGTCCTTCTCGTCCCGATTGCTAAGCTGCTCAGGCGCACCGGTCATCACGCAATTTGGTGCTTGTTGGCACTACTGCCTGGCCTGAACTTCATGGCATTTTGGATATTTGCGTTCAAGCCCTGGCCCACGGACAAGATATCCGCGAATAGAGGAAACTGAAAAGAGATGTCGAGCGACGACGTTTATTGGCGTCAACTGCCTGACGCGGTTACCGTACAAGTGAAATCGGCCCGATCTTCAATGTCCGGTTATCCGAATCCCTGCGGCCCGCTTCAATGAAGTTTTACAGTTTCCGGACGTTGCCCGCTCCACGAATGCCGCGCCAGCGCGCATCTCAGGGGAAGTCCGTCACCTTCGGCGTCACGCGAGGATGTATCGCGGTCGCCTCGCCCGTGTCGTCGATCACATGGCTGATCGCGCCGTGATCGCCCAGCGCCACGGTGATCACGTCGTGGAACCGTACCTCTGGACTCTTCGACGTCTCGATTGCGCGGGTCAGCCTGACATCAGGATAGATGAAGACGCTGTACACGCCCAGCCCCCACGCCTCATGCGTCGTCACTCCACCTGCCACCTTGTACGAGGCCCAGCCGTTCACCCCCGGCGCACTCGTATAGCTCGCCTGGTTCGGAGGATCGTAAGGAATCTCGGACTGATAAAAATACGTTCGCCCGCCATTGCCCTTC
>WNFC01000634.1_pt1 | contig 35357 bp, 37 predicted proteins | sample 5400541 | NCBI WGS metagenome assembly WNFC01 (sample SAMN13153342, study PRJNA577476) | soil metagenome | isolation source: 120 cm saprolite under Douglas fir tree site 2 hole 2 replicate 1 | place: USA:California | collected 2015-04-18
CCTACCGCCGCCGCCAGCGCCCCGCCCCACCCCGAGTTGACGACCCCGCCCCAGCCACACCATGATGCTCACGTAACCCGGCCAGGTGGTCCCTAGGTCGTGGCGAACCGCTGGTCCCATCTCGCTGGCGGGTGACACCCCGGCACCTCGGCGGCCGGGCCGTCCCCTGCCCGCGCTGCGGCTCCCCGGCGGCGCGGCAGCGTGCGCCCACCAGCGCGCCCGCCGGCCGGGAGGTCCCGGCGTGACCGGCCCGAGGCCCGGGCGGCCAGGACCAGCCCGTACGAACCGCGGCCCCGGCTTTGCCTATTCGGGCGATTGCAGGCATGTGTTTCTGGAAGGTTGGCGGGTGTGCTCAGTGCGCCGGTGTCCCAAGAAAACAGCGAATCTGGCTATTGACTAAGTCATATTAACGAATCTAGATTCGAAATCAGCGCAAAGGAGGCTGTCATGGGAGCACCGGCCGCGCAGGCTCTCGGCCTGATGCCGGGCATGCTGGACGTCGATCTGGCCGTCCCGGCGCTCCCGCTGCTCGGCTGGGACGGCCTCGGCATCGTGGAGGCACGAGCCTGGAGCGCTCGCAGGCTGGTCGTATGCGCCCTTGATCCGGCCGAGCACCGGCGCCGCCAGACCGAGGGCATGATCCCGGCCGCCGACCCGTTCCTGCTGCGCTGCCTGGCGGCTCAAGACCCGCGGTTCGTGCTCGCCCCGCCGCCGGTACGGATCGTGGGCGCGATCGCGGTGCGCAGGACATGGAAGGCTGCCATCGCGAACCTCGCGGGCTTCGCCGCGTTCGGGGCTCTGGCCGCTGTCTTGCCTGCAGGGGCGGCTGACCGCCTGGATGTGGCGGCCGAGGCACCGGTTCACGGCATCGGGGTGATCGCCGCCGACGCAGCCGGGACCGTCCGGCTCATCCACCGCGCCGGCGCGCACACCGCGGCAGCGCGCACCTGGGTTCACCGGCTGATCGAGGAGATCGTCTACGACGCTCTGCTCGCCCCTGCAGGCGGGCCGGATCCGGCTAGCGGTGCCACAGCGCCGCCCAGCTCCGCAGGTAGCCGGGCGCTTCCCACCCGATCCGCAGATCGAGCTTGAGCTCGTCGTACCTGGAGACGGCCGCGTTGCACTTCGACGTCCACGACCGCTCGCGGATCCTGCCCGGCGGCAGCGCGGACAGCCCGTCCCTGAGCTCGCTGAGGATCTCGAAGGTGTGCGCGTTGACCTCGGCTTCGGAGGCCGTCGCCATCCAGTCGGCGGTGCGGCCGCCGCAGGTCCAGCAATGGCAGGTCCACACGTCCTGGGTCCAATCCTGATTCGTGCAGGTCCGTGCCCACGCCTCGGCGATCTTCTGCACCGACACGACCGACAGCCGCGGTCTTACCAGGGCGCTTACCTGCGGGGATGGGTTCCAGCCGTCCCCGCGTACCGGGTACAGATGGCGCAGGGCGGGCCGGACTCCCACCGCCGACCACTGCGCGCCGAACGCCATGGCTCCGACGCCGGAGACATCCGTCGACAGCAGGGAAACCGGCACTTGCGATCCCCGCAAGAACTCGATCAGCCCGCTGACGGCGACGCGGCTGCCGAGAGGATCCTTCGCGTGCTCCAGCACCAGGGCCACCGGAACCGCGTGGGCGTTTACCTCAGACAGGAGTATCTTCCGGTCTGGCCCAAGCCAGCCGATATGCAACGGCAGCACCGCCACCACCTCAGTGTCCGCCGCAGCTGCCTGATCCAGGACCGACTGCAGGGCAGCCTGATCACCCCTGCCGATATACCCCGAGTCGGTGAGGACCGCGGCCATCCCGACGGCGGCCTGCCCCTCCAGCCAGCTTTTCGTCAGCGGTGCGGTACCGAGTGCTCTCGCATTACCTGCGTACCGGCGCCGGTCGGCCAGCAGCGGATGGCTGAACCCGCGCTGCCGCGCCGAGCCGCAGGCCTCTACCGCGTTCCTGCCCGTCAATACCAGGCCGCCCCCGTCACGGTCCGCCAGCGCGACCACGGTCTCCAGGTCCCTCGGCTCGGCCTGGACCAGCAGGCAATCGGTTAGGAGGCCAGCAGGCTGGCTGCGGCCAGCGACAGGCGCCGAGCTCATCAGTACCATCCGGGCAACAAGTCAGGCAGGTCCGGTAACTCGACTGTGACTCTTCGCAGCGTCGTAGTCAAACCGTACAGCAAGTGGACCTCGTCCTCGATCTCTCGAGCCAGATCGTCAGATGAGCCATCGCTGTACTGGAGTCCCGGCCGCTACGCTGGGTTACGACCACGGATATCGCCTGCCGCCTCCCGTGGACCGGTTCGTGGACCGGCGCTTCAGATAATCCCAGCGCGGCGAGCGCCATCAGTGCGGTAATCCGTGTCATCTGTGCAGCTAGCGTGCGTGGTGCAGGAGGCCGTACTTCTCATAATCCGCCGGTCGTGGGTTCGAGCCCCACCCGCCCCACTTTCTGAGCTGCGGGAATGCTCCGAACGGCCTAGCTGGAGGCCAGCCGGACGGGCTGGAGTAGAACATCCGTAGAACATCCGCTCTCATGACGTGCCTCCGGCCTTGCGGACCAGCGCCGCAGTCTGCTCGGCGGCGGCCAGGTGCGCCTCCATGAGAACGTGGGTGTAGCGGTCGTTGATGTCCCGGCCTGCGTGGCCGACCTCGCGCATGCGGACCTCCTGGTCCACCCCGGCGTCGCGCATCATCGAGTTGGCTGTATGCCGTCCGCCCTCGTGCAGCTTGATGGCGGGCACGCCCGCCTGGGCCGCCGGCCGCTTGAACCGCTTGCTCACGTGATCCGGGTTCCACGGTCGCCCGTCGGCCTGGCAGAACACCAGGTCATTGTCCTGCCACGCCTCGCCAGCCTTCATGCGCGCCCTGAGCTGGGCCTTGCGGTGCTCCCGCAGCATCTGCGCGGTCTCGGCGTCGAGGAACACCAGCCGGTCCCCGGCCCGGCTCTTGGCCGTGGGCTCCTCGTGCAGCTTCCCGCCGAGCTGGAGGATCGGCCGCTTCACGGTGAGCACTCCCCGGTCCAGGTCCGCGAAGGCCCACCGGAACCCGACCAGCTCGGCGCGGCGGCAGCCGCGCAGCACCATGATCCGGAACATCAAGCCCATCGGGTCATCGGCCACGTGTGCGAGGAACCGGGCCGCCTGCTCCGGGGTCCACCGCTGTGCCTCGGCCGGGTTCTCGGGCTCCAGCTCGACCCCGGCGCACGGGTTGTGAGTGATCTGGCGCTGCTTCACGGCGGCGTTCAGCGCTGCCCGCAGAGTGGCCAGGACACGGTGCCTGGTGCCCGCCGATCCGGGCACAGCGGCCAGCACCGCCTCGACGTGCCCGGCGTTCACCCGCTCCAGCGGCAGGTCCCCGATTCTCGGGGCGATGTGGACCCGGATGTGCGACTCATAGCCGCGCACGGTGCTGGCCCGCTTGGTCCTGGCCTTGGCGGCCAGCCAGCCCTCCATCCACGCGGCCACGGTCATGCCCGGCTGGCCGGGGTCGAGCCCGAGCCCGAGCCGCCGTGCCACGGCCGCCTTGTCCGGCAGCGGCGCTCCCCGCCTGGCGGCGGCGATCATGTCACCGATCCGGGCGCGAGTGGCGTCGTCGTCGGCCAGGCCGCGCAAGACAGAGAGAACGTGATCGTGGAAGAGAGCAAGGAGCGGCCCCAGGTCGAGCAGCTTCTGTCCGAGGCGGCTGGCGCGGCCGAGGTGCTGCGCCGGGTGCCCGACGCGGAGAAACTGCCGTCCGTCTTCCCCGTGCTGATCGCCAGCCGGGTGCTGGGCGTGGGCAGGAATCAGACTTACCAGCTGATCAAGGCCGGGGAGTACCCGGTGCGCGTGTTGACGATCAACGGCCGATACCGGGTCTCCCGCTACGACCTGATGGCCTACCTCGGTGCCGTCCGGGGCGCGGCGTGAGTGACAAGATAACTTGCGGCGTTGCCCGTAGCAAGGTAACTTGCTTGCGTGTGCCAGTCATCGCAGGGAGTGCCCGCAAGCACGGCGTCAATGATGAGGACATGCGGCATGCGCTGCGGAACCCCATCCGGGTTTTCGAGCCGGACGACGGCTTCACCATGTTCGTAGGCTCGGCGCGTGACGGTACCCCGATCGAGGTCGGCGTGGCCGACAGTGAGTCAGGCCCGGTCATCGTCCACGCCATGCCCGCGAGACTCAAGTTCCTGCCGAGAGAAGGTGGTCAGTGATGCCACGGTCAGCTGAGGAGATCCTGGCCCAGGCGGACGAGCTGGCCCGCCGGTTCGAGGATTACGAGCCCGGCCCGGGCGACGGCAGGGACGCATCTGCGCTGCGGGAGGTCGCCGCCGCCTTCGCGCAGCTCGCCCGCAGCGAGCGCAGCCTAGCCGACGCGGTGAGCGCGGCGCGCTCGGCCGGGCACTCCTGGTCCGCCATCGGCGCGATGCTCGGCACCTCCGGGGAGGCCGCCCGGCAGCGGTACGGCGCGCGGGCTCGCAGCACGCCGCAAGGGCGGGCTGGCGGGGACACCGCGGCGTAGCGTAGTCGCCATGACCCAGTGCCCGATCAACCCCGGCGGCGGGGCTGCGCCCGTGGTGGTCACCCGCATGGACCGAGCTGACCTCGCGCAGGTAGCGCGGCTGGCATGCCGCCGCAAGGTGTCCAGGAGCGCGATCGTGCGCGAGCTGCTCGCCCATGCCCTGGACGCGCTGGAACGGGGCGATACCGGACCGCCGGGCCGGCGGCGACAACCAGCAGAGCATGGCCACGATCACGATCTTGGATAGGCCCGAGGGGCCGCCAGGATCGGTTTTCGTTTAGGGGCCGGGACGTCGCAGGGCCGGGCACCCGGCCCACTGATCATCAACCACGACCCTCGCCCGCTGACCAGGAAGGCGAGGCCCAAGAAAGGAGAATCCCTCGAACATGAATGTAGCATTTGCCGCCGCTGGCTTGGTTGTATGGCCGGACGGCAGCGTGTCCCGCGAGCCCATCGACCTGGCGTGGCCAGCCGATCCCGAGCACGGCGGATATGACCCCGAGGTCCCGCAGACCCTCGCTGTCCGCGCTCTACGGGGACATGAAGGTCGGCAAGTCCCTGATCATGCAGGACGTGTCGGCCGCCCTGGCCACCGGCCGCAGCGTGCTCGGCCTGCCACCCCAGGAGCGGGTGCCGGTGCTCTACCTGGACTGGGAGAACTCGGTGGAGGACATCACCTCGCGGATGTGGGCGATGGGCTACAAGGCGGCCGACCTGAAGGGCTGGCTGCACTACGCGAGCTACCCGGACATCCCGTACCTCGACACGCCAGCCGGGGGTGAGCGGGCCTGCCAGCTTGCCTACGCCCTCCAGGCGGCGCTGATCGTCATCGACACCACCTCCCGCACGATCGGCGGCGCGGAGAACAGCTCAGACACGTTCGCGGATCTGTACAAGCACACGCTGATGAAGCTGCGCGGGGCCGGGCACACGATCGTGAGGATCGACCACGAGGGCAAGGACCCCGACTGGGGCCAGCGCGGGTCCAGCGCCAAGAACGCGGACATCGACGTGCTGTGGCACATGACCGAGCTACAGCCCGAGACCCTGTTCCGGGTCCACCCCGAGCTGCGCCGCAACCCCTACTACACCGGGTTCCGGGTCCGCCGCGACACCGGCCCGCTGTGCCACGTCACGGTCTCCGACGTGCTTACGCCAGCCCAGCAGGCCCTGGCCGACGCGCTCGACGCCGCCGGGATTCCGCGCAATGCGGGCCGCCCGCAGATACGGGAATGGATGAAATCCAGGAATCTAGGATCTAGGAATGATGACCTGACGGCGGTCATCAGGCACCGCAAAACTGTCTGGCACAGTTCCCCGCCGCCGGGTATGGGACAGTCCACGGGACAGGTCATTCAAATGCCCTCTGACCTGCGGGACAGTTCGGGGACAGCCTGGGGCAGGACGTAGGGACAGTTCCCCCCCACATAGGGGGGACAGTCCCGTCCCCGTGCCGGTCATCGATTGGCAAGGCATGTGGAACCGGACTCCGCAAGCCAGGAATCTACGCAAATCCAGGGGCCAGGAGGATTTACCCCAGGAATCCTGGGCGGCATCCTGAGCCAATCCTGGAACGGGGCAGACTGGACGGTCATGGGGAGGGCGGACGGTCACTGAACGGGTGTGCGGAGAGCGGACATGTCGGGCGCTCTCCGCCGCGCGCCGCCTTGGATATATGGTTGGCAACATTTGTTCCGTGACGGCCGCCCGGAACGGCGTGTGCGCTACGCGAACGAGCGTCCGGTCAGGCAAACTGAACGTATGAGCGTGGTGGCGGTGCCGGTGGTGGGGGGCCGTAATGGCCGCCTGTACCCTGTCGGGCACCGACGGCCGGACGAGGACAACGCGCGGGCGGCCGGGCTGATCCACGCCATGCGGCACCGGGGCATGCCCTTCCGCACCATCGCAGCCAGGCTGGCTGATCACGGGCTGCGCGTCAGCCTCGGCAGCGTTCACCACCTATGGCGGTCGTTCGAGTGCGATCGGTGCGCCTGATGCTGCCGGGCAGGGGCACCGCGCTGTGCGCCGGGACGACGCGCGCCGGGCGGTCGTGCTGCAACCTGGAGGTTGAGGGGTTCGGGTTCTGTTTGCACCACGTGCCTGATGACGAGCTGGCGGACGCTGAGCAGGTCGTGGGCTTCGAGCGCTGCCGGACCCGGTTCGGCCAGCCGGACGCATGCCGGTTCATCGCGCTCAGCTACGTCGATAGCCCGCCAGTCTGCAAGGTGCACCTCAGCGGCTTCGCGCGCACGACGGAGGCCATCGCGTTCATCAGGGGCCAGGCGCTGGACCGGTTCAGCCAGCTGAGATTGGTGCGCTGACCTGCGTATTAAGGCCCTATACCCAGCTATCGCGCCTGGTTTTCCACAGAGGTTTCCACTCGTCGTCCACAGCAGTGCACAGGTTATCCACGGACTTGTCCCCAGACTCGTTTGCAAATCGCCCCAGACTCGTTTGCACTTGTCGTAGCTGCGATAGAGCATGTTCTTTGACGGCGTGGCCGCGCCAGAAATGGTGACGGCCTCCCGGTGCAACGGAAGGCCGTCAATCCATTTCGTCCGACCCCATAGGAGGCCGCACGTGGTCACTAGCGTACGCGGGTGCACCCTACGCCCGTGAAGCGGGAGGCTCCCGCCAAGTTTACGAGCTTTCCATGATGGCCCAGGTCAGCAAGCATCTTCCGGGGCTGCTGGGGAACCAGGCAGTGCTGCTGGTTCTCGTCCTGCTCATTGTTCTCGTGATCGGAGGGGTGCTCTTCCCCGCCGTCTGGTCTCGCAAGAGAACGCGCCGCACGGCTGCCCTCGACGTACTCGACCGCCTGCTGCGGTGGAAGCGCTGACTCCGTGGTCGGCGGTCCTCCTTGCCAGAGATCGTCGGCCGTGCTTACTCTCCGCGACCGCAGTATCGGCCGGTCCCTCAATGCCTCCGACAGACGATGTGCCCTACTCGTTCTGGCGCGGATGTGGCCCGCTTAGAGCCTCTTGGCACTCGGGGCACCGGCTTCCCATCCCCGGAGGCCAGGGGCCGGTGATCGTTCGCATCATCTTCCCGCAAACCGAGTGCCGCTCGCCGGGTACGACCGCATGTGCAGGGCCGTCAGGAAGCGCGTCTCTCGCGCGCTGGTAGAGGGCACCGCGCCCGAGCTGTGGTTCTGCATATCGCACGGACTCATAGCCGGTTACGAGCGTCATTGATTGCGAGTTGCCGGTCTCGTCCACGGACGAGATCATATGGCCTGGGCGGGGCTGCCACTGCTTTACAGGATGTCTCGGCCGGCCCCCGTGTTCCCAGCCGCCACGCGCTCCCGCTAGCCCTCGGGCAGGAACCGGCAGCCAGGTATCCCCGCCGAGCCGGGCTGGCGGCCGTCGAACTGCCTGCTGACCGGACGGGCGGTGTAGTCGGCCGTGATCCTCTCGCGCAAGACCACGGGGCTGTCCGCGCTCATCGTCTCGTGGCTGTCGCGGCGCTGGGCCACCCACGTGTCCGGCTCGAAGAAGTGGATCAGGTACGCATCGCCCCAGTGCCACCGCAGCTCGTCCAGCGGCTTGTCCTGGTCGCTGCTCACTGCATCGCCTGCCAGTGCGCCCGGATAGCCCTGGCCAGCGCATCCGGGGTATCGCCCGTGAGCACGTCTCCGGCGCTGGTGATCGCGCACCAGGTGCCGCCATCGGCGCTGAAGCCGTGGTAGCCGCCATCAGCCCACGCCAGCCGCAGCGCCTCCAGCGCGCGGTCCTGGTCAACGTCGAACACCCCGCGCTGCCGGCCATCGGCAGGTTGCCATACCGCCCTCATCGTCATCGTCATCCCTCGCCGCATCGGCTGCGTTTACTGCTGACGGCCTGTCCGGGACGCGCGGCTTACAGATGGGAGAGCACAGAACAGCGCGCACGGACGGGCAGTCCAGCCGATGACTGTATCCGCGCTGAGCGTGACGTTGTTTCCGCCCGGAAACCCCGGTGTCAGATCAGGTTCATGCGCCAGGCGAGGCCGCGCAGATCCCGGCCGCCGGCTTCCCGGCGGGCACGCGACAGCATGTCCGAGACCAGCTCGCGGATGAGCGGGTGGTGGTGAACCTGTGCGGGCGACAGCCGTTCAGCCTGGCGCAGCTCCCGTACCGCGGCGGCGTACCTGCCGAGCATCGCGCAGGCGCGGGCCTTCTCCAGCATCAGGGCGGCACGGCGGTTACCCGAGGCGAGCTGGCGCGGCTGGATGGCGTCAGCGTAGGCCAGCGCTTCCTCGGCGTTGCCCGCCTCGACCGCGAAGGAGGCCCGCCAGACATCGACGTTCGCAGGGCCGAACAGCTCGAAGGCGCCCGGCCGGTCACCGAGCCGCGCGGCCACCCCGGCGGCCTCGGCTCCGTGCTCGCGGGCACCGTCGTGGTCACCCTGCACCGCGCAGGCCAGGGCAGAGGACAGGTGCAGCATCCCGTACACCTCGTGCCCGAACGGGTCATCGCCAAGATGAGGCTGTACCTCATCCGCACGGCGCGGTGAAGACAGCAGGGCCTGAGGCTTGTCGGCGGACGGACGGGCGTGCGCGCACTCGAACGCGGCTGCCGCCTGCCACACCGGGTCGCCCAGCAGGCTGGCGGCACGCTGCCCGCGGTCGGCGCTGACCCAGGCCAGGTCGGTCAGCCCGAAATGCCGCAGCGTGATCATGGACGACGCGCACGCCTGGATGAGCAGCCGCAGCGCCGTGTCCCGGTCGGTTCCCGCAGCGGTCACCGCGTGGACCTGTAGTTCATCGAGCAGGCTGGGCAGCTGCTGCGTCAGCGTGTCGTAGTCAGCGCGGCGCAGCGCCGCATCCTGGCTGGCGGTCAGCTCCGCGAGCACCGCGACCGGCCGCGCGGGCATGTCCCGCGGGTCGTCCATGGTGGCGTCGAGCAGGGCCGACCGGAGCGCCCGGAAGTTGTACGCCTTTGAGTGGCGCTGGATCTCAGGCGCGGGCTCACCGACAAGGCTGTCCGCCGACACCTCCAGCGCTTCGGCTATGGCGGCGATGTCCTGGCGGCGCTCCAGCCGGCTATGGCCGTTCTCGATCTTGCTCAGCCATCCCTTGGACCGGCCGGTAAGCCCGGCGAGTGCTTCCAGGCTCATGCCACGCGATCGGCGGGCTGCGCGCACGTTCAGGCCGATGCGCGGCTCGCCCTCATCTGAGGGTGCCATTGGCCTATCCTCGGGGTTGTTCCGATGCCTACTGGCCAGAATAGACACCTTGCGCGCCGTTATGGCCAGGGAACGCACGAGCGCCCCGCCAGCCCTGGAGCTGGCGGGGCGCTCCGCTGCGTCTTACTAGCGGCGTTGCTGCCGTCTCAGCCGCCGATAGAACGTGACCGGCCCGGCCCCGGTGCTCACGTCCGTGCCGAGGTGCAGGCACGGCCCTGAGACCCAGGTACCAGCGGACTCGGCCGTACCTGCCGGTCCGCACTTTTCACGCCGGGCGCGATGCTGAGATAGACGCTCATGCCCCCGGTCCCCGCAGTGCCTCAGGAACCGGCCCGTCGAACTGCGCGAGCACCCAGGCCCGGGATGCCTTTCCCGCCGCGATCGCGGCGGCCATCCGCGTGGTGTGAACGAACAGCGGCGGGGACTTTTCCAGCCGGATCATCTCAGCGAATGCCGGGGAGGCTGCGTCACAGCCGTGGCCCGGCTCAGCGCCGCAGATCTCGCAGGCACCGAGATGAGCCCTCGATTAGCGCACGTCGCCTGGCGAGGTCCCGGCGGGACGGCCGCCGGGCGCGGCGCATCGCCTCGTCCCATGCCTCCCGCGCGGTCTGCGGCGGCTTCTCGCACGTGTACGTCCGGGTCTCGTCGCGGTAGCGGAGACCGAGGAAACCCGCGGCGAAGCGCCGCGTGACGCGCACGGTCCATGACCCGTCGGCGTTCTGGCGGCACCTCATGCGGTCGTTGTAAAGGCTCATCGTGATCTTCCTCCCCCCAGCCCCCGCTGGTGTAAACACCCGTCTGGCCTGCGGTGCTCCGCACGGTTCCGCGGCGCTGAGAACCCCACTAAGCCCGGCAGCTCCCCTCACCCGCCTGGCCGTCCGCGGCGCTCCGGGCAGGTCAGGATTAGTTCACGATCGCGAGGGTGGCCACGCCTACGGGCGGCTGGGTGCCTTAGCATCCGCTGGCCAGCGCGTCGGCGGCCTTGGCGATCTGGTGGGCCTGGCCGTCCAGCGCGCTGCCCTGCTGCTGCGCCCACGCGATGGCCGAGGCCATGTCCCTGAGCGCCTTGTGTCCCGCCGCGAGCGCGGCCGTCGCGTCGGTGGCGGGAGTCGCGCCGAGGCTCTTCAGCTGGCTGACATCGCCCTGCACCTTGCTGATGTCGGAGCTGACCGAATTGCTCTGGAGGGTACTGATGTCGCCCTGTATAGTGCCCTGGTCGCCGTCCACGGAGCCTGCGTCGCCGTCCACGCTGCCCGCGTCGCCGGGTCGGCTAGTGCAGTCATCGGACTGCACCGTGGCGTAGTCCTTCTGCTCGGCGGCAACGTCGTTCTTCATGCCCTGCACATCGGTTGCCAGGGAGTTGTCGCTGTCCAAGCTGGCCGCGTCCTGGGCCAGCGTGGCCACATCGCTTTGGAGGCTCGACTGGAGGCCGGCTATCTGCTGCTGGGTGGCGGCTGCGGCCGAGGCCGAGGCTTGCGCCTGCTGTTGCTGGGCTCCCTGCTGGGCGAGTTGCTGGGCCAGCGGGCCGGGCGTCTGGCTGGTAGTCCATCCGCTGCTGGCCATGCTGCTGCACACGTCCTGGCCGATGTAGCCCCCGCTGTCGTCCAGTACGACGGCCTCGTACGTGCCATCCGGGCTGGTCATGTCGCACGCCTGCTGGAGGTTGCCGACGCCCTGCCCGTTGGGCGTGTAGCTCCAGAACGCATCCCCGCCCGCCAGGTCCTTGATCAGCTCGTTGCACTCGGCCTGATCCCCTGGGCTGATGTCGATCTGCGCGTCGTGCTGCTGGGCGTAGATCGTGCAGGTGGACAGTGCCGCAGGCTGCGAGGCTGCTACGGGGGTGGCCGCTGCGGGGCTGGCTGCCGTGTGCGCAGCGCCGATGCCGCAGCCCGCCACGCCGCAGGTGATGAGGGCTGCGGCGGCGGCGATCTTGATCTTCATCGTGACCTTCTTCTCCCGGATCCCGCCTCATTGTTCACCCGCAGCCCGTCGTCTGCCCGGCGGATCTCCGACGTGAGCTGTCCCCGCACCAGGTAGAGGTCCCTGAGCATGGCGTCGATGGCGTTCACCGCGTCGGAGGCGCAGCGGGGTGCGTGCGCGTTGGGCTCGCGGCGGGCGGACCAGATAGCCAGCCACACCACGAGGTCTTCGGCGTGGCTGCGGATGGCGGACAGCGCGTCGTCGTAGAGGCTGGCGGTCACCACGTCCGCCTCCCCCCGAAGTAGAACGCTTCTAGAACATCCGTGCAGGGATGAGCGGATACCGGACGGGGATAGGAAGGGATGCTGAACCCCGCCTGACCAGGCAGGAAGGTATGAGGGGGGACTAGCGGGGATGGCCGGGGATGGCCGGGGATGCCCCTTGGCGGACTCATAATCCGCCGGTCGTGGGTTCGAGCCCCACCCGCCCCACTTCTTCCTGCGACATCGGTAGCCCTGCGATTCGCTCTCACCTGGTGCGACACAGTTTGTCGGGGGTGCCGATGGGCAGCTTCGCAGCGACTGACAATGTGATCCACGTGATAAGCCCGCCAAATTCCGGTCACGCTGAGCGATGAAGCTCGCCATGCTCGCGCCGATCGCCTGGCGCACGCCGCCCAAGCACTACGGGCCGTGGGAGTCGATCGCCAGCCTGCTCACCGAGGGGCTTGTCGCGCGAGGAGTCGATGTCACACTCTTCGCAACTCTCGACTCGGTGACGACGGCAGCTCTCGACGGCGTCTGCCCGCACGGCTACGCGGAGGACGCCGAGCTGGACGGCCGGGTCTGGGAGGCGCTGCACGTCTCGCATGCACTAGCCCGATCGGGCGAGTTCGAGCTTGTGCACAACCACCTCGACTGGCTGCCGCTCGCATTTGGCGAGCACGCGCGGGCGCCGATGGTGACGACCATCCACGGCTTCTCCGGCGCGGGCATCCTTCCTGCCTACACGCGGTCGCGCTCGGCGTTCGTCGCGATCTCAGATTCCGACCGCTACGCCGGGCTCGACTATGCCGCGACCATCCATCACGGCATCGACCTCAACATGCTCCCGTACCGCGCCACTCGGGGGGATTACCTTGTGTCGTTCGGGCGCATCCATCCGGACAAGGGAACAGCTGACGCCATCGAGATCGCCCGTCGCGCGGGACGACGGCTGGTGATCTGCGGCATCGTGCAGGACGAGCGGTATTTCGCCGACGCCGTGGAGCCGTATGTCGACGGGGATCAGGTCATCTTCCTCGGCTCGGTCGGCCCGCGGCGCCGGGCGGATGTCCTTGGCGATGCGGCTGCGCTGCTGCACCCGATCTACTTCGACGAGCCGTTCGGCCTGTCCGTCGTGGAGGCCATGGCGTGCGGCACCCCGGTCGTCGCCTACCGGCGCGGCTCGATGGCCGAGGTGGTTGACGAGGGCGTGACCGGGTACCTGGCCCATGACATCGGGTCGTCGGTCGACGCAGTCCGCGCGGCAGTGCGGCTGGACCGCTCGGTCGTCCATGCCCGCGCCGTCGCGCGGTTCGGCGCCGACCGCATGGTCGAGGACTACCTCCGCACCTACGAAGCGCTGCTCATGTCGGCCAGCACCTCGCCGAGCGGCGCGTAAGCCACCGCGATACGGCAGTCATCTATGCCGTAGGGAATCCACACCAGGCCGTCGTGCAGAAAGGCTCCGCACGAGTACACGACGTTGGGGACGTAGCCGTCCTGCTCATCCCGGCCGGGGGACAGCAGCGGAGTCCTCGAATAGCCCACGACGCGCGTCGGGTCATCGAGGTCGAGCAGGAGCGTGCCGATGACGTAGACCCGCATCGGACCGACGCCATGGGTGAGCACGAGCCAGCCCTGGTCGGTCTCGATCGGCGGCCCGCAGTTGCCGACCTGCAGCATCTCCCACGGCGCGGACGGTTCCTGCAAGACCACTGGCCGGTCCCACACGTAACCGTCCGCCGAGCTGGCCAGGCTAGTACTCTCACCGTCGGAGCGGCACAGGGCGAGGTGCTGGCCGTGCACCTTCCGGGGGAACAGCGCCATGCCCTTGTTCCGGGCTGCCGGCCCGGCCAGCCGATGAGCACGGAACACCCGCAGGTCCGAGCTGATAAGCAGGCGCGGGGCGATCCGTCGCCCGTCGTAGGCTGTGTAGGTGGCGCGGTACTCGGCGGTCCCGTCATCGTTGACGAACCGCGTGAACCGCGCGTCTTCCATGCCGTTGCTCTCCTCATCAGCGGACGGCGACAAGATCCGCTGCCCGAGGTCGGAGTCGCGGGCGAAGGAGGCATTGTAGGCAGACGAGACCACCTTGCGCAGCAGGTCGACGGTAGCGGCGGAACCCGCCCGGGTCAGCAGGTCGCGGTGGGCCTTCGCCAGCGCCCGCTCGAGATCAGCGCTCTCGAACTCGACGGGGAGGGCGTGCAGGACGGTCTCAGCGAGTTCATCGAGATGGCCCTGGTCAGCGAGGACGGCATGCAGGTGCGCCCTGCGCCAGCTGGCCGGCGTTGTGTCCGCCACGGAGACCGGCAGGAGCCGCGGCTCGAAGGACCACTGCGCGCCCGGGCCGACGACGGCCGAGCAGAAGCCGATCGAGGAGATGTGCCCTTCACCGATGCCCCGTACACTGAGCGCTACCCGAGCCTGGCCAGCGCGCAGGCCGCCCTGGTCGGGGCCCAGCACCGCGCTCGGGTTGCACAGGGCCGCGGCCTCCGTCGCGTACTCCGCAGTGAAGGTCGCTCCCAGCAGCAACGTGCGCGCCGCCGTCAACTCACGCGCCTCCTTGAGGTGCGCGGAGACGATCGACGCATGCCGCCGCAGGAGCGCCTGGTAATTGTGGTGGCGACCGCCGAAGTCGCGGAGCAGGCCCGCAGCCAGCCGCTCGACCTCGTCTTCCGCCAGGCTCATAACGCGGCCGACGACCTGGCTGGCCCGTGAATGGGCACAGTGCAGCTCCTCGCCAGGCAGGAAAAGCCGCGCGACGACGCGGGCCGGATCGGGGCGCAGCCCGGCCTGGCTGCGGTGCGCGATCACTCCAGCTCGCTGATCCGACGTGCCTGCTGCGCGGTCGCGAGCATCGCCAGGGTGGACTCGGCGCCCTGGTTGAGATTGCGGCCGCGACGTTCCAGGCCGTCATAGCCGCCGCCGGTACGAGGGTCGAACATCGGCGTGGCGCTGTCGTTGTCACCGAGGAACCAGTCCCATGTGAGGCTGACGCCCGTCAGCCAGGACGACTGGTGCGTGATCCGGAACGCGCTCCCGCAGGCATCAGCGAGCGCGGACACCTCGATGGGCTGCTGGTCGTAGCCGGGGCCTACGTCGTCGCGGCCGCGGCCGCCCACTGGGGTCACCGACAGGTGGCCATCGCGAGTCTCGGTGCGCAGCAGGAACTCCAGGAGGCTCAGGCCACGGCTGAGGGCTCGCACATCGGGAAGGGCCTCACCCGCGACGATCAGCGCCTCGGCAATCGAGGCGTTTCCGTAGCTCAGGCGCTCCTCCGGCCAGGGCCACCGGGAATCGTCGTGCTCCGCCCCGCCGATCGCGGCCAGCGTGTCCGTGAGCAGCCGCCTGGCAGCCATTTCGTCCGGTCGTCTTCTGAGCAGCTCAGCGGCGCCCAGCGCAGCAAACGCCATCGACCGGATGTGCGGGGAACGGCACTGCGCCGCTATGCGGAACCCGCCGAGCGCCCGGGCCCGCATGCCCGGCGTCTGCGCACTCGTGGCTGCGACACCGAGGCCCCATAGCGCCCGTCCCCACCAGTCACCCACCGCTGCCCTGTCGCGCCATTGCCCGTCGACGGCCATCCTGTTATGACAGGCCCCCGTGGGATCGAGCGCGTCGAGGACGAAGGCGAGGTAGCAGCGGGCCAGGCGGGCGGTCGGCCCGGGGTCCGGCTCACGGCACACGACGACCAGCCCGCGGGCGACGTCGTCGACGCAATAGCCGTGCTGGCGCCGGGGGACCGTGTGGAGGGCGTGCTCGAAGAGCCCGCGGTCGTCAGTGAGCCGTTCGAGGTGATCGAACACCGGCTGGTAAACGTCGCTCGCGGGAGTCATGCTGCCGGCGGTCATGCGGCCACGCTCGCCGTGATCAGCCGGTCGGCCAGCTCGCGGTACTGGTCCGCGATGACCGGCCACAGCAGCTGCGGCGCTGTCGCGGTGGCGGCGGCGGCCATCCTCGTCATCACGTCCCCGCGCGTGATCACCGAGCGGAGCGCCGCCGCGATCGCGGCCGGATCGCGATGCGGCACGAGCAGGCCCGCTCCCCCCGCGAGTACGTCTCTGGCGTGCGGGAACTGCGTCGCCACCACCGGCTTGCCGGCAGCCACCGCCTCGATGAGCACCCCCGAGGTGACCTGCTCGGTCGAGTCGTAGGGCAGCAGAACCACGTCAGCGGAGCGGACGAGGGAGGCCAGCGCGCTGGTGTTCCGGTAGTGACCGTCGAAGGTAATCCAGGATCCCAGCTCGGCCTGCCGAACCTGCTCGCGGAGGCGATCACGATAGGCGTCGCCTTCGTGGAGCAGCACCTTCGGGTGCGTCTGGCCGGCGACCATGTAGCGTGGCATAGGCTGAAGATCGCGCAGCATCGCCATCGCCTCGATGCCCCACTCGATGCCCTTGCCGGGGCCGAGCAGGCCCCACGTCAAGACAGTGAACTGCCCCGTGCGGAACGTCGGCTCCGCCATCGTCGTCTGCAAGGCGGGCGCGCCGTGCGCGATGATGCAGACCTTCGTCATGTCGACGGCATACCCGGCCGTGAGCCGCTCGCGCGCAGTCATCGTCATCGCGACGACGGCATCGGCCTTCGCTATCACCGACTCGAGGACCTGACGCTGGTGTGGCGTCGGGTCGGTCAGCACGGTGTGCAGGACGACGACGCATGGCACCTGGACCTGGTCCAGCAGGTGCAGGATCTCGCTGCCATCGGCTCCGCCGTAGACGCCGTACTCGTGCTGCACGATGGCGACGTCGCACAGGTTCAATTGCGCGGCGGCCCGGCGGAGCGAGGCGGAGTCGTCAGTGATGAGCTGCGCGACCACCTCGTCGCCGGGTCGTGGTGCGGGCGCGTCGACCAGGCGAACGACCCAGCCCTCGTCAGTGGTGGACTGCAGGAGGGCGCCGCGCAGTGCGGCGGTGAAAGTTGCCAGCCCGCACTGGGTTGGCGGGAACGTGCTGACAAAACCGAATCGCGTGCTCATAGTTCAGGTGCCTTCCGATCGGACAGCCCCGAGAGAACCGAGAACGAAGCCTCACGCAATAAGATGCTCCGGCTCGCGGGCAGCGTGTGCCCGACCAACCGCCGCGACACGCCTACGTTCCTGGCGCCGACCAAGAAGGGCTAGTACCCGCTGCGGAGCAACTGCCGGCCTAGCCAGGCGCACCAAGGGTGCGACGACGTCAGCCTATCCGTAGCCGGGGACGGCCGGTGACGGCAGCCGGGGCGGAAGCGCCTGCCCCAGTTCCACCAGCGCCCGCTTGCGCTGCAGGCCGCCCGCATAGCCGACGTACGGATTCCCAGCTACCGGGCCGGTTAGGTGCTCATAAAGGGCGGTTGCGGCCGGGAGGGGAAGTTTGTCCAGTCCGCGCGGGCAGCGGGCGTGAAGTCGATAGAGTACGGCGGCCCTCGGCTCATTCGCCAGCGGCGGGACGGGCAGCCAGGTCAGCAGCGATCTGCTCGACCCCGCCCACTACAACTCCCTCGTGCTCCGGTGCGACTGGCACGAGACCGAGTTCACAGACTGGCTGTCTAGCCACCTGCGGCGAGCCCTGCTAGCCACATGACCCCGCCAGCATCCGCTTGACATTCCAGCTGGCCCGCGATCCCCAAAGGTATGATCCCGTTATGTCGACGCCCACGACTGCGGCAGGAATGGCGGGGTTGGCCGCGATTGTAAGCAGCCCAGATCGCGCGCTCCTGGCGTTCGACTTCGATGGAGTGCTATCGCCGATAGTCGATGATCCGGAACAAGCCCAGGCGTTCCCGCGGGTGCTTTCCGCGCTGGCCGGCATCGGGCAATTGGTGGGCTCGATTGCCATCATAACGGGACGCCCTGTGTCGTTCCTGACCTCGCGGGATGGATTCGGCACGCTGTTGTCGATTCCCGATCTTACCATCTACGGCCAATACGGCCGCGAAAAATGGGATGCGATATCTCGGACTACGGTTTCCGCTCCGCCAGACAAAGAAATCGCAGCAGTCCGTGAAGAACTCACCCGGCTATTGCAGCAGCCCGGAATTCACGAGGGATCCTGGCTTGAGGACAAGGGCATTGCCGTGGCCATACACACCCGCCGCGCGGCCGATCCGGTGCGCGCATTGGCAATGCTCAGCGGCCCGGTCCACGACCTGGCGGAGCGGTATGGCCTGCGGGTCGAGCCGGGCAAGCTGGTGCTGGAGATCAGGCCGCACGGCGTGGACAAAGGTGACGTACTCCGGGCCATCGTCCGGGACCGCGCCGCGCGGGCCGTCCTGTACGCCGGCGACGACCTGGGAGACCTGAGCGCTTTTGCCGTGGTCGATGAACTCAGGGAGGTCGGCGTCCCCGGGGTCAAGGTCTGCAGTGGGTCGCCGGAAGCGATCGAGGTGGCGGAGGCGGCGGATCTTGTCGTCGATGGCCCGGCTGGCGTCGCTGAACTGCTCGAGACCCTGAGCCGCCGGATCGAGCGAGAAGGGTCAGCCGGTACCGCCGCCGCCCGATGAAGGGCCCAAGGGTCTTCCCCCGACAGCGCTCATGCCTACGGATAGCGCCTCATGTCCGCAGGCGACTCATCCTGTTCGGGCCTCACGGCAGCAACTCGAGGTGACGGACCAGGTTGGCCACTTGCTTCCGCGGCCCGATCAGGCTGACCGCTAGCGGGGCCAGGTCGTCGGGGTGGGTCTTAGCGAGCTCCCTGAGGTAGTCGTCGTATACGCGGGTGGCCTGGGCCGCGGCGGGCATGTCGGCCGCGAGCAGCTGGCGGTCGATCGCCTGCTGGCGGATGGCGGCGAGCTCGATAGAGCTCGCCGCGAGGATCGAGCAGCCCGCCCAGGGCAGGCCCGGATGCCAGTGGTCCGCGGCATCGGAACCACCGGGACCCAGCAGCCCGGGTACCGTCGGCGCGGTGGCGGCCGACACGCATACGGCAGCGTTGACGGCCTGGCCGGGGGAGAGCGACCGGTCGACGATCACGACCCACTTCAGTTTCGCCGCTCCGGTGCGCTCACCGGTGCTCATCTCGTCTGGGGTGTAGCCATGCGGCACCTGGCTCATCCCGTCCTGTATCTCATACGTCTCCATACGATTATTCTAGATATACATACGATACTGAATCTAGTTAGCCGTATTTAATTCGGCTACCATGGCAATATGGCTCACCTGGACGAACTAGATACGGCCCTGCTCCGAGAACTGCAGCGTGATGCACGGCGGACCAACCGGGATCTGGCCGCCGCGGTCGGCATCGCCCCTACTACGGCGCTCGACCGGACCCGGTCGCTCCGGCAGCGCGGGGTCATCCGCGGCGCCCTCCTCGACGTCGATCTCGCCGCCATCGGCCGTCCGGTCCAGGCCCTGATCGCCGTCCGGATACGGCCGCCATCGCGGCGCAACATCGAGGCTTTCCGCGACTGGGCCGCCCGCCTGCCCGACACCGTCGGCGTGTTCGTCGTCTCCGGCAGCGAGGACTTCCTGCTCCACGTCGCCGTCGCCGACAACGAGCATCTCTACGCCTTCGTCATCGACAAGCTCACCGAACGACCCGAGGTGGCCGACGTCCGCACCAGCGTCATCTACGAGCACCTGCGCAACCACGCCGTCGTCCCTGACGGCACCGCGCGACGCTAGCCTCGAGGGCGCCCGCTAGCCCGCGCGGCGCCCGCCAGCCCGCGCGGCGCCCGCCAGCCCGCGCGGCGCCCGCCAGCCCGCGCGGCGCCCGCTGGCCTCTTAAGCGGTGCTCCCGCCGGCGCCTGCGGCGCAGGACGAGCAGCGGGACGCCGAGAACGGCCGCAGCGGTTCCGGCCGCCGGGACGGCCGCCACCGCGCTGACCGCGGCCCCGCCGACTTGGAGCATGGTGGCTCCCGCGGTTCCGGCGTGCAGCGCGGCCTGCTGGAATGTGGCGGGAATTGGCAGGTCGCCGAATTGCGACGGCGGCCAGATGATCAAGAACGCCCGGCCGGCCACTTCGTTCTCGGGAATGGTCCCATGCTCAGGAAAGGCGCTGAACATATGGCTGCGGGAATCATCGGAAATCTCCCGGTTATCACCCATGACCCAGAGCCGTCCGGGCGGGACGGTAACACTGAAATGGTCGTTCGAAGGCGCCGCGCCCGGGAACAGGTAAGACGTCTCGTCCAGCGGCACTCCGTTGACCGTCACCTTGCCGTCTTTGCAGCACGCCACGTGATCGCCGGGCAGGCCGATGACCCGCTTGATGTAGTACGTCTGCGTGCTGTACACCCCGATATCGGCGAGCACGGCATCCACGGCCCGCAGCACCGGGTTGCTGGGAGGAGGGGGATCCGGCGCGCCTGTCGTGGTACCCCACGAGCCCTGCCCGCTGAACACCACGATGTCGCCACGGTCGATGCCGCGGAAATGGTAGACCAGCTTGTTCACCAGCACCCGGTCACCGGTGAGAAGGGTGTCCTCCATCGAGGACGAAGGAATCCGGTACACCTGAACGACGAACGCCTTGATCAGCAGCATGAGGACGATCGCCGCCACCACGATGGTCATCAGCTGACGCCAGGACTTCTTCCGCTTTCCACCCGCGGCGCTCTTACCCGACTCCGGTGCATCCGGACCCGGCTCCCCAACGTCCGGGCCCGGCCCCAGAGCCTCCGACGCGAGCGCCCGGGGATCGCGCCGATCGTCCGTCGCCCGGCCCTCGCGCACGGTCAGCGACCTGTCCGGTCGCGTCTTGGCCTGCTCAATTCGGTGATCGCAGTAGGCATGAGACCGGCGTCCTCGGTGGTAGTCGTGTGCCGGGCCCTCAGCGTGAGCCGGCTCGCGCCTGGGATCCCTCATACGTGCCCGAAAGGCGGCGGATCTCAGTGTGTCATATCTTGTGCTGAGAATCCGCCGGTCGCGGTTCGAGCCCGCCTGCCCCCAGCCGAGCACATCACCAGGGAGGACGGCCCCGTTTTGGGTCCCGCCATCGAGCCAGGCAGGCATATCAGCTTCACCCGCGCCGAACTGAAGTCATTCACCGGCGCTACCCTGCCCGACCTGATCGCCGAGGGAGTGCGGCTATTGTTCGTCGGCATCAATCCCGGCTTGCGCAGCGTGGCTGTGCAGGGCCATTTCGCGCCGCGCGGCAACCGGTTCTACCCGGCGCTGCTGCGCGCCGGCATCACCGATCGCCTGATCGACGCGTCGGCCGGGCTCACCGCCAGCGACCGGGCCTACCTTCTCAGCCGCGGTGTCGGCATTACCAGCCTCGTCGCCCGGGCGACGGCCAGCGCCGATGAACTCGGCCCCGCCGAACTGGCCGAAGGCGCCCGGACCCTGGCTGAGCGAGTCTGCCGGTTCCGCCCGCATGTGGTCGCCATCCTGGGCGTCACCGCCTACCGGACCGCCTTCGGCCTTCCCCGGGCCGTCCTCGGGCGCCAGCCCGCAGACCTGAACGGCGCCCAGGTGTGGGTGGTTCCGAATCCGAGCGGGCGGAACGCACACGCGCCCTTGAACACGCTCGCCGCCGCCTACCGCGAGGTCGGGGGCGCGGCCGGCCTCCCGGTACGGTTACGCCGAGACGGTGCAATCCTCAGGCAGGACCGGCGTGCGGCCTGCGCCGCCACCACCGGCGCCGGTCCCGGCTAAGAGTCATCACCGGCGCGGCCCGCAGCCCGTCAGCTTCGGGTTCGGCCGCCAGAGCCTGCGGCGGCCTGGTGGGCGGACGAGGCCGCCTTGGCTCCCGGACACCCGCAAATCCCGGCCCGCCGCGGCGGCGGACGAACGGAACGTGCTCCCAGACCCAGACCAGCCACCGTCTCAGGCCGAACCGGGATCGACGCGGCGTCACCCCACCAGCCTAAGCCACAAACGCCGCCAGCACCGTCCCGCCGTAGCGTGCATACGGTAGAACCTGGACCTGTCAGCCTCCCCGAGGAGCGCGAATGACCAGCCCCCAGCATGTGCGCGTCACGGGCACCAGCTACGAGCGCGGCCGGCAGTACGGCACCCAGGCCGGTGCCCGTGTGCGGCTTTCTGTCGAGGCCTACCAGCGGGCCTTCGCACACTTCGCCGGGTGGGACTGGGCGACGGTCCGGCGCGAGGCCGCCCGGTTCGAGGCGCCGGTCGGCAAGTTCCGGCCCGCGTACCTGGAGGAGATGCGCGGCATCGCGGATGGCGCCGGGCTCGACCTGACCGACGTGCTGGCGATCAACGTGCGCACCGAGGTGATGTACTCGGCCAAGGCCCGCCAAGCCCCGAGAGCAGCGCCGTCCACACAAAGGCAAGCACCCGCCGAGTGCAGCGCCTTCGCCTACGTCCCGACCCAAAAACCCCCGGGAGCCCCGAGAGCCCCGGGAGCCCCGGGCCAGGCAGGCTCCGTCCTCCTGGGCCAGAACTGGGACTGGCTCCTCCACTCGGCCCAGACGCTGGTCGTGCTCGAGGTCAGGCCGGACGAAGGCCCGGACTTCGTCACGGTGGTCGAGGCCGGCCTGCTGGCCAAGACGGGGATGAACGCCGCCGGCCTCGGCCTGGTCACCAACGCTCTGGTGACCGACGCGGACGTCGGCCGGCCCGGGCTCCCATATCACGTGCTGCTGCGGGCGGTGCTCGACTGCGCCACGGTCACCGAAGCCCTCCAGGTGCTCCAGGCCGGCCAGCGGTCCTCGTCGGCCAACTACCTGATCGCCCACGCCAGCGGCGCCGCCCTCGACATCGAGGCCGCGCCGGGCGACTTCACCCGCCTGTACCCGTTGTTCGCCGAGGACGGCGTGCTCGTGCACACGAACCATTTCCTGGCCCCGCGCATCGACCCGGTCGACCTGTCCCTGTGGGCCATGCCCAGCAGCGCCGTCCGCCTGCACCGCCTCCGGACGGCCGCAACCGCGGCGGCCGCAACCGCGGCAGCAGCAACAGAACAGTCGCCCACGCTCGATGACTTCCGCGCACTGCTCGCCGATCACGCCGACTACCCGAACAGCATCTGCGCTCACCCCGACCCGGCGGATCACCCGTGCGAGCAGGGCGCCACCATCGCCTCGGTCCTGATGGACCTGAACGCCCGCCGCATCTGGCTCGCCGCCGGCCACCCCTGCCAGGTGCCCTACGAACTACTGGACGTCGTCCTATGAGCCACCCACCGCTGGCCTCCCTCGCCCGCCCCCGCGCCCTCAAGCCGGGAGACCGCGTCGCGGTGCTCTGCGTCAGCAGCCCGGTCGAACCCGGCGCGCTGGCCGCCGGCCTAGACGCGCTCCGGTTCGCGGGCCTGGACCCGGTCACCTACCCGTCCGCGCACGACCCCGGCACGATGCGTCCCTACCTGGCCGGCGACGACGTGATACGCGCCGGGGACCTGCGGTCCGCGCTCACCGATCCCGGCATCGCCGGGATCCTGTTCGCCCGCGGCGGTTCCGGCGCGCAGCGCACCCTGGAGGCGATGGACTGGGACGGCCTGCCCGGGCTGCCCCCCAAGGTGCTGGCCGGCTACTCGGACGTGACGGCTGTGCTCGAGGCGGTGGCGGTCCGGCTCGGCTGGGCGTCGGTGTTCGGCCCGATGGTCGCCATCAGGGAGGGCGCGTCGCATTACTCGTTCGGCTCCCTGCTCCGCACCCTGATGCGGCCGGCGCAGGCCACCCTGATCGAGTATCCGCAGGCCGTCACCATAACCCCCGGCCTGGCCCGCGGGGTCACCACCGGCGGCACGCTGTGCCTGCTCGCGTCCTCGCTCGGCACCGGCACGTCCCGGCCGGCCCGCGGAGGCCTGCTGCTCCTCGAGGACGTCAACGAGGAGGACTACCGCGTCGACCGGATGCTGACCCAGTTGCGCCGTTCGGGTTACCTCGACGGGGTGGCCGGCATCGTGGCCGGCACCTTCACCGACTGCGGTCCTCAGGAAATGATCCAGGACATCCTCACCGAACGCCTCGGTTCTCTCGGCGTGCCCATGGTCGCCTGGGCCAACGTCGGTCACGGCGGCCAGTTCCAGACGTTCCCCTACGGCATCGCGGCCGAACTAGACGCCGGCGCCGCGACCCTGCGCCTGCTCGACCCGCCCCTCAGCTGACGTCCCCGATCGACGAGAGCCCGGCCGCCCGGGCCCGGCGGGCCAGCCCCGCGTGCATCCGCCGCGGCCACAGCGGCCCGCCGTAGATGAACCCGGTGTAGGCCTGCACCAGCGTGGCGCCGGCCCGCAGCCGCTCCCAGGCGTCATCGGGGGTCTCGATCCCGCCGGCCGCGATGAGCACCAGGCGGTCCCCGGCCCGGGCCCGCAGCCGGACCAGCACCGCGAGCGCCCGGGCCCGCAGCGGCGGCCCGGACAGGCCGCCCGCCCCGGCCGCCGCCACCTGCGACGGCGGGCTGGCCAGCCCGTCCCGGGACACGGTGGTGTTGGTCGCGATGATCCCGTCCAGCCCGAGTTCGAGCGCTAGGTCCGCGACCGCGTCCACCTCCGCGTCGGCGAGGTCCGGCGCGATCTTGACCAGCAGCGGCACCCGCTGCCCGCCGGCCGAGGCTCCGTCAAGCGCCGCGCGCACCGCCACCAGCACCGGCCTGAGCCGGCCCGCCGCCTGCAGGTCGCGCAGCCCAGGCGTGTTCGGCGAGCTCACGTTGACCACCACGTAGTCGGCCACCCCGGCCACCGCCCGCGCGCTCGCCGCGTAGTCGGCCGAGGCCTCCTCGTCGGGCACCGCCTTGGTCTTGCCGATGTTCACCCCGACGATCGGCCCCCCGCGCGTCCGCCCCCCGCGCGCCCGCGCCCCGCGCCCCCGTCCGCGCAGCCGGGCCGCCGCGCCCGCGGCCCCGGCGTTGTTGAACCCCATCCGGTTGACCAGCGCCCGGTCCGCGGTCAGCCGGAACATCCGCGGCCGCGGGTTCCCCGGCTGGGCCCGCACGGTCACCGTGCCGACCTCGACGAACCCGAACCCGAGCGCGCCCAGCCCGCGCGTCCCGCGCGCGTCCTTGTCGAACCCGGCCGCCAGCCCGAGCGGCCCGGGAAACTCCAGTCCCAGCGCCCGCACCCGCAACACCGGATCGCGCGGCCCCAGCCACCACCCGAGTAGCCACGCCGCCCCCGGCACCCGCGCCGCCCCCCGGATCAGCCCGAACCCGGCCCGATGGGCCGCCTCAGCGGGCACCCGCCGTAGCACCACCCGGTAAAGCAGCCGGTACATGACCTCACCCCGAAGGGCATTATCCCGAACGGACCGGCTGCGTGCCCCCCTCACCGGCCCCCAATGGAGTCGATGTGCCGTTTGTCCGGTTCTTGCGTACCCAATGTGCCATCGACCCCATCGGAGTCCGAGCCGCTAGGCGACGAGCTCGGACTCGCCGGTGAAGGCGTCCCAGAGGGCGGCGTAGGTGCCGTCGGCGGCGAGCAGTTCGGCGTGGGTGCCTGCCTCCGCGATGCGGGCCTGGTCCAGTACCACGATCCGGTCCGCGCGGGCGGCGGTGGTCAGCCGGTGCGCGACCACGATGGTGGTGCGCGCCGCGGTCAGCTCGCTGATCGCGTGGTTCACCGCGGCCTCGGCGGCCAGGTCGAGCGCGGCGGTGGCCTCGTCGAGCAGCAAGATGGCGGGGTCGGCCAGCTGGGCCCGGGCGAGCGCGATGAGCTGGCGCTGGCCGGCCGACAGGTTGCGGCCGCGCTCGGCCACCTCGTGGTCGTAGCCGCCGGGCAGCCGGATGATCATCTCGTGCGCGCCGGTGGCGCGGGCCGCGGCCTCGACCTCGGCGTCGCTGGCCTCCGGCCGGGCGTACGCGATCGAGTCCCTGACCGTGCCGGCGAACAGGTACGACTCCTGCGGGACGACGCCGAGCTGGTGCCGGTAGCTGGCCAGGTCGTAGTCGCGGACGTCGGTGCCGTCCACCAGGACCTGCCCGCTGGTCACGTCGTAGAAGCGGGCGATGAGCTTGACCAGCGTGGACTTGCCCGCCCCGGTCTGGCCGACCAGGGCTACGGTCTCGCCTGGCTCGATGGTCAGGCTGACCCCGGACAACGCGTTCGCCTCGCTGCCTCCGTAGCTGAAGTCCACGTCGCGCAGCTCGATCCGGCCGTCCAGTCGGCCCGCGGTGACCGGCCGGCGGGCGGGCGGTGTGGAGGTGCCGAGCCGCAGCAGGTCGGTGATCCGCCGGAGCCCGACCATGGCTTGCTGGTAGCCGTCGAAGACCTGGGAGAGCTGCTGGACGGGGGAGAAGACCATGTCGATGTAGAGCAGGTAGGCGATCAGCGCGCCCGCGGTAAGCCCTCCGTTGTGCGCCTGGCCGGTCGCGATGATCAGCACGATCACGCCGGCCGCGGTGGACAGGGTCTGCACGAACGGGAAGTAGATCGCGATGTAGCGCTGTGCGCGCAGCCGCGACACCCGGAACGCCTGGCTCAGCCCGCCGAACCGGTCCCGGTTGGCCTGCTCGCGGCGGAACGCCTGTGTCACCCGCAGCCCGGCCACGTTCTCCGCGAAGTCGGCGTTGACCGCGGCGACCCTTTCCCGCGATTCGGTGTACGCCCTGGCCGACTTGGACCGGAACACCACCGTCGCCGCCACCAGCACCGGGAAGATGCACAACACCGCCAGGCCGAGCCGGAGGTTGATGATGAGCAGCGCGGCGAGCACGCCGAAGAAGGTGAGCACCGAACTGACCATGGTAATAAGCCCGGTCTGCAGGAACGAGGACAGCGCGTCCACGTCGGTGGTCATCCTGGTCATGATCCGGCCGGACAGCTCGCGTTCGTAGAAGTCCAGGCCGAGGCGCTGGAGCTGGGCGAAGAGCTTGACCCGCAGGGTGTACAGGAGCCGTTCGCCGTTTCGCCCGACCACCATCGTCTCGGCGATGTTGACCAGCCAGTCGGCCAGCACGATGGCCAGCCCGATCAGGGAGACCACCACAATGGCGGAGAAGACCTTGGTCTGCACCCCGTGGTCGATGCCGTTCCTGACCAGCGCGGGCAGCGCGAGCCCGGCCACCGCGTCCAGGCCGTCCAGGACCAGCCCGATGATCAGCGCGACGGTGAGCGGCCGCAGCAGCCTGCGCAGCGTGAAGTGCCGGTCCCCGGCTCGCGCCTGGGCCAGTACTACGTCCGGCGTGTCCTTGGCCGGCGGCAGCGCGCCGACCTGGGTGAGCAGTTCGGGGGAGGGCGGCAGGCTGGCGAACATCCCGGTGATGTTCCCGGCGCCCGCGCCCGCGGCCCGGCTGCGCCCCAAAGATCCCGGAGACCCCAAAGATCGCAGCGATCCCCGGCCGCCCGGCCCCGTTGCGTCCCGGAAACCCGGGAGACCCGCGCCGGCCAGCGTGTGCCCGTCAAGCACGTCTTCCACGGTGTGGATCGCGCGCGGCCGGACCATGCCCGCCGCCTCGTCATCCTCGGGGCCGGTGATGAGCTCACGGTACAGCGGGCAGCGCTCGGTCAGTTCCTCGTGCGTGCCGCTGTCGGCGACCCGGCCCTGATCCAGGACCACGATCCGGTCGGCCAGGTTCAGCGTCGACCGGCGGTGCGCGATGATCAGCGTGGTGCGCCCCCGCATCAGCTCGCGCAGCGCGGCGTGGATCTCGGCCTCCAGGCGCGGATCGATGGCCGAGGTCGCGTCGTCGAGCAGCAGCACCCGGGGGTCGGTGACCAGCGCCCGGGCCAGCGCCACCCGCTGCCGCTGCCCGCCGGACAGGGTCAGGCCCTGCTCGCCCACGACGGAGTCGTAGCCCTGCGGCAGCCGGACGATGAACTCATGGGCCTGGGCCGCCTGAGCCGCGGCGATGACCTGCTCCTCGGTCGCGTCCGGCCGGCCGTAGGCGATGTTGGCGCGGACCGTGTCGGAGAACAGAAAGCTTTCCTCCATGACCAGCCCGATCGCGGCGCGCAGCGAGTCCCGGGTCACGTCCGCGACGTCGTACCCGCCGATGCGGACCGAGCCGGCCTGCGGGTCGTAGAAGCGGGGCAGCAGCATCGCGAGGGTGGACTTGCCCGACCCGGACGCGCCGACCACGGCGACCGTCTCGCCCGGTTCAACCCGGAGCGAGAGACCGCGCAGCACCGGTTCGGACGGCACGTAGCCGAACCGGACGTCGTCGAAGCTGAGGCCGGCCGCGTCCGGCGGCAGCTCCATCGCGTCCGGCTTGTCCGTGATCGCGGGTCGCGAGTCGATGATGTCGAACACCCGGATGACGCTGGCCCGCGCCTCCTGCCCGATGGTGACCATCATCGTGAGCGTGCGCACCGGGCCGCTCATCTGGGCCAGGTAGGCCGAGAACGCGAGAAACGTGCCCAGCGTGATCGAGCCGTGAATGGCGAGCCAGCCGCCGAGCGCGAGCACGCCGACCATGCCCAGCGACGGGATGGCGGTCAGCGCGGGGTTGTACCTGGCCGTCAGCCGGATCATCCGCAGCCGGGACGCGAACAGGTTAGAGCTCGCCTCCTCCAGCCGCTCCTGCTCCTGTTCCTCCTGGCCGAAGCCCTTGACCACGCGTACCCCGCCGATGGCCTCGTCGACGACGCCGGCTACGTCGCCCGACTGCTGCTGCGCGTGCCAGCTCGCGGGGAACAGCTTGCGCCGTGACGCGAGCGCGATCATCCACAGCGCCGGCGCGACCGCCACGGTCACGATCGTCAGCACCGGCGAGAGCACCACCATGATGCCGAGGGACAAGACGAACAGCGCGAGGTTGCCGAGCGTGATCGGCACCATGGACAGGATGCTCTGCACCATGTTCAGGTCGGAAATGGACCGGCCGACCAACTGCCCGGTGTGGATCTCGTCCTGGCGCGCGCCGTCCAGCCGGGATAGCGAGTCGAACAGCTCGGTGCGCAGGTCATGCTGTACGTCGAGGGAGAGCCGGCCGCCCCGGTAACGGCGCAGGTAGATGCCGCCGAAGTTCACCGCGGCCGCGACGACGAGCAGCCCGGCCAGCGGCCAGATGGACTGCCGGTGGGTCAGGATCACGTTGTCGATGATCTGCCGCTGCACCAGCGGTATCGCCGCGGTCGCGACGGTCGCCACCAGCGCGCCGCCCAGCGAGACCAGGACCGTCCGGCGATAACGCCAGCAATACCCCGCCAGCCGTCGTAGCCACCGGTTTTCTGAAGTCGTCGTCCCAGCCGTGTGCCCTGTCCTCCTTGACAGCGTTACCGCCCCACCTCGCCGCTCATCGCGCAGAGCTAATCCCCGCATGGCAACTTAACAGCCGCACGCGCGAGTTTCATTTCCCTAACTAACGAAACGGCCGTTTGGCCCGGATCGGAAAGGAACGGTCAGGAGTAGCCGTCGCCGGGGGTGCGCGAGGGCGGGGAGGGGGGCCGCTCGTAGCCGCGGCGCACCACCCGGCGCCGCATGGCGCGCGTGGAGACCTCGCCGATCAGCGACCAGATAGCGACGCCGAGCACCAGGTTGACCACGGCGGTGGCGGCCTTCTGCGATACCGGGGCCGTCGTGCTGAACGGGAACACCACGGCGACCACGGTCGCGAGCCCGATGATCCAGCCGAAGAAGACCCGCGGATATGGGGTGGAAACCAGCAGCAGGTACATCAGCGCCGTGGCGGCCAGTGCCACCGCGGCGGCCGCGAACACGTACCCCACCGTGGACGCGTCACCCCAGGCACCTGCCTTTTGCGGGGCCAGGATCGGGATGTTGAACAGCCACCGGCAGACCAGGATGCCGACCAGGGCGATCAGGCCCGCGACGACCGCGGTCGCCACGCCGCCCGACCACAGCTGCCTTGCGTCGACCCGGCGCTGGGTCTCCAGTTCCGGCTCAGGAGGCTCCGGACCACGCATCGGAATTGTCATCGGTTCGCCTTACGTTAAACAGCCGGAACCCTCTCAAGCCTATCCGCCTATCTGCAAGCCTTACCGACCAGCCCGGAGGTAAACGTTATTTCACCGTGACGGAAACCGTCGGGTAGCCGCTGGCCCCGTTGGGTTCGGGCTGGGCCTGGAAGGCGGTCTGCGTGTAGCCGGTCTTGTCGGTGGCGCGGGCCTCGAGCACGTGCCGCCCGGGGGTGGCGTCCCACTCCCAGACCCACTGCCGCCAGGTGTCGATGCCGGGGACGGCGGCCAGCCGGGCCTCATGCCACGGCCCCTGGTCGACGCGCACGTGGACGGCGTCGATGCCCTTGTGCTGAGCCCAGGCCACGCCGGCCACCGCTGTCGTGCCCGCCGAGACGTTGTTCAGGCCGTTCGGCACGTCGATACGGCATTCCGTCTTGATCGGGGCCTGCTGAGACCAGCCGCGCTGGGCCCAGTAGGCGTAGTTCCCGGCGAACGTGGTCACGTTGATGTCCGTCACCCACTTGGTCGCGGACACGTACCCGTACAGACCTGGCACCACCATGCGGGCGGGGAAGCCGTGCGCGATCGGAAGCGCCTGGCCGTTCATCGCCACCGCGAGCAGCGCGTCCCGGCGGTCCATCACCGTCTGCACCGGGGTGCCCGAGGTGAACCCGTCCACCGAGGTGCACAGCAACTGGTCCGCCCCCGCCTTGATCCCGGCCTCGCGCAGCACGCCGGCCAGGCTGGCGCCCAGCCACAGTGCGTTGCCGATGTACGGGCCGTCGACCGGGTTGGACACGCAGCACAATGTGATGTAGTCCTCGATCAGCGGCCGCTTGATCAACTCGTCGAAGGTGAGCGTGATCTCGCGGTTCACCATGCCGTGGATCCGCAGCTGCCAGCTCGCGGGGTCGACCTGCGGCAGGACGATGGCGGTGTCCACCCGGTAGAAGTTCGTGTTGGACGTGATGAACGGCGAAAGTCCCGGTATGTCGAAGTTCACGCCGGGCGGCAGCGTCTGCGTAGTGACCGAGGGCTTGGGGATGCGCAGCGCCTTCCGCGCGCTGGCCACGCTGCTCCGCTCGCTCAGCAGGCGGCCCGCCAGCCCGGCTCCGGCCGCGATGCCCGCCGTCGCCGCGCTTGCGGCGAGAAAGCTCCGGCGCGGCGGCTCAAAACCGCCGCTGGCCTCAAGATCCCCGGGCTGCTGTGGTTCCTCGATTGCCGGGTCAACTCCGGTCACGGGGTCAAACGAAACCGCCGGGTCAAACGAAACCGCCGGGTCAAACGCGACCGGCGGGCGAGCGTCGGTCACCGCGGGGCTCACCAGGGGAATCAGCACCCGCAGGACCGCCACCGCGGCCGCTACCGCGCCCAGGGTGGGCAGCAGGCTGGTGAAGGTCGCGGTCGGCCGGGTCGCGGCGGCGGTCAGCCCGACGACCGCGAACACCGCGAGGCCGGCCATGCCGTACGCCATCCGCCGTGTGGCCGCGGCGCCGATGACGGCCGAGAAGAGGGCCAGGACCACCACGATCCCGCTGACCAGGACGAGCTTGTCGTTCGCGCCGAACTCCCTGATGGCGAAGTTCTTCAGCCACGGCGGCGTGAAATCGATCTGCAGCTGGCCCACCGCTACCACCGGTGATCCGTCGGCGCCGGTCAGCCCGGCCACGAACTGCCCCACGCCCAGCGCGGTGCCCGCGGCCAGCAGCCCGGCGATGGCGCCCAGGCCCGCGCGCCGCCCACTCCCGTTCGTGCTCATGTCCTTTATTCGGTGCTAACGCGGCGCGGGTTTGCCGTAACCAGCAATATTCGTCGCGGAAGCGGAAGGGGATTGCCCCCCAAGCGCCAAACCCTAACGACTCCTGCTACGAATATCAGTCGTGACGAGTGCTCGCCCGGAACCCGGAGGCGCCAGACCCAGCGTCACCGCCGACCTCGGCGCGCAGATAGGGCTGGTGGCACGCGGCGACGCGGCGGCCTTCGACGCTGTCTACGAGCAGGTCGCCGCGTCGGTGTTCGGCATCGTCAGGCGGGTGATCCGCGACCCGGCCCAGTCCGAGGAGGTCACCCAGGACGTCCTGCTCGAGGTCTGGCGGAACGCGTCCAAGTTCGACGCTGAGCGGGGCAGCGCGACGGCCTGGGTGATGACGCTGGCGCATCGCCGGGCGGTGGACCGGGTCCGTTCGGTGCAGAAGGAATCGGAACGCGAACGCCGCACCGCGAAGGCCGACATCCCCTACGACGAGGTGGCCGAGGCCGTCGAGTCGAGCCTCGAGCGCGAGCGCGTCCGGCGCTGCCTCGGCTCGCTCACCGAACTGCAGCGCGAGTCGGTCACCCTGGCCTACTACGGCGGCTACACCTACGGCCAGGTCGCCAGCCTCCTCGGCGTGCCGGCCGGCACGATCAAGACCCGGATGCGGGACGCGCTGATCCGGCTGCGGGACTGCCTGGGGGTGGACCAATGAACCGAATGAAGATGCGTGATCGGGAGCCGCATACCCTCGCCGGGGCGTACGCGATGGACGCCATCTCCGCGCCGGACCGGGCTAGGTTCGAGCGCCACCTGGCCGGGTGCCACGAGTGCGCGCAGGAGATCGCCAGCCTGCGTGAGGCCACCGCCCGGCTGGCCACCGCCACCGCGGTCCCCCCGCCGTCCGGCCTGAAGGAACGGGTGATGGCGGCCGCGGCCATGACCAGGCAGCAGCCGCCCCCAGTCATGCAGGCCAGAGGCCGCGCAGCCACCGGCAGCGGGGCCAGGGCCGGGCGGGCCTGGCGAGGCCGCCTTACCATAGCCGTGGCCGCCGTGGCCGCCGCGGTCGTGCTCGCGGTGGCGGTGGTGTTCGGCGTCTCGAACGGCACCATGCGGCACCAGCTCAGCCAGGCTCAGGCCAGCAGCCAGCAGATGGCCGCGGTGCTGACCGCGCGGGACGCCACCATGATGACCGGGGCGGTCCACGGCGGCGGCAACGTCACCATCGTGATGTCCCACTCCGTGCACGCGCTGGTGTTCACCGTGGCGGGCCTGCACGCGCTGCCCGCGTCCCGGGGCTACGAACTCTGGCTGATCGGCCCGGCCGGAGACCGGCGCGTGACCATGCTCCCGCCGGGCCGCCACGACATGACCGGCCCGGTCATCGCCTCCGGCCTGCGCCCGGGGGATCACCTCGCCCTCACCGCCGAACCCGCCGGCGGCACCAGCCGCCCCACCACCCCGATGATGCTCGACGTCCTCCTCTAGCGGCTGTCCATCGGAACCGGCGGCGTTCGTCGTGCAGATAACCGGGCAGACATTATTGTCACCAGGAGACAGCCCATGAAGTACATGCTGATTCACTGCATCGACGAATCCGCCGAGCGCAACCGCAGGCCCGAGGACCATCAGCCGGGGGCCCCGTCGATCGAGTCCTGGCTTTTCGAGATGGAGGGCCGGGGCGTGCTCGTGCACGGCGACCGGCTCAGGTACGTCAGCGACGCCACCACGGTGCAGGTCCGCAGCCGCGAACTGCTGGTCAGCGACGGGCCGTTCGCCGAGACCAAGGAGCAGATCGCCGGTTACGACGTGATCGACTGCGCCGACCTGGACGAGGCCATCGAGGTGGCGTCGAAGCACCCGACGGCCTGGCACGGCACCATCGAGGTGCGGCCGATCGCGGGTAATCACTGCGGGGACGCCGAGGAGGCCGGCTGAGCCGCCGGGCAGAAGTGGCCCGCCCGCCCGCCGTCCTCGGGCTCGACCTGGGCACCAGCCAGCTCAAGGCGCTGTTGTGCGCCGCCGACGGGACCGTGCTCGGCCGGGGTGTGGCCGGATACCAGGTCAGCACGCCCAGGGATGGCTGGGCCGAGACCGACCCCGAGCAGTGGTGGCGTGCCGCGCGCACCGCCGTGCGGTCGGCGGTAGGTCCCGCGCGGGCTGAGGTATCGGGCCTCGCGGTCGTCGGACAGATGCACGGCCTCATTCTTTGTTCCGAACGGACTGAGGTGCTTCGCCCGGCCATCGTCTGGCTCGACCGCCGGGCGGAAGCCGAAGTCGCGGACTATCAGCGGCTGCCGGCGGACCTGCGCGCCCGGCTCGGCAACGCGCCGTCGGCCGGCATGGCCGGCCCGATCCTGCTCTGGCTGGCCAGGAACGAGCCCGCCGCCTCCCTGCTAGCCGCGGCCCTATCAGAAGGATGGGGCCTGCTGACACTAGGTACGGGCGGCCAGTGGATCATCCCCGCCGCGAAAACTCCCGTCGCGACCAGCCGTGACCTCGACGCGGGGACCAACCTGTTCCGGTCCGTCGACGGCGGGACCTTCCGGCTGGCCGGAGCGCAGAATGTCGGCGTGACGCTGGACTGGGTGCGGCGGACCCTCGGCGCCAGCTGGGAGGAGCTCTACCGCACCGCGGCGCGCCCGTGGCGGCCGGCCAGCACCCCGGTCTTCCTGCCCTACCTGGCCGGCGAGCGCTGGGAGCACCGCGAAGGCGGCGGCGCCTGGACCGGCCTGGCGCTGGCCCACCAGCGGGATGACCTGATGCACGCCGCCCTGGAGGGGGTCGCCTTCCTGCTCCGCGGTCAGCTCGATGACCTGCGGGCGGCGGGCACCGCCCCGGCGAAGATCATGCTGGCCGGCGGCGGCAGCCGCCCCCCGGCCTGGCGTCAGCTGCTCGCCGACGTGCTGGCGGTGCCGCTCTACCCGGCGGCCGACCCGGCGACCGGCTGGCTGACGGCGCGTGGTGCCGCTCTTATCGCCGCCCGGGCGGCCGGCATCATGACCGAAGCTGGCGAGCCGGGCCGTTCGGACCCAATATCTAAAGCCGTGGAGCCGCGCAGCCCTGAGCTCGCTGAGCAGGCCTACCGCGAGTTCCGCTCCGTGCGAGCCTGCCGTCAAACCAAATGAAACCCATGTATCGTGCTATGTCGTGAGGGGCCGGCTCAAGAGCACGATCTACGCCCGCATGGAGGAGATGAGCTTCCGGTCGGGCGCCGCGGTTTCCGCCGGAGTGCTCGCTGCCGCCGGGGTGGCGATCACGCTGGCGGTCGTGCCCGGCGGCCCCAGCGCCCCGGAAACCAGCGCCGCCGCGACCAGCGCGCCTAGCCCGGGCCCCGCCGCACGCTCCGTCGCGTCCCCGTCCCCGGCGCCCGCCCCCACCTCGCCCTCGGCCGCGCCGCGAGCCAGTCGGACGCCGTCCGCGATCGCGGCCGGAAGCTATCAGCCGCCCTCCCCGGTAACCGCGGTCACGACCCCGCAGGCCCCGGCGTCGCCTGCGGCCGCCTTCGCGACTCCGCGGAGCCTGCCGCAGCGCGCGGACGCCCCGTCCGGAGAGGGCCAGCCCCCGCCCTGGAGCCTGCCCTCGGGCTGGGACTCGGCGACGCCGGGTCAGCGGGAGCCGGGGTCCGGGCGCCAATCACAGTGGCAGGACCCGGGACGCCATGGCGATGCAACCGCCGGCCTCCCCCGCGCGGGGGAGTGAGGCCTGCCGCCAGGCACTTCGGCGGCGCGCGCGATTGGGCATGACATAAGGTGCAGCAGAGCCACGATCGGTTCGGCGGCGGGCCCGGCGCCAGCCGCGTTCGCCGGGCGTCGATGGAGCGCGAACGCAGTCGATGGGGCGCGAACGCATGAGCTACGGACTGCTCTCGGCTTTGAGCTGGGGAATCTCCACGCTCCTGGCCGCGGTGGCGGCGCGGCGGATCGGCGCCCTGCGGACCGTGGTGATCGGCGAAGTCGCCGGGCTCGCCGGGTACTGGACGCTGTTCCTGCTCGGTCATTTCTCGCTCCGCGGCGTAGGCGGCAGCGCCTGGCTGCTTGTCCTGGCCGGCGTCATCGCGGTGGCTGGCTACCTGGCCATGTACC